>Ga0164290_1000336_pt1 | contig 169131 bp, 167 predicted proteins | sample Micstemetagenome_FD_108782 | JGI IMG/M metagenome (GOLD analysis project Ga0164290, IMG submission 108782) | Contaminated culture microbial community from soil near Moab, Utah, USA - Microcoleus steenstrupii SON62 (Illumina Assembly) | ecosystem: Environmental > Terrestrial > Soil > Soil crust...
CTTGAAGGGCTTGGATTCGTCGATCCTGTTCATGGCGTCATCCTACAACCACGACCTTGCGGCGGCGAGGCCACGGCATTAGATGAAAGGCATGACCGACTGGAAACATGACGGCGTGCGGGTCATCCCCGCCGGATCGCTCGACACCAACACCGCCCAGACGCCGGGCATGAACCGCGCCGCGGCCATCAATTTCGCCCGCGTCGGCGCCCAGAAGCTGTGGGCCGGCACGGTCACCATCCATGCCCACGCCAAGACCGGCGCCCATCATCACGGGCATCTCGAGAGCGTGATTTACGTCGTGAAGGGCAAGGCGCGCATGCGCTGGGGCGACAAGCTGCAGTTCACCGCCGAGGCCGGTCCCGGCGATTTCATCTATGTGCCGCCGTATGTGCCGCACCAGGAGATCAATGCCTCCGACACGGAGCCGCTGGAATGCGTTCTGGTGCGCTCCGACAACGAGGCGGTGGCCATCAACATCGACATCGAGCCGGCCGAGAAGCCGGAGACGGTATACTGGGTCGATCCGACCCATCCGCATCCGCACAGGCACTAGGCGGCGGCGCTTATGATCTCCGATGCGCCGAGAGTTCCTCTTTGACCAGGGCGGCCAACTCCTTTTCCTGAGTAGGCCGCAGTGTAAAGTGCCGCACGCTTCTGCCGCCCCGCATAGCCGGCCACGGGCGTCGCGGATCGGTGCGAACGAAGATGACACGCCTGGCATTGGCGAGCGCCGCATCCAGCTCCAGACGAATCCACTTTGAGAGCGCCTCCTGCGGAGGAACGAGGCATATGACGATGGATGCAGACGAGAACGTCTTGCTCAGGAAGTCTGCGAGTGGCTTTTCCTCGACAGGCAGGACATTGCCGACAGGACTCACGAAGAAGGCCGTTGTCCCACTGGCGTCCAGCCAGAGTTTCAGTCGTTGTGCCTGCGTCCAGTCGTGGCCGCTGTAGGAAATGCAGATTTCGGGGCTGGCTTTGGCCTCGCGGGCCAGTTTCCCTACGAGCGCCAGGCCATCCGTGCGTCGTTTCCCGACCGCGGCGAGGAACCTGACCGCCGCATCTTCGCTCATGGGCTTTCGGAACGTTCCAGCATTGACAATGCTGCGAAAGCCCAGCCGCACGTTCGTGGTCAGGCTCTTGAAGGTAAGAGGACGATCCAGATTTACACGGCGATGAAGAAAGACGTGCTGATTCCAGATTGAGCCTGGAGTGCTGTCGGCCGCCACAAAATACAGCCGGCGCACGCAGCTGTGTTCCGACTTCGGAAGAAAGTCCGACTTGGGCGTGTAGAGCGCAACGATATCGCCGCGATAGAGTTTCGGGCCCGCGCCCCAATAGAGCAGTTCGTGGCTGCCCCTCACCAACGAGGTTTGAAGGCGGTCACAATACTCGCGGTCCGCCGCCGCCACGGTCGTGAGAGTGATCTGGCGAGATCGGCAAATCGCCCTGATTGACTCCAGTCCCTTGGACATCGTTGCCACCTTTCACAAGGGGCCGTCGCAACCAGCAGGTCGCGTCTCTCATGGAGCAGCCCGTACCTCTGCCGAGCGGTCCCAGAGGTTGGGCTGCTCTTTATTGGTATAGCCCGAGACGAAGAGTTTGGGCTCTCCCGTCTTCACGTCGAAGGTATGCCGGCGCACGGCGCCGATGTTGCCGCCATAGACGTGGATGCTGATCGAGCCCTGATCGGTGAGCGCGTTGGTCACCTGATGGATGTCGCCATCGGCGGGGATCAACAGCTCGACATCGCCCGGCTTCAGCGCGTTGAGGAGGCCTGCCTTCAGCGCGCCGGTGGCGGGATCGGGCGCGAAGTGCAGCGAAGTCTCCGAGCCGCGCAGCATGCCGACCATGCCCCACATCTGGTGATCGTGAACGGGCGTCACCGCGCCCGGCGCCCACACGAAACTCACGACGCAGAAGCGTTCGAAAGGATCGCACCACAGCAAGTTCTGGGCATAACCGTGCACGGGCACCTTGGCCGCCTGCTCGGGCAGCCAGTCGTCGTGCGACACCAGCTCGCCCAGAAGCTTGCGACCGACTTCGACGATCGCCGCCTCGTCCTTGTCCTGCCAGGCGCCGCCCACCAAGGACGTCATGTCGGCAATGAAGCGACGAAGGCGGTCGATGCTCATGGCCTACTATGACGCGACTTTGCCTTGCCGTCCTTGCGAGGCCGTGTGGAAGGATTCGGAGTCCGGGGAATCCGACCCTCGACCAGATCAGCGAGGCGCTGCAACGACGCTTCTTCGTCCCAATCATCTACCGGTCCGACGATGTCGCCGACAATCTTGAACGTCCCTTTAGTCGCGCCCCACAGCGTCTTCGGCTTCTTGCCCGAAGCGGGCCCTTTCGCCTTGCCGTGTTTCGGGACCTTGGTAGTCACCGCTTGCCGTCCTGCGGCGCGTAGCGCGGCCATTCATGGGCCGCGATCTGGTCGAGCGACGGCGTCGGCTGGCCGAGCCGGATCTGGTACATCCAGTAATTGGCGAGCACGCGCTGGACGAAGTCCCGGGTCTCGTTCAGCGGGATCGAGGCGATATAGAGCAACGGGTCCTGGCTGGCGTTCAATGAATTGTCCCAGCGGATGACGTTGCCCGGCCCGCCATTGTAGGCCGCGGCGGTGCGCACCAGGTTGCCGTCGACCTCGCTCAGCAGCGAGACGATATAGGCCTGCCCCAGCGCGATGTTGTTCGACGGATCGAAGGGATTGCCGCCCGCCGTCTCCGGCGCATAGCGGTTGGAGACGAGCCGCGCGGTGCCCGGCATCAGCTGCATCAGGCCCATGGCGCCGACAAGGGAGCGTGCCTTGGGATTGAAGGCCGATTCCTGGCGCATGAAGCCCCAGACCAGCGCGCGGTCGAGCGAGTAACCGCCAGTCGGCTCCCACGGCGGCAGCGGGTACATGGCGCCGTCATAGCCCTTGATGTTGTGGCGCTGGTCCCAGTTGGCGTTGCCCACGCGCGCGCCCAGCGCCGGCAGGTTGGCCTTCAGCGCCACCGCCATGACCGTCTCGATATATTGCGGGTCGGCGTCGATCGAGGCCGCGAACAGCTCGCGCTCGGCGGCGGTCGCGGCGCCGAGCTGCATCAGGGCAAGGGCGCGCCGGCCGGCGCGATCGTTCTTCAGCACGTCGGCGCGGCGGCGGTCGAGCGCCGGCACGTTCCAGTCGGGCTCGATGCGCATGCCCAGTGCCTTCTGCGCGATCAGCCCGTGGAAGGTTCGGCCGTGCAGCGCCGCGCGCTTGAGATAGGGCGCGAACTTCTGCGGATTGCCGGCCAGCAGATTGGCGCGGCCGGCCCAGAACGAGCCCGCCGACAGGACCCATGACGAGGCCTGGTCAGGCGCGGCATCGGCCACCGCCTCGAAGCGGCGCGCCGCCTCGGCGTAGTTGCCGCTCTTGAATGCGGAAAGTCCGGCCGACCAGTTGGCGTCCGGCGGCATCGAGATCTCGACCGGCACCTGCATGCCGCGCTGGGAATCGGCCTCGAGGGCGCGGGTGCGCATGCGGCCCTTCCACAGTTCGACTTCCTGCGGGCCCAGCACGTCGACCGTCGACTTGCGGTCGAGCAGGGCGAAGGCGGCGTTGAAGCCGCCATCGTCCGCCATGCCCTGCAGGCGCGAGCGCAGCTCGGCCGCTTGCGCCGCGTCGGCGCCTCTGGTCGTGCGGGCAGCGGCAAAGGTTGGCGACGGCTGGGCGAAGCCCACGAAGCTCGCCGGCGTGATCTCGGCCGAGCCCGGGGTGCGACGCGCCACCGCGAGCCGGTAGATCGCCGGCGCATCGGGATGGTCGTTGTAGTCCTGAAGCCACTGGGCGAGCTCGGGGAACTTGGCCTGGTAGCCGGGATTGAGCAGGCGCTGGGCGGTGACATAGCCCATCAAGGTCTTGTCCTTGACCTGGGCGATGTCGGCGTCGGCCTGGGCGAACTGCCCCGCGCCCTGGGCCTGGAAGATGCGGCGGTAGCGGTCGCGTTCCTCCGCCTCGAGCACGGTCGGCAGGTCGGGCACGACGGCGATCTCGTCGAGCTCGATCACGGGCGGCGGCGGCACGAAGACCGGCCGTTGAGGCGTCACCTTGGCGGCTGGCTTGGCGGCCGTGGTCGCCGCGGCCGGCTTGGCGGCGGCGGGCTTGGCGGGCGGCTTCGGCTTGGTCTGGGTCTGCGCGAAAGCCGAGGCCACCAGCATCGTCGCGGCTGCGCCCAGCGCGACGACGGAGACGACGTATTTCATGGCGATACCGTACGGGCACTTGCCATGGGGCGACAAGCACCGGATGGCTATACTGACCGCCAAATCGGAGGAGAATATGACCCTGCATCAGGAACGCGCCGCCGCCGTGAGGCAGCTGGTCGACCAGACCCGGGCCATCGAGAAGACCGGCGTGACGCGCGCCAACCTGGAGAAGATCGGCGGGCTGCTGGCCTCGCTCGCTGCCCGCGCCGAGCTCTTCCCGCAGGCGGAGTTCCCACTGGGCGCCGACGGCGGCATCTACCGCCTGGCCGAGGATCCCGACCATCGCTTCGCGCTCTATGCCTCGGCGGGCGGCGCCGGCAAGAAGGTGCCGCCGCACAATCACACGACCTGGGCGATCATCGCGGGCGTGCACGGCGCCGAGCGCAACGTGGTCTACGACCGGCTGGACAACGGTGCGCGCCCCGACTTCGTGCAGCTGCACGAGGCGCCGGCCAAGGAGAAGACTCTCAAGCGCGGCGACGTCATCTGCTACCTGCCCGAGGACTTCCATCACATCGAGACGCCCGCCGGCTCGGGCGACGCGCTACATCTTCATTTCTATGGCTTGAGCCTGGAGCACCTGCCCGACCGCGTGTCGGTCGACATGGCGACAGGCAATGCCAAGCGCTTCATGGCCAAGGCCAGGATCCTGACGCCACTACTCGACGTGAGACAGGTCAAGGCGATGCTGAAGTCGGGCGAGATCTTCGCCTTCTTCGACGTGCGCGAGGAAGGCGAGTTCTCGATCCAGGGCCATCCGCTGTTCGCGACACCGCTGCCGCTGTCGCGGCTGGAGCCCCGGGCGCTCGCCCTGCTGCCCGATCCGCACACTCGCATCGTGCTGATGGACAGCGGTGACGAGGCCCAGGATCCGCAATGGGCAGGCCGCGCCAATCGCGCCGCTGCCAAGCTCTCCGAGCTCGGCTACACCAACGTCGCCGTCATGAAAGGCGGCCTGAAAGCCTGGCGCGATGCCGGTTGCGAGGTGTTCACCGGAGTCAACGTGCCCTCCAAGGCGTTCGGCGAGGTGGTCGAGCACGAGAACGACACGCCGCGCATCGACGCCGCCGACCTGCAGAAGCTGGTCGATGCCAAGACCGACCTGGTGATCCTGGATTCGCGGCCGATGCCCGAGTTCAACAACATGTCGATCCCGGGCGGCATCGATTGCCCCGGCGCCGAGCTGGTCTATCGCGTGAAGGACCTGGCGCCCAATCCCGAGACGCTGGTGGTGGTGAATTGCGCCGGCCGCACGCGCTCGATCATCGGCGCGCAGTCGCTGATCAATGCCGGCCTGCCCAACAAGGTGATCGCGCTGAAGAACGGCACCATGGGCTGGCATCTCGCCGGTCTCAAGGTGGCGCGCGGCGAGACCAAGAGCTTCGGGTCGCAGGGACCGGAAGCGGCGAAGTTCGCCCAGGCCGCGGCGGCCAACATCGCCAAGAAGATGAACATCGAGAAGATCGACAAGGCGGGCCTGGCCAAGCTCGAGGCGAGAGGCGGCCCGCTCTACAAGCTCGACGTGCGCGATCCCGCCGAATATGCGCAGGGCCACATAAAAGGCTTCCGCCATGCCGCGGGTGGCCAGCTGGTGCAGGCGACCGACCAGTATGTCGGGGCGCGCCACGCCACCATCGTGCTGCACGACAATGACGGCGTGCGCGCGACCATGACGGCGCACTGGCTGATGCAGATGAACTGGAACGAGGTCTACATCCTCGACCATAAGCCCGCGCCGAGCGAGCTCACGACCGAGGCCGAGCCGCGCTTCCCCCAGGGCTTCACGATGCCAACGCCCGCGACCATGGCGCCGGCGGAGCTTTCAAAGTCGCTGGAGCAGGCGCTGGTGATCGATCTCGACACCAGCCTGCGCTATCGCGACGGCCACGTGCCGGGCGCGTGGTTCGCCGTGCGCGCGGGGCTCGCCAAAAGCATTCCCGAGATGCTGGCCAAGCAGAAGGGCGTCTCTTGCATCGTGCTGGTGTCGCCGGACGGTGAGATCGCAGCCCTCGCCGCGGCCGAGGCGGCGGAGGCTGCCAACGGTTTGCCGGTGGTGGTTCTCGCGGGCGGCATGAAGGCCTGGCGCGCCGCCAAGCTTCCGATCGAAACGGGACACACGCGGATGGCCGATCCGCCGACCGACGTGTGGTACCGGCCCTATGACTTCAAAGATAATGTCGAGGCCGCGATGCGGCAGTACCTCGAATGGGAAGTCGATCTCGTGCCGCAGGTAGCGCGCGACGGCGATGCGGCGTTCAGGGTGGTGAAGCTTTAGCCATCAATGGAGCGCGGACCTCCAGGTCCGCATCATGATTCAAGAGCGGACCTGGAGGTCCGCGCTCCTAAGAGGTTGATTCTTATGGCAAATGTGCCTCCAGACGATCCTCGCCCCAACCCCGATGCCGAACCGCATCGCCGGCGCGTCGAGGAGATCGACGCACAGCTCAAGGCGGTGCGGGCGAAGGTCGAAAAACCGCGGCCGGAAGGCGCAAACCAAGGCGTCGGTAGCGGAATGTCGCAGCGCCAGACAGGCGTTGCGTATCGAGTGATGGTGGATATGATCGCGGGCCTTTTGGTCGGGGGCTTTCTCGGCTATTGGCTCGACCGCTGGTTGGGTTGGACGCCGTGGTCATTGGTGGCGGGCCTGATCGTGGGCTTCGCCGCCGGCGTCAATAATGCCTGGCGCGCCATTCGGGACTTCTCGAAGGAGGCGGCAGGCGGGGGAAGTGGGGGCGAACGCGATCGTCGCCTGCCCTGAAGCGGCCGGAGTGTATGGACGTGATGGATCGAGTGGGGACGAGGTAGCCAAATGCACAGCCCGATGGAGCAGTTCGAGATCAAGCGGCTGCTCCACCTCAATCTCTTTGGCATCGACGCGTCTTTCACCAATTCCTCGACGTGGATGATCATCGCCGTGATCCTGGCGACGGCGGTCTTCGTGTGGGGCATGCGCGAGCGGGCGCTGGTGCCGGGCCGCCTGCAGTCGGTTGCCGAGCTGGGCTACGAGTTCATCGCCGGCATGGTGCGCGACAATGTGGGCGACGGCGGCAAGAAGTACTTCCCGTTCATCCTGACGCTCTTCATCTTCATCCTGTTCTGCAACGTGCTGGGCATGGTGCCCTACTCGTTCACGCCGACCAGCCACATCGTCGTGACCTTCGCGATGGCGGCCTTCGTGTTCGTCGGCGTCACCATCATCGGCTTCGCCAAGCACGGCCTGCATTTCCTGTCGCTGTTCGTGCCGAAGGGCGTGCCGTTCGCGCTGCTGCTGCTGCTGGTGCCGATCGAGATCATCTCCTATTTCATCCGCCCGTTCAGCCTCTCCATCCGGTTGTTCGCCAACATGCTGGCCGGTCACACCATGCTGAAGGTTTTCGGCGGCTTCGTCGTGATGCTGGGCATCATCGGCGGCTGGGCGCCGCTTGCCTTCATCGTCGTGTTCACCGGCTTGGAACTGCTGATCGCGTTCCTGCAGGCCTATGTGTTCGCGATCCTGACCTGCCTTTACCTGAACGACGCCGTTCATCTTCACTGACATTCACTGATCCATCGACGAAAGGACAATCGAAATGGACGCCTCTGCAGCCAAGCTCATCGGTGCCGGTCTGGCCACCATCGCCCTCGCGGGCGTCGGCGTGGGCATCGGTAACATCTTCGGCAGTTTCGTCTCGGGCGCGCTGCGCAACCCCGAGGCCGCTCCCCGCGTGTTCGGCAACGTGCTCCTGGGCTTCGCGCTCACCGAAGCCGTGGCGCTGTTCGCGCTGGTCATCGCCTTCATGATCCTGTTCGTGTTCTAAGCACGACGATGCGTAAGCCGGTCCACGCTGCGTTCGCCGCGCTCGCCGTGTTGGTGGCGAGCGGCAGCGCCATGGCGAAGGAAGGGTCGGGCGGCATGCCGCAGCTCGACTATCACAGCTTCGCCCCGCAGCTCGTGTGGCTCGCGATCGCCTTCCTGGCGCTCTACCTGGTGATGTCGAGGCTCGCGGTGCCCGCGATCTCCGACACGCTGGCCAAGCGCCAGGGCAAGATCCAGGGCGACCTCGACGCGGCCGAGAAGGCCAACGAGGAAACCCGGGCCCTGGTCCAGGCGTACGAGAAGCGCATGGCCGACAGCCGCGAGGACGCTCGCAAGGTGGTGCGCGACCGCTCCGAGGCCGACAGTGCCGCGGCGGCGGCGCGCCTTGCTGCTCTGCACGACAAGCTCAATCAGCAGATCGGCGAGGCCGAGAAGCGCATCGCCAAGCAGCGCGACGATGTCATGGCGGGTCTGGAGACCATGGCCAAGGACATCGGCCAGGAAGTCTACGCCAAGCTTGCCGGCCAGCCGGCCGATCAGGCCGCGTTGTCGGCCAAGATCGCGGCAGCGGCGAAGGGAGGCCGTTGATGATCGGTACCGCCTGGGCGGCTGATGCCGCACACAGCGAGGGCCTGTTCTCCGATCCGGCCTTCTGGGTCGCGGTCGCTTTCGTCATCTTCTTCGCTCTCGCCGGCAAGGCCCTGTGGGGCCGCGTCTCGGCCATGCTCGACAAGCGCGCCTCCGACATCGCCAAGGCGCTGGCCGATGCGGCGCGCCTGCGCGAGGACGCCCTGAAGGCCAAGCAGGACGCCGAGCGCACGCTGGGCCAGGCGCAGGCCGAGGGTGCCGAGATCATCAAGCAGGCGCGCGAGGAAGCCGAGCGCATGCAGGCCCGCGCTGTCCAGAGCCTCGAGACCGCGGTGGCGCTGCGCGAGCAGCAGGCGCTCGACCGCATCGCCCAGAGCGAGGCCGCCGCCACCAAGGAAGTCCGCGACACCGCCGTCGACGTGGCGCTGTCGGCCACGCGGGCGCTGCTGCGCGAGCAGGTCGGCTCGGGCCGCAGCACGGCGCTGGTCGACGACGCGATCGCCGAGTTGCCGCGCCGTTTGCACTGACCGTTTGCACTCAAGGATTGCCCGCATACAAAAAATCCGCGGGCTACCTGGCAGCCCCCGTCGCAAGGCGGGGGCTTTTTCTTTGCCTCGTAACCGGGATGGACTAGCGTGGACGCATTCTCGGGGGAGACGCCTCAATGACTCTTACGATTCGCAGCCTCATCGTCGTTGCCGGATTCGCGCTCTGCCTTCCAGCCGCAGCCCAGACCGACGCTTTCATGGCCGAATGCCAGCAGGGTTCGCGCGCTTCTGATCCCGCGAAGGCCTGCTCCTGCATGTCGGAGAAGGTGACGGGTGAGGCGCGGGCCGACGCCATCGCGGCCATGCACAGCATGAACACGACCAAGGGCGCCAACGGCGGCGCACCTGACGTCAAGTCGCTGCCGGCCAACCAGCAGAAGGGGCTCGAGGCGCTGATGGCGGCGTCCGGGCAGTGCCGCTGACGCTCGGCCTCTAATGGGCGTGCTGGTAGACCGTCGGTATCTTCGCCAGGTCCTGCAGCAGGTCGGGCGGCATGTCCGACGGCTTGGCTGAGTTGGCGCTGGCGCCGATCGAATCGACCATGCCGCCGAAGCGCTGCTCGATCGCCTTGGCGATCTGGTCATGGCGGCCGACGGCGGCGAACAGGTGCACGACATCGTCGGGCACTTCCCTGGCCATCTGGTCCCACTGCCCGGCGCGTGTCATGGCATTGAGCTTGCGGCCGAGATCGCCCAGCCCATGGACCTCGAACACCGGCCAGTAGGCCGGCGTCGAGCCATAGAAGGCTACGCGGTAACGCACCCAGTCGAAGAGCTTCGCCACAGCCGCATCGTCCTTGCCGGTAACGACGAAGCCGCCGCCAGAGATCTCGAAACTCTCGCGTGAGCGCCCTCTCGTCACCAGGCCGGCGTCGATGATGGGCATGATGTTTTCGGCGAGATACTTGCGCGTGCAGAACGAGTGGAGCTTCACGTCGTCGGATTCCTCGGCCGCCACCTTCAGCATCACCGGGCCGACGGCAGCGACGCCCAGTCGCGGCAACGGGCCGTCATAGGGCTCGGGCACGAAGTTCGGCGTCATCAGGGTGAAGCGGTAGTGCTTGCCCTCGTAGTCGAGCTTGCCTCCCTCTTTCCAGCACTTCCAGATCGCGCGGATCGCCTGGACGTATTCGCGGATGCGCGGCGCCGGCGGCGACCACGGCACCGAGAAGCGCCGCTCGTTATGCGCCCGCACCTGGCTGCCGATGCCGAGCGTCACGCGGCTGCCACCGAAGCTCGAGGCGAGGTCCCAACCGACATTGGCCACCGTCATGGGCGAGCGCGCGAAGGCGATGGCGACGCCGGTATGAAGCTCGATCTTCTTGGTGGCCGCGCCGGCGACCGCCAGCGACAGGAACGGCTCGTGCCGGTTCTCCTGGGTGCTGACGCCGGTGTATCCGGTGGCCTCGATCGCCTGGGCCGCCTGGCCGACCGTGGCCAGGTTCTCCTGCGGCAGCGTCGTGAACACTCTCATATGAAGATACCTCGTCGATGGACTGGTCCATGGTGGACCAAGAGCCGGGGTCGGCCCACGGGTCCCCTCGTGGGCATTCCGGCGCGAGGAACATCTTGTAGCTCTTGATATTCCTACGCCTACGCGCCATTGTGTAGACGTATACACACGGAGCCCGCATGCCGCTCAACATCCGTAGCGAGGATGTCAATCAGCTCGCCGAAGCTCTGGCGCGTCGGATGCGAACGACTAAGACCGAAGCCGTGAAGCTCGCACTGGAAAACGAGCTGGAGCGCCAGGATCAAAGGATTCCACTCAAAGAACGTCTGCGGCCGATCCAGGATCGAATCAGGAAGCGACCGGCGACCGGCTTGGAGGCCGACAAGGCTTTCTATGACGATCTGAGCGACGCCAACTGATGTTCGTCGACGCTTCGGCCATCGTCGCCATGCTGAACGGCGAGGCAGATGCTGGGGCACTCGTCGACGCTCTGGAGCGAAGCGACGTACGCGTGACCTCGCCGATTGCGATCTTCAAGGCCGTGCTCGGCATCTGTCGCGTACGGCATGCGACGGTCGAGCAAGCTACGGCCGATGTCACCGAATTTCTGAAGATCGCGGACATCCAGTGCGCTCCGATTACGGACGAGGAGACGCGGACGGCGCTCGTCGCTTTCGATCGTTATGGCAAGGGCCGCGGGCACCCGGCGCGACTCAATCTCGGCGATTGCTTTGCCTATGCCGTGGCGCGCAATCGCAAGCTGGCCCTTCTGTTCAAGGGCGACGACTTCACCAAGACCGACATCGAATCGGCCCTTTGAAAGACAGCGGCAGCTTCAGTCGGCCGCCTGCTTCAACGGATCACCTTCCGGCGGATTGTTCGACGGCCGCCAGCGTAGCACGGGCTTGCGTGCGGCCAGCGTCTCGTCGAGACGACGCCGCGGCGCGAAACGCGGGGCGGCCTTGAATTCTTCCGCGGCCGTTCCGCTCTTCGCTCGCTCGGCCAGCGAGCGCAGGGCCGCGATGAAGACGTCGAGATCCTCCTTGGCCTGGCTCTCGGTCGGCTCGATCAGCATCGCGCCATGGACGACCAGCGGGAAGTACATGGTCATCGGGTGATAGCCCTCGTCGATCATCGCCTTGGCGAAGTCGAGGGTGCTCACTCCGGTGTCCTTGAGGAAGCCGTCATCGAACAACGCCTCGTGCATGCACGGCCCCTCGAAGGCCGGCGTCATGACGTCCTTGAGCGCGGCCATCACGTAGTTGGCCGAGAGCACGGCATCCTCGGCCGCCTGCTTCAGGCCATCGGCGCCGTGGCTCATGATGTAGCTGAGCGCACGCGTGAACATGCCCATCTGGCCGTGGAAAGCTTTCAGGCGCCCGAGCGGCTTGCCGTCGACCGCGGCGCCATCCTCGGCGACGCGCCACTTCTCACCGTCCTTCACGATCCACGGATAGGGTGCGTAGGGCGCCAGCGCGGCCGACAGCACCACGGGACCCGCGCCCGGCCCGCCGCCGCCGTGCGGCGTCGAGAAGGTCTTGTGCAGGTTGATGTGCATGCAGTCGACGCCGAGGTCGCCCGGCCGCACGCGGCCGACGATGGCGTTGAAGTTGGCTCCATCGCAGTAGAAGAAGGCGCCGGCCTCGTGCACCGCGCGCGAGATCTCGACGATCTCGCTCTCGAACAGGCCGCAGGTGTTGGGATTGGTCAGCATGATCGCCGCCACATCGGAACCCAGCGCCGCCTTCAGCGACGCAAGATCGACGCGGCCACGCTCGTTGGCCGGGATCGGCTTGACGGTGAAGCCGAGCGCTGCCGCCGTGGCGGGGTTGGTGCCGTGCGCTGATTCCGGCGCCAGCACGACCCGCCGCTTGGACCGCTCGCCGCGCGCCTCCAGCGCCGCGGCGATCGCCATCATGCCGCACATCTCGCCGTGCGCGCCGGCGGCGGGCGACATCGCCACGGCCGGCATGCCGGTCAGGGTCTTGAGCCAATGCGCCAGGCGGTCGATCAGCTCCAGCGCGCCCTGCACGGTCGAGACCGGCTGCAGGGGATGCAGGTCGCCGATGCCGGGCAAGCGCGCCACCTTCTCGTTGATCCTGGGATTGTGCTTCATGGTGCACGAGCCCAGCGGGTAGACGCCCATGTCGATGGCGTAGTTCTTCTGGCTGAGGCGCGTGTAGTGCTGCACCACCTGCGGCTCAGAAAGACCCGGCAGTCCGATTTCGCCGGTGCGCTTCAGGCCATTCAGGCGATCCTTGACCTTCGGCGGTTCCGGCAGGTCGACGCCGCAACGGCCAGGCTGGCCCATCTCGAAGATCAGCGGTTCTTCGATCTGCAGGGCGCGGTTGCCGGTGAAAGTCGGGCTGTCGGAGGCAGCGGCGGCGATGCCGCCAGCTCGTCCCTGCGAGCGGTCGAGCGACTGGACCATCACAGCACCTCCTTCAGGCCGGCGATCAGCGGGCCCATGCCCGCCTCGGTCGCGGTCTCGGTCGCGGCCAGCAGCAGGAGGTTCTCGACCGAGGGGTCGTCGGGGATCAGGCGCGACACCGGCACGCCGCCCAGAATGCGCTTGTCGGCAAGCGCCTGGACCACGGGCGCAGCGGGCTTCGGCAAGCGCACGGTGAACTCGTTGAAGAAACTTTCGTTCAGCAGCTTCACGCCGGGCAGCGCCGCGACACGGTCGGCAAGCTCGCTCGCCTTGGCGTGGTTGAGCTCGGCCAGGCGTCGGAAGCCCGCTTCGCCCAGCAAGGTGAGGTGCACCGTGAAGGCGAGCGCGCACAGACCCGCGTTGGTGCAGATGTTGGAGGTCGCCTTCTCGCGGCGGATATGCTGCTCGCGCGTGCTCAAGGTCAGCACGAAGCCGCGCTTGCCGTCGGCATCGACGGTCTCGCCGACCAGGCGCCCCGGCATCTGACGCACGTACTTGTCGCGGGTGGCGAACAGGCCGACATACGGCCCGCCGAAGCCCAGCCCGTTGCCGATCGACTGGCCCTCGCAGACCACGATGTCGGCGCCCATCTCGCCCGGCGGCATGATCAGGCCCAGCGACACGACCTCGGTCACGACCACGATCAGCAGCGCGCCGGCCTCGTGGCAGGCGGCGGCGAGCTTGGTGAAGTCGCGGACATGGCCGAAGAAGCTCGGGTTCTGCACGACGACGCAGGACGTTTCCTTGTCGACCTTGGCGATCAGGTCCTCGAGTCCTTCGGCATCGGTCTTGGCTGCGACGGCACTATAGCCCTGCCAGTGCGCGGTGGTCTCGATGATGTTGCGGTAGTGCGGATGGAGCCCGCCCGAGATCAGCGCCTTGGTGCGGCGCGTGATGCGGTTGGCCATCAGCACGGCTTCGGACGCGCCGGTCGAGCCGTCGTACATCGAGGCGTTTGCCACCTCCATGCCGGTGAGCAGGCTCACCTGGGTCTGGAACTCGAACAGGTACTGCAGAGTCCCTTGCGTGATCTCGGGCTGGTAGGGCGTGTAGGAGGTCAGGAACTCGCCGCGCTGGATCATGTAGTCGACGGTCGAGGGCACGTGATGACGATAGGCGCCGGCGCCGATGAAGAACGGCGCGGTCGACGGCGAGACGTTCTTGGCCGCGTAGTTCTGGAAGGCACGCTCGACCTCGAGCTCGCCGAGATGATCGGGCAGGCCCGCGACCTTGCTCGGCAGGCGCGCGTCGGCGGGCACGTCCTTGAAGAGCTCGTCGACCGACTTGGCGCCGATCACGGCCAGCATGTCGCGGCGGTCGATCGGCGTGAGGGGGAGATAGCGCATGATCAACCCAGGCTTTTCACGAAGGCGGTATAGGCGGCCTCGTCCATGAGGCCCGCGAGCTCGCCCTTGTCGGCGAGCTTGAGCTTGAAGAACCAGCCCTTGCCCGTCGGCTCGGCGTTGACGTCGCCCGGCGAATCGGCGAGTGCCGCGTTGGCTTCGACGACCTCGCCCGACACCGGGGCGTAGATGTCGGACGCAGCCTTCACCGATTCGACTACGGCGCAGGCCTCGCCCTTGGCGACCTTGCGGCCGGCGGCGGGCACGTCGACGAACACGACGTCGCCCAGCTGCTCCTGGGCGTATTGCGTGATTCCGATGGTGCCGACATCGCCCTCGACGCGGATCCACTCGTGTTCCTGGGTGTACTTGGTATCGGCCATCTCGAAGAGCTCCTATCCGCGGTAGTAGGCGTGCTTGACGAAGGGCATGGGCACGATCTCGGCCGGCACGGGCTTGCCGCGCACCACAAGATCGACCTTGGTGCCGTTGGCTGCATGGCCGCGCTCGACGTAGCCCATGGCGACGGCGCGACCGAGGGTCGGCGCGAAGCCGCCGGACGTGACCTTGCCGACGGTCTTGCCGCCGATGGCGATCTCCGCACCTTCACGCGCGATCGCCTTGCCCTCGGGCAACAGGCCGACACGCTTGCGCGACGCGCCGTCGGCGATCTGCTTCTGGATGACGGCGGCGCCCGGGAACCCACCGTTGGTCCGGCGTTCCTTGCCGATGCTCCATAGCAGGCCTGCCTCGATCGGCGTCGTCGTGGTGTCGATATCGTGGCCGTAGAGGCAAAGGCCGGCCTCAAGCCTGAGCGAATCGCGCGCGCCGAGGCCGATCGGTTTCACCTCGGGCTGGGCGAGGAGCTTGCGCGCGATTGCTTCCGTCGCATCGGCGGGTGTCGAGATCTCATAGCCGTCGCCGCCGGTGTAGCCCGAGCGCGTCACGTAGCAGCGCGCGCCGTCGATCACGAAGAAGGCGCCGGTCATGAACTTCATGGCCGCGACCGGCGGCGCGAGCCGCGCCAGCGCCGTCGCGGCCTGCGGTCCCTGTAGCGCGAGCAGACCGCGGGCGAACATCGGCTCGATCTCGCAGGTCGCCCCCAGGTGCTTCTGGATGTGCGCAAGGTCGGCGTCCTTGCAGGCGGCATTGAGCACGGCGAGCAGATGATCGCCCGTGCTGGTCACCATCAGGTCGTCGAGGATGCCGCCGCTGTCATTGGTGAGCTGCGTATAGCGCTGCTGGCCGGGCCGCAGCCCGGTGATGTCACCCGGCACCAGTGCTTCAAGCGCCCTGGCCGCGTTCTGTCCCGGCTTCGCGGTGAGCCGCACCTGGCCCATGTGCGAGACGTCGAACAGGCCCGCCGCTGTTCGCGTCTGCGCATGCTCGGCCAGGATGCCGGTGGGGTACTGTACGGGCATCTCGTAGCCGGCGAACGGCACCAAGCGCGCGCCGAGCTCGCGATGAAGATCGTAAAGCGGTGTGCGTTTGAGAGGATCGGCCAAGAAGGTCTCCAGAGTCGCCGGGTCCGACGCAAGGACTGCGCCGCCTGCGACCCCCTCTGTCCGGAGACCTGAAAGATTCGCCGTTGCCGGCTTACTTCGTCGGTGGGCACGCAACCGTTCGGGCACGCGCCGCTTTCCAGAGACCCATCCTCCTGCGGTCCATTTGCCTGAGAGTTTCCGGGGCCGGTTGCTCCTTCGGCGCCGCCTTCAAGAGGCGGTCTCTCCCACAGGGATCGTCTGGGTGCGGCGACCTTAAGAGCCCGCCCCCGCCCCGTCCACCGGGAAAACCCGTGGCAAATCCGGGTCTTACAAGGCACTTGAAATTGAGTGACCGCTCACTTATAAAATGAGCATGCGCTCATTTATGGAGGGTCGCATGCATATCCGACGTGCCTTCACCCAGTTCCTTGAAGTGCAGAGTGATGCAGGCCCACTGCCCGCATCGATGGTCGATTGGACACTCGACTGGCGCTGGTTCTGTGAGCCGGCTTTGCCCACAAGCATGCCCATAAGCTTGCCAAGTGAGCGCTCCCTCATAGACTGGCCGGCATGGGCAAGGCCGAAGAAACCAAGTCGCGACTAGAGCGCGCGGCGCTGACACTGTTCGTGGCGCGCGGCGTCGCGGAGACCACGACCAAGGAGATCGCCATGGCGGCTTCGGTCGCCGAGGGCACGATCTACCGCTACTTCCCGAGCAAGGAGCAGCTGGCGCTGGACCTCTTCCTGCGCCATCACCGCGGGCTCGCCGAGGCGCTGGTCGAAGCCCAGCGCCCGGCCAGGGGGTTGCGCACCAAGATCGAAGCGATCGTGCGCTGCTATTGCGAATGGGCCGACCGCGACTGGACGCTGTTCGCCTATCATCTCTTGAACCAGCATTCGTTCCTGATCCAGGTGCCCGACGATGCGACCAATCCTGTGGCCGTCGTGCGCGACGTCATCAGCCAGGCGATGAAGGCGGGCGAGATCCCCCGGCGCAACATCGATCTCGCCGCTGCTTCAGCGATCGGCGTGGTGCTTCAGGCGGCGACCTACAAGGTCTACGGCCGCTTCACCGGAGATCTTTCGGATCACGTCCGCTTCTTCGCCGATGCCGCCTGGGCGGTCCTGGCGGTCAAGGAGAAGTGAGCTTCCGGGACATGGCGTAACAGCCGGCGCGGCTGCCGTCCCAGCTGTTCGAGGCGATGCGGCCGGTCAGGTCGGCTACGACGCGCAAGCTGCAGCTCTCCATCGGACGCGGCACCGGATAGCTCAGCGTGTCGATGGTGTTGGGCACGCCCGCCGCATAGCTCACGCGCGTTGACGGCACGGGAGTCGCGGGCGCTTGCGTCTCCATGGTCCAGACAAGCGCGCCGTCCTGCTGCTCTGGAGCGCCGGTCTCAGGCGCTTTCCTTTGCCAGCGCCGTGAAGGCTTGCGCGAAGGCCTCGCGGGAGCCGGCGATGCCGGTCTCGTTGAAGATGTCGGCGGTGAGCGAGGCGATCGACGCTTCGTCGACGCGTACGCCGTTGTCCTGCAGGAAGCGGCGCGCCGCCGTCACGGCCTCATCCATCGAGCCGCCCTGCTTGTAGAGCCGGTAATAGTCGGGATGCCCGCCGCGGCCCAACGCCTCGGCCAGCACGTCCGTGAAGTTGACCACCTTGAGTCCGGGATAGACCGCCTCGGCGCCAGCGAGCGCGCGATGGCAGGAGTGGTACATGGTGACGATGGTGTCGGCGCCCGCCGCTACCGCACCCTCGGCGAGCGCGCGGTGGATCGCCTGTTCGCGTTCCTTGAACTTCGCGGCCTGGCCGCCACAGGCATAGGAGAAGCCCGAATCCTGCGGCAACTCCAGCAGCTCGAGATTGGGCACGGCGCCGAGAAGCTTGCGGATCGAGGCCAGCGTGGCGCCGATCCCGAGATGCTCGTGGATGACGACGCGCCGCTTGGGTTGCTGGGCCACGAAGCGTGCCTTCAGGCCATCGAGGTTGGCGGCGAGGAACTCGCTGACGTGGCCCAGGTCGAACGACGGCTCCTCGACGTCCTCCTCCAACTCGCCGAAGTTCTTGGTGCAGGTCGGGCACCAGGTCAGCACGCGGCCCGCGCCCGACTGGCCGAAGCGCTTGAAGGTGCGATGGCCCACGCGCTCGTAGGTCGGCAGGTCGGCTTCTTGGAATTGGTAGACGCCGCAACAATGGGCGGTGCCGCCCACCACATCGAAGTCGAGCTCGAGCGCATCGAGGATGTCCATGACGTTCAGCACGATGTGCGGCGTGCGCAGCACGTTGCAGCCCGTGTAGAAGAGCACGTCGGCGGTGCGCCGCTCGGCCGGCGCCAGGATCTTCTTCAGTGTCTCCGACGGCAACTGCATGCTGGCGAGCAACCGAACCGCCTGCGCCATGTGACGAAAGCGGTTGGCGGCGTTGGCGGCGCCGATATCGCGCGACCGCGTCGCCTCGATCGCCTTCATCTTGGCGATGGTCACCCATTGGCGGACATTGATGCCCTCGGGGCAGGCCGCGCTGCAGCGCGCGCTGCCGTCGCAGGCGCCCAGCCACTTCTGCAGGTCCTCGGCCGGCGCCTCGCCGCGGGTCAACGCCAGCAGCTCGCCGACGCGCTCCTTCGCGGCACCCGCATCCATGCCGATCTCGCGCGCGGTCGGGCAGACTTCGAAGCATTTGCCGCAGGTCGTGCAGCGATCGGCGGATTCGGCGGCCAAGGCTTCCAGACGCTCGGCATAAGCACTCACGGCAATCCTCCGTACGTCACGCAATACGTGGGCCGCGCATGCAGCGCCCGTGCGCAAAGCCTGTCAAGTGTTCGGCCCAGTCTTCGGCGGGCACCGAAACATGGATCAACGAATGATGCCTACGATCAGGGCCTCACCGATCGGAGGCACCATGACCGTCACCTGCGCCATCCGCTATGTCATCGACCCCTTCAAGCGCGACCAGTTCGAGGCCTATGCCAAGAACTGGCTCACCATCATCCCGGCCAACGGCGGCGATCTGCTGGGCTACTTCATGCCGCACGAGGGCACCAACAACATCGCCCACGCGCTGATCTCGTTCGAGAGCCTCGCGGCCTACGAGGCCTATCGCGCCCGCCTGCGCCAGGATCCCGCCGGCCGCGCCAACTTCGAGTTCGCCGAGCGCGAGCGCTTCATCCTGAGCGAGGAGCGCACCTGGCTCAGGCCGGTCATCGCCGGCTGAGGGCTACTGGGTCCGGGTGCGGTTGTAGTTCAGCTCTTCCGGCGTCGGTTTCAGTCCAATGGCGATGCTGTAGGAACCCTCGCGCGGCAGGGTGAGGGTCAGCTCCTCCTGCGAACTGCCGCGCGGGTTGGCCGCGCTCAGCCGGAAGTCGGCGGTGAATTCCTGGCTCTGCACGACGTTCCTGCCGGTGTCGAGCACGCGCACGAAATAGGGGACGCTGGTGCGCGCGGCACCGATCGACGGACCGGCGCTGACGGAAATGCGCATGAACAACGAGACCTCGATCGCCCGGCGGCTGACCGTGCACTTGGTGGTCGAGCCGATGATCTGCGCCTCCCAGGCGATGTCGCGGGGATCGCGGCCCGCTCCCTCGCGGAAATGGGTCAGCCGGCCGGCATCCTGCACCGTGAAGGGCGCCGGGCAGTAATAGTCGGCAAGGTCCGAGTTGCCGCCGCCGCAGGCGGCCAACGCCAGCGCCACGGCAGGCGCCAGAAGAGCGAGCTTTCGGTAGGTCATGACAGGGGAATAGACCGCCTGCGGGCCAGGCCCATGTGCATTCCGTCGCACGCCGCCGCGACAACCGGCTCGGTCATGTTGCTTTCCCCGTCGCGGCGGCTTTGTTACGGTGCCGCCGCCTGAAATCCGCTGTTTCCAATCTGTTGCGGGCGGAGTCTAGAGCGGTTTCCGACCGATTGGAACCGCTCGCGGTTCCAATCGGTCGGAAACGCGCGCACGGAAGGTGAATGGTTCACAGGGCACTTTCCGTCCGGCTGTTCCAGCCGGACCGAAAGTGCTTTAGGCAATGGTCAAGAAGCCCGCAAGCGAGCGCGGGCAACGGGACAACAGGCATCCGTCAGAACGCCGCCAATGGGAACGCCGAAGAAACCGCTCACGATCCTGCTTGCCCGCCCTCGTGGTTTCTGCGCCGGCGTCGAGCGCGCCATCCAGATCGTCGAACAGGCCATCGTCCGCTATGGACGGCCGGTCTATGTGCGCCATGAGATCGTGCACAATCGTCATGTCGTCGAGAAGCTCGAGGCCAAGGGCGCGATCTTCGTCGACGAACTCGACGAGGTGCCGAGTGACCGGCCGGTCGTCTTCTCCGCACACGGCGTGCCCAAAGCGGTGCCGGCCGAGGCATGCCGTCGCAACCTGCTCTATATCGACGCGACGTGTCCGTTGGTCTCCAAGGTCCATCGCGAGGTCGAGCGCCATCACGGCCTTGGCCGCACGGTGATCCTGATCGGCCACGCCGGCCATCCCGAGGTCGTCGGCACCATGGGCCAGCTGCCGCCTGATGCAGTGCTGCTGGTTGAGGACGCCGCCCAAGCCCAGACCATCGCCGTACCCGACCCGCTGAACCTCGCCTACGCCACTCAGACCACGCTGTCAGTCGACGACACCATGGGCATCGTCGGCGCCCTGCGGCGTCGCTTCCCGGCGATCCACGGGCCCAAGATGGAGGACATCTGCTACGCCACCACCAATCGCCAGGCAGCGGTGAAGGCGATCGCTTCGCGGTGCGATGCATTGGTGGTGATCGGTGCGCCCAACTCGTCGAACTCCATGCGCCTGGTCGAGGTCGCCGGCAACAACGGCTGCCGAAATGCGCGCCTGGTGCAGCGCGCTGCGGACATGGACTGGGACTGGCTAAGCGATGTGCAGCGGCTCGGCATCACCGCGGGCGCATCGGCGCCCGAGACGCTGGTCGAGGAGCTGATGGCCGCATGTCGCCAGCGCTATGAGGTCAAGGTCGAGGACGTGCGGACCTGCGACGAAACCGTCGTCTTCAAGCTGCCGCGCGCCCTCGTGGCCTGATATTGGTGGCTTTATGGCGGTCTACACCGAAGTCAGCGACGCCGAGCTCGAAGCCTTTCTCGCCGAGTACGACATCGGCGAGGCCGATTCCTTCAAGGGCATCGCCGAGGGCGTCGAGAACTCCAACTATCTCCTGACCACGACCAAGGGGCCCTACTTCGTCACGCTCTACGAGAAGCGCGTGGACCCCGCGGATCTGCCGTTCTTTCTCGGCCTGATGGATCATCTCGCCGCGCGCGGCATCAACTGCCCGCAGCCGATCCATGGCCGCGACGGCAAGGCGCTGCGCACGCTGGCTGGCCGGCCGGCCGCCATCACCACGTTCCTGCACGGCCTGTGGCCACGGCGCATTCTGCTCAGCCACTGCGGTCCGGTGGGCGAGGCGCTGGCGGCGCTGCATTTGGCCGGACGCGACTTCGCTATGACGCGGCCGAACGCGCTGTCAGTCGCGGGCTGGCGACCGCTCTTCGATGCTTCGCGCCGCCACATCGATGCGGCCGAGGCTGGCGAGTTGCAGGCCGAGATCGACTTCTTCGAGAAGAGCTGGCCCCGCGAGCTGCCGGCGGGTGTGATCCACGCCGACCTGTTCAACGACAATGTGCTCTTCCTGCACGAGAAGCTGTCGGGCCTGATCGACTTCTACTTCGCCTGCAACGACGCCTTCGCCTACGACGTCGCCATCTGTCTCAATGCCTGGTGCTTCGAGCCCGACAAGTCGTTCAACGCCACCAAGGGACGGGCCCTGCTGCAGGGCTACGAGCGGGTGCGGCCGCTCGGGGCGGAGGAGCGCAAGTTCCTGCCGCTGCTGGCGCGCGGAGCGGCGCTGCGCTTCCTGCTGACGCGTCTCTACGACTGGGTGCACACGCCCAAGGACGCGTTGGTCAAGCGCAAGGATCCGCAGGAGTACCTGGCGAAGCTGCGCTTCCATCGCGGCATCGCCTCGATCACCGATTACGGCCTGTGAAAGCGAACGAGTGAGCGAGGTCGAGATCTTCACCGACGGGGCCTGTAGCGGAAACCCCGGTCCCGGCGGCTGGGGCGCGATCCTGAGGATGGGCAATCGCGAGCGCGAGCTGTCGGGCGGCGATCCGGCGACGACCAACAACCGCATGGAGCTGATGGCGGCCATCATGGGGTTGGAAGCGCTGAAGCGACCCTGCAAGGTGCGGCTGTGGACCGACAGCATCTACGTCAAGGATGGCGTGACCAAGTGGATCCATGGCTGGAAGCGAAACGGCTGGCGCACCGCCGACAAGAAGCCGGTCAAGAATGTCGAGCTGTGGCAGCGACTGGACGCCGCCCGCGCGCCGCATCAGGTCGAATGGCACTGGGTGAAGGGCCATAGCGGCCACGCCGAAAACGAACGCGCCGACCAGCTGGCGAGGGATGAGATCGCGAAGATACGAAGTGCGTTATGAAGGGAGCGCGGGCCTCCGGCCCGCATCATGGTCATGAGCGGGCCGGAGGCCCGCGCTCCCTTAGCTTCTCTTCTGCGCCGGCACCGGCCTCTTCTCGGCCGGCTTCTCATAGACCAGGTCGAAGTTCTCGCGCGTGCCATCGCAGGGATTGTCGCCCTCGGCCAGCCGCCACACCTGCGACTTGCCCGAGCGCTTGAAGTTCAGCAAGCCGCCAACCTTGCAGGTCGTGCCCTTCTCGACCTTGGCAACGCGAAAGGCGACCTCGCCGCGCACCTGCACCAGGCCGGGTGCGATCTTTTCGACCACGCCGTCGATCGATGCCCAGTCGCCCTCGGTGCCGGGCGCGACGCTGTCGATGCGTCCCTTCACGATCCACACTGCGCCCTGCCGGGTGACGGTGACGTCGCCGGACTTGGCGCCCTTCACCTTGGCGTAGCGGCCCCACACGATCTTGCGGGCATCGGCGAACAGCTGCGCCTCGGCATCCGAAGCGATCTCGGTGCGGCCGACCTTGGGCGCGGCCGTCGGCAACGGCGAGGTGAGGCCGGTGGTCGGGGCGCCCTGCTGCACCGTCGGCGCCTGCGAGGGCGGCGGTGCGGGATAATAGGGCGTGGCCGGCGGTTGCTGCTGTTGCTGGGCCGCAGCCGCACCGGCAAGCAGGCTGAACACAAGGACGAGGAGTCGTTTCATTAGCCCTAGCTCATATCTCAGGGTTGATGGGGATGCTACCGCTTCCCGCCTGGCTGCGGTGGGCTCGCATTCTTGGCCGGGGTGTCGGAAGCAACGGGCGCCGCGGCCGCCGGCAACTCGCCGCGCAACCCGGTCTCGGCGCCCTTGGCCGCGCTGGAGCCCGGCGGCACCAGGCGCAGGACCGCGCTGAAGTCGACATTGGCCGATGCACGATCACCGCGTGCCAGGTTGGCAAAGCCGCGCTCGAGCAGCGCCTCGGAATGGCCAGGGGCGACCTTGAGGGCGCGGTTGGCGTCCTCCAGGGCACGGCCGGGATTGCCGGCGTTGCGCCAGGCCGCGGCGCGCAGCACCAGGGTGTCGACGTCGTTGGGCCGCAGCGTGAGCGCGCGGTCGAGATCGGAGATGGCGCGCGGCCAGGCCTTGAGAGCAGCGAAGCTCAGCGCGCGGTCGATCCAGAGATCCGGATCGTTGGACTTCAGCTCCAGCGCCTTGCTCTGTGCCTCCGCCGCCTTATCGGGCAGGCCGGCTTCCATGAAGGCCTGGCCCGCCTGCGCCCACAGTTCAGCACGCAGGCCCGGCCGATCCACGCCCATGTCGCGGGCGATCGCCTCGAACTGCGCCGCCGCCGGGATATAACGACCGGCCCCGTACATCGCCGTCGCCACGCAGTGCCGTGCCGCCAGGCCGCCACCGCTGGCATGCCACTTCTCCGCGACCGGCAGCGCCTTCAGCGGCTCGGCGCGCGCCAGCGCCATGCACTCGTTGTAGAGACGCAGATGGTCGGGCGATTGGTCCATCATGCCCAAGCCCTGCGCAGCCACGGGCGGCGCCCAGATAAGCGGCAGGACCAACGGCAACACCAATGCCAGGCGGGACAACAACATGCTTGAAAAGAACTCCGTCACGGCGATCCTGACAAGGTGACAGGACGTCTTTTCATCTTCGGCCTGGGCTATTGCGGCCTTGAAATCGCCAAGCTTGCGCAGGCGGCGGGCTGGAGCGTTGCCGGCACCAGCCGCACGCCGCAGAGGGTGGAGGAGCTGCGCCGCCAGGGCTTCGAGGCCCATCTGTTTGACGGCAGCACGGCTTTGGCGGCCGAGGCCATCGGCAAGGCCTCGCACATCCTTTGCACCATCGCGCCCGGCACAGCCGGAGATCCCGCGCTCAGGACATCGGCGCGGCTGCTGCGCAATGCGCGGTGGCTGGGATATCTCTCGACCACCGGCGTCTATGGCGACCACGGCGGCGCCTGGGTCGATGAGACGACGCCCCCGCGGCCCGCGCAGCCGCGCAGCATCCAGCGGCTGGCGACGGAATATGCCTGGCAGGCGATGGGCATCGAGGCCGGCGCCGCCGTCGACGTCTTCCGTCTGCCCGGCATCTACGGTCCGGGTCGCAGCGCCATTGAGCAGGTGAAGGCGGGCACGGCACGCCGCATCGACAAGCCGGGACAGGTCTTCGCGCGCATCCATGTCGCGGATGTCGCCGGCACCGTCCTGCTCGCCATCAGCCGGACGGTCGCCGGCGCGATCTACAACGTCGCCGACGACCTGCCGGCAGCGACCGGCGATGTCGTCGCGTTCGCCTGCGAGCTTTTGGGCAAGCCGGTGCCGCCGGCCCTGCCGTGGGAGCAAGTGGCGCCGACCATGAGCGACATGGCGCGCTCCTTCTATGCCGAGAACCGGCGCGTGAGGAACGACAGGATCAAGAACGAGCTCGGCGTCGTGCTGCGCTATCCGACGTACAGGGAGGGCCTGCGGGCTATTCATGCTCTTCTGGACCGCGAGCCTCCGGCTCGCTCAGATTCATGAGCGAGCCGGAGGCTCGCGGTCCGGAAGACTAAGACACGAGTTCCTCGACGGTCGCGATCAGTCTTGCGATGTCGGCGGGCGTGCTGAGGCGATGGTCGCCGCCTTTCACGAACGTCGTGATCACTTCCGGTGCCTCCACGTGCTGGGCGATCTGCAGCGAATACTCCCATGGCACGTCGGGATCGCTCTGGCCGTGTAGCAGGCGCACCGGGCAGGGCAATGCGAGCTTCTTGTCGAGCAGCAGGTGGTTGCGCCCTTCCTCGATCAGCTTCCAGGTGAACACCGAGGGCTCGGGCGAATATTGCGACGGCCGCTCCAGCCTGCCCTCGCGCTCGAGCGTCGCGCGGTCTGCCGCCGACAGGCCCTTCAGCAACATGCGCTCGGTAAAATCGGGGGCGGCGGCGATCAGCACAAGCCCGGCCAACCGCTCCGGCCGAGCGCGCGCCGACAACAGCGACAGCCAGCCGCCCATGCTCGAGCCCACCAGCACCAGCTTGCCCTCGGTGAGCTGATCGATGGCCGCAAGAGAATCGTCGAGCCAGCGCCCGATGGTTCCATCCTCGAAGCGGCCCGACGACTGGCCGTGGCCGAGATAGTCGAAGCGGAGATACGCGCGGCCTTCCCGTCGTGCCCAATCCTCGAGCGCCATCGCCTTGGTGCCGGTCATGTCGGAGCGGAAGCCGCCCAGGAACACGACGGTCGGCGGGCGACCCGGTGTCCTGGCATAGGCAACGGTGTTGCCGTCCGGACGCCGTAGTTTTTGCACTCTATCGTCGTTGGTCATCCCGTGTTACCTGCCACATCCTCGAACCCTTCGCCAAGCTGACGTGCCCACCGCGCCCGCTCCCACACTTCTGCAGATCGTTCCCACGCTGGCCGGCGGCGGACTGGCGCGCGCCACGTTGGACGCGGCGCAGGCGGTGATCGCCGCGGGCGGCTCGGCCATCGTCGCCTCGCCCGGCGGCGCCATGGTGCCCGACCTGCTCCGTCTGCGCGCCACGCACCTGGAACTGCCTGAGGCCGGCAACCCATTGTGGGCGCGCATGAGCCTGCCTGGACGTATGGCGTCGAGCCTGCGCGAGGCCCGCGTCTCACTGATCCAGGCGCGTTCTCCCAACACCGCCTGGATCGCGCGGGCGCTGGCGCGCCGCCTCGACATCAAGTGGATCGCCACGCTGCACACGCCGTTCATCGGCCGCTCGATCGCCGATCGATATGTCGAGGCCCGCCAGGCGCGGGCAGATGCCGTGATCGCCGTGTCCGAGCACGTCGCACGCGATGCCCTGCATCGCTTCCCGCAGCTCGAGGGCCGGGTCGAGACCATTCCACCCGGCGTCAACTTCGATCGCTTCGATCCCGCCGTTGTGCGCGCCGACCGGGTGATCAAGCTCGCGTCCGATCTGCGCGTGCCCGACGGCGCCCATCTCATCCTCTGCCCGGCGCGCTTCGACCAGGATCGCGGCCAGAGGGTTCTGATCGAGGCCGTAAAGAAGCTGGCGCGCGACGACGTGTTCTGCCTGCTGTTGGGCTCGGCCGGTGCGCCGACGTCGTTCGAGCGCGAGCTGGAACGCGCCATCGTGGCCGCCGAGCTGCCCGGCCGCATGCAGATCGGCCCTTATGTCGACGACATGCCAGCAGCCTACATGCTGGCCGACGTCGTCGTGGCGACCGGTGGTGTGCGCGAAGGCTTCAGCCGCACGCTGATCGAGGCACAGGCGATGGGCCGCCCGGTGGTCACCGAGGATGGCGGCGGCGCCGCCGAAGCGGTGTTGCCCGGCGTGACCGGCTGGGTGGCACCGCCGGGCGATCCCGCAGCTTTGGCCGAGGCGCTGCAGCACGCGCTGTCGCTCACCTCCGGACGGCGCGCCGAGCTGGCGCGCGCTGCGCAGGAGCAGGTGCGCAGCCGCTATAGCCTGGCCGAGGCCAATCGTCGGCTGCTGCAGCTTTACCAGCGGATGTCCCGACTGTGAGCGGATGGCCAGCCCCGCTGCTGGCCCTGCTGGCAGCCGCCATTAGCGCACCAGCCAGCGCGCAAGTCCCCCGACCGCCATCCGGCGGCGTGCTGCATCCGTTCGTCGCGCCACCCGGCGGCGTGCAAATGGATTTCGTCGGTACGTGGAACGTCACCTGGGACGACCCGGCCGATGCCGCCTGCCCCTGCCACGGCACACTCACCATCGAACAGCGGTTCGACGGCGCCCTCGAGGGCCAGTGGTCGCTGGCCGGCGGCATCGCCTACCTCCAGGGTACGGTGGCTTTCGACGGCAATGTCTGGGCCGGGCGCTTCTCGCAGGGCGATGACATCGACTTCCCCTTGAAGGGCCATTTCCGCCTGGAGACAAGGGACCAGGGCAAGGCGCTGAGCGGCTCCTGGCAGCGCGACGGCACGTCGATTCCCTTCCACTGGAGTGCAACCAGACGCTGAGGCGGGCATTGACTAAGCCTTCAGGCGCAATTATCTCCAGCCTCATGGAACGCCGGTTTTTCACCGCTCCAGCTATCACGACCACCGTTCGAACTTGATTCGGCCGGGCGCGCGCACTCGTGCCGCTTCCCGGCCCTCGCCGCCGACACGTCGTGTCGGCGCATGAGCTGTGTTCGGAATCTTCTTATTCGGTGGTTGCCATGATCAATATTTCCTTACCGGACGGTTCGGTCCGACAATTCGACAAGCCGGTCAATGGCGCCGAGATCGCCGCCGCGATCGGTCCCGGCCTTGCCAAGGCGGCGCTGGCGCTGCGCGTCGACGGCAAGATGAAGGACCTCAGCCACGTCGTCGACCGCGACGCCAAGATCGGCATCGTGACGTCACGCGATCCCGAGGCGCTGGAGCTGCTGCGCCACGACGCGGCGCACGTGCTCGCCCAGGCGGTTCAGGAACTCTATCCCGGCACCCAGATCACGTTCGGCCCGGCGACGGACGACGGCTTCTACTACGACTTCGTGCGCGAGCAGCCGTTCTCATCGGAGGACTTCGCCAAGATCGAGCAGCGCATGGCCGAGATCGTCGACCGTGACCTGCCGATCACGCGCGAGATCTGGGACCGTGCGAAGATCAAGGACTACTTCAAGAAGCACGGCGAGAGCTTCAAGGCCGAATGGGCCGACGAGCTGCCCAAGGACGAGGAGATCTCGGTCTACAAGCAGGGCGACTGGCTCGACATGTGCCTCGGCCCGCACCTGCCCTCGACGGGCAAGCTCGGCAAGGCGTTCAAGCTCACTAAGGTGTCGGGAGCCTACTGGCGCGGCGATGCCAACAACGCCCAGCTGCAGCGCGTTTACGGCACCGTCTTCTTCTCCGATAAGGACCTCAAGGCCTACCTGCACCGCATCGAGGAAGCCGAGAAGCGCGACCATCGCCGGCTCGGTCCGGAGATGGGCCTCTTCCATCAGCAGGAAGATGCCGCCGGCATGGTCTACTGGCATCCCAAGGGCTGGACGTTCTGGCGCACGCTCGAGAACTACCTGCGTCGCAGGCTCGAGGCCGGCGGCTATGTCGAGGTGAAGACGCCGCAGCTCAACGACCGGCGACTGTGGGAGAAGTCGGGCCACTGGCAGAATTTTCGCGAGAACATGTATCTCAGCGAGAACGAGGAAGGCCTGAAGGAGTTCGTCGAGGACCCGGCGCGGCGCATGTTCGCGCTGAAGCCGATGAACTGTCCCTGCCACATCCAGATCTTCAATCAAGGTCTGCGCAGCTATCGCGAGCTGCCGCTGCGCATGGCCGAAATGGGTTCATGCCACCGCTTCGAGCCGTCCGGCGCTCTGCACGGCATCCTGCGCGTGCGCGCCTTCACGCAGGACGACGCCCACATCTTCTGCAGCCCCGACCAGATCGAGGCCGAAACGATCCGCTTCTGTGGCCTGCTGGATTCGATCTATAAGGACCTGGGCTTCTCGGACTACTTCGTGAAGTTCTCCGACCGGCCGCCGACGCGCATCGGTTCCGACGAGATCTGGGACCAGGCCGAGGGCGCGCTGAAGTCGGCGTCCAAGGCGGCCGGCGTCGAATTGATCCTCAACCCCGGCGAAGGTGCGTTCTACGGGCCCAAACTGGAATTCGTGCTGCGCGACGCGATCGGCCGTGACTGGCAGTGCGGCACGCTGCAGGTCGATTTCATGCTGCCCGAGCGCCTGGGCGCGAGCTACGTCGCCGAGGACGGCAGCCGCAAGGTGCCGGTCATGTTGCACCGCGCCATCTTCGGCAGCTTCGAGCGGATGATCGGCGTTCTCATCGAGCATTATGCCGGGCGGTTCCCGCTTTGGCTGGCGCCGACGCAAGCGGTAGTGGCAACGATCGTCAACGACGCCGACTCCTATGCCCATGAAGTTGCAGCGAGGCTCCGGGCTGCCGGCATGCGCGTGGAGACGGACCTGCGCAACGAGAAGATCAACTACAAGGTCCGCGAGCATTCGCTGGCCCACGTGCCGCTGATCCTGGCGGTCGGCCGGCGCGACATGGAGGGCAAGACGGTCGCCGTCCGCCGCCTGGGCTCGGAAAAGCAGGAGGTCCTTGAACTCGGGGCCGCCGTCACTAAACTTTCTGAAGAGGCCCGGCCGCCCTTCTAGGGCGGCCGCGTCTCGCATCCCCGCCCGCGCTCACACGTTGAGGGGGCTCTTACAAAGGAGAATGAAGCCATAGCCAGACCTGCCCAACAAAGCGCGCCCACCCGCGAGGGTCCGCGCGTCAACGGCGAAATCAAAGCGCCGCAAGTCCGACTGATCGACGAGAATGGCGATATGGTCGGCGTCGTCAGCACCCGCGAGGCAATCGACATGGCAGAGGAGGCCAGTCTCGACCTGATCGAGATCTCCCCCAATGCGGTCCCGCCGGTCGCCAAGATCTCCGACTACGGCAAATACAAATACGAAGCGCAGAAGAAGGCGCACGAGGCGCGTAAGCACCAGAAGGTCATCGAGGTCAAAGAGATCAAGATGCGCCCGAACATCGACGACCACGATTACGAAGTGAAGATGCGCGCCATGAAGCGGTTCATCGAGGAAGGCGACAAGGTGAAGGTCACCCTGCGCTTCCGCGGCCGCGAGATGGTCCACTCGGAGCTCGGCCTGCAGGTGTTGAACCGCGTCCGTGGCGAGATGGACCCGCTCACCAAGATCGAATCGATGCCGCGCATGGAAGGCCGGCAGATGATCATGGTGCTTGCTCCAAAGTAGTGGGTGTCGATGTAGCGGGCGCCGAAGCAATCACTTCGTCGCCTTGGGCACCTTCAGGCGCAGCGTCACGGTACCGGTGCTGCGCAATTGTTCCGGGTCGAACCGTCCATTGGCCGTCGAGCTGTCGAGCCAGCGCACGCTGTAGACGGTCTCGCCGGCAAACGACATCGGCCCGTTGTCCTTGCCATAAAGCCAGTAGTCACAGCGGACCAGATCGTCCGGGTTGAGCTGCTGGGCCTCGCAGATCTGGTGCAGCACGTAGGGGATGAAGCGCGCCCGGCCGTTCGGCGGCACGGTCGTGAAGTTCAGTCCCAGCGAGCGGCGCTCGCCGTCGCAGCGGCCCACGGTGCGCACCGGCGCCGCGCCGGGTGACAAGCGGCGGACGGCATCGAGATCGGAGACCAGCGCATCGAGGGCGCGCGCGCGGGCAGCCTCGGTGAAACCCGCCGCGACCAGCGCCGCTTCGTAGCGCCCGGTCGCTTCGGCAATCGGCGCCTCGGGGTAGCCGGCGCGCGCGAGGTCGCGCTGCCAGGAGCGGGTTTCCAGCGCGCGCACAACCATCGCACCCGTCGTGCCGGCACGCTCGGCCCAGTCGCCCAGAACATTCTCGGCGGTCCAGCAGTACTTCAGGAGGTTGTAGCCCTCCGGCTCCAACGGCTTGGCACGCGCATCGAGCAAGCCGCTTGCCTGGGCGACCACGGTCTTCACCAGAAGATATTGCGCCGCCGGATTCTCGCGCACCTTCTCCGAACTCGAGGGCGTCGCCTCACCTATCACAGCCGCCTGATTGGGCGCGTGCGGTTGCGGCTGTGCCAGCGCAGCGACGGCCACGACCAGCGCAATCAGAACGACTGGGCCGGCGATTGCTGCAGTGTTTTTCATGGCACGGTGCTAGCCTTCCAGCAGGGGAAACGCATGAAACCTCTGATCGTTGCGGTTGCGGCATTGCTGGTGGCGTCAGGTCCGGGCTTGGCGCAGTCGGGCGGATCGACCGCACCGGGCCTCAACAGCGAAGCGGCCAGGAGCCTGGCCGATTTTCAGCTTTTCGGGCCGCATCGCGCGTTCGTCGTCGGCGGGGACGGCAAGGCCTCCTGGTGGGCGGGCGCGGGCGGCATCGATCCCGGCAACGCCGTGGCCTCGGCGATGCGGCGCTGCGAGGAGCGCTCCAAGCAGGGCTGCGTCCTGCACGTCGTCAACAATTATACGGTCACCGGCCGCGACTGGCGCAGCGTGGTGCCGGCGCGCGCCGCCGATGCGCCGGACATCGGCCGGATCCGGCCCGAGCCCTACTGGTCGATGCGCGGCCCTGCGCTCGCCAACGGCCTAATCGTCTGGAGCCACGGCTACATGGCCGGCAAGAACGCCACCGACAACCCACCGCAGCCCTGGATCGGCCGCTTCACGCGGCTGGGCTACGATCTCTACCGCTTCGACCGCGAATGGATCGCCGACTGGGCGAGTGACGCCACCGCGTTGGCCGATGCGGTGCGCAAGGCGCGGGCTATGGGCTATCGCCGCGTGCTGCTGGCCGGGCAATCGGCCGGCGCCTGGGTCTCGCTGGCCGCGCTGGCTCGCGGCGCGCCCGTGGATGGCGTGATCTCGATCGCCGCCGCCCACCACGGCGAGGTGAAGAAGTTGAGCGACACCACGCGCGCCCGCTCCGAGTGGCAGCACATGCTGGAGGCGATCAAGCCCGGCGCGCGGATCGTCCTCGTGAACTTCGCCGAAGACACCTACGACGTCGGCGGCCGCATGGGCGATGCCCGGACGGCCTTCGCCAAGACGGGCGTCAGCGCCGAGATCGTCGACGATCCGCCCGGCTTCAAGGGCCACGGCGCCGGCGGCGACTTCACCTTCGCGCGCAAGTTCGGTCCGTGCATTCAGGCCTTCATCGAGACGGGCCACAAACAAGAGCCTTGCTAGGCGAGAGCTGCGCCTCGCCTATCTTGCAGTTCATATTCGCGCCCACTTTCGGCCGCACCGTCGGCGATGCCGGGTCACGAAAGGGATGCTTACCATGCACAGTTGGTCTCATCGCCCCTTGCGCTCTGCGCTTTCGCCGCTGCGACGATCCTGCCGACTTACGCCTCGGCGCAGTCGGCCGAGGAACATGGACGCGGTGAAGCGGTGGTACGACTCACCTGAAAACAAGGAAGCGGCGCTCGTCCGGCAGCGTGGCGCAAAGTTCCGCTTGGTCGCCATCGAAGGACTACCGGCCGGGAAATAGGCGTCGAGGTTCGGCTAGGGCATATACGAGCCGCCGTTGACATGCATCACCTGCCCCGTCATCGCGCTCGAATCGTCGGACGCGAGGAACACCGCGGTGGTGGCGATCTGCTCGGGCGCCAGCAGCTTGCCGCCGAGCGGGATGGTCGCCTTGGCGATCTCGACCAGCTCGGCGTCGGTATTGCCGTAGCGCGGCTGGGCGGTGTCGGTGGTGCCGGGCGCGATGGCGTTGACCCGGATGTTGTGCGGCGCGAGCTCCAGCGCCATCGCCCGCGTCATCGAGACGACGCCGCCCTTGCTCGCGCTGTAGTGCACGCCACGCACCGCGCCGCGCATCGCCTGCGAGGAGAGATTGATAATCGAGCCGCTCTTGCCGGCGGCAATCAGCGCCTTGGCGACGGCGGCGGCGGCGAAGCAGCCGGCCTTGAGGTTGATGTCGAGAACGAAGTCCCAGTCGCTCTCGCGCATCTCGAGGAACTTCACCCGGGGAAACACGCCGGCGTTGTTGACCAGGATGTCAGGGACGCCGAGCGTCTCGACGGTCTCGGCGACCATGGTCTCGATGTCGGCAAGCTTCGAGACATCGGCCTGGATGAGATGGGCGCGCCGGCCGGCCTGCTTGGCGTAGTTCGCGACCGCCCGTGCACCGCGATGATCATCGAGCCAAGTGAGCGCCACGTCGGCCCCCTCCAGGGCGAGCGCCCGGCCGATCGCCGCTCCGATACCCTGCTGCGCGCCGGTCACCAGCGCCACCTTGCCTGCCAGCTTCATGATCCCGCCTCCAAAGCATCCTCATCCTGAGGAGCACGCCCGTGGCGCATCTGAATGCGCCTTGGGCGTGCGTCTCGAAGGATGGCAGCACGCACCATGCCTGTTGCCCACCCTTCGCGACGCGGCCTACGGCCGCTCCTCAGGGTGAGGTGGTCTTGTCCCGCGCTTGCACGGCCCCCGCCCCGCCGCTATAAGCCCCGTTCTTCGGCGGCCTGGCCGTATAGGGCATTGCCTCGGCCGCCTAGTGTAACCCTTTGAAAAGGAACGAAAATGCCCAAGATGAAGACCAAGAGCGGGGCCAAGAAGCGTTTTCGCTTCACGGCGACCGGCAAAGTGAAGCATGGCGTCGTCGGCAAGCGCCACGGCATGACCAAGCGGGGCAACCGCTTCCTGCGCCAGCAGACCGGCATGACCCTGGTGTCCGAGCCCGACACGCGCATCATCAAGCGCAACTTCTTCCCGTACGAGAGGTAGACCATGGCACGCGTCAAGCGGGGCGTGGCTGCACACGCTCGTCACAAGAAGGTCCTGAAGCTCGCCAAGGGCTATCGCGGCCGCGCCAAGGTGGCGTTCCGCGTCGGCATCGAGAAGGTCGAGAAGGGCCTGCAATACGCCTATCGCGACCGGCGCAACAAGAAGCGCACGTTCCGCGGTCTGTGGATCCAGCGCATCAACGCCGCGACTCGCGAGCATGGCATGACCTACTCGCAGTTCATGAACGGCATCCTCAAGGCCGGGATCGAGGTCGACCGCAAGGTCATGGCCGATCTCGCCGTGCGGGAGCCGGCAGCGTTTAAGGCCCTGGTCGAACAGGCCCAGGCCGCCCTCAAGTAACGTCTGCGCACCGGATCGGTGCTCGGATAAGGAAAGCAAAGAGGGAGCCTGGACCACAGGCTCCCTTTTTTCGTGTCGGGATTCGGAGAACGAAGGATGAGTGATCTTTCGACCATTCGCAGGGAGGCGCTGGGCGCCGTCGCGCAGGCGGCCGACCTTGCCGCCCTCGATGCCGCGCGCGTGGCCGCCCTCGGCAAGAAGGGCAGCGTCACCGGGCTGATGAAGACGCTGGGCGGCATGTCGCCCGACCAGCGCCGAGAATTCGGCGCGCAGGTCAATCAGCTCAAGGGCGAGGTCGAGGCAGCCCTCGAGGCACGCAAGAGCGCGCTCAGCGCCGCGGCGCTTGCCGCCAGGCTCAGCAACGAGAAGGTCGATGTCAGCCTGCCGGCGCGGCCCGAGTTCGCCACCTTCACGCAGGGCACGCTGCATCCGATCGGCCAGGTGATGGACGAGCTCGCCGCCATCTTCGGCGAGATGGGCTTCACCTGGGCCGAAGGTCCCGACATCGAGGACGACTGGCACAACTTCACGGCCCTCAACATCCCGCCCGATCATCCGGCGCGGCAGATGCAGGACACTTTCTATCTGCCGCCGCGCGCCGACGGCACGCCGATGGTGCTGCGCACCCACACCTCGCCGGTGCAGGCGCGCACCATGCTCGACAAGGGCATCCAGAAGATGCTGGCCGACGGCGGGTCGCTCCGCATCATCGTGCCCGGCCGCACCTTCCGCATCGACAACGACGCCACCCACACGCCGATGTTCCATCAGGTCGAGGGACTGGTGATCGACCGCACGACCCACATGGGCCATCTCAAGGGCTGCCTGGTCGATTTCTGCCGCGCCTTCTTCGAGGTCGACGACCTGCCGCTGCGCTTCCGGCCGTCCTACTTCCCGTTCACCGAACCATCGGCCGAGGTCGATATCGGCTGCTCGTGGAAGGATGGCGAGCTCAGGATCGGCGCGGGCGATTCCTGGCTGGAGATCCTGGGCTCGGGCATGGTCCATCCCAACGTGATCGCCAATTGCGGCCTCGATCCCGCAATCTACCAGGGCTTCGCCTTCGGCATGGGCATCGATCGCATCGCCATGCTGAAGTACGGCATTCCCGACCTGCGCAGCTTCTTCGACTCCGACCTGCGCTGGCTGCGCCACTACGGCTTCCAGGCGCTGGAATGGCCGTCGCTGACCGGAGGGCTCGGCCGATGAAGTTCACGCTCTCCTGGCTGAAGGAGCATCTCGACACCAGCGCGGACCTCAACAAGATGCGCGACGCGCTCACCATGCTGGGGCTCGAGGTCGAGGGCATCACCAACCCGGCCGAGACGCTGAAAGGCTTCGTCGTCGGCTACGTCGTCGAGGCGGTGCAGCATCCCAATGCCGACCGGCTGCGCGTCTGCAAGGTCGACACCGGCTCGGGCGTGGTCCAGGTCGTGTGCGGCGCGCCCAACGCCCGCACGGGCATGAAGGGCATCTTCGCGCCGTCGGGCAGCTACATCCCGGGCACCGATCTGCATCTCAAGGCCAGCAAGATCCGCGGCCAGGACAGCAACGGCATGCTCTGCTCGTTCCGCGAGCTGCAGCTGGGCGAGGACCATAGCGGCATCATCGACCTTCCGGCCGAAGCCAAGACCGGCGCGCCGGCGGCCGAGGCGCTCGGCCTCGACGATCCGGTGATCGAGATCAAGGTGACGCCCAACCGCGCCGATTGCCTCGGCGTGCACGGCATCGCCCGCGATCTCGCGGCGGCGGGCCTCGGCACGCTGAAGGCCATGAAAGCCGACAAGATCGCCGGCACCTACAAGAGCCCGATCAAGTGGACCCACGGCTCTGAGCCCAAGGCCGACAGCCCCTGCCCCATCGTGGTCGGCCGCCATTTCCGCGGCATCAAGAATGGACCATCGCCCGACTGGCTGCAGCGCCGCCTGAAGGCGATCGGCTTGCGGCCGATCTCGGCCCTGGTCGACATCACCAATCTCGTGACCTTCGACCTCAACCGGCCGCTGCACGTGTTCGATGCCAAGAAGCTCTCGGGCGACCTCGTCATGCGCCAGGCGCGCGAGGGCGAGCAGATGCTGGCGCTCGACGGCAAGACCTACACCCTCGATCCCTCGATCGCCGTGATCGCCGACGCGCACGGCGTGCATGGCCTGGGCGGCATCATGGGCGGCGAGGATACCGGCGTGCGCGAGGACACCACCGAGGTGTTCCTCGAGGTCGCCTACTTCGACCCGATCCGCACGGCCGCCTCGGGCCGCAAGCTCGGTGTGCTGTCGGACGCGCGCTATCGCTTCGAGCGCGGCATCGACCCGCAGTCGGTCTGGTGGGGCGCCGAGGTCGCGGCCCGCCTGATCCTTGAGCTGTGCGGCGGCGAGGCGAGCGAGATCGTGTCGAGCGGCGTGATGCCGAACTGGCAGAAGAGCTTCACGCTGCGCGCCGATCGCGTGAAGACCCTGACGGCAATCGACGTGCCGGCGGCCGAGACCGCGGCGATCCTGGGCAAGCTCGGCTTCGTCGTCGAGGGCAGCGGTCCCTGGACCGCGGCGGTGCCGTCGTGGCGGCCCGACATCGTGGGCGAGGCCGACCTGGTCGAGGAAGTCGCGCGCGTGTTCGGCTTCGATCACATCCCGTCGGTATCATTGCCGCGGCTGACCGCCACCGCCAGGCCGGTGCGCACGCCCCTGCAACGCCGCGTGCCGGTCGCCCGGCGCGCCCTCGCAGCGCGCGGCATGAACGAGGCGGTGACCTGGTCGTTCCTGTCGCGCACCAAGGCCGAGCGTTTCGGCGGCGGGCAGCAGGCCGACCTGCGGCTGCTGAACTCGATCGACGCCACGCTCGACACCATGCGGCCCTCGATCCTGCCCAACCTGATCGACGCCGCACAGCGCAACGAGGCCCGTGGACTGGCCGATCCGGCGCTGTTCGAGGTCGGTCCGGAGTACAAGAACGCCACGCCCACGGGCCAGCGGACCGTCGCCGCCGGACTGCGCAGCAACATGGCCGTGCCGCGCCACTGGCAGGAGCCGGCGCGCGCCGTCGATGCCTTCGACGCCAAGGCCGATGCCATGGCCGTGCTGGCCGCGATCGGCGCGCCGGTCGACAACATGTCGGCCCAGCCCGGCGCGCCCGACTGGTACCACCCCGGCCGCTCCGGGGTGATCAAGCTCGGCGACCGCGTGATGGCGCAGTTCGGCGAGCTGCATCCCGAGATCGCGGCGGCCGCCGACTTCAAGGGACCGGTGGCCGCCTTCGAGGTGTTCCTCGACGCCCCGCCGCTGCCCAAGGCCAAGGCGAGCAAGGCCAGGCCCAAGCTGGTGCTCTCGGCCTTCCAGCCGCTGGAGCGCGACTTTGCCTTCATCGTCGACGCCGATGTCGAGGCCGACAGACTGGTGCGCGCCGCGCGCAATGCCGACAAGGCATTGGTGACGGCCGTCCGCGTGTTCGACGTCTATTCGGGCAAGGGCGTGCCCGGCGGCAAGAAGTCGGTGGCGCTCACCGTCACCCTGCAGCCAGTCGAGCGCACGCTCACCGATGCCGAGATCGAAGCGGCGAGTGCCAAGATCGTGGCGCAGGTGGCGAAAGCCACTGGCGCAACGTTGCGTGGTTAGACTTTTTGTCGTCCTGAGCGTAAGCGAAGGACCTCATCGCCGCCTGCAATCGGCATGAGATCCTTCGCTACGCTCAGGATGACAGCTTGCTGGAGTTGGTAGTCTCGGCACACATGACCGACCTGTCGTTGATCCGCAATTTCTCGATCATTGCCCATATCGACCACGGCAAGAGCACGCTGGCCGATCGGCTGCTGATGCGCTGTGGCGCGGTGAGCGAGCGCGAGTTCCACGACCAGATGCTCGATTCGATGGACATCGAGCGCGAGCGCGGCATCACCATCAAGGCGCAGACGGTGCGGCTCGACTACACCGCGCTCGACGGCAAGACCTACACGCTGAACCTCATGGACACGCCGGGCCATGTCGACTTCGCCTACGAGGTCAGCCGCTCGCTGGCGGCCTGCGAGGGCTCGCTGCTGGTGGTCGATGCCAGCCAGGGCGTCGAGGCGCAGACCCTGGCCAACGCCTATCACGCGATCGACGCCAACCACGAGATCATCCCGGTCCTGAACAAGATCGACCTGCCCTCGGCCGATCCCGAGCGGGTGTGCCAGGAGATCGAGGACGTGATCGGCATCGACACGTCCGAAGCCATCAAGGTCTCGGCCAAGACCGGCCTCGGCATCGACGATCTCCTGGAGGCGATGGTCAAGCGCCTGCCGCCACCCAAGGGCGATCGCAACGCGCCCTTGAAGGCGCTGCTGGTCGACAGCTGGTACGACCCGTATCTCGGCGTCGTCACGCTGGTACGCGTGCAGGACGGCGTGCTGAGGAAAGGCATGCGCATCCGCATGATGGCGGCCGGCGCCTCCTACGACCTCGACAAGGTCGGCGTGTTCACGCCCAAGCCCAAGGACATGGCCGAGCTTGGCCCGGGCGAGGTCGGCTTCATCATCGCCGGCATCAAGACCATCGCCGACTGCAAGGTCGGCGACACGATCACCGACGACCGCAAGCCCGCGGCCGACATGCTGCCGGGCTTCAAGCCCTCGGTGCCGGTGGTGTTCTGCGGTCTCTTTCCGGCCGATGCCGCCGAGTTCGAGCAATTGCGCGAATCGCTGGCCAAGCTCAGGCTGAACGATTCCTCGTTCCACTTCGAGCCGGAATCGAGCGCGGCGCTGGGTTTCGGCTTCCGTTGCGGCTTCCTCGGCCTGCTGCATCTCGAGATCGTGCAGGAGCGGCTGGAGCGCGAGTTCGACCTCGACCTCGTCACCACCGCGCCGTCCGTCGTCTACAAGCTCAGGATGACCGACGGCACCGAGCGAGAATTGCACAATCCCGCGGACTATCCCGATCCGGTTCACATCGAGAGCATGCAGGAGCCGTGGATCAAGGCCACCATCATGACTCCCGACGAGCATCTCGGCTCGGTGCTGACGCTTTGTCAGGAGCGGCGCGGCCAGCAGATCGAGCTCACCTATGCCGGCTCGCGCGCCATGGCGGTCTATCGCCTGCCGCTGAACGAGGTGGTGTTCGACTTCTACGACCGCCTGAAATCGGTGACGCGCGGCTATGCCAGCTTCGACTACGAGATGGTGGGCTACGAGGAAGGCGACCTGGTGAAGCTGACCATCATGGTGAACGGCGAGCCGGTCGACGCGCTCTCCATCATCACCCACAAGAACCAGGCCGAGAGCCGCGGCCGGGCGCTGTGCGAGCGGCTGAAGGATCTGATCCCGCGCCAGCTCTTCAAGATCGCCATCCAGGCGGCGATCGGCGGGCGCATCATCGCCCGCGAGACGATCAGCGCCCTGCGCAAGGACGTGCTGGCCAAGTGCTACGGTGGCGACATCAGCCGCAAGAAGAAGCTCCTGGAGAAGCAGAAGAAGGGCAAGAAGCGCATGCGCCAGGTGGGCGACGTGGAGATCCCGCAGTCGGCCTTCATCGCCGCCCTCAAGATGGACAGCCGCTAGAGCGGGATGACTTGAGATCAACTCATTGCTGGGGTCGGCGCCGCCGGCTGACGTAGGTCAGGACAGTCCGCGATTGCGCCGGCGTCGCGGCGGGCGCGAGCCGAGCGTGTAGCCGGGCTCAGGCCGGCCGCCGCTGCGATTGCCGATCCACAGGAATACCAGGCCCAGCACCACGAAGGCCGGCAGGGCGGGAATGAGCAGCACCGGACGGATCAGCCAGGTCCACAGGGCCGACGAGACATGGCGCTGGACAGCGGTCTGGGCGTTACTCAGCGAGCCGATGTCGAGATGCGACCAAAGGTCCCCCAGCCCGAGCAGGTGGAAGGCCCCCTCGGTCCACCAGGATAGCGCATCGTGCACGATTGCTGCGATGGCCATGGCCAACAGAAGCCAGCCCAACGCGCGAAACACTACCATCATTCCCCCAAATGGCGGCGCGCACCCTACAGAAGCGGGGCCGCCGGGGGAAGATGTGTCGGAGATGGCGGACAGGGCGGGATTCGAACCCGCGGTGGCTGTTACACCACGCACGCTTTCCAAGCGTGTGCCTTAAACCACTCGGCCACCTGTCCTGGCGTGGTTCGCCGTCCTTATAGCGCGCCAAACAGGACGGGCAACGACCATAAAGGCTGCGCACCACCGGGCCCTGGCATAGACGCTGCTCCTGCTGTCGGTCGAGCCGGAGGTTTCCAGGGTTTCCAGGGTTTCCACCAGACCGTTTTGCCCTCCATGGAAGTCGTCGCTTCAAACCTTGGCGGCACTCTTGCGCGCCGCGCCTGCCGGCGTCTCCCATCCAGCCGCGCCCAGCCGCCGCGTCATCCACGCCGACTTCTCGGTCGGCGATGCGGGTGAGCGGCCGGACGGCGTCTAAGGTGCATGCACTGCTGTCGGCGATGCGGGAGGTTTCCGAGGTTTCCGAAGTTTCCGACAGTCCCCCCTTGTGGTCCACCGAAGCCGACGCCCTACCGGTTGAGCCGGTCTGAATTCGGACAGTTGCGCTAATTGCGCTAGTGCTTTTCGCGACACTCCGACGATCTCGTTGGCCTGGCATTTGGTCGGTTAAACGATGAACAGTGCGATAGTCCACCAAAGCCTATCAAGCACCCTGGTGCTTGTCAATAACTATAGTCGGACGGACGCACACGGTCACCAATCCTGCACCGACCCATCCCGTCCGATCGGCGGCTCGGTCACGACCTCGCGCAGCCTGAGCCGCGTCAGGGCGCTGTCGTTCAACTCGATGCCGAGGCCCGGCGCATCCGGCACCTCGAGGTAGCCCTCCTTCAGCACCAGGGGCTGCACGACCATGTCGCGCTTGGGCGGATCGGACTCGCCCGTGTATTCCTGCAGCGCGAAGTTCGGAATGCAGGCGTCGAGCTGCACGCAGGCCGCCGTCGAGATCGGCGACAGAGGATTGTGCGGGATCACCTTGACGTGATGCGCCTCCGCCATCGCCGCCACCTTCTTGCTGCCGGTGAGCCCCATGCAGAGGCAGACGTCGGGCCGGACATAGGCGCAGCCGTTGTTCGCCAGCAGCTCCTGGAACTGGAAGATCGACGAGAAGCGCTCGCCCGTCGCCACCGGCAGCCCGCTGCGCGCCTGCACGTCGCCCATCATCGTCGGACTGTCGGGCAGCATCGGGTCTTCATAGAAGTACGGATGGAATTTCTGCAGGCGCTGTCCGAGCGCGATCGATTCCGCCGGGTTCATCTGGCGGTGGAGCTCGATGCAGATGTCGGCGTCGCCCTGGAGCGCCTCGCGCACCGCACCGACTCGGCGCTCGGCCTCGCTCACCCATTCCTCGAAGGAATTGCGCAGATGATAGTCGGGCGCAAACGGCGAGAAGCGGATCGCCGTGAACCCCTGGCGGTTCTTGGCGACGGCATCGGCCACCAGCTCGTCGAGCGTGTTGCCCTTCGCATGCATGTAGCAGCGCACGCGGTCGCGCGTCTTGCCGCCCATCAGCTCGTAGATCGGCACGCCGTAGCGCTTGGCCTTGATGTCCCAGAGCGCGATGTCGATCGCCGAAATGGCGCCGCCGACCAGCGCGCCCATGAAGTGCGAGTGCCGCTGCAGCGCCTGCGCGTGATGCTCGATCGTCGAGGGGTCGCGCCCCACGAGATAGGACTTCATCTCGTCGATCATGGCGGCCGTCGGCCGTGGCCAGCCGTGCACGCCAGCCTCGCCGGTGCCGACCGTGCCGTCCTCGCAATGGACGCGCAGCAGGCACCAGCGCTCGACCAGGAACGTCTCGATCTTCTCGATCCTGGTCGGGGCGAGGTTGCTGAGGCGCGCGGTCATGGGCCTACTATAGCAGGCCCGGGTTCACGGAGGAGACGAGGCGCATGAAGTCAGTACAGTCGCACCCATCGGCAGCGCTGCTGGACGTCGCGAACAAGCCACCGCTCACATGGGAGCTGCCCCAGCCCAAGCGGCCGATCGCTCTCAAGGTCGCCACCCTGCTCGACGGCAAGGGCGGGACGCTGAGAGACACCGTGGTCGTCGTGTCCGGCGACAAGATCGAGCGCATCGGCGGGGCGATTCCGGAAGGCGCGCAGCTCTACGATCTCGGCGGCCTGACCGTAGCGCCGGGATTGATCGACACCCACGTTCACGTGACCTACCACTTCAGCCACGACCGCTTCATCGACAACCGGCTCGTCGGGCAAGACGAGCCCGTGCCCCAATCGGTCCTGTTCGGCGTGGAAAACGGCGTGCGCATCCTCGAGGCTGGCTTCACGACGGTGCAGAGCCTGGGCCCGGGCACGCCGTGGGATCTCCCTTTGCGCGAGGCCTGGGCGCGCAACCTGGTGCCGGGGCCGCGGCTGCTGACCTCGCTGCAATGGTTCCGCTACGATCAGCCCGGCGACACCGTGCAGCCGGAGCCGGAGCTCCGCGCCATGGTGCGCGATCTCAAGGCGCGCGGCGCCGACGCCATCAAGATCTTCGCCTCGACCAGCGTGCGCGAAGGCTCGCGACCCACGCTCACGCAAGCCCAGCTCGACGTCATTTGCGACGAATGCAACAGTCAGGGCATGCGCAGCGTCGTTCACGCCTATACGTCGGCCGTGAAGATGGCGGTCGAGGCGGGGTGCACGGTGATCGAGCATGGCACCGCGGGCATGACCGATGAGGTTCTATCCCTGATGGCCGCCAAAGGGACGTTCTTCGATCCAACCGTCGGCGTGGTCACCGAGAACTACGTCGCCAACAAGGACAAGTACCTGGGCGTCGGCAATTACACGGCGGAAGCGTTCGCGATGATGGAAAAGCTGATCGCCAATCCCAAGCCGCCGGAGGAATTCATCCGATCCCTCAAGGTGCCCGGCCTGAAGATCGTCTATGGCAGCGACGCCACCGCAGGCGCTCACGGCCACAATGCCGAGGGCCTGCTGTACCGCATCAAGTTCGGCGGCCAGGACGCGATGCAAGCGCTGGTCTCGGCGACGTCGCTCGCCGCAGAGTCGCTCGGTCTCGGCAGCGAGATCGGCGCGATTGCGCCTGGCATGACGGCCGACATCGTGGCGATGCGCGGCGACTACCTTGCCGATGCGACCGCGCTGCGCCGAATGGCATTCGTGATGAAGGGTGGCAGGGTCTTCAGATACCAACCCTGATCAGCCACCATCGCCGCCGACCTCGATGTCGGCGAACCCGGTGTATCGGTAGACGACGATCGAGCCGATCCAGGCGGTGATGAACACGCCGACGATGACGAAGCCGAGGCCGTGGGAGTTGTCGTTCAGTACCGCGATGACGTCCCAGAACCAGCCCGACAGGTCGAGCCGGTCTCCCAGCAGGCCGAGCGCCTCGATGCTGCCGATCAGGAAGGCCACGACCACCGAGACCAGGGTGATCACGAGACTGTAGTAGAGCTTGCGCAACGGCTTCACGAAAGCCCAGTCATAGACGCCGAGCATGACGACGCCGTCCGTGGTGTCGATCAGCGCCATGCCGGCCGCGAACAAGGCGGGGAACACCATGATCGACCACATCGACACGCCCCTGGCGGCGTCGGTCGCCGAGAGGCCGAGCAACGCGACTTCCGTTGCCGTGTCGAAGCCCAGCCCGAACAGGAAGCCCAGTGGAAACATGTGCCAGGCCCTGGTCACGCGGCCGAACAGAGGGCGGAACAGGCGCGCCAGCAGGCCGCGGTCATTGAGCAGGATGTCGAAGTCATCGTCGGCATGGCGCCCGCCGCCGCGGACGTGCCGGAAGGTTCGCCAGATCGCACGCAGGATGACCAGGTTGGCGACGGCGATGGCAAACAGGAAGATCACCGAGACGGACGTCCCGATGGCACCGCCGATGCTCCTGAACTGGCCGATATGCGCAGTCAGCAGTGTCGCCGCAACCGCCACGCCGGCGACGGCCAGCGCCACGACGGTCGAATGTCCCAGGGCGAAGAACAGCCCGACGCTGGCCGACCTGTTGCCTTCCTGGATGAATTTGCGCGTCACGTTGTCGATCGCCGCGATGTGGTCGGCATCCACGGCATGGCGCAGGCCAAAGCCGTAGGCCAGCAGCGCCGTGCCGAGCAGGAGAGGCTGTTCGCGAAACATCAGCAGCGCCCACGTCCAGGCGGCAATATTGCCGGCGATCAGCATGCCGTAGATGCCGGCCAGCGACGCCCGCAAGCCGCGCGTGCCCCCGTCGAAGACCAAATGCCTCAGCGCGGACACGACGAGCACCGCCTCATCATCGACACACCATCCGCTACATCTGCAAGAACGTTGAAACGACCGTGGGACGACCGGCGAGATTCGTTGCAAACCAGGCGTGCTGGCTACCGCCACTCGCCCGACATAAGCAACCCCCGATTGTGCACGTCTGGAACCACGGCGCGCGGGGCATGCAAGGCTTGATGGCGGTACTGGTGCCGCCTAGCCTGCCGCCAAGTGGTGCTTGCCCGCCTTCTTCAAGAAGGGCTCCGGCAGCCAACGGTCGACGCGACCCTTGTCATCAAGGAGAAGAGCATGTCGAACCATTTCACGGGCCTCAGCCTCGGCCCACCGCTCGGCGACCAACGCCTCGATCTCTGCGACCTCTACGCCTTCCAATCGCCCGCCGACCCGGCGCGAACTGTCTTCATCCTGAACGCAAATCCCACGGCCGACGCGCTTCATCCCGACGCCATCTATAGGCTCAATATCGACACCGACGGGGATCTGCTGGCGGACATCGCCGTCAGCTACGTCTTCTCTCCGCCACAGAACGGCAAGCAGACCTTCACCGTCTTTGTCGCCAAGGGCGCCGAGGCCCGCTCGGTCGAAGCGGTCGGGACGAAGATCATCAGCGACGCCGAGGTCTCTTTCGGCCCCCATCCCAATATCGTGAAGGTTGGCAACTACACCGTCTTCACCGGCAGTCGCAGCGACGCCTTCTTCTTCGACTACGACGGGATCAAGAATCTGTACGACACGAGGGGCGGCAGGAATTTCACGGCGCTTCACCTCGGTGGCAAGGCCCCCTGGACCGGCGTGGATTCGAACACCGAAGCCAATGTGTTCTCGACGGTGTTCGAACTGCCGACGAGCGAGCTCGGCAACAAGTTCCCGATCCGCGTCTGGGGACGATGCAGCGTGCGCCGCGACGGCAAGCTTCTCCATGTCGACCGCGCCGGCCACCCGTCGGTCAGCAGCTTCTTCAACACCGACGACACCAAGGAAGAATACAACGCCAGCGAGCCGATCAACGATCGCGCCCGGTGGACGGATATGTTCGTCCACTTGATGGGCCATACGGGCAACTATACCCGCGACGAGGCAATCGCGGCGATCGACGCCGACGGGCTTCTGCCCGACGTGCTGAGCTTCGATCCCGGCAAGCCCGCCAAGTACCCCAACGGCCGTTCCTTTACCGACGATGTCATCAATCATCGCCTCGCTTTCCTTTCCAAGGGTGACATCCCACCGACCGGGCTCAAGCCGCACACCGACACGCTCAGGGAGTTTCCCTATATCGGCACGCCGCATCCGGCGAAGACTTGACCGCCCGGAGCAGGGCACCTGCTGGCCCACTCCCCTGAAGGTTGAAGACCAGCCGCATCCCGTCCCGCACCGGCCGACGCAACTGCGACGCTCGCGGGAATGCGGCGAGGTCGCCGGCCTGCACCAGCCTTTGGATCCGGCTTCGCGGCAGTTGCAGTTCGTTGGCGAGCAGCCGATCGACACGAAGCCCGACCGGCTCGGGGACCGCGCACAGGATCTCCAAGCGTTGCGCCGGCATCGTGCTCTCCGACAGCACGGTCTTGGTCACCAGCACATCGTCGAATTCCTCGACGCGTCCAGCGCATTGCCTCAAGCCCTCGATATCGAACGCGAGCCTGCGCGTCAGCGTCGACTCGCTGGCATGCAGCGACCTCAGCAAGTCGGCCTCGAGCGTGCGCACCGGTCGGCGCTCCAGGATCGGGCGGTTCCAGGTGCTGCCGCAGCCCGTGCATTTGTAGATCAGCCAGGCGTCGACCCGCTTGCCGTTGGCATTGACCCTGATCTTGTCGCTGCTGCGGAAGGGTTTCGCCTCACCGCATCGGCTGCAGGAGAGCCATGGTTGAGGTGCCGTTTGGGCAAGGATGGTCCATTGAACCCGTAAGACGTCGGACATGCCGGCTTGCTCTTCCCATTGGGAAGCTCAGCAGGACGGCGGCAGGGCGATGCCCTTCGGACGCGGCGTAGCAAGGACGGTTAAACAGCGAGGTGAAATGGCGGCGAGACAGTCATGCCAAACCGGTCTCGAGCCGCCACCATGAAGAGCTTGCGCGCAAAAGTAGACGCGGCGACGCCTCTCGCGTTGCCGCGCTGGTGGAACTGACGAGACCGGCGATTACTTAGGCAAGGTCGCTCAAACCGTTTCTATCGACGGCGGTGTATCTAGCCCAGGAGTCGCAGACTGGGAAGCCCTGCCCGTCAGCCCGGCAGCACGAAGCGCACGCCGGGTCGCGCCAGGCCGCCGCTCAGCGCCACCGGCGAGCCGTCGGCGCGCCAGCAGGCGGCGCCGGTCATGCTGCCGTCGTCGTGGAACTGGATGGCGTTCATGCCGCCCGCCACGGTCGGCATGACCTGCAGCTTATGGCCGCGTTCGGCGAGCGCCCTGCGCACGGGCTCGGGCACGCCATGCTCGACCTCGAGCAGCGGGCCCTCGGTCCAGATGCGCGGCGCCTCGACGGCCTCCTGCAGCGCCATGCCGTGGTCGATCAGGTTCAGCAGCGCCTGCAGGGCCGACGGGAAGATCTTGCGGCCGCCCGGCAGTCCCAGCGCATAGACCACGCGGCCCTCACGCAGGGCCATCACCGGCGACATCGAGGTGGTGACGCGCTTGCCCGGCGCGATCGACAGCGCGTTGCCCGGCCGCGGGTCGAAGTTCGACATGTAGTCGTTGGGCACCATGCCGATGCCGGGCACGATGAAGCGCGCGCCGAACAGGCTGTTGATGGTCTGGGTGGTCGTGACGACGGTGCCACTGGCGTCGGCCGTCGTGAGGTGCGTGGTGTCGGCGCCCTCCTTGGCCAGCAGCCCCGGTGTCCAGGCCTTGGCGCGCGAGAGCTCGATGCCGGCGCGGCGCTGGTCGGCATAGGCGCGGGAGACGATGCGCTCGACCGGCACGTCGACGAAATCGGGATCGCCGCTCGCCTCGGTGCGGTCGGCGAAGGCGATCTTCAGCACCTCGGCCAGCAGATGCAGCGTATCGACGCTGCCGAAGCCCAGGCTCTTGAGGTCGAAGCCTTCCAGGATGTTCAGCATCTGGGCGATGTGCACGCCCGACGCCGCAGGCGGCGGTGGGCCGACGATCTCCCAGCCGCGATAATGGCCGCGGATCGGCGTGCGCTCGACGACGCGGTACTGGGTGAGATCCTTCAGCGACACGAAGCCGCCGGTCTTCTGCATGTGCTCGGCCAGCAGCATGCCGAGCGACCCGCCGTGCAGGGCGCCCTCGCCCTCCTTGGCGATCAGCTGCAGAGCCTCGCCATAGTCGGCCTGCACCAGGCGCGCGCCGGCTTTCAGCGGCAGGCCGCCGGGCAGCAGGCGCGCCGCCGCAAGCTTGTCCTTGGCGAGGTCGGCGGCGGCGCTTTCGATACAGTCGGAGAGATAGGGCGTGACGGTGAAGCCGCGCGTGGCATGGCGGATCGCGGGCTGCATGACGTCGGCCAACGGCATCGTGCCGTACTGACGCAGCGCCAGACACCAGGCGAGCAGCGAGCCCGGGGCCGCCACTGCCTTCGGCCCGACCTCGTTGACGCGACCTTCCGCCGTGAAGACCTGCGGTGCGGCGCCGGCCAAGGGGTGGAACATGTCCGGCCGCCCGGAGAGCGGCACGGCGCTCATGCCGTCGATGATGGTGTGTCGACCGTCGGCGGTGCGGATATGACAGGTCGTGCCGCCGATCAGGCCCACCATCATCGGCTCGACGACGGTGAGCGCGAACTGGCAGGCGACGGCGGCATCGACCGCATTGCCGCCTGCCGCCAGCATCTCCATGCCGGCGGCCGATCCCAGCGGATGGTTGGTGACCACCATGCCGCGGGTGCCGTGTGCCGGCTGCTTCTCGCACTTGAACAGCGTGCCGGCCCGCTGCCGCCAATCCTGGTTCACGCCGCGATCCTCAGTAGATCGTCTCCTTGAGCCGCTGCGGATACTCGCGGTCGTATTTCTCGGCATCGAAATCGGCCTGCAGCGCCTTCATCATGACGCCGCTGCTCGGCAGCGCGCTCTCAGCCAGGTGGCGGCTGGCGTCCCACAGATGCGAGCGGACCAGCGCCTTGGGGCACTGGGTGTAGACGCTCTCGGCCGTCACGATGATCACGCTGCGCGGGATCTTGTCTTCCATGGTGAAGGAGGCGCAGAGCGCGGGGTCGGTGCTGATCGCCGCCCGGCCGTTGATGCGCAAGGTGCGGCCGATGCCCGGGATCAGGAACAGCAGCGCAATCCGCGGGTCGCGCACGATGTTGCGCAGCGTGTCGATGCGATTGTTGCCACGTCGGTCGGGGATCATGACGGTATTCCGGTCGACCACGCGCACGAAGCCCGGCGGATCGCCGCGCGGCGTGCAGTCCAGGCCTTCGGGGCCGGCGGTGGCCAGCACCACGAACGGCGAGAGCTCGATGAAGCGGCGGTAGTGCTCGGAGATATGGCCGATCTCCTTGATCACCGCGGCGCCCGCGGGCTGGCCGTAGATCGCCTCGAGCTCGGCTTCGGACGTGACTAGGTGGGACGCTTGAACAGGGACATCGGGCACGGGGACCTCGTCTTGGAAGACACCAACCGAGCGGAACTATCGACGATTTGGCCCCTGCGAACCAGCGCCGCATCGCTATGATCGGGTCCTGGCGCGCCGATTGCTGGCATGCGCCCAGTTCATTGCAGGCAATTCATTGCAGGAGAAAGCATGCCGGACAGCGGCTGGCAGGTCGGCATCGACATCGGCGGCACCTTCACGGACCTGGTCGCCCTCAAGCCCACCACGGGCGAGTTGCGCTCGATCAAGGTGCCGACCCAGCGCAACGATCCCGTCGCCAGCATCAAGGCTGCCCTCGCCGCCGCCGGCCTCACGGCCGTCGAGGTCGGCGATCTCGTGCATGGCACCACGCTGGTCACCAACGCCATCGTCGAGGATCGCGTCGAGCCCGTCGTGCTGATCGCCACGCAAGGCTTCGAGGACGTGCTCGATATCGGCCGCGCCGGGCGCCAGCATCTCTACCGCCTCGACCTGCCGCCGCGCCGCGCCGCCCAGGTGCCGCCGGAACGCCGCATCGGGCTGGCCGAGCGCGTCGATTATGCCGGCAAAGTCATGCAGACGGCCGATGCGACGGCGATCGCGGATGCCGTCGGCAGGGCCGCGGCGAGCGGCGTCGAGAGCGTCGCGGTGTCGTTGATGCATTCCTACGCCAATCCCGCGCACGAGCGCGCCATCGGGTCAGCACTGAAAGCGGCGGTGCCGTTCGTGTCGCTGTCGCACGAGGTCAACCCCGAGACGCGCGAGTTCGAGCGCACCGCCACGACGGTGCTGAACGCCTCCGTGATGCCCATCGCCGCGCGCTATCTCGACCGCCTGCAGCGCGAGATTCAGGGCGCCAGCCTGCATGTCATGCATTCGGCCGGCGGCATGGCCTCGCCCGAGGCCGCGGCCCACCGGCCGCTGGCCATGGCGCTGTCCGGGCCGGCCGCCGGCGTCTCCGCGGCCCAGCACATTGCGGCCTCGCTCGGGCTTGGCAAGGTGCTGAGCTTCGACATGGGCGGCACGACGACGGACGTCTGCCTGGTCGTGAACGGCGCGGCGGAGATCTCCACCGATTCCAAGCTGGCCGGCCGGCCGGTGCGCCAGCCCATGGTCGCCATCGAATCGATCGGCGCCGGCGGCGGCTCGCTGGTGAACCTCAGCACCGGCGGCCTTTCCATTGGACCGGAAAGCGCCGGCGCCGAGCCCGGTCCGGCCGCCTACGGACGCGGTGGCACGCGGCCGACCGTGACCGACGCCAACGCCGTACTGGGCTACCTCGATCCCAAGCGGCGGCTGGGTGGCGCGATTGCGCTCGATGTCGGCGCGGCCGAAGCGGCCCTGGCGCCGCTCGCCAAACGGCTCGGCGTCGGTATCGTCGAGCTGGCGCTGGGCGTGCAGCGCGTCGCCAACGCCACCATGGTGCGCGCCTTGGCGCGCGTCACCGTGGAGCGCGGCGTCGACGGCCGGCAATGCACCCTGCTTGCCTTCGGCGGCGCGGGCCCCATGCATGCCGCCCACCTGGCACGCGAATTCGGCATCGCCGAGATTGTGGTGCCGCGTTTCTCCTCGGCGTTCTCGGCGCTGGGCTGCATCGTGGCCGACATGAGCTACACCCAGCAGCAGGCCGTGCGCATGCTGAGCACGCACTGGGACGCCGCGCGCTTTGCCAGCCTGCATGACGGCATGCTGGGAACGTTGATGGAGCCCTTGCAGCGTCACGGGCACGGCCCAGACGACATCACGGTCGAACGCACCGCCCTCGTGCGCTACGTCGGGCAGAGCTATGCGGTCGAAGTGCCGTTCGCAGCCCCGCTCGACCTCGAGGTACTGGGCCGCGACTTCCGCAAGCGCCATCGAGAGATCTACGGCTATGCGACGGAAGAGCATTGGGAGATGCAGAGCCTGCGCCTGCGCGCCCTGGTCGCCCGCCGCACCAAGCTTGGCCCCCTGCACGCATCGGACGGAGAACCGAAGCCGACCAGCGTCAGGCTCTGCTGGTTCGAGCCGTCGGCGCCCCATCAGACGCCACGGTTCGACCGCGACCGCCTGCCGAGCGGCACGCGCATCGCGGGGCCCGCCATTGTCGAGGACGCATGGTCGACCATCGTCGTGCCGCCAGGCTACACGCTCAGCAGTGACGCGATGGGACATCTCTGGATCCGCGAGGGCAAGAAATGAAGAACGCGATCGATCCCTTCACCGTCGAGGTCATCCGCCACGCCCTCACCGCGGCGGCTGAGGAGATGTCCTTCGTCGTCATGCGCTCGGCGCGTTCGCCCCTGCTGCGCGAGGCAGGCGATCTCTCGTCGGCCATCACCGATCACAAGGGCGACCTCATCGCCCAGGGCCGCGATATCCCGATTCACCTGGGCGTCATGAGCTTCACGGTGAAGAAGTTCCTGGAGCGCGTGCCCGCCGAGCGACTGAAGGCGGGCGATGTCTGGTTCCTCAACCTGCCCGAGGTTGGCGGCAACCATTTGCCGGACGTGAAGGCGATCCGGCCGATCTTCCTCGAAGGCCGGCTGTTCGCCTTCGCCGTGAGCCTCGCCCATTGGGGCGACATCGGCGGCGCCTGGGCCGGCAGCTACTTCGCCGCCGCGACCGAGACCTGGCAGGAGGGCGTGCGCATCCCGCCGCTGCGCCTCTGCACCGCCGAGGGCATCGACGAGGAGAAGTGCTCCTTCCTGCTGGCCAACCTGCGCGGCCCCGCCGAGCGCGAGGGCGATCTTCTCGCCCAGATCGCGGCGACCCGCGCCGCCGACGGCCGGCTCCAGCGGCTGTGCGAGGAGCATGGCGCCGCCACCATCCGCGCCGCGCTCGACCGTCTGGACGATCTTTCCGAGGCGCAGATGCGCGAGGCGATCGCGGGGCTGCCGGACGGCACTTACGACGGCGAAGATTTTCTCGACGATGACGGGCCAGGCGGCAAACCGGCGGCGATTCGCGTGCGCATCGAGATCAAAGGCGAGCACGCGAGCTTCGACTTCAGCGCCACTGACGATGCGGTGGCAGGCCCGCTCAACACCACGCCGTTCGTGGCCATGGCCGCGGTCTATTATGCCATCAAGGCGGTCGCGGGACCCGAGATCCAGCCCAATGGCGGCTGCTACCGCGCATTGGACGTGCGGACGCGACCGGGCTCGATCCTCGATCCCGGTATCGACAAGCCGGTGGTTGGCGGCAACCACGAGACCTCGCAACGCGCTGTCGACGCCATCATGAAGGCCTTCGCCCAGGCGGTGCCCGAGCGGCTGACGGCCGGCGGCTCGACCACCGCGGGCCTGCTGATCTTCGGCGGCACGCGGCGCGACGGCGCCACCGGCACCTTCTACGAGACCCACGGCGGCGGCGAAGGCGCGCGCGCCGACCGCGACGGCACGCCGGTCGTGCGCGTCCACCTCACCAACACCATGAACACGCCGGCCGAGATCGTCGAAGCCGAGTACAGGATCCACGTCGAGGAGCAGCGCCTGCGGCGCGGCTCGGGCGGCGCCGGCAAGCATCGCGGCGGCGAGGGCATGATCCGCACCTACACCGTGCTGGGCGAAGGCCTCACCCTCACCACCATGTTCGAACGCCGCGTCGTGCCGCCCTATGGCCTGCAGGGCGGCAAGTCCGGCGCGCCGTTCCGAGTGACGCTGCATCGCAATGGCGAAAGCCGCGAGCTTTTAGGCAAGGAGAACCTCGCCCTGGTGGTTGGCGATCGCGTCGTGATGGAAACATCCGGCGGCGGCGGCTACGGAGAAGCTTGACCTCATTATCACCTCCCCCGTCATACGGGGGAGGCAGGGAGGGGGAAGGCTACAGTCGTGCTGTCCGACCTTTCAGATCATGATCTTTGTATACCGCTAACCGCCTGTGAGGCCCTCCCCCTCCCTGCCTCCCCCGTATAACGGGGGAGGTGAATGAGGCGCCGAGGCTCGAAGTACGGCACGGCGTCGAGCAGCGTGCGGGTGTAGTCCGACTGGGGATGCCGGAAGATCTCCTGGCTGGGGCCCGCTTCCATCACCTTCCCGGCCTGCAGCACCACGAGGTCGTCGCACAGCATGCGCACGACGTTGAGATCGTGGCTGACGAACAGGAGCCCGATCCCCTCTTCCCGCCGCAGCCGGTCGAGCAACTGCAGGATCACCGCCTGCACCGAGACGTCGAGCGCGGCCGTGGGCTCATCGAGCACCATCAGCCGCGGCCGCGGCGCGATCGCGCGAGCGATGCCGACACGCGCCTTCTGGCCCCCCGACAGCTGGTGTGGGAAGCGCTGGAGCAGCTCCAGCGGCAGGCCGGCGCGGTCGGCGGCATCGCGCACCCGCCCGGTGAGCGCGGAGCCGTCGCGCAGGCCCTCGAGGCGGCGCAGCGGATGGGCGATGCTGTCGAACGCCGTGTAGCGCGGGTTCAGGCTGTCGTGCGGATCCTGGAACACGATCTGAATGTCGCGCCGCTGCGGCGACTTGTGGAACTCGCGCGCCGGGATGCGGGCAATCGATTCGCCATCAAACACGATGTCACCGTCGTCCGGATCGAGCAGCCGGCAGACCAACCGCGACAACGTGCTCTTGCCCGATCCCGATTCGCCGACCAGGCCAAGAGCACCGCCCGGCGGCAGCTGGAACGAGACGTCGTCGACGGCAGGCGTCGGTCCGCCGAAGGATTTCACGACACGCATCAACTCGAGCAGCGGCGGCGTGCCTGGTTTGCGCTGGATGGGCTTGGCAACGACCTTCGGCGCGTCGGGTGCGAGATCGGCCAGCGTCGAATGCCGTGTCGGCGAGGCGGCAACCAGCCGTCGCGTATAGGGATGCGCCGGCGCCTCGAACAGCGCATCGGTCTGGCCCTGCTCGACCACGCGGCCCTGCTCCATCACGGCGATGCGGTCGCACCAGCGCGCCGCCAGGCCGAGATCGTGGGTGATCAGGATCATGGCCATGCCGCGCTCGGCCTTGATGCGCGCCAGGAGCTCCATGACGGTCTGCTGCGTGGTGACGTCGAGGCCGGTGGTCGGCTCGTCGGCAATCAGCAGCGCGGGCTCGCAGGCGATCGCCATGGCGATCATGACGCGCTGGCACATCCCGCCCGACAGCTCGTGCGGATAGGCCGACAGCCGCGATTCGGGATCGCGGATGCGCACGGCCTTCAGAAGGTCGAGCGCCTGAGCGCGTGCGGACGCCTGGGAGAGGCGCCCCCGGAGCCGATCGTGCGCCGCCAGCACGTCGACGATCTGCTGCTCGACCGTGCGGATCGGGTTCAGCGCCGCGCGCGGATTCTGGAAGATCATCGACAGCGCCGAGCCGCGCAGGCGGCGCAGGTCGGCGTGGCCGGCATGAGTGATGTCGCGGCCCTCGAAGCGCACGCGGCCGCCGGTGATACGACCGGCGCGATCGAGCAGGCGCATCACGGCAAGCGAGGTCACCGACTTGCCCGAGCCGCTTTCGCCCACGATGCCCAGCGTCTCGCTGCCGTCCAGAGTGATGTCTATGCCGTGCAGCGCCTCGACGACGCCATGCCGCGTCGAGAAGGCGACCTGCAGGTTCTCGACCTGCAACAGCGTCATGTGCGCATGCGCGGATCGAGGATGTCGCGCAATCCGTCGCCCAGCAGGTTGAAGCACAGCACCGTCAGCATCAGCGCCAGGCCGGGGAAGGCCACCAGCCACCACTTGCCGGTGGTGATGAAGCGCGCGCCCTCGGCCACCATGATCCCCCATTCCGGCGTCGGCGGCTTGACGCCGAGGCCGATGAAGGAGAGGCCGGCGGCATTGAGGATCGCCCAGCCGAGGTTGAGCGAGATCTGCACCGCCATCGCCGGCAGCACGTTGGGCAGCAGCACGCGCAGCACGACCGACAGATGGCTGTCGCCGCAGGCGCGCGCCGCCTCGACCCAACCGGCGTTGCGCCGCACGTTCACCTCGGCGCGCGCGAAGCGAATATAGAACGGCAGGTTGATGATGGCGGTGGCGATGATGATGTTCTCGATGCGATTGCCCAGCGCCGCCACCAGCGCCATCGCCAGCACGAACAGCGGAAAGGCCATCAGCACGTCGACGAAGCGGCCGATCCAGCGATCGAGGTTGCCGCCGACATAGCCGCAGAAGCCGCCGATCACCGCGCCGACCGCGAAGGAGAGGCTGACTGCCGAGAAGGCGATCAGGAGGTCGAGCCGCGTCGCCGCCAGGATGCGGCTCAGGATGTCGCGCCCCAGCTGGTCGGTGCCGGCCCAGTGCGCCGCCGACGGCGGCTTCAGTGCGTTGGGCACGTTGGACGCCACGGGATCGTAGGGCACCAGCAGCGGCGCAAAGAGCGCGATGAAGATCAAAGCCAGGGCACCCAGGCTCGCCACGGCGGTGACCGGGTTGGAGCGCAGCACGTAGGCGGCGTGGCGCCCGATGCCCGACCGGCCGATGGCAAGGTCGCTCATGCCACCGACACCCGGGGATCGGCGATGCCGTACAGCACGTCGATGGTGACGTTCACCAGCACGAAGATCGAGGCCATCAGCAGCACGAAGGCCTGCACCGGCGCGTAGTCGGAGGAAAGCAATGCATCGAGCGCGTAGGAGGCCACGCCCGGCCAGGAGAACACCTTCTCGACCAGCACGTTGGCGCCCAGCATGGTCGAGAACACGATGCCGGTGATGGTGATCACCGGCAGCAGCGCATTGCGCAACGCATAGGCCACGACAATGCGCAATCGCGACAGGCCCATGGCGTGGGCGGTGCGGATGAAGTCGCTGCCCAGCACCGCCAGCATCGAGGCGCGGGTCATGCGGGCGAGCGGCGCCAGCACGAACAGCGCCATGGTGAAGGCAGGGAGAATCAGCTGGCGGAAGGCGGCCCACCAGCCTTCCCAGTCGCCGGTGAGCGCGAAGTCGATCAGGTAGAAGCCGGTGATGTCGGGCGGAGCCGAGGCGAAGATGTCGATCCGCGCCGTCGGATCGGGCGCCCAGCCCAGCAGATAATAGAAGGCATAGATCAGCAGCAGGCCGGATACGAAGGTCGGCACGCAGACGCCGAGCGTGCAGAGCAGCCGCACCGCGTGATCGATCAGCGAGCCCTGGCGCAGGGCGGCGAAGATCCCGAGCGGAATGGCCAGAAACAGCGCGATGACCAGCGCGGTGCAGGTGAGCTCGAGCGACGCCGGCAGCCGACGCTTGATGTCGAGCACGACGGGCTGTCCCGTCGTCATCGAGCGGCCGAAGTCGCCGCGCGCGATCTCGCCCAGGTAACGCACCAGCTGCACCGGGATCGGCTTGTCGAGGCCCATGGTGCGGCGCAGTTCCTCGATCTCCTCCTTGCCCGCGCTGGGGCCCGAGGCGAAGAAGGTCGCGGGATCGCCGGGCAGGACGCGCATCAGCGTGAAGGTGACGATCACGACGCCGAGCAGTGCGGGGATCGACGCCAACAACCTGCGGCCGACGCGCCGGGCGATACCGGCCAGCAAGCTAAACCCTCTTCAGGTCGCGGAAGTCGGCCTGGCGGTAGAACTGATAGGTGTAGCCGTCGACCGACTTGGACATCGCCGCGTCGTGGTTGGGCTGCCAGAGCATGATCAACGGCGTCTCGGCGCCGAAGATCTCGATCATCTTCACGCAGTCGTCGTCGTACTTTGCCTTGTCGGTCTGGTAGCGCGCGTCGAGGGTCAGCTCTTCCATCTTGGTGCTCTTGAAGGAAGCGAAGTTCCAGCGCTGTTCGCGCGTGAAGTAAAGATAGAAGAAGTAATAGGTGTAGGGTAGCCAGGCCGTGGCGCCGTCGGTGAAAAATGGCATCTTGCGTTCCGACGCCAGCGTATTGAACTCGGCATCCGGCTTCTTCTGGATCTCGACCTGGATGCCGGCCTTGCCCAGCGCCTCCTTCACCAGCGCCGCCAGCGGTTCGGCCGTCGCCGCGGCGCCGACATTGAAGGAGAAGGTCGTCGAGAAGCCGTTGGGGTAACCCGCTTCCGCCAGCAGCTTCTTGGCCAGCGCCGGATCGGTCTTGTTGGGGATGGGCTGCGGGAAGCTGGCATCCGGCGGGGTCGTCGACCAGGTACCGTCATAGAGCTTCTTGCCGCGGCCGAAGATCGCGGCCTTGAACATGTCTTCGTAGGGCAACGCGGCGGCGATCGCCTTGCGCACCTTGACGTTGTCGAAGGGGGCGAGCTGGGTGTTCATTGCGATGTGGGTGAAGCCGTTGGTCTGCGGCATGGAGACGAGCTTGGCCTTGGCCGAGGTCTCGATGGTGGGCAGGTCGGCGGCGGCGAGGTCGATGGCGAGGTCGGCATCGCCGCGCTCGACCAGGTTGGCGCGCGTCGCGGGCTCCGGGACTGTCTGGATGATGACGCGCTTGAAGTTGGGCAACGCGCCGCCCGGCCCGCCGACCCACTTCTCGTTGCGCCGCAGCACCGTGCTTTCGCCGGGCTTGTGGCTCTCGACGATGTAGGCGCCGCTCGCCGCGGTGTTGGTCTTCATCCATTCCTGCGCCCACGGGTCCTCGGCCGTGGCGTTCTTCTTGGCGAGCTTGCTGTTGATCATGATGGCGTAGGGCACACAGAGGTTGGCCAGCGCCAGTCGATCGGGTTTCTCCAGCGTCACGGTGAGCGTCTGCGGGTCGACGATCTTGAACTGATCGACGCTGGTCAGCGAGCCGGTGGTGAACTGCGGCTGGGCCAGCGACTTGGCCGAGACGGCGCGATCGAGCGACCACTTGATGTCCTCGGCTGTCACCGGCGTGCCGTCGTGCCAGGTCGCATCGGGGCGCAGCGTGATGGTGATGACCTTGTTGTCGGGGCTGATGCTGTAGGCCTTCGCCAGCTCGCCCGTGATGGTGTCGGGATCGAACACCCAGTAGTCGGCGACCTTCTTGCGCCCGAAGCGGAACAGCCGGTCGTAGACGTTCATGCTGAGCCCGAACGCCTCGCGCGTGGAGCCGAACATCGTGAGGTCGAGCGTGTTGATCGTGGCGCCCGTCACATAGCGCAGCGTCTCCGCCCGGCTCTGGGCCATCGCCGGAGCGCCGCCCGCGAGCAGAGCGGCGCCAGCGGCACCTTGCAGAAGAACTCGACGTTTCATGTGGTCACCATCTCATCCGTTGAAGAGCTGGCGTTCCCTACCCAGCCCGAAAACCACGCAATTCCCATGCCATTGGTTTGGCGCTGACGATTGGCCTGGACTCGCGCGTGCCGGTGATACTCGTGGCAAGAGGCACAGTCCGCCCAGCTGATTCCAGCTGGGCGCATTGTGCTTTATGGTGCGCGTGGGAGAGACGATTCAATGCATTTCGCGACCGCCGACAAGAGCCTGGGCGCCGACCCGGATCGGGCCCGGCACTGGCCGGTGCCGCGGCGTCAGGCGTGGTTCGCCTTCTCGATGACGTTCCTGCTGATGGTCTTCGATTTCATGGACCGGCAGATCGTGGTGTCGATGTTCCCGGCGCTGAAAGCGGAATGGGATTTGAGCGACAAGCAGCTCGCTGCGCTGACCGCCGCCGTTTCGATCACGGTCGCCGTCTTCGCCTTTCCCATCGCGCTCCTGGCCGACCGCTGGAGCCGCGTGAAGAGCATCGTTGTCATGGCGACGATCTGGAGCCTCGCCACCATCGCCTGTGGCCTGTCGAAGACCTACGGCCAGTTGCTCACAGCGCGCACTGTCATTGGTCTCGGCGAGGCAGGCTATGGCGCCGCCGGCGGCGCGTTGCTCACCAGCATGTTCCCGGCGGCACGGCGGGCCACCGTGATCGGCGGATTTCTCTCTGCGGCCGTGGTCGGTTCGGTGCTGGGCGTGGCGGTGGGCGGCGTGATCACCGCGCGCTGGGGCTGGCAGGCGGCGTTCGGCCTGGTCGGCATTCCGGGCCTCGTCCTGGCGCTGCTGTTCCTGCTGGTGCGCGACTACGGCACGGTGCCGCTCACCGATCCCGAAGCGCGGCGGCTGGGCGTGCGCGGCGTGCTGCGCGGCATCCTGGGGCCGCGCACCGCCCTGATCGCCTATGCCGGCGGCGCGACACAGCTGCTCACCGTGTCGACGGTCTATGTCTGGCTGCCGAGCTACCTCAACCGTTTCCACGGTCTCGCGACCGACAGGGCCGGCCTGATGACGGCGATCGTGCTGGTGCTGGGCAGCATCGGCATCGTGCTGTGGGGCTACGTCGCTGATCGCGTCGGCGACGGTGCGCCGCAACGCAAGCTGATGGTGCCGGCGGCGTGCCTTGTGGTGGCCGCCTTGCTCCTGTCGGCGGGCTTCGGTGCCATGCAGCCGAGTGCCGTGCAATTCGCGGTGATCGCGGCCGGCGGCTTCATGATGACGGCAGCCTCGGGCACCGTCCCCTCCGTCGCCATCGACGTCATCCATCCCGGCCTGCGCGCCACTGCCGGCGCCATGGTCGCCGTGGCGCAGAACCTGTTCGGGCTGGCCGCCGGGCCGCTGATAACAGGCGTGTTGTCCGACGCCTTCGGACTGGTGACGGCGCTGACGGTGATGCCGGTCTTCGCCGTCGTCTCGGCGATCATCCTCATGGTCGGCACGCGCTTCTATCCGGCGGAGCTTGCGGTGGCGAAGGTCCTCGCATCCCCGACATTGGCATCGGACTAGGTGCGCGCCCTCATTGCTGGGAGCGCGCCACTCCGTGGCGCTTGGAATCTTCCGGACCGCGAGCCTCTGGCTCGCTCATGAGCGCCACGGAGTGGCGCGCTCCCAGCAAAGACGATGAGCGAGCCGGAGGCGCGCGGTCCGGAAGACAATGATTAACGATTGGCCCTGGCCACCGCCGCATTCAGCAGCAGGTTGGCGCCCGGCACCGAGCGCGCGAGCTCGATTGCCTCGTTGACGTTGTGGCTGATGCCCTCGAAGCAGGGCGTGAAGATCATTGCCGTCGGCGCCATGGTCGCCACGGCATAGGCATCGTGCCCGGCCTGGCTGCGCATCTCGCGGTACGGCAGGCCGAGCTCCTTGGCCGTCGTCCGCAGGAGATCGATGCATTCGGGCGCGAACAGCTCGGTGCCCCAGCTCCAGCCTTCCTCGACGTCGATCTCGACATTGGCCTTCTTCGCCGCTGCCGCGATCGCCGTGTTCACGTCCTTGCGCATCGCCTCGAAGCGCGCGGCGTCGATGTGACGGAAGTCGATCGTGAGCTTGACCTGCTCGGCATAGGTCCCGGGCAGGTTGGGAAAGCTTTCGATGCGCGTCGTGGTCGTGCGGCCCTCATCAGAAGCATAGGCGAGGCCGATGTCGTTTACCGCGCCAATGACGTAACCCGCACCGACCAGCGCGTTGCGGCGCATCGCCATGGGTGTGCCGCCGGCATGGCCGGTATCGCCCTTGATGGTGAGCCGGAGCGCCTGGGTGCGGTAGCCGCCGACGACGATGCCGACGTCGCAGCCTTCGCGGTCGAGGACGGGCGCCTGCTCGATATGAAGCTCCAGGTAGGCATCGAACCGGCGCTCACCGAGCGGCGCGGGCCCGGCATAGCCGATGTCGTCCAGCGCCTGCTTCACGGTGACGCCGTCCTCGTCGGTGGTGGCGAGCACACGTTCCACCGGCAGCACCTTGGCGAAGGCCATCGAGCCCATCATCGGCGGGCTGAAACGTGCGCCCTCCTCGTTGGTCCAGCAGATCACCTCGATGCCGCGCTTGGTAGCGAGCCCGCGGTCGTTCAGGGTGCGCACCACCTCAAGCCCGCACAGCACGCCCAGAATGCCGTCGTAGCGGCCGCCGCAGATCTGCGTGTCGAGATGGCTGCCGATCGCGACCGGCGGCAGCGACGGATCGGCGCCGGCACGGCGGGCGAAGATGTTGCCCAGCCGGTCGATCTCGACGGTGCAGCCCGCTTTCTTCGCCCAGTCGACGAACTGGTCGCGCATCTCCTTGTCCTCGGCCGACAGCGCCAGCCGGCGCAAGCCGACGTCACGGAAGCGGCCGATCTCGGCCGAGCGCTCGAGCGTCTGCCATAGGCGTTCGGCGTTGATCTCCAGGGCATTGACGGCCACGACAGAACTCCTTTGTTACGGCGATGGCATTCTACCAAGAAGCATGCCACTGACGACCGATGGACCACGAGTACGACTTCATCATCGTCGGCGGCGGCTCGGCCGGCGCCGTGCTGGCGGCGCGGTTGAGCGAGGATGCCGCTATCCGCGTGCTGCTGCTGGAAGCCGGCCGTGACTTCCGCACCGCCGAGACGCCGCATCACCTGCGCATCCCCAATCCGCTGCGCGCCATCGGCGACGACAATTATCGCTGGCCGAAGCTGCTGGCGCGCCGCACCGAGCGCCAGGAGCCCAAGCTCCTGTGGCGCGGCCGCGCGATTGGCGGCAGCTCGACCATCAACGGCCAGATCGCCATTCGCGGCATCCCGCAGGACTTCGCCGACTGGGTCGCCGACGGTGCCGCGGGCTGGAGCTGGAACGAGGTCCTGCCCTATTTCCGCAAGCTGGAAAGCGACGTCGATTTCGGTGACGCGCCTTACCACGGCAACGCCGGTCCGATCCCGGTCTACCGCGCGCCGGTCGACCAGTGGGGCCACGTCGATCGCGCGCTGATGAAGTCGGCGCTGGGCCTGGGCTATGCCTGGTGCCCCGACCACAACGCGCCCGAGGGCAGCGGCGTGGGGCCTTATGCGATCAACAGCCGCGCTGGGCTGCGCATCTCGGTCAACGACGGCTACCTCGAACCGGCGCGTGGCCGCGCCAATCTCACGATCGTGGGCAATGCCGTGGTCGATACGCTGAGCTTCGAAGGCAATCGCCCGCATGCCAACGGCGTCGTGGTGAACCTCGGCGGCGAGCGGCGCTCGGTGCGGGCACGCCGCGAGGTCATCCTGTCGGCCGGCGCCATCCATTCGCCGGCGATCCTGCAGCGTTCCGGCATCGGGCCGCGCCAGCTGCTGGCCGGGCTCGGCATCGAGGTGGTGGCCGACCGGCCGGTCGGCGAGCATCTGCTCGACCATCCGATCCTCAGCCTGATGCTGGAGCTGCGTGACAGCGCGCGGGTCGGCACGCTGCAGCATCGCCACACCAACTGCTGCCTGCGCTACTCCTCCGGCCTCGCGGGCTCCGGCGTCAACGACATGATCGTGATCGCGGGCAACCTGCGCCCGGAAGAAGACGGCGGCACCGCGCGGGCGCGCCTTGCCGTCTCGGCCTTCCAGGCCCTGAGCGAAGGCCAGGTGCGCATTACCACGCGCGACGCCTCGGTCGACCCGCAGGTCGACGAGCGCATGCTGAGCCACGACAGCGATTACGTGCGCATGAAGGACGGGGTGCAGCGGCTGATCGACCTCTGCCGGCATGACGGGGTTCGGGAAATCGTGACCCGTGTCGAATACGGCACGAGCGGGCGCTCGATCGAGGAGCCATTCTCGGCCGAGGCGCTCGACGACTGGATGTTCGCCGAATGCTCGGACGCCCAGCATGCCAGCGGCACTTGTCGCATGGGCGCGGCCCATGATCCGCGTTCGGTCGTCGATCCCCAATGCCGGCTGATCGGCTGCAGCGGATTGCGCGTCATCGACGCCTCGGTCATGCCAACGGTGGTGCGTGCAAATACCCATCTCACGACCGTGATGATCGCCGAGAAAATGGCCGACCAGTTGAAGCGATCGGTGGCGGGGCGGCAGGCCGCATCGTAAAACGGGGGCCCGTGGCCTACGCCGTCAGCGCCCTTTCCCATCGCTCCGAGCACATGTCGCCTGTCGCGGTGGCCCTCGCGGTCCTGCTGCACGGGCTGGTGGCCTTCGCGATCTGGTGGTTGTCGCACGGCCAGGCCAGGCAACCGACCGAGGATGCGATCGAGGTCTCGCTGGAGCAGATCAAGCCGCCGGATCCCAAGCCAGAATCGCCCAAGCCGCCGCCGGAGCCGCCCAAGCCGCAGGCGCAGCCGCAACAGCAGGTGATGCCGCCCATCGAGGGCCTGCGGCCGCCGGCGGACATCGTATCGGACAAGCCGACCCAGGCGCCGCCCAAGGGTGACGCCCCCAAGGACGCGAAGTTCGAGCCGCCGCCACCGCAGCTGCAGGACAGCCTGCCCTCGCCCGAGCCGCCGTCACCACCGCCGACTCCGACCGAGCTCGCCAAGCCCGAGCCGCCGCAGCCGACGCCGCAACCCACGCCGGCACCGCCGCCGCAACAGCAGGCGCTGGCGCCGCCGGCCACGACCGGACAGCTCCCCAAGCCCCCGCCGCCGGCGCCCAAGCCGCCGGAGCAGCATGCGCTCGCCGCTCCACCTGCGCCGCCACCCCCTAAGCCGCAGCCGCCGGCACCGCCCATGCCGCAGTTGCAGCGCCCCCAATTGCAGCCCTCGCCGCTCACCACGGCGCCGACGCGGCGGCCGCCGGCCGGCACGCAGTCGGACAACCCCTCGCCGTCGCCCTTCGTCAATCCCGCCGACACCTACAATCGCGCACGTGTGGCTGACAATTATCTCTGGCAGGTCGTGCGCAAGCTGCAGGGCTATCGCTACACCGCCCATGTCAATGCGAGCCAGGGCATCACCGTGGTGCGCGTCGTCATCGCCCGTGATGGGCGGCTGCTCAACGTCGCCGTCACGCGCTCGAGCGGTTATCCGGAGTTCGACAACGGCGTGCTCGCGGGCGTGCGGTCCGGTTCGCCCTATGCGCCCTTGCCGCCCGACATCAAGGGCGACAGCGCCACCTTCGACCTGCCGCTGGTGTCGGTGCAGCGCGGCTATTAGGGCGATTTCCGATCTGGTGGAACCGCTTGCGGTTCCACCAGATCGGAAATGCGCGCACCATCGTTCGTGGCCTCGACGGGCACATTCCGTTCGGCTGAGTCCAGCCGAACGGAATGTGCTCTAAGCCACGGCGTAGGGATTGATGCGGCGTCCGCCGGTAAGGCGCACGACCAGGAAGCCGATGATCAGGAGATTGAGGACGTTGAAGGCGATGCCGGTCACGAAGGCCGGCGCGTAGAAGCCGAACTTGTCGTAGAGGAAACCCGCGAACCAGCTGCCTGCCGCCATGCCGCTCATGGCGGTGAAGAGAGTGAGGGGTATGCGCCACGCCGCCTCGGCCGACGGGAAGAGATCGCGGATGGCGATGGAATAGGCCGGAATGATGCCGGAGAAGCCGAAGCCGAAGGCGGCGGCGACAGCGAACAGCCCAGCCTCGTCCTGGGTCTGCGTGAAGGCGGCGATGGCGATCGCCTGGAAAGCCGACCCCGCCATGATGGTGCGCAGCCCACCGATGCGATCGGCGAGCGCGCCCCACGCCTGGCGCGCCAGAAAGGCTGACGCCAGCATGACCGACAGCATGGTGGCGCTGCGCGTCGGCGAGATGCCGATGTCGCTGCAGAACGCCACGAGATGGGCCTGCGGCACCGACATCGGGATGCAGCAACAGAAGCCCGCGATGCAGAGCAGCACCTGCACCGTGTTGGGATGCATGCCGCCGATGCGCCGGCCGCCCGCGGTGACATGCGGCAGATGCTGCGGCACGACGGGTAACGGCGTGGGCTTGAGGAACAGCGACGCCGGCAGGACCGTCAGCAGCACCAGCACGGCGTAGCTCGCCATCAGCATCTGCCAGCCGACGCTCGAGATCGCGCGTTCGAAGATCGCGGGCCAGACGACGCCGGCGATGTACTGTCCCGACGAGATCAGAGCGATCGCCGTGCCGCGGCGGCGATCGAACCAGCGGCTGACATAGACCAGCAATGGCGGATAGACGCCGCCGTTGCCCAGAAGGCCCATCAGGGCGTGGCCGACGAACAACGTCCAGATCCAGCCCAGCGACGACAGCAGCAGACCGCCCGCGATCATGCAGGCGCCGATCGCCACGGTGAGACGAACGCCGATGCGGTCGGCCAGCCAGCCCATGAAGATGCCGCCGGCGCCGGTGCCGACCCAGGTGAGGGCGCCAGCCAGCGCCACGATCGATCGCTCGGTACCAAGCGCCTCCTGGATCGGCTTCATGCCGACGACGATCAGGAGCGGCGAGCCGAAGGAAACTGACAGGATCGCCAAGGTGAACCAGGCGGTCCGCCACGAGGCCTTGCTTTCAATACTGGCGTGCGCTGGCGCACCGCCATCGGGCCGGGCCCCGTCCATGTCCGTGTCCTCACCGTCGGGCTTATGTGCCCGCTCGGTGGGCATTATCGCGATGGCCGCACAGCGAGGTAAAGCGATGTGCTTGCGCTTCCGCTATGCGCAACATTTGCTAGATTTGAGCGATGAAAACCAAGCTCCTCGGCCGCACCGGCGTCTCCGTCTCCGAGCTCTGCTTCGGCACCATGTCCTTTGGCGGCGACGCCGACGAGGCAACGTCGGCTGCGATGTACAAGGATGTCCGCAACGCGGGCATCAACTTCTTCGACACGGCCGACGAATACAGCAAGGGCAAGTCGGAAGAGATCCTGGGCCGCCTGATCAAGGGCCATCGCGACGAGCTGGTGATCGCCACCAAGTGCAACAGCCAGCAGGGGCCCGATGTCAATGCGCGCGGCACCTCGCGGCGCCACGTCGTGCGGGCGGTCGAGGCGAGCCTGAAGCGGCTCGGCACGGACCGCCTCGATATCCTGTTCCTGCATCGCTTCGATGCGCTGACGCCGCTCGAGGAGTCGATGCGAGCGCTGGAGGACGTCGTGCGCGCGGGCAAGGTGATCTATCCCGCCGTCAGCAACTGGTCGGCCTGGCAGACCCAGCGCGGGCTCGACATCCAGGAGCGCAGCAACTGGGCGCGGCTGCAGGTCATCCAGCCGATGTACAACCTGGTGAAGCGCCAGGCCGAGGTCGAGATCCTGCCGATGGCCGAGGCCAACGGCATCGGCGTCATCCCCTACAGCCCGGGCGCTGCGGGCCTGCTGTCGGGCAAGTATCTCGGCCAGGCGCCAAAGGAACAGGGGGGCGGCCGGCTCAAGACCAACAAGATGTACGAGGCGCGCTACAGCGACGCCTGGATGTTCGAGGCCGCCGAAGAGTACGTTGCCTTCTGCAAGGAGCGCGGCCTGCATCCGGTCAGCACGGCCATTGCCTGGGTGGCGACGCATCCCGCGGTGACGGCGCCCATCATCGGCGCGCGCAACACCGACCAGCTCAAGGCGTCTCTCGATGCCATCAAGATCGACATGACGCCGTCGCTGCGCCAGGAAATCGCCGACCTCTCGCGCACGCCGCCGCCGGCGACCGACCGGCTCGAGGAGCAGAAGGCGGCGCGCTAATCTTTAAGAGAGCGCGGGCCTCTGGCCCGCATCATGATCATGAGCGGGCCAGAGGCCCGCGCTCCCTTAAATGATCTTCCGCGCCTTGAGATCCTTTATCTCAGCCTCGCTGTAGCCAAGTTCACACAGCACCGCCTGATTGTGCTCCCCCAGCTCCGGGGCGATGCCGGGCTTGGCCGGGGTCTCCGAGAATTGCCAGGGCGTGCCGTGCACCTTCAGCTTCTTGCCGTACTTGGGATAGTCGACGTGGGTGACGTAGCCGTTGGCGATCACGTCGGGATCGTTCGATGCCTCGAGCAGCGTGTTGATCGGCGCCGAGACGATGTCGGCCTTGCGCAGCCGCGCCACCCAGTTGTCGCGCGAGCCTGTGGCGAAGAGATCGTCAAGCAACGCCAAAAGCTCCTCGCGCTTGGCGTCGTTGTCGATGATCACGCCGAGGTTCTCGAAGCCGGCCGCCTTGATGCGGTCGAAGAAGCCCAGGCCCGTCATGGCGTCCTTCCAGTTCTCCGGTCCGGTCAGCTGGAAGACCAGCGGCTTGCCATCGCGATCGTTGAACGAGGCGCTGATGCCCGGCCGCTCGGGCGTGCCGGTGATGCGCGCCTGGCCAGTCACCGGGTTCTTGTTGCGCCACATGGTGGTGGTGAAGGTCCAACCCATCAGACGCACCAGTGAGCCCAGCAGCGACAGCTCGATCTTCTGGCCGACTCCCGTGGTGCGGGCATGGGTGAGCGCCGCCAGCGCACCGCCGAAGGCCAACATCGCCGTGGATTCATCGGCCACCGAGGCGATGCCGGTGCGCATCTTCTGGCCAGGCTGCGAATAGGCCTCGGCGATGCCGCCCAGCGCCTGCGCCATCGAATCGGTGCCGGGCAGATGGCCGTTGGGTCCCTTGGTGCCGTAGCCCGAGATCGAGACGTAGACGAGCTTGGGATTGACCTTGCGCAGCTCCTCCCAGCCGAAGCCGTTCCGGTCGGCGGCGCTCGGCCGGAAGTTCTGGCCGAAGATGTCGGCCTTGGCCACGAGCTTGTGCAGGATGGCGCGGCCTTCCGGCGTCTTGAGGTTCAGCGTCACGCTCTTCACGCCGCGATTGTTGGTCTCGAAGAACGTGCTGGGCATGCCGGGCAGCACGGTCATGCGCCGCGAGCCGTCGCCGCCGTCGGGCGTCTCGATCTTGATCACGTCGGCGCCGAGGTCGGCCATCAGCATGTAGGGCACGGTGCCCGCCTGTGCCGTCGAGCAGGACACGACCTTGACACCCTGCAGAGGGCCCCACTTCTCGGACATTTCGCGCTACTCCTTCACGAACTCCTCATCCTGAGGAGCCGCGCGAAGCGCGGCGTCTCGAAGGATGGGCAACATCACTGTAGCCACCCTTCGAGACGCGGTCCTGCGGACCGCTCCTCAGGGTGAGGTCGCATCGAACAAATGGCACGCCACCGTGTGGCCTGGCGAGACTTCGCGCAAGGCTGGCTCCTGCTGGCTGCAGCGCGGCATGACGTACGGGCAGCGCGTGTGAAACCGGCAGCCGCTTGGCGGATTGAGCGGCGACGGCACCTCGCCGCGCAGCTCGATCTCCTCCTGCTGGCCGACCGGGCTGGCGACAAGGACGGCGGAGAACAGCGCCTTGGTGTAGGGATGGCGCACGTCGGCGAACAGGGCCGCGGTCGGCGCCTTCTCCACCACCTTGCCGAGGTACATCACCACCGTGTGGTCGGCCATGTGGCGCACCGTGGCGAGGTCGTGCGCCACCAGGAGATAGGCGACATTGTCCTGCGCCTGAATGTCCTTCAGGAGGTTCATCATCTGGGCGCGGATCGACACGTCGAGCGCCGACACCGGCTCGTCGAGCACGATCAGCCGCGGCCGCGAGGCGAGCGCCGCGGCGAGCGCCACGCGCTGCCGCTGGCCGCCACTGAACTCGTGCGGATACTGCTCGGCCTGCTCGGGCCGCAGGCCGACCTGCAGCAGGAGCTCGCGCACGCGGGCTGCGACCTTCGCGGCATCGCCCCAACCGTTGACGATCAGCGATTCGGCGATGATGCGCCCGACCTTCATGCGCGGATTGAGCGACGACCACGGATCCTGGAACACCGCCTGCACCTTGGCGCGATAGGCCCTGAGGGCGGCGCCCTGCAAATCGTGGATGGGCTCGTCGTCGAGCAGGATGCGGCCCTCGGTCGGCTCCTCGAGGTTCAGGATCATGCGCGACGTCGTGGTCTTGCCGCAGCCCGATTCCCCCACCAGCCCCAGGGTCTTGCCGGCCTCGATCTCGAACGAGACGTCGTCGACCGCCTTGATGTGCCCGAGGATGCGCGCGAACAGGATGCCCTTGCCGAAGGGGAAGTGCTTCTTCAGGCCCTCGACGCGCAACAGCGGTGCCGCGCTCATGATGGCGAGACCTTCCAGCAATCGGCGGTGTGCGCCTCGCCGACCTGCACGGTCGCCGGATAGGCGTCGAGGCAACGCTGCTCGACCAGGCCGCAGCGCGAGGCGAAGCGGCAGCCCTTGGGCAGGTCCATCAGCGACGGCGGTTGGCCCTCGATGGTGGTGAGGCGCCCGACCGTGCCCGTCATCTTCGGCACCGAGGCGATCAGCGCCCGCGTATAGGGGTGCGACGGCGCCTCGAAGATCTGCTTCACCGGGCCGCATTCGACGATGCGGCCGGCATACATCACCGCCACCCGATCGCACATGCGGCCGACCACCCCGAAATCGTGGGTGATGAACAGGATCGCCATGCCGTTCTCGGCCTGCAGGCGCTTCAGGAGCTTGAGGTACTGCAGCTGGATGGTGACATCGAGCGCCGTGGTCGGCTCGTCGGCGATCAGCACCTCGGGCTCGCCGCTGATGGCGATGGCTCCCACCACGCGCTGCTTCATGCCGCCGCTCATCTGGTGGGGATACTGGCCGATGCGCTGCTCCGGAGCCGCGATCTCGACCCGGCGCAGGGCCGCTACCGCCTCCTTCATGATCTCGGCGAGCGACGCGCCTTTGCGGCGGCGCTCGATCGCCTCGCGCAGCTGGTCGCCGACCGTGAACACCGGATTGAGCGAGGTTTGCGGGTCCTGCAGGACCATGGAGAGGCGCCGGCCGCGGATCGCCCGCATCTCGGCCGGCGTGCGCTCCAGCAGGTTCTCGCCGCCCAGCAGCACCTCGCCCTTGATCGTGCGCGCGCCGCCCTTGGGCAGCAGCCGCATCAGCGACAGCGCCGTCAGGCTCTTGCCGCAGCCCGATTCGCCCACCAGGCCCAGCACCTCGCCACGCTTCAGAGAGAAGCTCACGCCATCCACCGCCTTCACCACGCCGCGGCGCAGGAAGAAGTGCGTGTGCAGATCGCGCACCTCGAGGACCGTATCGCCGGAGGGAGTATCGCTCATAGCTGGCGCAGCCGGGGATCGAGGCGGTCGCGCAGCCAGTCGCCGAACAGGTTGACCGACAGCACCAGGAGCGTGATGGCGATGCCGGGGATCAGCGCCACCCACCAGGCATCGGCAATGCGGCCGCGGCCCTCGGAGATCATCAGGCCCCAGGTCGGGGTTGGCGGCGGCACGCCGGCGCCCAGGAAGGAGAGCGTTGCCTCGGCGATGATGACCACGCCGATGTTCAAGGTCACCAGCACCATGAAGGTGTTGAGCACGTTGGGCAGGATATGGGTCAGCATGATGCGCGCGGCGGAGCAGCCGCGCACCTTGGCCAGCGCCACGAAGTCGCGCTGGCGCAGCGCCAACACCTCGCCGCGGATGACGCGCGCGAACGGCGCCCACAGCAGCAGGCTGATGGCGATCACCAGCGTCCCCAGGCCCTGGCCCATGGTGACCGCCAGCAGCAGCGCGAACAGGATGGCCGGGAAGGTGAAGGCGGCGTCGACCAGGCGCATCAGCACCGCATCGACCGCGCCGCCGAGGTAGCCCGAGACGATGCCGACGGTGAGGCCGATGCCGCCGCCCGCCGTCAGGGCCAGCAGCGCCACCAGCAGGCTGACGCGCGCGCCGTAGATCAGGCGGCTCAGGATGTCGCGACCGAAGGCGTCGGTGCCCAAGAGGTACCTGGTGCTGCCGCCCTCCATCCAGACCGGCGGCAGGAGCTTGTCGCGCAATGTCTGGTCGATCGGCGAATGCGGCGCCAAAACCGGCGCGAAGATCGCCATGATGATGATCACCGAGATGATGGCGATCGGCACCCAGGGCACGCGCGCCGTGCGGCGCGGCCGCGTGTTGCGACTGGGCCACAGCAGGACGCGCCACAGCGAGCGGCGTTCGGCAGACGGCGGTGGGCGCTCAGCGATTGCCATGCGTCAGGGCAACCTGATCCGCGGATCGACATAGGCATAGAGGATGTCGACGCCAAGGTTGACGCCGAGGATCAGGATCGACTTCAGGATGATCACCGCCTGCAGCAGCGGGAAGTCGCGAAAGATCACGGCCTCGTAGGTCAGCCGCCCGATGCCGGGCCAGGCGAACACGGTCTCGGTGACGATGGCCCCGGTGATGAGGTTGCTGACGAACACGCCCCACAAGGTGAGCACGGGGATCAGCGCATTGCGCAGGCAGTGCTTCCAGATCACCGTCGTCTCGCTGAGGCCCTTGATGCGCGCGAGCTTGACGAACTCGCTTTCCATCACCTCCAGCATCGCGGAGCGCGTGATGCGCATGAAGCCCGCCACCAGGAAGGTGCCGAGCGTGATCACCGGCAGGACGTAGTGCTCGGGCCCGCCCATGCGGCTCGACGGCAGCCAGCCCAGCTCGACGCTGAAGACGAAGATCAGCAGGATGCCGAGCCAGAAGCTCGGCATGGCGATGCCCAGCACCGCCACCGTGCCGGCGGCGCGATCGAGCCAGCTGCCGCGATGGAGGGCCGCCACGACGCCGAGCGGAATGCCGAGCGCCATGCCGAGCAGCAGGGCCCATGGGATCAGCGCCAGGGTGTTGGGCAGGCGATCGAAGAAGACCTGGACCGCGGGCTGCTTCATGCGGATCGAGGTGCCGAGATCGCCGTGCAGCGCCTTGCCGGCGAAGATCAGGAACTGGTCGGTGAGCGTGCCGTCGAGGTCGAGCGCCCTGGTGAGGTTGGCGCGGTCCTCGGCGGTGGCGTCCTCGGGCAGCATCAGGTCGACCGGGTTGCCGGTCAGCCGCCCCAGGATGAAGACGATCGTCGCCACCACGAACAGCAGGGCGACACCCTGCATCAGGCGGCGGGCGATATAACGCTTCATCGTCGGCGCGGTCTCACTTCTTCCCGGGTTTCTGCCAAGGCTGCTGTTCTGGCCGCGGAATGCGCTCGAACACGTCGCCCAGCTCGTGCCGGCCGGGGATCGCCTCGAACTGTCCGACCTTCTTGGTGTTGATGGCGTAGTAACCCATGCCCTCGATGATCGGCACGACCATCCAGGAGTCGGTCGTGATCTCGACCATGCGGTCGGTGAGCGCCGTGCGCTTGGTCTTGTCGATCTCGGCCGACAGAGCCCGCGCGGTCTTGACGTAATCCTGGCACACCTCGTTGCAATTGTCCTTGTCCCCCAGCAGGCGCTGGATGCTCTCGGGCGAGAAGGCGCCGTCGTAGCGCCACGGCGCGTCGGGCCGGCCGGCGGTGCGGTACATCGAGGCCCAGCCGACGAGCCCCGCCTGGTCGCCGCGCTCCATCGGGCTGAAGGCGCCCCATTCATAGTGCTTCAGCGTCACCTTCACGCCGACCTTGGTCCACATGTCGGCGATCGCCGTGCCGATATCGACCATGAACTGCGTGCCCGGCAGCGCGGTGTTGGCGAACTTGAGCTCGAAGCCGTTGGGATAGCCCTCCTCGGCCAGCATCTTCCTGGCCAACGCCGGATCATGGCGATAGGCCTCGTTGGCCCACTTCTCCCAGCGGTCGGTGCTGAGATACTCCGTGTAGCCGAAGGTCGAGAACGGGAAAGGCATGCGCGCCTTGCCGTTCATGACGTGCTCGATCACCTGCTTGCGGTCGATGGCGAGCGACAGCGCCTGGCGCACGCGCGGCTTGGCGATCGGATTGTCCTTCTGCTCGGGCTTCCACGTGCCCCAGAACTGGAAGATCGCCTGCATGGTGCCGGGCACGGACAGGACTTCGAGACCGCCACGCGACGCGGCGAGCATGGTCTCGGGGCCGATCGAGGCGATCGCCGCCTCGCCCGTACGCACCATGGCAACGCGCGTGCTCTCCTCGGGCACGAGCAGGATGTGCAGGTCCTTGAAATGGGGCGTGCCGCGCCAATGGTTGGCGACGGCGGTGAACTCAATGCGATCGCCCGGCACGTTGCGCACGAATTTCCACGGCCCGCTGCCGATCGGCTTCTTGCGAAACTCCTCGTCGCCGACCTTCTCTAAGTAGGCCTTGGGCATGATGGCGCCCTCGGGCGCCACCGCGCGCGACAGGCTGGCCGGCAGGCCGATCTGCGGGCTGACAGTCGCAACCTTCACGGTGAGGTCGTCGACCACGTCGATGCTCTTGATGACGCGCTTCATGAAGGCCGCCGCCGAGGCAACCGTGCCCGGGCCGTTCATCTGACGCTCGAGGCTGAACTTGACGTCGTGGGCGGTGAGCTTGTCGCCGTTATGGAAGACCTGGTTGGGTCGGAGGAAGAAGGTCCAGGTGAGGCCGTCGGGCGACAGCTCCCAGCGCTCGGCGACGCCGGGACCGACGCCGCCTTTCTTGAGGTCGAAGCCGACCAGCGAATCGTACATCGCAGCCTGGTAGACGGCGTTGCCCGGGCGGCCCTCCAGAATGGGATCGAGCGTCTGCGCACCCAGCGATTCGACGGCGAAGACCAGCGTGCCTTTTTGATCCTGCGCATGGCTTGGCGCAGCCGCGACGACAAGCGAGGCGACGGCGAGAGCCATCGCCCTCGCAACCTGCCGAATCATGAGCTCCTCCCTAAACTACGCTTCGCGTTCTTGTTCTTGGGACTCAAGTGATGGCGGATCGACTATCGGGCGCGCTTCGAAAACGGTCAATAGCAGCCGGTGTGAAGCGCTAAGCGAGAGGCGCGCTGACGTCCTGTCCGAAGTAAGCGTGCTCGAGGCGATTGGGGAGATCGTCCTCGTTCGTGCGCGCTTCGAGCACAATCGTGCCGCGCGCCAAGGCATAGACGCGATCGGCGAGCTTCAACGCCTTCTCGATCAACTGCTCGACCAGCAGGACCGCCGTGCCCTGATCGCGCAACTGCGCCGCTGCGGCCAGCACGCGGTCGACCAGCACCGGCGACAGGCCTGCGGAAGGCTCGTCGAGCATCAAAAGCCGCGGCTTGCGCACCAGGCCCTGCGCCACCGCCAGCATCTGCTGCTGGCCGCCCGACAACGTGATGGCGCGGTCGTTGCGCTTCTCGGCGATCTCGGGAAAGAACGCCAGCGCCTCCTCGACGCGCGCTTCGAGTTCGCGGCCCTTCATGCCGTAGCCCGCCAGCATGACGTTGTCGTGCACGCTGAGCTGGGTGAAGACGCGGTGGCCTTCGACCACATGCACCAGGCCGGCATTCACCGTCTCGCGCGGGCTGGCACTGCTCATGTCCTGGCCGCCGAAGATGATGGTGCCGGTGCGCGGCAACAAGCCGGAGATGGCCTTGAGCAGCGTGCTCTTGCCGGCGCCGTTGGGACCCAGCAGCGCCACGATCTCGCCGGCGCCGATCGTGAGGTCGATGCCGTTCAGCACCCCGATCTTGCCATAGCCGGCCGACAGGCCGGTGACCGTCAGCAGTGGTTCAGGCGCCGAGGTAGGCACTGACCACCTCCCGGTGCGAGCGGATCTCGTTGGGCGTGCCCGCGGCCAACACCTTGCCGAGGTTGAGCACGGTGACGTGGTCGCAGATGTCGAAGATCAGGTCGGCGTGATGCTCGACCAGCAGTACGCCGGTACCTTCGCGGCTGATCGCCTTGATGAGGCTGCCCAGCCGCCGGATCTCCTCGGGCGACAGCCCGGCCGCTGGCTCGTCGAGCATCAGGAAGGCCGGCCGCAGCATCAGCGCACGGGCGATTTCCATGAAGCGCAGTTCGCTGTGCTGCAGGCGGTCGGCGCGCACTCCGGCGAGGTTTTCGAGGCCCACCGTTGCCAGCGCCTGCATCGCCGCCTCGTGCAACAGCTTCTCGTCGCGGCGGTTGCGCGGCAGGGCGAGCGTCGCCTCGGCGAAGCTCGCATGGCCGTGCACCGTGCCGCCGATCATCACGTTCTCCAGCACCGATGCCGCCCCCACCAGGCGCGGAGTCTGGAAGGTGCGGGCGATGCGGTAGCGGGCGCGCAGATGGGGCTGGCCGAAGGGCAGGCTGCGGCCGTCGAGCATGAGCGTGCCGCTCTTGGGCGCGTAGTAGCCGGAGATGACGTTCAGCGTCGTGGTCTTGCCGCTGCCGTTCGGGCCGATCAGCCCCTGCACCTCGCCGGAGCGGATTTCCAGGTCGAGCCCGTCGATCGCGCGCACGCCGCCGAAGTGGAGCGCGATGTCCTTCAGCGCGATCGTGTGTTTGGCGTCCGACTTGTCGAGGAGCCGGCCCAGCAGCTCCTGGCGTGGGGCGATCTCGCGGTGCTGCTCGAGCGGCCGGCGGTTCTTGTAGTCGAGGAGATCCGCGATGCCGCCCGGGATCACCAGCACGATCACCAGCAGCAAGGCGGCGTAGAGGAATGTCGACCATTGCACCAGCGGCGCCGCGAACTCGGGCAGTGCCGTCAGGATGATGGTGCCCAGCGCCGGCCCGAGGATCGAGCCGCGCCCGCCGATCAGGATGGCGATGAAGAACAGCACCGAGATCTCGAAGGTGAAGGCGTCGGGCGTGATGTAGGACTGCAGTGAGGAAAACAGGCCGCCCGCAACACCGCCGAGCGCGCCGGCGAACAGGAACACCGCCATCAGCAGCTTTGGCTTGGCGATGCCGGAGGCCTCGGCGGCGACCTCGGCGTCGCGGATGGCGACCAGCGCGCGGCCGAAGCGGCTGGAGGCGATGTTGGCCGTCATCCAGGTCGCCAGCGCCGCCAGGATGAAGCAGAAATAGTAGAAGCCCCAGCCGGGATCGAACGGCCAGGGAAAGACCGGCCCCGGCGTGCCGACGCCGCCGCCGGTCACGCTCTTCCAGGCCAGCGCCACCTGGGTGACGATGGTGGCGAAGCCCAAGGTCGTCATGGCGAAGTAGAAAGTGCGCAGCCTGAGCGCCGGCAGGCCGACGACCAGACCGGCCACCGCGCCGACCACGCCACCGGCGATCAGTGCGAGATAGGGATGCCACGGCTCGGTCGCCGTCCCCGCCGTCAGCGCCGCCGTGGTGTAGGCGCCGAGCGTCAGCATCGACACCCAGCCAATGGCGATCTGGCCGGCGTAACCCACCACCAGGTTCAGGCCTGCCGACAGGACCCAGTAGATATAGGCGCGCTGGGCGATGACGCCGATGTAGGAATCGTCGAGCAGCGGCAGCAGCAGCCCTGCGACGCCGAGGAGGATCCACGAGACCTTGCCCTCGAGCTTGCCCAGCCAGGAGGCTCCGGCGGCGGGCGCAGAGGCGGTGGCGTCGGTCATGCCCTGCTCACACCCGCCGCGCCGCCGATGCGCCGGCCAGACCCTCGGGCCGCAGCAGCAACACGACGATGAACACAGCGAATACGGCGACCGCGGCGAAAATACCGCCGACCAGGAAGTTCGCGGCCTGCTGGAAGACGCCGAGCGCCAGCCCGCCGATCACTGCGCCGCGGTTCGATCCCATGCCGCCCAGCGCCACCGGCACGAAGCCGTAGAAGTTGAGGATCGCCTGGTTGCCCATGAAGGCGAGCAGGATCTCCGCGCCGGAAAAGCCGGCCAGCGCACCGATCATGCCGGCGAGCGCATAGCTCGCCATGCGCAGCCCGGTCTCCGGCAGCCCGAGCGCACGGGCGGCGTAGCTGTCCTCGGCGATCGCGAGGAACGCGCGGCCGATCAGCGTCTTGCGATAGAGCAGCTCGAGGCCGACGATGGTGACGGCGCAGGCGAGCATCGGCAGCCAGAATTGCTGGTCGAGCCAGCCCGCCCCGACCGGGATCAGGCGCGGGAATGGCCGGGCGTCGGTGCCCCACCAGATCGCCGTGAGCTGCTGGATCATCAGCGCGAAGGCCAGCGTCGACAGCACGTAGAGATGCTGGTCGATGCTCTTCAGGACCGGGCGGACGGTGACGATCTCGGTGACGATGCCGAGCACCGCGCCGCACGCCAGGACCAGCACCAGGCCCACGATCGCAGGCAGGCCCCATTCGGTGATGAAGAGCGCGCCTAGAACACCGCCCAGCATTCCCAGCATGCCAGCGGTGAAGCTGAACACACGCGACGCCGAGAACATCACGTTGTACGTGATGCCGATCAGTGCGTAGACCGCTCCTACCGCGAGGCCGTAGGAGATGATGGACTGGAACACGGTCTACCTGCTTGGCAAAGAGTCCTCACCCTGAGGAGCGGCCCGACGGGCCGCGTCTCGAAGGGTGGGAACCAGTCGTGCTGTTGCCACCCTTCGAGACGGGCGCTTAGGCGCCCTCCTCAGGGTGAGGTCGTATTGCACTAGCTGCTGTAGCCCGGCGCCAGGTTGAACGCGCCGTCCTTCAGCGAGTTGACTTCGCACATCACGACTTCCCGATCGGGGAAGCCGTTGTGCTGCTCCGGGGTCCAGGTGACGGTGCCGTAGACACCCGGCCAGTCCTTGACCTTGTTCCAGTAGGCGACGATCTCGTCGGACTTGGTGCCGGCGGCCTTGAAGGTCTGCGCCATCATCTGGGCGCCGTCCCAGCCCAGCGCAATCCACCACAGCAGCGTGTCGCCCATCTCGATCTTGGACTTCTTCAGGCGGTCGACGAACTCCTGCGCTCGCGCCGGCAGCTTGCCGTTCTCGTAGCAGCAGTTGCGGAAGTTGTTGGAGTAGACCTTGTTCCAGTTCTCCGGCTTCTCGAGCAGCGCCTTGGTCTGGCCCGAGCCCAGCGTGGTCTGGCCGACCACCGGCACGTCCCAGCCCATGGCGCCGCGCGTATTGAGAATACGCGACAGGAAGCCGGCATTGACGCTCCACGGCATGATGACCTGGGCGCCGGCGCTCTGCATGCGCAGCATGTCGGGCTTGAGGTCGGGATTGGCCGCGTCGACATGGCCCTGGTAGACGACCTCGACGCCCTTGGCCTTCAGCATCGGCACGTAGGTGTTCACCGAGGCGGTGCCATAGCCGGTGGTGTCGCTGATGACCGCCGCCTTCTTGAGCTTCAGCACGTCGGCCACGTAGAAGTTGGCGCCGCCGCCGACCTGGGTGTTGGTCGGCGCAATGCGGAAGGCCATCGGGTATTTCTTGACGTCGATCAGCTCGTCGACCCAGCACGGGTGAAGCATCGCCACCTTGTCGCGCGCGATCAGCGGCGTTGCCGCCAGCGCCTCGCCCGAGTTCACCGGGCCGAAGATGACGCCGACCTTCTGACGCTGCGTCAGCTCGGCCACGGCGTTGACCGCCTTCGTCGGCTCGCTCTGGGTGTCGCGCACGATCAGCTCGAGCTTGCGGCCGTTGACGCCGCCCGCCGCGTTGATCTCGTCGATGCCGAGCTGGACGCCGCGGTTGATGCCGACGCCGGTCGATGAGCTGGGACCTGTGAGCGCCGGCAGGTAGCCGATGCGGATCGGGTCGCTCTGGGCGATGGCCGGGGCTGCGAGACCGGATGTTAGCGATACCACGCCGGCCGCTGAACCGGTCAGGACTGTGCGACGCTTGATCGACATGTCGTTCCTCCACTGAAGATTTTTTGTGAACCGGCGCACTTCCCGACGCCTGTTGAGCGCGAGCCTATCGTCCCTGCCCGACCGTGGTCAATGCGCCCTGCCGTTCCGCTAGTCGCCGTGTGATCTCTTCGACGATTTGAAATGGCGTTCCGCTGACGTCGACGACGATCGCGTGTTCGTCGGGCGACGGCTCCTGCAGGGTGGCGAACTGGTTGTCGAGCAGTGCGGTCGGCATGAAATGACCTTGCCGTGCTGCCATGCGCTGGCCGATCAGCTCGCGCGAGCCCTTGAGATGGACCAGCGCGACGTCCGGCCGGCCGTCGATGATGATGTCGCGGTAGGCGTGCTTCAGGGCCGAGCAGGTCACGACACCGGAGTCACCTTTGGCACGCCAGCCGTCGATGCAGGCCGCGATCTTGTTCAGCCAGGGGATGCGGTCGGCGTCGCTGAGCGGCGTTCCGCCGCTCATCTTGGCGACGTTCTCGGGCGGATGCAGCGCATCACCCTCCTGGTAGTGCCAGCCGAGCGTTTCGGCCAGCAATCTGGCCACCGTGGTCTTGCCCGAGCCCGAGACGCCCATGACGACGACCGTCGGTCGGTTGATCGGCCGGTTGTGAGTGGGATGCTGGTCCATTAAGACTTCGACTGACCTCGCCATATCCAAGGAATCATCCCCGTGCTCAAGCTCGGATACAAGGCTTCGGCCGAACAATTCGCGCCCGGCAAGCTGCTGGACTTCTCCGTCCATGCGGAAAAGGCGGGCTTCGAATCGGTGTTCGTCAGCGACCACTTCCAGCCCTGGAAGCACATCGACGGCCATGCGCCCAATTCCGTGGCATGGCTGGGGGCATTGGGGGCGCGCACCTCCAAGGTCGCCATCGGCACCAGTGTCCTCACGCCCACCTTCCGCTACCACCCGTCGATCGTGGCCCAGGCCTTCGGCACGCTGGGCTCGATGTTCCCAGGCCGCGTCATCCTGGGCATCGGCACCGGCGAATCGCTGAACGAAGTGCCGTCGACCGGCCAGCCCTGGCCCGAGTTCAAGGAGCGCTTCGCCCGCCTGCGCGAGGCGGTGAGCCTGATACGCACCTTGTGGCGCGGCGAGCGCATCAGCTTCGAAGGCGAGTACTACAAGACCGAGAAGGCCACGATCTACGATCGGCCGGACGTCGAGGTGCCGATCTATGTCGCCGCCGCCGGCGCGCTGGTCGCCAAGTATGCTGGGCGGACAGGCGACGGCTTCATCTGTACCAGCGGCAAGAAGCGCGAGCTCTATACCGAGACGCTGCTGCCCAAGGTCGCCGAGGGCATCGCCGCCGGCGGCCCGAAGGCCCAACCCTACGATCACATGATCGAGGTCAAGGTCTCGTTCGACACCGACAAGGAGCGCGCGCTCCAGGATACGCGTCATTGGGCGGCGCTGGCGCTGACACCCGAGGAGAAGATGTCGGTCGAGGATCCGGTCGAGATGCAGCGCCTGGCCGACGCTTTACCGCTGGACCGCGCCGCCAGCCGCTGGATCGTGTCCAACGATCCCGAGGAACAGGTCGAGAAGATCGGCTACTACGTCGGGCTGGGTTTCAACCATCTCGTCTTCCACGCACCCGGCCCGGACCAAGCGCGTTTCCTCGATCTCTACGGCAAGGAAGTTCTGCCGCGCCTGCGCAAGCGCTTCGGATGAAGGCGGCCAAGCTCGAGCTGCTGGCCATTCCCGGCCTGCCGATGATCAAGGCGGGCGACGATCTGGCGGCTCTGATTGCCGAGGGCTTCAAGCGCGCCGGACTGACACCGCGGCCCGGCGACGTGCTGGCGCTCGCCCAGAAGATCGTCTCCAAGGCCGAGGGCCGTAGCGTCGAGCTCGCCAAGGTGAAGCCGTCGGAGCGCGCGGTGGCGCTCGCCGCCGAGGTGGAGAAGGACCCGCGTCTGGTCGAGCTGATCCTGTCGGAATCGGTGCGCGTGGTTCGCTCGCGGCCCAACGTGCTGATCGTCGAGCATCGCCTGGGCTTCGTCATGGCCAATGCCGGCATTGATCAGTCCAATGTCGGACCGACCGACGGCGTCGAACGCGCGCTGCTGCTGCCGATCGATCCCGACGGCAGCGCCAAGAAGCTGCGCGCACGACTCGGCGAACTGCTGGGCGCCTCGCCCGCCGTCATCATCACCGACAGTTTCGGTCGCGCCTGGCGGCGCGGCACGCAGGGCATCGCCATCGGCGCCGCGGGCCTCCCTGCCCTGCTCGATCTGCGCGGCAATCCCGACCTTTTCGGCCGCACCTTGCAGGTCAGTATCTCGGGCTTCGCCGACGAGATCGCGGCCGCCGCGTCGCTGGTCCAGGGCCAGGGCAACGAGGCGCAGCCAGCCGTGCTGGTGCGCGGCCTCAGCTGGAACGCGCCCGACAACCCGGCATCCGAGCTGGTGCGGCCCGCAGCCGAGGATATGTTCCGGTGAGCGCATTCCGATGAGCAGGGGCCGATGAGCAGGGGTCTTGTCGTCGCCCTGTCCGGCGGTGTGGGCGGGGCCAAGCTGGCCTTGGGGCTGAGCCGGATCCTGCCGGCCGACGAGCTTGTGATCGTCGCCAACACCGGCGACGACTTCGAGCATCTCGGCCTGAAGATCTGCCCCGACATCGACACCCTCACCTATGTGCTGGCCGGCCTCGACAATACCGAGCAGGGCTGGGGGCGGCGCGACGAGACCTGGTCGTTCATGGCGACCATCGGATCGGTGGGCGGCGCCGACTGGTTCCGCCTGGGCGATCGCGACCTGGCGCTGCATGTCGAGCGCACACGGCGCCTGCGCGCCGGCGAGACGCTGTCTGAGATCACCGCCGACATCACCCGGCGCCTCGGCATCGCCCATCGCATCCTGCCGATGAGCGACGACCCTGTGCCGACGCGCGTGCGCAGCGACGACGGCTGGATCGACTTCCAGGACTATTTCGTGCGCCAGCAGTGCCGGCCGGTCGTGCGCGAGCTGGTGTTCGACGGCGTGGCCAGGGCGCGACCGCAGCCGGACGTCATCAAGGCGCTGGGCGGCAAGGTACGCAGCGTCGTGATCTGCCCCTCCAATCCTTTCATCAGCATCGAGCCGATCCTCGCCGTGCCGGGCATGCGCGCCGCGATCGAAAGCTGCAAAGCACCGGTCGTGGCGATCTCGCCCATCGTGGGCGGCAAGGCAGTCAAGGGGCCGACGGCCAAGATGCTGCAGGAGCTTGGTCTTGGCGTGACCTCTGCATCCGTCGCCAAGCGCTACGGCAACCTTCTGGACGGCTACATCGTCGATCAGGGCGATGCCGAGGGCGTGCCCGGCAAGGTGCATGTCGCCCCCACTCTCATGAAAAGCGTCACCGATAAAGAAACCCTGGCGCGCACCGTCCTTTCATTTGCGGATTCCCTTTCGTGAGCACCAACGACATCTGGGCCGTCGTGCCCATCAAGGAGCTGGACGGCGCCAAGCAGCGGCTGGCGCCGCTGCTGACACCGGCGCAGCGCCGCGCGCTGATCGAGGTGATGATGAGCGAGGTGCTGGAGGCCGTGACCACGACCAACAGCTTGGCGGGCGTGATGGTCGTCACGGTCGATCCGCACGCCACGGCGCTGGCGACCCGGCTCGGCGCGCGCATCGTCACCGACGGCGCGCGCGATGGCCACACCGGCAGTGTCACGGCGGCCCTAAAGCTGCTGGCCAAGGAAGGCCGCGCCGGCATGCTCACCCTGCCGGCCGACATCCCGGCGGTGACGTCACAGGAGATCAACCTGGTGGTGGGCGCGCATTTGCCCAGACGGCCGGCCTTCACCATCTCGCCGGCGCACGATCATCTTGGCTCCAACACCGTGATCTGCTCGCCGCCCGACGTCGTGCCGCTGCGCTTTGGCGACAACAGCTATTATCCGCATCTCGACGCTGCCCAGCGCTGCGGCATCGAGCCGACGGTGATCCATCAGCCGGGCATCGCCATGGACATCGACCATCCGGTCGACCTCGCGATGTTCCTGCGGCTGCCGCAATCCATCGGCACGCGCACGCGCGCCTTCCTCGAAGCCGAAGGCATTCCGAAGCTGCTGGCAGACCGCGGACTTTAGCTGCCGGATCGAGGGGCGTGGCACCTGGATTGCATGGATCAAGGCACCACTGTCGGAGGAGAGAATGGCGCACAACCATATCCATATCGATCCGGCACTACCGCTCGCCCGCCAGGCCGACAAGGGCCACAATCGCTGGCATCCCGACATCGCACCGGCAATCCGCATCGCTTCCGGCTCGTCGGTCGAAATGGAAACGATCGACGGTCTCGACGGCCAGATCAAAGCCTCCACGACGGCGGCGGACCTCCCGCATGTCGAGATGGGCCGCGTCCATCCGCTGACCGGGCCGGTGCATGTCGAGGGCGCCGAGCCGGGAGATCTTCTCGCCGTGAAGATCGAGCAGATCATCCCGGCCAGCCGCGGCTTCACCGCGATCATGCCGGGCTTCGGCTTCCTGCGCGATCTCTTCACCACGCCCTTCCTGGTGCACTGGGAGATGGCGAACGGCTTTGCCGTCTCACCACAACTGCCCGGCGTGCGCATCCCCGGGGCGCCGTTCATGGGCGTGATGGGTGTGGCACCGTCGCACGATCTGCTGCAGCGCATCGTGGCCCGCGAAGCCGATCTGGCGACGCGCGGCGGCATGGTTATGCAGCCCGACGCTGCCGGCGCAGTGCCGACAGCGGCCGCCATCGCCGGCAAGGCGATCAGGACCATCGCGCCGCATGAGACCGGCGGCAACTTCGACATCAAGTCGCTCACCACCGGCGCCACGCTCTATCTGCCGGTGCAGGTGCCAGGCGGGCTGTTCTCGGTCGGCGACGCGCATTTCGCGCAGGGCGATGGCGAATCCTGCGGCACCGCGGTCGAGACCTCGGCGACCTTCGTCGCCCGCTTCGACGTGCTGAAGGGCGAGGCGACGCGACGCCGCCAGCGCGATCCCTCCTACGAATTGCCGGGACATGCGCACCACGGCGCGCCGGGCGTGCACGGCGCCCACGGCGTCACGCCCAGCAAGGGCTACTACGCCACGACGGGCATGTCGCTGCGCGGCGACGGGAAAGCCGAATCCGAGGACATCACGCTGGCGGCGCGCAACGCGCTGATCAACATGATCGACTATATCGCCGATGCCTACAGCTTCACGCGCGAGCAGGCCTATTGCCTGGCGAGCGTCGCCGTCGACCTGCGCATCAGCCAGGTCGTCGACGTGCCCAACATGACGGTATCGGCCGTCCTGCCGCTCGATATCTTCGAGCGCTAAGCCGCCGCCCGCTTGCGCGGCGGCGTCAGCACGATCGGGGCAAGCTCGCCCGCCACGAACGACGCAGCCCGCCGTTCCTCGTCGACCTCGCCGTAGAGCGTGGTGCGCTGCTGCGGCGTGCGGCCGATCGAGCGGATCAGGGCCTCCATGGCGTCGGGCGGAAATTCCTGGCCGTGCTGGGTACCGGCGGCGCGCGAGATGCTCTCGTTCATCAACGTGCCGCCCAGATCGTTGGCACCGGCATTCAGGCAGATGGCGGCGCCGGCCGGGCCCATCTTCACCCACGAGGTCTGGATGTTGGTGATGGCCGGATGCAACACCAGGCGGGCAATGGAGTGCATGATCACCGCCTCGCGGAAGGTGGGACCGCGGCGCGCCAGGCCCTGGCGGTACATCGGCGCTTCCATGTGCACGAAGGGCAGCGGCACGAACTCGGTGAAGCCTCCCGTCTCGACCTGGAGGTCGCGCAGCGCCAGCAGGTGGCGCGCCCAGGCGAGCGACGTCTCGACATGGCCGTACATGATGGTCGAGGTCGTGCGCAGGCCGAGCTTGTGGGCGGCGCGCTGCACGTCGAGCCATTGCGCGGTGTTGATCTTGTCCGGACAGATGATGGCGCGGACCTCGTCGTCGAGGATTTCTGCTGCGGTGCCCGGCAAGGTCCCGAGGCCCGCATCCTTGAGGCCGGCCAGGAACTCACCGATCGGCCGGTTCAACGTCGCCGCACCCTGCGTCACCTCGAGCGGCGAAAAGGCATGGATATGCATGCCCGGCACCGCCTCCTTGATGGCGCGGCAGATCGCTTCGTAGGTCTCGCCGGTGTAGTCGGGATGGATGCCACCCTGCAGGCAGACCTCGGTGGCGCCGCGCTGCCACGCCTCGACGGCACGGCGGGAGACTTCCTCGAGAGCGAGATCGTACGGCTTGCCGCGCAGATCATCGTGGGTGCGGCCCTTGGAGAAGGCGCAAAAGCGGCAGCGGAAGTAGCAGATGTTGGTGTAGTTGATGTTGCGGTTGACGACGTAGCGGATGACCTCGCCGCTGACGGCCTTGCGCAACGCATCGGCCGCGCCTGTGACATGGCGATAGTCGGCATCGCGTGCCGTGAACAGGCGCACGATGTCGGGATGATCGAGCCGCGTCCCGCCGGCGGCGCGATCGACGATGCGCGCGACCTCGGGATCGACCTCGCGCAGCAGCACCTGCGGCGCGCGCGGCGGCTCGGTGTTGCCCGGCGCCCAATCATCCTCGCGCGCCAGGCCCTCGGCGTCGCTCATGCGGCGAACCTGCGTCGCCACCTCGGGCGCCAGCCAGGTCGCGGCCTCGCGCACATAAGACGGATAGACGGCGAGCCGGTTGACCAGGACTTTGCCCATCTCGGCGCTCTTGCGCGCCAGCTCCTCGACGGCCGGCCACGGCGCTTCCGGGTTCACGTGATCGGGCGTCACCGGCGACACGCCGCCCCAGTCGTTCAGTCCCGCGCCGATCAGGCGCTGATAGACGCCGGGCGACAGGTTAGGCGGCGCCTGGATGTTCATGTCCGGTCCCAGGATCAGGCGCGCCTGGGCGATGGTCCACAGCAGGTCCTGCAGGTCGGGCTCGTCCGCGTCGGCGAGCTTGGTGTCGGACTTGGCGCGGAAATTCTGGACGATCACTTCCTGGATGTGGCCGTACGTCTTATGCAGGTCGCGGATCGTGCGCAGGGCATCGAGTCGCTCCTCGCGCGTCTCGCCGATGCCGATCAGGATACCGGTGGTGAACGGCACCTTGAGCTCGCCGGCGAGACGGATGGTCTCCAGCCGCACGGACGGATGCTTGTCGGGCGAGCCGAAATGCACGCCGCCCTTCTCGGTGAGCCGCTCGCTGGTCGATTCCAGCATGATGCCCTGGCTCGCCGTCACCTCGCGCAAGGCCGCGATCTCCTCGCGCGTCATCACGCCGGGATTGGCGTGCGGCAGCAGCCCGGTCTCGCGCAGCACCAGGGCGCACATCGCCGTGAGATAGGCGATGGTCGTAGCGTAGCCCATCGCATCCAGCGCCTCGCGCGCCGCGCGATAGCGCAGCTCGGGCTTGTCGCCCAGGGTAAACAGCGCCTCGGTGCAGCCCGCGGCCTTGCCGGCGCGGGCGATCGCCAAGACTTCGTCCGGCGAGAGATAGGCAGGACGGCTGGCGTGCGGCGTCTCGGCGAAGGTGCAGTAGTGGCACACGTCGCGGCAGAGCTTGGTCAACGGAATGAAGACCTTGCGCGAATAGGAGATCAGCCGGCCATGGCCCTGATCGCGCAGGCGCGCGGCGTCAGCCATCAGCCCGAAAAGATCCGACATCAACAACCTCTGGAGTACGCTCGTTTGACCGGACGATAGCGGCAATCCGGACCGGCCGCATCGTGTACTATGGCAACAACAACACCGGCTTGGAGGAGACCAGACATGCAATTCGGATTCAATGCGCCGACTGCCGGCCCGATGTCGGCGACGGATCAACTGGTGAAGCTGGTGGCCGAGGGCGAGGCCATGGGCTTCGACTACGCCACCTTCAGCGACCATGTGGTGATCCCGACGGATATCGAGGCCAAATACCCCTACAGCAACACCGGTGAATTCCCGGCGGGCTCGCGTGTCGAGCGGCATGAGCAGCTGATCGAGATGGCGTTTGTCGCGGCGAAAACCAGGAAACTGCGCCTGGTATCGTCGGTGATGGTGGTGCCGCATCGCCCCGCGGTACTGACCGCCAAGATGCTGGCGACCATCGACGTGCTGTCGGGCGGCCGCCTGACGCTCGGCATCGGCGCGGGCTGGATGAAGGAGGAGTTCGAAGCGATCCAGGCGCCCGATTTCGCCGAGCGCGGCAAGGTTACCGACGAGTACCTTAGGGCCTTCATCGAACTCTGGACCAAGCCCAATCCGAAGTTCGCTGGCAAGCACGTCAAGTTCGACAACATCCTGATGGACCCCAAGCCGGTGCAGAAGCCGCATCCGCCGATCTGGGTCGGCGGCGAGAGTGGCCCGGCGCTGCGGCGCACCGCCCAGCTGGGTGATGCCTGGTATCCCATCGGCACCAATCCGGCCAATCCGCTCGACAGCCTGAAGCGCTTCAAGACCCAGGCCGATCGTCTGCGCAAGATGACGGTGGAAGCCGGCCGCAAAGCGGACGCGGTGGGGCTCACCTTGCGCGTCACGCAGTTCGGCGAGACCGCACCCGCCAAGGCGGGCGACGGCGAGCGGCGATTGTTCTCGGGCAAGCCCGCCGACCTTGCCAACGACATCAAGGCGCTCGCCGCCATCGGCGTCGGCTGCCTCGACTTCGGCTTCCAGGGCAGCACGGTCGACGCCGTGCTGGCCGAGATGCAGAAGTTCAAGAAGGACGTGTTGTCTCTCTTGTAGTCAGGCCACCTTGGCCGCGAGCTTTGCCCAGCGGTCGAGGATGGGCAGGATCTTGTCGGACTTCTCCGAGTCGAGGCTGACGATGACGCGCACGACGCCCGCGTCCTGGTCCCGCTTCAGCTCGCTCTCGTCCTCCTTCGATTCCCAGATCGAGACCGGCAGCGAGGCGAGGTCGCGATCGGCCTCCTTGGCCATCGCCTGGAACTTCGGGATCAGGTCGCGCACCTCGGCGTACTGCTTGCGCCGGCGCAGCGGCATCCAGCCGTCGCCGTAGCGCACCGCACGGCGCGCGCCGTAAGGGAAGGCGCCGCCGACCAGCACCGGCGGATGCGGCTTCTGCACCGGCTTGGGCCAGGCCATCATCGGATCGAACTTCACCATGTCGCCGTGATATTCGGCCTTGGACTTGGTCCAGATCACCTTCATGGCCTCGATGCGCTCGCGCACCAGCTTGTGGCGGCTCTCGAAGTCGGTGCCGTGGTTCTCCATCTCGTCCTGGTTCCAGCCGTTGCCGACACCGAACAGGAAGCGCCCGCCCGAGACCTGATCGATCGAGGCGACGAGCTTGGCAGTCTGGATGGGATCGCGCTGGTTCACCAGGCAGACGCCGGTACCGACCTTCAACTTCTTCGTTGCCGCCGCCGCCGCCGTCAGGCTGACGAACGGATCCATGGCGTCGTAGTACTTCTTGGGGAGGTCGCCGCCGCCGGGAAATGGCGACTTGCGCGTCAGCGGAATGTGCGAGTGCTCGGGCGCCCACACCGATTCGAAGCCGCGTTCCTCCAGCGCCGTGCCGAGCTCGGCCGGCGTCATCGAATAGTCGGTGAAGAACATCGCCGCGCCGACATGCATGGCTTTCTCCCTCTGCTGCTAGGCTGCCTTCGCCTTCTTGGGCCACCGCGCCTCGACCTGCGGCAGCACCTTGTCGATCAGCTTCCTGGTCTGACCGATGATCGCCTCGCCGTCGGACCCGACGGGGCGCAGGATGAACTTCTCGACTCCCATGGCGACATAGTCGGCGACCCGCTCGAGGATCACCTTCTCGTCGCCGATGGCGAAGTAGTTCGACGGATCGCGGCCCGTCCGCTTCTGGTACGCCGCCATGGCGCCCGCGAGCACGCTGTCGCTGCGGCTGCCGAAGTAGAACGGGAACGCCGCGCCGTAATGGTCCTCGTCGATGGTGCGGCCGGCTTCCGCCGTCGCCTTCTTGATGGCGGCCACGACCTTGCCGACGACGTCCGGCTGTTCCACGCCAGCCTGCCAGCCCGTGCCGTAGCGCGCCGTGCGCCGGATCGCGGCCTCCGACGAGCCGCCGATCCACATCGGCAGGTCGGGCTGCACCGGCTTGGGCGAGATCGACGCGCCGCGCAGGCGATAGTATTTGCCCTCGAAGTCGACGCTGTCCTCGCGCCACAGCCGGGCAATGATCTGCAAGGATTCATCGGTGCGGCGGCCGCGCGTCTTGGTGTCGATGTCGAGCGCTTCCCACTCGGGACCGAGCGGGCTGCCGATGCCGAAGCCCGGCAGCAGGCGGCCCTCCGACAGCACGTCGATGGTAGCGCATTGCTTGGCCAACAGCACCGGATCGCGCAGCGCGAGCGACACGACGTTCATGCCGAAGCGCAGGCGGCGCGTGCGGCCGGCCAGCGCCGCCATTGTTGCCATGCATTCCAGGATCGGCTGGCGGCTCACCAGCCGGTCGGTCTGCCACAGCGAATCGATGCCGCCGGCCTCGCAGAGATCGACCCAACGCCAGTAGTCGCCCGCCCCGGTGAAGGGGAACTCCGTCAGGCCGAGGCCGATGGCGACGGTCATGCGGCCAACGGCAGCTTGGCGAGCGGCGCGATCGTGTCGAGATAGCGCAGGATCTCGTCGCGGCTTTCGTCGGGGATCGCAAGCAGCGCGCTCTGGATGCCGGCCTTGTCGTAGCTCTCCAGCGCCTTGGCGTCATTGGCCGCGCCGAACACGATGGTGGTGATGGTCGATGGATCGCGGCCCGCCTTCTCCGCCATCTGGCGCAGATGGGCCACGCCCTTCACGACATCGAAGCCGCCGCGCGGACGCGGGAACCAGCCGTCGCAATATTCGATGACCCGGCGCAACGTATGGTCGGTCTCGCCGCCCAGGACGATCGGCGGATGCGGCTTCTGCGCCGGCTTCGGCCACGACCAGACGCGGTCGAACTTGACGAACTCGCCGTCGTAGGAGGCTTCGTCCTTGGTCCACAGCTCCTTCATCGCCAGCACATGCTCGCGCATCTGCGCGAAGCGCGTCTTGTAGGTCGCGCCGTGGTTCTCCATCTCCTCGACGTTCCAGCCGCCGCCGATGCCGAAGATGAAGCGGCCACCCGACAGCTGGTCGAGCGAGGCGATGGCCTTGGCCGTCACGATCGGCTCGTGCTGCGGCACCAGCAGGATGCCGGTGCCGAGCTTCAGCTTCTTGGTCGCGGCGGCGGCAAAGGAAAGCGCCACGAACGGATCGTGGGTGTGGGAATAGCGCTTGGGCAGCTCGCCGCCACCCGGGAAGGGCGACTTGCGGCTGGCCGGGATATGGGTGTGCTCGGGCACGAACAGCGAATCGAAGCCGCGGTCCTCGAGGGCCTTGGCCAGTTCCGCTATGTTGATTCCGTAGTCGGCCGGGAAATAGAAGGCGCCAACACGCATCGCAGACCTCCTCTACTTATTTCTTCGGTGCTTCGACGTGACCTCCGAAGCCCAGTCGCATCGCCGAGAGAACCTTCTCGGCAAACGTATGATCCTGGCGCGAGCGGAAGCGCACGAACAGCGATGCCGCCAGCACGTCGGCGGGCACAGCTTCCTCGATGGCGGCCTCGATCGTCCAGCGACCTTCGCCGCTATCCTCGACGTTGCCGGAGAAGCCCTCGAGCTGCGGGCTCTTGGCAAGAGCGCTCGCCGTCAGGTCGAGCAGCCACGACGTTACCACGCTGCCGCGCCGCCAGACTTCGGCAACATCTGCCAGGTTGAGATCGTAGCGCTCGTCGGCCGGCAGCTTGGCCGAGGCACGGTTGCGCATGATGTCGAAGCCCTCGGCGAAGGCCTGCATCATGCCGTACTCGATGCCGTTATGGATCATCTTGACGAAATGACCGGCGCCGACCAGGCCGGCATGGAGATAGCCCTGCTCGGCGCGCGGGTCGAGCTTCTCGCCCGCTGCGTCATCGGCCCGTTCCTTGGTGCGTTCGATCGAGCCAATGCCGGGCGCCAGCGCGGAGAAGATCGGATCGAGCCGCTTCACCACGTCCGCATCGCCGCCGATCATCAGGCAGTAGCCGCGCTGCAGGCCCCAGACGCCGCCGGAGGTGCCGACGTCGAGATACTTGATGCCCTTGGGCGCGAGCTCACGGGCACGGCGCACGTCGTCTTTGAACATCGTGTTGCCGCCGTCGATGATGACATCACCTGACTTCATCAGGCCGGCGAGCTGCTTGATCGTCTCCTCGGTGATCTTGCCCGCCGGCAGCATCACCCACACGGTCTTCGGTGCCTGCAGGGCCTCGACCAGCGCCGCCAACGACCCGGCGGCCGTGGCGCCCTCCTTGGCGAGTGCCGCGCCGGGCTTGGGATCGGCGTCGTAGACCACGCAGGAATGCCCTGCGCGCGTCAGGCGACGCACGATGTTGCCGCCCATCCGTCCGAGGCCAATGACACCGATCTGCATGCCCGTCCGTCTCCCCGACGCGCGGGGACCGGACGTGGGCCGGATCCCCGGGGTTATTTCACCTCGACGATGTCGGCCACCCCGACCTTCTTGTCCAGTACCGTCTGCAGGACGACGAAGCGGCCCGCGGAATTGTGGTCGTCGAAGGTTACGGTTTTGCCCATGACGTTGACGAAGGTCATCTTCTTGATGGCGTTCTTGATGCCCTCGCCGTCGGTGCACTTACAGTCAGTGATCGCCTGGGCGATGATGCGGATGGCATCGTAGCCGCCCCAGGTCTGCAGGTAGGGCTCCGACTTGTACTTGGCCTTGATCTTCTCGACGAAGGCCTTGTTCTGCGGCGAATCGATCGTCGCATTGTAGGTCCAGGCGCTGATCGACTTTTCCATGCCGCCGGCCTCGATGATCGGCTGGTTGCGCCCGCCGAGCTCGATGCGGCCGGTATAGGGGATCTTCACACCCAGCTGCATGGCCTGGCGCAGGAAGTTGATCGAATCGCCGCCGACCTGGAAGGTGGCGATGGCGTCAGGCCGGCGCTGCTGCAGGCGCGTCAGGATGCTGGTGAAGTCGGGCGCGTTCTGCGGATGGAAGTCGGTCGACACAACGGTGACGCCCGCCTTCTCGGCCACCGCCTTGAAGGCGTCGGCGCCGCCGCGGCCGAAGTCGGTGTCCTCGCCCACGATGGCGACGGTCTTCCACTGCTTCTTGTTGCCGAGGTAGATGCCGAGCGCATCCATCATCGCGCTGTCCGACGGGCTGATGCGGAACGAGTATTCGTTGCGACCTGGCCCGGCGAGCGCGGTGATCTGCGGATTGGAGGCGATGCCGGTGATCATCGGTATCTTGGCGTCGGCCGCGATCTTCATGCTGGCGAGATGAGCCGAGCTGCAATGGGCGCCTTCGATCGCCACCACCTTGGCTTCGACCAGCTTGTTGGCGACGTTCACCGCCTCCGAGGGATTGCACTTGTTGTCGAGCACCATGAGCTCGAGCTTGCGGCCGCCCAGAAGGCCGCCGGCGGCGTTGATCTCCTCGACCGCGAGATTTACGCCCCACATTTCCCATTCCGACGCCACCGCGGCGACGCCGGTCTGCGGCGTCGAGATGCCGATCACGATCGGCGGTTGTTGCGCCCCCGCCGGCCCACTTCCCAAAATCGACATGCCCCAAAGCGCGGCGATAGCGGTCGCCGCCAGAATCCTCACCCTCATCGCTTCCCTCCGTTACGCTCCCCGATCGCAGTCAAACGCATTGCAGGCGGCGTGCCAAGCTCTGCCGCTCCCAGCGAGCGCGAAACCCGCATCGCCGCCGCCGTGACCAGCGGGATCACGCCCTGCAGTGTGCGGTCGGCATCCAGGTATTTGGGAAAGGCGGTGCTCAACGCCGCCACGACATGGCCGTTGCGATCGGTGATCGGCGCACCCACCGACAGCACGCCGGGGATGTTCTCCTCGACCACGGTGGCATAGCCCTGCCGCCGCACCTTGGGTAGAGCCGCCAGCAGGACAGCCGGATCGGTGATGGTGTGCGGCGTGATCGCCGAAAGCTTGCGATGGCCTACGAGCTTGCGCGCCTCGGCATCGTCGAGCGAGGCCAGCAGCACCTTGCCGGCCGCCGTGCTGTGCAGCGGCATCTGGCTGCCCAGACTGACGCGAATTGCCACGGGCCCGTCGGCTTGCACCGCCTGCAGGTAGATCGCCCGGCCGCCCCGCAGAACCGCGACAAAGCCATTGAGGTGATGCTCGTGCGCCAGCCGGTCGAGTTCCTGGCGGGCCGTGACGGAGAAATCATCGCCGCGCTCGACGCTAGCGCCCAGCATCATCGAGCGATGACCCAGGCGATAGCGCGAGGTCTCGGAATTTTTCTCGATATAGCCGCGCGCGGCGAGCGAGCTCACCAGGCGCTGCACGATGGTCGGGCTGAGCCCGGCGCGGCGCGCCAGCTCGCGCACGCCGATGTCGGCGTTCTCGGCCTCGATCAGCTCCAGGATGTCGAGTCCACGCTCCAGCGATTGTGACCCCGAGCGCGGCGGGCGCGGGCCGGAGAGGGTTCGACGGGCATTCACCTGACGGTCCGAAGCTTGTTCCGAATATCGGGACATCGTTGCGATAGTTGCACGTTCGCAGGATTCTTGTTTAGCTGTCAACGCACATCGGCCACGGTCGCGTTCGCGTTTGGTGGTCCGGGAATTGCAACACCGCGAGCATCATGACCGTCGACGCCGTCTATCTTCTGCAGCTCACGTTGAACGGCATCGCCCTCGGACTGATCTACGCGCTGATCGCCGTCGGCCTGTCGCTGATCTTCGGCGTCATGGAGATCATCAACTTCGCGCACGGCGAGCTCCTGATGCTGGGCGCCTACGCCATGACCTTCGCGCTGCCGGTGATGGGCCTGCTCTACTGGCCCTCGCTCGCCGTCGCCATCATCACCATCATGCTGGTCGGCCTGGTGATCTACGAAGTGCTGCTGACGCGGCTCAAGCCCGATGAATTTGAGCGCGCGATCCTGATCACGCTCGGACTGTCGATCATCATCATCCACGTGATGCAGTATCTGTTCACTGCCACGCCGCGCATGGTCGATACCCAGTACGGCTTCGAGGGCATCGAGATCGGCTCGATCCGCCTCACCTTCACGCGCATCATCGGCGCCGGCGCCGCATTGGCGGCCTTCGGCGGCCTCTACCTCGTGCTGCGCTATACCCAGTTCGGCCGCGCCATGCGCGCCATCGCCCAGAACCGCGAGGCCGCGCTGATGGTCGGCATCCGCCCGCGCGTGGTGGCGCGCAACGCCGTGGTGCTGGCGGCCGGGCTCTGCGGGCTGGCCGGTGCCGCGATCTCGCCGATCCAGCTGGTCACGCCCTACATGGGCCAGTTCCTGATCTTCAAGGCCTTCGCGCTGGTGATCATCGGCGGCCTGGGCAATATCCCGGGCGCGATCGTGGCCGCACTGGGGCTCGGCCTGATCGAGAGTTGGATCGGCGGCTTCTTCGAGATCGTCTGGCAAGAGGGCGCGGTCTTCGTGATCATGATCGCCGTCCTGTTCCTGCGGCCCGACGGCCTGTTCAAGCGCGGCGGCATGAGGGTGGGATGAAGCTCGCCGCCGCCCTCCTTGCGGCACTGGCGTTTGCCGCGCTGCCCCTGCTCACCTCGTCGAACTACATTATCGGCATCGGCATCTCGGCGCTGATCTTCACCGTCGCCGCGGCAGCTCTGAACCTGGTCTACGGTTTCACCGGGCTGCTCTCCTTCGCCCAGCTCGGCTTCTGGGGCATCGGCGGCTACGTGACGGCACTCACCGTCGTCACCTTCGGCGGCAATTTCTGGTGGGGCCTCGTCTGGGCAGCTCTGATCAACGCCCTGGTGGCGCTGGCGATCGGCTATCCGACCTTGCGCACCAACCGCCACGCCTTCGTCATCGTCACCCTCACCTTTGCCCTGCTGGTGACCCTGATCGCGCGTGACTGGGTCGACCTGACACGCGGCCCGCTCGGCATCCCCAACCTGCCCAGACCCTCTGCCTTCGGTTACCACTTCGGCACGACCCCACAGTTCTACTGGGTCACCTGGGCTTTCTCGGTGGCGATGCTCGCCTTCCTTTACGCGCTCTGCAGCTCGCGCATCGGCCGCACCCTGATCGCCATCAAGCAGAACGAGCCGCTGGTCCGCGCCCAGGGCATCTCGCCGATGCCCTACAAGCTCTCGGCCTTCGCCATCAGTGCGGCGGTCACCGGCGCGGCGGGCGGCGTCTATGCCTTCCATCTCGGCATCATCGACCCGCTGTTCCTCGACTTCTATTACATGCAGACCTTCCTGATCATCGTGATCATCGGCGGTGCCGGCAGCTTCTGGGGCGTGGTCGCGGCCGGCGTGGCATTGTCCGCGCTGCCCGAGGCGCTGCGCTTCTCGGCCGACTTCCGCATGATCATCTACGGCGTGATCCTGGTGGTGGCGATGTTCGTCATGCCCTCGGGCGTCGCGGGCTGGCTGCGCGAGCGCGAGCTCAACCGCATGCGCGAGCAGCTGCGATGAGCGCCATCCTCGACGTCACCGACCTCAGGAAATCGTATGCCGGCGTGCATGCGCTGGACGGCGTGTCGTTCGCCGTCGAAGCCGGCAGCGTCACCGGCCTGATCGGACCCAACGGCTCGGGCAAGAGCACGGCCATCGACTGCATCTCGGGCTTCCAGAAGCGCGACGGCGGCCGGATCGTGCTGGCCGGCAAGGACATTTCCGGCCAGGCGGCCCACCACATCGCCCGCGCCGGCCTGATGCGCACCTTCCAGACCGTGCGCATCTACGAACGGCTGAACTTGCGCGACAACCTCGCCATCGCCGCCCAGCAGTTCGATGCCGCCACCTGGGTCGACGAGTTGCTGCGCACCCGGCGCTATCGCCAGGCCGTCGAGAAGGCCGAGACGCGTGCGCTGGAGCTGGTCGAGCTGATCGGGCTCAAGCGCTACTGGGAGGCCGAGACCGGCATTCTCTCCTACGGCCAGAAGAAGCTGGTGGCGCTGGCGGCCGCCCTGATGCCGCATCCCAAGATCGTCGTGCTCGACGAGCCGGTGGCAGGCGTGAACCCCAGCCGCATCCGCGAGATCGAGGTGGCCTTGGCCGAGCTCAACCGCGCCGGCGAGACCTTCCTGATCGTCGAGCACAATGTCGAGTTCATCACCAACCTCTGCCATCGCGTGATCGTGCTCGACCAAGGCAGAAAGCTGGCAGAGGGCACGGCACAGGAGATCCACACCGACGCGCGCGTGCTCGAAGCCTATCTCGGCATGACGCCCGAGATGGCCGAGGCCGAGATGCGGGGGGCGGCATGAATCCGGCGCTCGAACTGGTCAGCGTGACCGCGGGCTATGGCGACAACCCGATCGTGCGCGACTTCTCCGCGCGTTTGGCGCCAGGCTCGATCACGACCCTGATCGGCGGCAACGGCGCCGGCAAGTCGACGCTGCTGCGCGCCATCTACGGCACCAACCGCTTCTTCGACGGCCAGATCGTGTTCAAGGGCGAGACCATCGAGCGCCTGCCGCCGTGGGAACGGCTGAAGCGCGGCGTCGGCTTTGTGCCGCAGGGCCGTTGCAACTTCCCGGCAATGTCGGTGGGCGAGAACCTGAAGATCGGTTGCTACACCCTTCCCTCGTCCGTGCACGACGCCGCCATCGACCGCGTCACCGGCCTGTTCCCGATGCTGCAGCAGAAGTGGCGCACCGACGCCGGCAACCTCTCCGGCGGCGAGCAGCAGATCCTGGAAATGGCCATGGTGCTGCTGGTCGAGCCGACGCTGCTGCTGCTCGACGAGCCCTCGCTCGGCCTCTCACCCAAGATGCAGGGCGACGTCTTCACCACCGTCCAGCGCATCGCAAGCCACGGCGTCACCGTCCTGATCGTCGAGCAGAACGTGCGCGGCGCTCTCCTGATCTCCGACCGCGCCCTGGTCATGGAACAGGGCCGGCTTTTCATGGAAGGCCCGGCAGAAGAAGTGCGCACCGATCCGCGCATCCGACAGGCCTATCTCGGCGGCAACATTCACAAAGCGGCATAGGAATCATGGACAAAGCAAGATTGGCCGTCGACATCGGCGGAACGTTCACCGACCTGGCGCTGGAGTGGAACGGCAAGCGCGAGAGCGTCAAGGTGCTCACCACGCCGCGCGCGCCAGAGGAAGGCGTGCTGGGCGGTGTCGAGCAGATCCTGATGCTCGCCGGGCTCCGGCCGTCGGATCTCAGCCTGATCATCCACGGCACGACGCTCGCCACCAACGCCATCATCGAGCGCAAGGGGGCGAAGACCGCGCTGGTCGTCACCGAGGGCTTCCGCGATTCCATCGAGATCGCCTTCGAGCACCGCTTCGAGCAGTACGACATTTTCATGCAGAAGCCGCCGCCGCTGGTGCCGCGGGAGTTGCGCTTCGGCGTGCCCGAGCGCATGGACGGTCGCGGCAATGTGTTGATCCCACTCGACGAGGCGGCGGTGCGCGCGCTCGCGCCCAAACTCAAGGCCGCCGGCGTCGAAGCGATCGCCATCGGCTACATGCACGCCTATCTCGACGGCAAGCATGAGCGCCGGACGCGCGACATCCTGTCGGAGATGCTGCCTGGCGTGTCGATCACGCTCTCGAGCGAAGTCTCGCCCGAGATCCGCGAGTACGAGCGCTGGTCGACCGCAGTCGCCAACGCCTATGTGCAGCCGGTGATGGACCGCTATCTCGGCCGCCTCGACGAGGCGCTGCGCAAGAAGGGCGTCGCCTGCCCGCTGTTCCTGATCACCTCGGGCGGTGGCCTGGCCGCGCTCGAAACCGCGCGGAAGTTCCCGATCCGCCTCGTCGAATCGGGACCCGCCGGCGGCGCCATCCTGGCCGCGGCGCTGGCCCGCCAGTGCGGCCTCGACAAGGTGCTGAGCTTCGACATGGGCGGCACCACGGCCAAGATCTGCCTGATCGATCACGGTGAGCCGCAGCATTCACGCTCCTTTGAGGTCGCGCGGCAGTACCGGTTCCTGAAAGGCAGCGGCCTGCCGCTGCGCATCCCGGTGATCGAGATGGTCGAGATCGGCGCGGGCGGCGGCTCGATCGCCTCGGTCGATTCGCTCTCCCGCGTCAATGTCGGCCCGGAGAGCGCCGGTGCCGAGCCCGGCCCCGCGAGCTACGGCCGCGGCGGCGCCGAGCCCACCGTGACCGATGCCGACGTGGTGCTGGGCCGCATCGATCCCACTTACTTTGCCGGCGGCTCGATCAAGCTCTCGACCGACAAGGCCGGGACAGCCGTCGACAAGTCGGTCGGCACGCCGCTTGGCCTGAAGCGCATCGATGCCGCTTTCGGCGTCAGCGAGATTGTCGAGGAGAACATGGCCAACGCCGCGCGCGTCCATGCCGTCGAGCGCGGCAAGGAATTGCAGGACCGCACCATGATCGCCTTCGGCGGCGCCGCCCCCATCCATGCCGCACGGCTCGCTGAAAAGCTCGGCATCCGCCGTGTCATGGTGCCGAGCGGTGCGGGCGTCGGCTCGGCGGTCGGCTTCCTGATGGCGCCGGTCGCCTACGAGGTCGTGCGCAGCCGCTACGTCCAGCTCGATCAGAACTTCGACCCGGCCTACGTCAACACGCTGTTCGCCGAGATGCACGCCGAGGCCGAGGCCGTGGTCAAGGCCGGTGCGCCGAACGCCAAGCTCGTCGAGACACGCACCGCCGACATGCGCTATCGCGGCCAGGGCCACGAGATCACCGTCAGCCTGCCCCCCGGCCCCTTCGATGCGTCGTCGCGCGACAAGCTGGTGAAGCTCTATGAGGATGGCTACGCCTCGACCTTCGGCCGCACCATTCCGGGTCTCGACGTCGAGATCATGAACTGGACGCTGCGGCTCGCCGCCGAGCAGGCCGACCTGCCCAAGACGCCGCCGCAGCCCGAGGACAAGCCGGCATCGGCGCGGTCGAGCCGCGCGGTCTACGACCCGGCCGACCAGGACATGAAGGACGTCCAGGTCTATCACCGCGCCGATCTTTCGATCGGCAGCCTGGTGCCCGGCCCGGCCGTCATCGCCGAGGACGAGACGACGACCATCGTGCCCAAAAGCTTCGCCGCGCGGATCAATCCGATCGGCGCCATCCTGATGGAGAAGGTGCAGCCATGAGCTTCAACGATCCACTCTCGCCCATCCGTCTGCAATTGATGTGGGACCGCTTGATCGCGGTCGTCGAGGAGCAGGCGCTGGCCCTGATCCGCACCGGCTTCTCGACCTCGACGCGCGAAGCCGGCGACCTCTCGGCCGGCGTGTTCGATCTCAAGGGCGACATGCTGGCCCAGGCAGTGACCGGCACGCCGGGGCACATCAATTCGATGGCCCGCGCCGTGCGCCATTTCCTGGCGAAGTTCCCGGCCCACACCATGAAGGAAGGCGACATCTTCCTGACCAACGACCCGTGGAAGGGCACCGGCCATCTGCACGACTTCACCTTCGTCACGCCGACCTTCCGGCGCGGCAAGATGGTGGCGATGTTCGCCTCGACCTGCCACGTCGTCGATATCGGCGGCCGCGGCATGACCACCGAGGCCCGCCAGGTCTACGAGGAAGGGCTCTACATCCCGCTGATGCGCTTTGCCCGCGAGGGCAAGGTCGACGAGACGCTGGTCGAGATCGTGAGCGCCAATGTGCGCGAGCCGATCCAGGTGGTGGGCGATCTCTACTCGCTGGCGACCTGCAACGAGATCGGCTGCCGGCGCCTGATCGAGATGATGGACGAGTTCGCCATCGACGACCTCGACCGGCTGGGCAGCCACATCCTGGAAAAGTCCAAGCAGGCCTCTCTCGAGCTGATCCGCCGGATCAAGCCCGGCACCTACAGCTACACGATGCGAGTCGACGGCGCCGACAAGCCGATCGACCTGGTCGCCACCATGACCATCGGCGAGAGCGGCATCGACGTCGACTTCACCGGCACGTCGGGCGTCTCGGCCTACGGCATCAACGTGCCGGTCTGCTACACCGAGGCCTATGCCTCGTTCGGCGTGAAGTGCATCGTGGCGCCCAAGGTGCCCAACAACGAGGGCTCGCTGTCGGTGATCCGCGTCACCGCGCCGCCAGATTCCATCCTCAACGCCCAGAAGCCGGCGCCTGTCGCGGCACGCCACGTCACCGGCCAGATGCTGCCCGACGTCATGTTCGGCTGCCTGCACCAGGCCTTGGGCGGCAACGTGCCGGCGGAAGGCACGTCGTGCCTGTGGAACCTGTTCGCGCTGGGCGGTCCGGGCTCGACCGGCGGCGATCCCGCCGAGACGGTGCACGCCAAGCCGTTCAGCGTCATGAGCTTCCATGCCGGCGGCACCGGCGCGCGGCCGGGCGCCGACGGGCTGTCGGCCACCGCCTTCCCGAGTGGCGTGAAGAACGTGCCGATCGAGGTCAACGAGGCGGTGTCGCCGATCGTCGTGTGGCGCAAGGAGTACCGCCAGGATTCCGGCGGCGCCGGCGAGTTCCGCGGCGGGCTGGGCCAGATCATGGAGGTCGGCACGCTCGACAAGGCGCCGTTTGCGCTCTCTGCCTATTACGACCGCATCGACCATCCCGCGCGCGGCCGCGAGGGCGGGCTCGCCGGCAAGGCGGGCTCGGTGACGCTGGCTTCCGGCAAGGTGCTGCGCGGCAAGGGCCTGCAGGAGGTGCCGTCCAAGGAGCGCGTGATCATCGCCATGCCGGGCGGCGGCGGGCTCGGTAATCCGCGCAAGCGGCCGGCCGCAATCGTCGCCGAGGACGTGCGGCAGGGCTTCATCTCGAGCGAGGCGGCACGGCGCGACTATGGCGTCGCCGTGAACGACGACGGCTCGGTCGACGAGGCCGAGACGGCCAAGCTGCGCGCCATCGCAGCCGAGTAGGCATCCGTGTTGGGGCCATCCTTCGAGACGGGCGCTGCGCGCCCTCCTCAGGATGAGGTTTGCTCTGTCGCGACAAAGAAACGCCTCACCCTGAGGAGCACGCCGCAGGCGTGCGTCTCGAAGGGTGGCAACACAAGAGGACTATGACATGCGTGTCAGTGCCGGCCTGCCGACCGGGATGGAAGGCTTGACCTATCCCATCCCGTTCTCCGATCCCGAGAACGTCATCAAGATCGCCCAGGCGGCCGAGAAGTTCGGCTACGATTCGGTCTGGGGCAACGACCACATGACGACCCAGAACTACGTGCGCGCGGAGTTCCCTGTGCCGCCGCGCTTCTGGGAGCCCCTGATCACCTATGCCTTCGTGCTGTCGGAGACCAAGACCATCAAGGTCGGCACCGGCGTGATCGTGCTGCCGATGCGCCATGACATCGTCGTGCTGGCCAAGCAGATCGCGACCCTCGATCACTTCGGCAAGGGCCGGGTCGAGATCGGTTTGGGCATCGGCGCCTACCGCGAGGAGTTCAAGGCGCTGCAGCCCGACGCCAAGATGGACCGCGGCGACATCGTCGACGAGGGCCTGCAGGCGCTGAACCTCCTGTTCAAGGATCGTGTCGCGAGCTTCGACGGCAAGTACTACAAGTTCCGCGACGTCGAGCTCTATCCCAAGCCCTTGCAGAAGCACATCCCGATCTATGTCGGCGGCAACAACCCCAACAACATCACGCGCAGCGTGAAGTGGGCCGATGGCTGGCTGCCCGCCGGCATGCATGTCGACCGCCTGCGCGCCGGGGTGAAGACGCTGCGCGAGGAAGCCGAGAAGGCGGGCCGTGATCCGAAGACCATCGAGGTCTGCCCGCAGTTCGTGGTGCATGTCGGCAAGACGCGCCAGGCCGCGATCGAAAGCTTCCGCAAGAGCCAGATGAACAAGCACCTGGTGTCGCTCGCCAAGTCGACTCTCAAGGGCCAGGGCACGGCCACGCACGAGGACATCAACCTGATCGGCACGCCGGCCGAGATCGTCGACAAGGCCAACGCCTTCCGCGAGGCCGGCGTGACACACCTGCTCGGCCTCTACTTCGCCGCCAACTCGGTGCAGGAATTGATCGACCAAATGCAGATCTTCGGCGAAGAGGTGACGCCGAAGGTGAAGGGCTAATCTTGCCGGAGCGCGGACCTCCAGGTCCGCTCATGTTCATACTCTTCATGCTCCTCTCCCCCTTGGGGGAGAGGAGCATGAATGATGAGCGGGCCTGGAGGCCCGCGGTCCGGCAAGAGCTACAACGCCACCTTCGCGAACCACTCCACCTGGTCCTCGAACTCGGCCATGCTGTCGGCCGGGATCATCAGGGCGCAGGCGTGGTCGACGCCGATCTTCCTGAGTCCGTCGATCTTCTCGAGGATCAGGTCGGGCGAGCCGACGAGGTTGGCCACCACCTGCTTGGTGAGGTCGCGGCCGGTATAGGCCAGTGACTTGCGGTGGTGGACCAGGCCCGATTCCATGTAGCGCCGCTCCGCCTCCTCCGCCGTCCTGGCGATCGTCAGCGAGAACTGCGGCGCGATCTCGATCTCCGCGGGATCGCGGCCAAGCTCGGCGGCGCGCGCCTTGATCGTCTTGATGCGCGCCTCGAGCTCAGGCCACGGGCGCCAGCCCGGCAGCCAGCCAGTGGCGAGGCGCGCCGTGCGCTCGACCGTCTCCATATTGTGGCCGCCGATCCACAATGCGAATGGATCGGCCTTGGGCTTGGGATACATCTCGACGTCGCGCACGGCGTAGTACTTGCCCTCGTGGGTCACCCGCCGCTCGGTGAACAGCCGGCGCATCAGCTCCAGCCCCTCGTCCATCATCTCGCCGCGCCGCGCCGTCTTCGCGAGCCGCGGCGCCCAGGCGGCGAATTCCTCGCGATAGGCGCCGACGCCCAGCGCCAGCACCAGGCGGCCGTTGGACAGTTGGTCGATGGTCGCCGCCTGCTTGGCGAGCCAGAACGGATCGCGCATCGGCAGCACCGCCAGCGCCGTGCCGACACGAATGCGGCGGGTCGCGGCGGCGCAGAACGACAGCACCGTCAGGAGTTCGTAGAAGTTCGGCGCCTTGTCGGGAAAGAGCTCGCGCACATAGTTCTGGCTGGTGATGTGGTCGTTGCCCCACACCGAATCGTAGCCCAGCCTCTCGCAGAGCTGCGCCATGCGCACGAAGTCGCCAGGCTCGACGAAGGGAATGGGATACATCACGCCTTCGAAGCCGGTCGGCAGGCTGATACTGAACTTCATTCTATCTCCGGCCCCTACCGTCGAACTGCAGCAAGAGCGGCCGCGATCGACGGAGCATCATCCATGCCACCGATCACGACCTCATCGAGGCCGATGGCGCGGTACTCTTCGAGCTTGGCACGCACCTGGTCGGGCGTGCCGCAGGCGGCATGCCGTCGGACCACGTCGTCGCTCACCAGGCGGTCGACCTCGGCCCAATTCTCGGCCGCGTAGGCGGCCGCAAGGGCAGCCTGGTCTAGCTTGGCACCGGACAGCCGGATGTTCTCGGCATGGTGCGCGCCGCGCAGCACGAAGCCGATCGGCCGGCGGATCGGGTCGATACCTTCTCGCTCGGTGGCGCCGAGCTTGGTGTAGACGATGCCGACCTTTCGGAAGCCCTGGCTGGGCGATGCCGCCTCGCCAAGACAGGCTTTCACGAAGGGCGGCGAGGTCGCGGCCGAGATCAGCACGCCGTCAGTCTCTCGCCCGGCAAGCCTCAGCATCCTGGACCGCGACGCCGCGATCACGATCGGCACTTTGCGGGCCCCGTTTGCCAGACGTCGGCCGGCAACGCGGAAGACCTGGCCGTTGAAGTCAGGCATCTCGCCCGCGAGCAGCGCGCGGCAGACCTTCACCGCCTCGTCGATCGTGACCAGCGGCCGCGTCGCCTCAAGGCCCGCCGCCTTTAGATCGGCTGGCGCGCCGGCGCCCAGGCAAAGGATGACGCGGGCGGGGAACATCTCATCGAGCGTCGCCGCCGCCATGGCGATGAACACCGGGTGCACCGAGTACGGGCTCATCGCCATCAGCGCGATCTTGATGCGCCGGGTGGCGCCGAGCGCCAGCGCCGCCATGGTGACGGGATCGCGGAGAAACAGGTGGCAGGCGATCCACAGCGTCGAGGCGCCGCCCTCCTCCGCCGCCTTGGCCTGTGCGGGAATGTCGGTGACCGGGGCGCGGCCATCCATCGAGATGCCGAACTCAGCCATGCGCGAACCCGTAAGTGTTCTTGAGCGCGGCCATGAGCTCGCTGAGGCCGCCGCTGACCAGCGGCGGTTCGGGCAATGCCGTCTCGATCGGTCCCGGATCCTTCAGCCCGCTCGCCGTCAGCAGCGCCACGCAGCGCTCATGCGGCGCGATGGTGCCGTTCGCGCGCAGGCGTTCGATGGCCGCGAACGGCGCCACCGACGAGGCCTCGGGCCAGATGCCTTCCTTGGCGGCAAGCGCCACCACCCAGCGGCGCAGGTCGTCGTCGCCGATGGTGACAGCGGCGCCCTTGGAGCGGCGCAGCACGTCGAGGCCCTGCACTGTCGCCTGTGCAGCGCCGATCGACGTCGCGATCGACGGCGCATTGCGTGGCACTTCGGGCGGCATGGCATCGCCGCTGGCCATCGCCGCCGCCAGCGAGCCCGAGACCTCGGCCGCCACGAAGCGCGGCACGCGATCGATCCAGCCGAGCGCCTTCAGATCCTCGAAGCCCTTCCACATGCCGTAGAGCGCGTCGCCGTAGCACACCGGCAGCACACACCAGTCGGGCGGCGTCCAGTCGAACGCCTCGGCGATCTCGTAGGCGATCGTCTTGTAGCCTTCCATGCCGTAGGGATTGCTGCCGACGACGGGGCCGAAGAACGGCGAGGTCGGATACCAGCCGAACTCGCGTACGCCCAGCGACTGCAGGCGCCAGCGGTCGGCCTTGTCGCTCACCTTCACCACCATGGCGCCGTAGGCGCGCATCTGCAGCACCAGCGGACCCGCCGAGCCAACGAAGGTGAAGACGACGCAGGGCAAGCCGGCCTTCGCGGCGTAAGCCGCGGCTGCCGCACCCGCGTTGCCCGACGAGCTCGACGCGATCACCTTCGTGCCGAAGCGTTGGGCCATGGTGAGCGCACCCGACGCCAACCGATCCTTGAACGACCAGGTCGGATTGCGCGATTCGTCCTTGATCCACACATCGCCCAGACCGAGGTTCGGCGCTTCGAGCAATGGCGTGTTGCCCTCGCCGAGGCTGACTGCGTCCTTCGCTGATGCCGGCAGGAACGAGTCCCATCGCCACATCGAATGCGGCCGCCGCTGCAGGTCGTTGCGGCGAAGATCGGCGCCGGGAGTCGAGTCGTAAGCGACCGTGAGGTTGGCGGGAGCGCCTGCCTTGCGGCAGGCCGGGCAATCGTCGGCGAAACGATCGATCGCATATCGGGCGCTGCACCGAACGCAGACCAGCGCACTGGGAGAAGGCATTTCCAAGCTTACCGAGTTTCGTGCCAAGGTGCGGCAAAATTCGGCAGGAGAATTGCTATGGCACTCGGTCGTCTCGGCGTCTGGTACTCGACGGACAAGCTCAACGGATCGCAGCTCGGCGAGCTGGTGAAGACCGTCGAAGGCAGTGGCTACTCCGCCCTGTGGTATCCCGAATCGCGCGGCTACGAATCGATGTCGCTGGCCGGTTATCTCTTGTCGAAATCGAGCAAGCTCACGATCGGCAGCTCGATCGCCAACATCTATGCCCGCGATTCCTACACCGCCAAGCGCGCGCTCGTTTCGCTGAACGACTGGTACGGCGGCCGTTTCATCCTCGGACTGGGCGTCAGCCACATCCCGATGGTCGAGGGCGTGCGCGGCCATCGCTACGACAAGCCCATTCCGGCGATGCGGACTTATCTCGACGGCATCAACAAGGACACCAGCGAGCAATTGCCGGTCGTGGTCGCGGCACTCGGCCCCAAGATGCTGGCGCTGAGCGGCGAGAGATCGCAAGGCGCTGTTCCGTATAACGTCACACCACGGCACACGAAGCAGGCGGCAGCGATCCTCGGACCGGGCAAGATTCTGGCGGTCGAGCAGAAGGTGACGATCGAGACCGATCCCGAGCGGGCGCGCACGCTCGGCCGCAAGGAGCTGGCGCGCTACATGGTGCTACCCAACTACCGCAACAACTGGCTGCGCGAGGGCTTCACCGAGGCCGATCTCGCCAACGGCGGCAGCGACCGCTTCATCGACGCCATGTGCCTGTGGGGCGACGCCGACACCGTCAAGAAGGGCCTGCGCGCCCATTTCGAGGCTGGCGCCACCCATGTCTGCCTGCAGCCAGTCCATGCCGACGGCGACTTCGCCTCACGCGATCGCATGCTTGCGGCGCTGGCGGATACCTAAAGAGGAGGAAACAATGGATTTCGGCATCGCGCTCCCCACCGCCGCGGACTCCTGGAAGATCACCAAGGAAGCCGAGGAGCTGGGCTTCACCCACGCCTGGTTCTACGACACGCAGATGCTGAGCGCAGACTGCTTCGTCGCCATGGGCGCGGCCGCGGTCAACACGAGGCGCATCCGGCTCGGCACCGGCGTGCTGGTGCCGTCGAACCGCATCGCGCCGGTCACGGCCAATGCGCTGGCGAGCCTGAACCAGCTCGCGCCGGGTCGCATCGACTTCGGTGTCGGCACGGGCTTCACGGCGCGGCGCGCGATGGGATTCGGCGCCATCAAGGTCAAGGACATGGAGACCTACATCCACCAGGTCTACGGGCTGCTGCGCCGCGAGACTGTCGAGTTCGAGATGGAGGGCCACAAGAAGAAGATCCGCTTCCTCAATCCCGAGCTGCCGCTGTTCAACACCAAGGATCCGATCGCCTTGCATCTTTCGGCCTTCGGGCCACGCACGCAGGCGCTGACGGCCAAGCTCAAGGCGGGCTGGATCGACTTCGTCGGCAAGGTCGAGAACGGCATCAAGGAGCTCTCGGCCATGCGCGAGGCCTGGAGCAAGGCAGGCCATGCGATCGGCGACCTGCAGGCGACGGCGTTTGCCCTGGGCTGCGTCCTGAAGGACGGCGAGCCCGCCGACTCCCCGCGCGCCATGGCGCAGGCCGGTCCGCGCGCCGCGGTGATGCTGCATCGCGCGGCCGACGATGCGCTGGCCGGGCTGAAGCCCGGCGTCGCCATGCTGTCGACGCCAGACATTCAGGCCTATATCGAGCTGGCGCGCGGCTTCGAGCCCAAGGACGCGCTCTATCTCGAGAACCATCGCGGCCATCTGATGTTCGTGAAGGAGGAAGAGAAGAAGTTCATCACCGCCGACTTGATCGCCAACACCTCGTTCACGGCGAGCGAGGCGGAGATCAGGAAGCGCATCGGCGCGCTGCGCGACGCGGGCTATACGCAGTTCACCATCCAGCTCGTGCCTGGCCACGAGGCCGCCATCGCCGACTGGGCGCGCATCCGTAAGGCGTTTGCTTGAAGCTTACAGGCTGAGGTTCATCGCGATCGAGATGCGGAGTGCGTCGCCCTTGTAGGGGCGCACCTGGTGATAGAGCCACGACGGGAACATCACCAGCCGCCCCGCCTTGGGCGAGAACCGCTCGGTGACGCCTGCGGTCAGGCCACCCGGCATCGCGTAGGCAAGGTGCGGCGCGTTCATCGCTGGAAGGGCACCGCGCGGATCCATGAATTCGAGCTCGCCGCCCAGGGACGGATCGGCATCGATGCCGCCGTCGTCGACATAGTAGACCGCCGACCAGTAGGCGCCCGGATGGGAGTGGAACTCGTTGGCGTGGCCGCTGCGGTTGACGTTGGCCCACATGTTGCCGTGCCAGGTCACGGCAAAGTAACCGGGATGAGGGCCGCCACCGACATTGCCCTTGCGATCCGTGGTCACTCGGTTGGCGAGATTGCGACACACCGCGAGCAGGCGGATCGCCGGCGCGCCGCCCCAGCGATCCATGTCCCAAGAAGACTGCCAGCCACCTTGGTTGGAATGGTGCGTGGACTCCTGCGTCTTCTCGCGCTCGAGAATCACGCGGCGCAGGTCGGCATTCAATGCCGCTGCATCGGGCACGTCCAACTTAACGATGGGCGTGGCGAACACCGGAACGATTTCGGGCGCGTTACTGCTACTCATGGCTGGCCGACGGTCTTATCACAGGTCGGCGAAAGGTTTGATCACCGCGTCACCGAACCGGGCAAGGCTTTCCTCCAGGTTGGGCATGAACGGACCGATCGGCAGGACGATGCGGTCGATGCCGCGCCGCTTGCGCTCCTCGATGGCCATCTTCGGCTCGACCGTCGAACTGGGCAGCAGGTCTGGGCAGCCCGCCAGCATTTCGATCTCGCCCGGGTCGCGGCCGGCGTCAGCGGCCGCTCGGCGGGCGACGTCGAACAACGGCATGGTGTCGACCGTGGCACCGATCGACGGGAAGAAGCCGTCGCCGAGATGGCCGGCCCGCCGCGCCGCGGCCTCGGAGTGGCCGCCGACGATGATCGGCACGCGGCCGATCGGCTTGGGATTGCAGCTCACTTCGCGGAAATTCACGAACTCGCCCGAGAAGCTTGCACCGTCCTCGGCCCACAGCGCCTTCATGGCGGCGATGTACTCGTCGGCCCGCTTGCCGCGCTTCTCGAACGGCACGCCCATGGCGGCGAACTCCTCCTTGAGCCAGCCGACGCCGATGCCGAGCTCGAAGCGCCCGCCGCTCATGTAGTCGAGGGTGGCGACCTGCTTGGCGAGCAGCAGCGGATTGCGCTGCGGCAGGATGATCACGCCGGTCATGAAGCGCAGGCGCGTCGTGACGGCGGCGGCATAGGCGATCCAGATCAACGGATCGGGGAAGGCGCCGACGCGGCCGACCGGCAGGCGGCCGGTCGCCGAATAGGGATAGGTCGACGCGTAGTTGTCGGGGAAGACTACATGGTCGACCGCGAACACCGAGTCGAAGCCGGCGGCTTCGGCGAGCGTTGCCAGCCGCGCGGCGCTCGCGAAGTCGGGAAAGGTGTTGTTGCCGAAGTGCAGGGCGAACTTCATGGCGGCCTACCAGCCGAGATCGCGGCGGATGCGCGCCGCCGTCTCGAGATGCCGGTCGTGATCGCCGGCAAAGCGCAGCACCAGATGCGTTGCGCCGGCATCGACATAGGATTTCAGCCAGGCCGCCGCCTCGGCGGCGGGACCGGCGAAGCTCTTCTGCCGCTTGCGCGTCTGCTGCGGATCGACGCCGTAGTATTCCTGAAGATAGGCATTGAGCTTGTCGTCGGCGCGCTTGACGTTGTCGTCGATCGACAGGGTGCAGTACATCGCCGCCGTGAGCTTGGTCGGATCGCGGCCTGCTTCCTTCGCCGCCGCGACCACCTCGGCCCATTCCGGCGCGTAGTCCTTGGCCAATGGACTGTTGGGGAACCAGCCGTCGAAGAACTTGCCGACGCGCTCGCGTGACGCTTTCACGGCACCGGCGACCCAGATCGGCGGGCCGCCCGGACGATGCGGCGTCGGGCCGAGCACGCTCTTCTCGACCGTCCATCGCCCCTCCGATCCCGGGCGCGGCCAAGTCACGGGGTTGCCGGTCCACAGCGCCCGGCAGAGCGCCATGCCCTCGACCAGGCGACCGACGCGCTTGTCGAACGGCACGCCGGCCGCGGTGAACTCGGCGCGGATGTTGGGGACATCGGCCGCGATGCCGACGCCCAGGATCACGCGGCCCTCCGCGATGCGATCGAGCGTGGCGACCTGCTGCGCCAGCACGACTGGATTTCGCAGAGCAGGCAGCAGCACCGCGGTACCGAGCTCGGGCTTTTTCGTTCGCGCGGCAACAGCGGCCAACAGCGTCAGCGGATCGTGCCGCGGCCGCGCCAGCAGTGAATCGCCGACCCACAAGGAATCGTACCCCAGCCCTTCGGCCTTTTCGGCCAGTGCCAGCAGCGAGCTGGTCTCGTCGCGTCCTTCCATGACCCGTTCGCGAGTCGGCAGCAGGTATCCCACTCTTGGCATGGCGTTTCCTTTGGCTTCAGCGTTGTTGGTATAGTGCGCGCCCTGCGGAGGAAACGGCAATGAAATTGGGCCTGTCGATCGGCTATTCGCGCGCGCAACTCGACATCCCGGTCAAGCTGGTGCAGCGCGCCGAGGAGCTGGGCTACGATTCGGTGTGGACCGCCGAGGCCTATGGCTCGGACGCGGTCACCCCGCTCGCCTATCTCGCCGCGCTTACCCAACGCATCAAGCTCGGCACCGGCATCATGCAGCTGGCGGCGCGCACGCCGGCCAATGCCGCGATGTCGGCCGCCACGGTCGACGCCATGGCGGGCGGCGGGCGCTTCATCGCCGGCCTCGGTGTCTCGGGCCCGCAGATCGTCGAGGGCTGGTACGGCCAGCCGTGGGGCAAGCCCTACTACCGCATGCGCGACTACGTCACGATCATGCGCAAGATCTTCAAGCGCGAGGGCCCGGTCAGCCACGACGGCAAGGAGATTGCGCTGCCCTACACCGGCCCCGGCGCCATGGGCATCGGCAAGCCGCTGAAGTCGATCCTGCACATGAACCCCGACATCCCGATCTATCTCGCGACCGGCAACGAATCGACGGTCAAGCTCACCGCCGAGGTTGCCGACGGCTGGCTGCCCATGGGCTTCATGCCGGGCGCCATGGACGAGTACCGGCCGTGGCTCGAGGAAGGATTCAAGCGCGCCGGCAACGGCAAGAGCATGAAGGATTTCTCGATCGTCGCTTCCGTGCATGTCGAGGTCGAGAACGATGTGAGGGCGGCGCTGGCCAGGCTGAAGCCCGAAGTGGCGCTCTATGTCGGCGGCATGGGCCACAAGAACAAGAACTTCCACAACGACATCATGGTGCGGCGCGGCTTCGGCGATGCCGCCAAGCGCATCCAGGAGCTGTACCTCGCCCACCGCAAGGACGAGGCGATCGCGGCCGTGCCCGACGAATGGGTCGACATGAAATCTCTCGTCGGGCCGGCGCAGCGCATTCGCGAGCGCTACCGTGCCTGGGAGGATTGCGGCGCCGACACCATCAGCGTCCGTTCGCGCCAGCCCGAAGCAATCGAGGTGATGGCCGAGGCAGCGCGGCTCAACTAGAGGAGGCCACCCATGAAAGTCGGAGTCTTCGCGACCTTCATGTCGCCCTTGGCGACGCCCAGGATGATCAAGGAATTCGGCAAACGCGCCGAGAACATGGGGCTCGACTCGATCTGGATGGGCGAGCACGTCGCCCTGTTCGACAAGAACACCTACGGCTATCCGGGCTCCAAGGACGGCCGCATCCCGGTGCCCGAGGGCGGCGGCATGCTCGACGTCACGGCAACCTTCGGGTTCCTCGCCTCGGCCACCAGCAAGGTGCGGCTGGGTACCGGCGTCGCGCTGGTGCCGCAGCGCAACCCGATCTACACGGCCAAGGAGATGTGCACCCTCGACTGGCTGACCGACGGGCGCATCGACTTCGGCATCGGAGTCGGCTGGAACAAGGAGGAGGTCGAGGCCTGCGGCTATCGCTGGGAGGATCGCGGCAAGCGCTGCGATGAGTTCCTCGAGGTCATGCGCCGCCTGTGGACCGAGCCGGTGGTGAACTATTCCGGCAAGTGGGTGAAGTTCGAGACCATGCGGCTCGATCCCAAGCCGATCCAGAAGCCGCACGTGCCGATCATCGTCGGCGGCTATGCCGACGCCGCGTTCGACCGCGCCGTGAAGTTCGGCGCCGGCTGGTACGGCTTCAACCTCGATCCGGCGCGCACCAAGGGCATGCTCACCAAGCTCGACGCCGCCTTCGCCAAGGCCGGCCGCAAGCGCGGGGCGACGTACGAGATCATCATCACGCCGCCGGCCGCCATGACGCCGGATCACGTAAAGCAGTATGCGGATCTCGGCGTGCACCGGCTGATCCCGAACCTCGGCAGCCAGCGCGCCGACAAGGTCGACGAGCGCATGCCCGAGATCGAGAAGCTGGTGAAGCTCGCGGCCTAGACGGAGGTCACTCGATCACGTCGTCGGCGCGCAGCAGGACGGCGGTGGGCAGGGTGAGGCCCAGCGCCTTGGCCGTGGCGGCGTTGATCAACAGCTCGAACTTGGTCGGCCGTTCGACCGGCAGGTCGGCGGGCTTGGCGCCCTGCAGGATCTTGCCGACCATCGTGCCGGTCTGCACGAAGGTGCCGAGCAGGTTCGGCCCGTAGGACATCAGGCCGCCCGCCCGTGCGATCTCCGAGAACAGCGTGGCGATCGGGATGCGATGGGCAAGGGCGAGGTCGGCGATCAGCTTGGGATTGGTACCGAAGATCGGCGAGGAAAGGACGACCACGGCTTCGGGGTGGAGCTCGTCGGCGTTGGCAAAGGCACGCTGCAGCTCGGCGATCGAGGGCACCTCGACCACGGATATCGCGACCTTCAGCAGCTCGCCGGCCGCCTTCACCGCCGCGAGCTGGGTGGGGCCGGTGGCCGGATCCCAGAAGGCGACAACGTGCACCAGCGCCGGAAGCGCCTCCTTCAGGAGCTCCAGCCACTTCATGCCGAAGTCGGGAAAGTCGGAAAACACGCCGGTGATGTTGCCGCCAGGCCGCGCCAGGCTGGTCACGAAGCCGCTGCGGATGGGATCGCTCTCGAGATCGTTGGCGACAATGGGCAGCATCGTGGTGGCAGCCTTGGCGGCGGCGACAGCCGACGGGCTTATGGCCAGGATGACGTCGACTTTGCCATCGACGAGCCCGGCGGCAAGCGACGGCAGCTTGGTCGGATCGCCTTCGGAGGCCCGCACCACGACCTCGACGCGTTCGGCATTGGCGTAGTTCACCGCCGCCATGCCTTCGCGCAGAGCGACGATGCGCGTTGGCGTGACACTCGCAACGCCCGGGTAGAGAAAGCCGATCCGGGCGGCCTTGCCCGCCGTCTGGCCGCGCGCGGCGAATGACCAGAACAAGGGCGCTCCCGCCAGCGCGGACGCGACCTGGCGCCTTGCGATGCCTTTAGCCAAGCGGCTACTCCGTCAAGCCCAGACGATAGACCCGGTTGGCCGTACCGCTGAAGATGGCTCTCTTTTCATCGGCGGAGGCACCAGCGGTCAACCGCTTAAAGGTGTTCCACAACGCCGCCATGCCGATTCCCATCTTCTCGACCGGATAATTGCTCTCGACCATGCACCGCTCGGGACCGAACAGGTCGATGCAGGTCTTCACGTAGGGACCCCATGCCTTGGCGAGTTCCTCCGACGAGGGCGGCGCCGGCAGCGTCATGTAGTCGTAGGCCGCCGCCCGCATGGTGATGCCGCCGAGCTTCACCGACACGTTGGGACAGGCCGCGAGCTTGGTCATGGACGCCTTCCAGTCGGCGAAGACCTCGTCCTTCTTGCCGGCATAAGGGCCATAGCCCAGCGGTCCACCCATGTGACACATGACGATGCCGGCATCGGGGAAGGCCTGCGCGAGATCGACTACCTCGCCGAGCTGCGGATGGAATACCCAGGCATCGAGCACCAATCCAAGTCTCGCGAGCTGTCTCAGGCCGGCGCGGAAGTCCGGACGCATGTACTCGCCCGGCCCCGACACCCCGTGGCTGTTGCCGATGACCGGATCGGCATCCCAGCCGCCGGAATGACGCACGCCGCGGAAACGTCCGCCGCCCGTCTCGATCTCGGCCTCCAGCACCGCGGCGGCGCGGTCGCCCAGAGTCAGGTCGGCATAGCCCACGATACCGCGGCAGATGCGCGCCGGGCCGTAGCGGCCACTGTCGCTCATGGCGGCGACGCCGGCCACGAACTCGACTTCGCCCACCGGCTTCATTTCGTCTGGACCGTGGGCGCGGTACATCGAGCGACATTCCTCGAACACCGTCGCCACGATCTTGTGGCCGGTGTTGAGATCGGCCAGCAGCTCGTCGAGCAGATAGCGGTAACCCGGCAGGTCCCACAGGTGATGATGGGTGTCAACGATCGCGAGCTCCGGCTCGAGGATCGGCTCGGCCGGCGCCTTGGCGAGCCAGGCGTCGTCGGGCTTGAAGATGCGGCCGAAGGCGTTGGGCTTGCGATTGCCCTGGAACATCGAGCCGAGGCCGGTGGCGCTCTCGTTGATGGCCATGGTGCTCATCCTTCCGCGATCAGGCGCGCCAGCGCCGCGGGCTCGCTCAGCATGGGATAATGCCCGGTATCGAGCTCGTGCCAGCGGCCCTTGAGCCGCTCGCAGGCCCGGCGCTGATGAGCGACCGGCGGATTGGTGCTCTGCTTGCACCAGATCACCGTGGCGTTCCATGGCAGATCCCAGAAGCGCTCGAGCTTGACCGGCTGGGTCATGGCGGCGATGGGATGCATGGTGCAGCGCTCGATGGCCCAGGCCCGCAGCGTCGGATCGAGATCCTTGAACAGGCGATTCTCGAAGTCCTGCTTCGAGGGCCCGCTGGTCAGCTCGGTGTTGACCGCCGTCGGCCGCTTCACGATGTCGGGCAGCGCCTCGCCGTTCATGAGAGCCAAGGCATCGGCGAAGACCACGCGCGCCACGCGCTCGCGCGCGAGCTCGGCCGCACGCGCCATCACCATGCCGCCCGTGCTGGTGCCGGCCAGCACGACGTCCTTGAGGTCTTCATAGAACAGGAAGCTGGCGACCTCCTCGGCGTGGCTCTCCGTCGTGATGCCGGCCCGCACCTGGCCCTTGCGCTCGGCGCAGCCATCCAGCGTCGGCGCGAACACGCGATGACCTTTGGCCAGAAGCTGCTCGACGGTGGGTTTCCAGATCCAGCCGCCCTGATAGGCGCCGTGGATCAGCACGAACGTGGTCATTTCCCCTCCCCCTTCACCGTCACGCCGGCCATCTGCTCGAAGATCTTCACCACCGCCGAGCCGTCTTCCTTGTTGAGCCCGCGGGCACGCGCCATCTGGTAGACCTGCTGGCTCACATTCGCGAGCAGCACCGGCACGCCGAGGCGCTTGGCGAAGGCGGTCTCCAGCTCCTGGTCCTTGTAGGAGATGTCGATCGTGCCGCCGGGCTCGTAGTCGCCTTTGAGGATTCTAGGCACGCGCAGCTCCCAGGCGGCGCTGGCGCCGGTCGAGACCTTGACCACCTCGTAGATGGTCTGCGGATCGAGCCCGGCCTTGACGCCCAGCACCAGCGCCTCGGCGACGGCCACGGTATTCACCTGCACCAGCATGTTGTTGACCAGCTTCATGGCGAGCCCGCTGCCCAGCGGACCGACATGGAAAGTGCGATTGCCCATCGCCTTGAACAGGTCCTCGCACCTGGCGACCGTCTCACTGTCACCGCCCACGATCACCGAGAGCTCGCCCGACTGCGCGCGGCCAGTCCCGCCGCTCACCGGCGCGTCGACCATGGCAATGCCCTTGGCCTTGAGCTGGTCGGCGAGCGCGCGAGCCGCAAAAGGATCGATGGTCGACATGCAGACCACGATGTGGCCGGCCTTGGCGCCCTTGATGATGCCGCGCTCGCCCGCGATCACCTCCTGGGCCTGATCGGTCGTCTCGACGATCAGGATCGTGCGATCGACCGCGGCCGCCACCGCCTCGGCATTGCCCGCGAGCTCGGCGCCCTTGGCGCGCACCGCCGCGGTCTTGCTCTGGTCGATGTCGTGGACCACCAGCTTGTGGCCGGCCTTCGCGAGATTGAGCGCCATCGGTCCGCCCATGGCGCCGAGCCCGATGAATCCGACCTTGCCGGCCATGTTCCCTCCTATCTGCCGTCGTCCTGAGCGCAGCGAAGGATCTCATCGCCGCTTGCAATCAGCATGAGATCCTTCGCTGCGCTCAGGATGACAGAGGGGCGTTACACCCCGCCAGTCACATCGATCGTCAGCCCCGTCACGAAATCGGCGTCGGACGAGGCCAGGAAGCAGATCACGTTGGCCTGGTCGGCCGCCTCGGCGACGCGGCGCAGCGGCGTCCGCTCGATCTCCTCGGCCTGCGAGGCCTGCGAGCGCTTGTCCCAGTGCGGACGGATGCGTTCCGTGAGCGTGATCGAGGGCGCGATGGCGTTGACGTTGATGCCGTCGGGCCCGAGCTCGTGGGCGAGCTTGCGGGTGAAGGCGATGATGCCGCCCTTGGCCGCGGCATAGGCGCTGGAGCTGTTGAAGCTCAAGCCACGGCCTGCGATCGAGGCCAGGTTGACGATCTTGCCGCTGCGCTTCTGCTTCATCACCGGGATGACGGCATGGGTGCAGAGGAAGGTGGCGTCGAGGTTGAAGGCGATGAGCTTCTGCCAGTCGGCGAAGCTCAGCTGCTCGGTCGTCGCCCGCGGATTGTCGATCACCGTGCTGCCGCCGACCGCGTTGACCAGGATGTCGATGCCGCCGTGCTGCTCGGCAATGCGGTCCATGAGCTTGTCGACCTGCGTGGCGTCGAGCGCGTCGACCAGCTCGCCCTGCACCCTGCCGCCGCCCTTCGCCGCCGCCTGCTTCAGCGACGACTTCGCCTCGTCGAGGCGGCCCTGGTTGTTGTCGACGGCGATCACCATGGCACCCTCGCGCGCCATGATCTCGGCGGTGGCGCGGCCGATGCCGTTGGCCGCCGCGGTGATCAGCGCCACCTTGTTCTTGAAGCGCATCAGATCACCTTGCGCACGATATGATGCCGGTTGGTGGTGTAGGGCCGCACCTCCTTGGGCCAACGACCCTTCTCGCCCGCCTCTGCCCATGCCTTGCTGAGCAGCACGTCGGGGCTGTCGATCTCGTAGATCGCGACGTACGTCGGCGCGCCGGCGCCATCCAGCACCTTGCGCTCGCCGCCGATGTTGAAGGCGGCGGGCTCGGTCTTCATGCGGGTCACGCCGCGTACGCCCGGCACCTTGGAAAGGAGCGGCACGTGCTCCTGGTCGTAGACCTCGTTGAACAACGCCTCCTTTTCCTTCGCCACATCCATGCTGACGATGAAAAGGTATTTCGAAGCGATTGGCATGTTCCCCTCCCGGGCGGCACGGTTAGGATAGAAGCACGCAACGCAGGCACCAGCGAGAGGGAACCAGCCATGAAAATCGGTGCGGTAATGTTCTTCACCACGGACTCCATGCAACCGGCACCGCTCGCCCGGGCGCTCGAGGAACGCGGCTTCGAATCGCTCTGGGTGCCCGAGCACACGCATATCCCCTCGACACGCAAAACGCCCTATCCGGCTGGCGGTCCCTTGATCCGGCCGTATTACGACATCATGGACCCGTTCCTGGTGCTGAACACGGCGGCGACGGTGACGACCAGGCTCAAGGTCGGCACCGGCATTGCGCTGCTGACCCAGCGCGATCCCATCGTCACCGCCAAGGTCGTCTCGACCATCGATCAGCTCTCGCAGGGCCGCTTCCTGTTCGGCGTCGGCAACGGCTGGAACCAGGACGAGATCGAAAACCACGGCACCAAATTCGAGAGCCGCCACAAGCTCGCGCGCGAGCGCATCGAGGCGATGAAGGCGATCTGGACCGAGGAGGAGCCCGAGTATCACGGCGAGTTCGTGAACTTCGACAAGATGAAGCAGTGGCCCAAGCCGTACCAGAAGCCACATCCGCCGATCATCGTCGGCGGCGCGTTCCCCTATGCGGCGCGGCGCGCCATCCGCTACGGCGACGGCTGGATCCCGCGCGCCGACCGGCTGGAGAAGGATGGAGTCGGCGTCGTGATCGACAAGTTCCGTGTCATGGCCAAGGAGGCCGGCCGCGATCCGGCCAGTCTGCCCATCAGCATCTTCCGCGTGCCGGACAAGATCGACCAGCTGAAGTTCTGCCAGGAGATCGGCGTCGACCGCGTCACCTTCACGCTGCCGGCCGAGAAAGAGGACAAGCTCATGCCCATCATCGACCGCTGGGCCGAGCTGCAGCACAAGCTCGGCTGAAATCAGTCCTGGACGCGCTTGCCGCAAGAGGCGGAAACGCACTCCCACGTCCGATCCATGACGCCCAGCGCCCCATAGAGCGGATGGGGGCGCTCGCCGACCAGGCGAAGCGTCTCTGCGCCGCAGTGCGGGCAGCGGTCCATTGCTTGCTCGACCGGGAACAGCGGGGCACTTGTAAGGGAATTGTTGGCCATGGAGCGCTTCCTCGTTTCCCCCACGATGACGGTTACCGTCAGATCGACCAGTAGCCAGTCCGTGACAGGCGCTAGCGGCCCGCAAGGTCATCATTTGGTCATTCGCGTGAGCCCCCTCATGCCACACGGTGTCCAGGAACAGGCAGAGCGTGTGGAATCAGATCATCGAAACGGTGCGGCAGCTGAACCTGCTCCAGCTGCTGCTGCTTGGCGCGGTGGCCCTGCCGCTCGCCTATTGGGTGCTGGGCGCGGGATTTCGCCTGGCCCATCGCGCGGTGCTGTTGGTCGCCGTTCTCGTGGTGGCGCTGGTCGTGCTGCGCCTGCTGTTTCCCGACTGGATCTGTAGTCTGCCCTTGCCGTCGCCCCTGATGCGCCTCTGCGTGTGACGCCTCGGCCCGCCTGGGCTATCGTCGTCGGGCCATGATTCCCAAATTCGGCCTGTCGCTCAGCTTCCAGATCCATCCGGAACTCGGCGAGACCTGGGACACTTCGTATCGCGAGAGCATCGAGCTCGCGAGCGAAGCCAACCGGCTGGGCTTCGAGTCGATCTGGGCCAGCGAGCATCACGGCGAGGCCGATGGCTACTGCCCCTCGCCCATCGTCGCCTGCGCGGCGCTGGCGGTGGCGGCGCCCAACTGCCGCATCGGCCAGGGTGTGGCGCTCGCTCCTCTCTACGGACACCCGTTGCGCTTGGCCGAGGACCTGTCGGTGATCGACAACATGTCCGGCGGCCGCATCGAGATCGGCCTCGGTCAGGGCTATCGGCCGGCCGAGTTCGAGAGCTTCGGCTGGAACTACAAGACGCGCACGCGCGCCTTCGAGGAGTCGCTCGACATCCTGGGGCTGGCGTGGCGCGGCGAGCGCTTCGACTATCAGGGCAGCATCTACAACGTGAAGGGCGGCCTGCTGCGCCCGCCGCCGATCAAGCCCGGGCCACTGCCGCTCTGGATCGGCGCCGCGGCGCCCAAGGCGCGCGAGCGTGCGGTGCGTTACCGCGCCGGCCTGATCGTGGCGCCGCTGATCGAGCTGCAGCACCTGTCTCGACAGATCAAGTCATACGACGACGAGGCGGCGCGTCAGAACGCCGGGCCATTGCCGCATGCCCTGATGCGCGAGGTGCTGGTGGGCGATTCGGCGGCCGACGCCATCAAACGCCACAAGCCCTACATCGACCATGTCTATCGCGTGCAATACGCGCCGGAACGCACCGGCCAGACCTACATCGATCCGGCGACCGGCGAGCGCAAGCCGCTCACCGGCGACAATCCGATGTATCTGTCGGAAGCCTTCATGCAGGACCGCTGGTTCCTCGGCACGCCGGCCGAGATCGCGGCCAAGATGATCGAATGGCTGCCGCGATTCTCGCTGAACCACTTCATCTTCCAAGGCCGCCAGCCCGGCATGACCTTGCGTCATGCAGTCGACAGCCTGGAGGCGTTGGCGAAGGGCGTGCTGCCGGTGGTTCGAGCAGCTCTTGCCGGACCGCGGGCCTCCAACGTCGCGGTAAACCGCGACGCACCCGCCTCATGATTCTGAGCGGACCTGGAGGTCCGCGGTCCGGCAAGATCAGTTGATCGGATCGAGCACCACGACGGGGATCTCGCGGTTGGGAACCTTCTTCTGGTAGTCGTCGTAGGCCGGCCAGAACTTGGTGGCCTCCTGCCAAAGCTTGGCCCGCTCCGCGCCGCTCGCGGTTCGGGCGCGCACCTTCTTCTTCTCGGTGCCGACCTGAACCTCGACCTCGGGATTGGCGAGGATGTTCTTGTACCAGCCCGGATGCTCCGGCGCGCCGCCCTTGGAAGCGATGATGAAGTAGCTGTTGCCGGTCTTGCCGTAGAACAGCGGGAACAGGAACTTCTGCCCCGACTTCCGGCCTGTCGTCGTAAGCAGAAGCGACGGCACCGTCAGCGTCTCCTTGCCGGGGAAGGAGGCGGTGTACATGTGCCCTTCCTTGCCGCCGCTCGACAGGTAGAGGTTGGTGTGGTCCACCATCCACTTCGGCATGTTGGGCGCGAGCTTGGCTTCAGTCATGACGACTCCTCAGAAATTGAGCTTCAGGCCGGGCGTGGGCCATTGCATGACCCCGAGCTGACCCTTGTCCGATAAGGTTATATAGGCAGTCCGCCGGTCGCTGCCACCGAAGCAGATGTTGGTCGGATAGGTGTCCGGCATCTTGACCTCGCGGACCACGGTGCCTGACGGCGAGAACTCGGTGATCTTGCCGGTCGTGAGCGTCGCCACGCAGATGTTGCCGTTCTCCAGCACCGCCATGCTGTCGAAGCGCGCCGGCCCGATGACGCCGCCCAGCACGCGGCCGCTATGATGGGCGAACGGGGCGGGCTTCTTCAGCTGGCCCGGCCCCTCGATGTCGAACGCCCAGAGCCACGCCCCCTCCGTGTCGGCGACGTAGAGCGTCTTGCCGTCGGGCGACAGCGCGCAGCCGTTGGGACTTACCATGGGGTAAGCAAGGCACGTGATCTTCGAGCCGTCAGGTAGCGCGTAATAGACGCCGCCATGGTCGCGATGGCGGGCGAAGCGCTTGCCGAGATCGGTGAAGTAGAAGCCGCCTTGGCTGTCGAACACCAGATCGTTGGGCGCGGAAAGCTTATGGCCGTCGCACTCGGCGTAGAGCGTCTTGGCAGCGCCGGTCTTTGCATCAAGCCGCTGGATCGAGCCGCCCTTGTAGCCGGCATGCGCGCCTCGGCTCATCGACGTGCCCTCGACATAGCGGGCGCCACCGTTGTTGCAGAGATAAAGCGCGCCGTCGGGTCCGATGGCGAGCCCGTTGGGTCCGCCGCCGCACTCGGAGAACACCGATGACTTGCCATCTGCCGTCACGCGCGAGCAGCGGCCGTTGCGGATCTCCGTCAGGATCACCGAGCCATCGGGCATCACGACCGGCCCCTCGGGAAAGCCGAAGCCGCTCGCCAGGATCTTCACGTCGTCGCTCATCTCACGTCTCCTATCGATCACCTCACCCTGAGGAGGCGCGAAGCGCCGTCTCGAAGGGTGGCCGCAGACTTGGTGTTGCCACCCTTCGAGACGCGCCCTACGGGCGCTCCTCACGGTGAGGTTGTCTTTGTAATGTCATGCCGCCGCTTTCTCGGCCTTCGCCGGCTTCCAGGACTTCACCACCGGCAGGACCTCCTTGGCGAACAGTTTCAGGCCGCGCTCCGAGACCTCGTAGGGCGTGCCGCCGAAGCGGAAGGCGACGTTCATCTCGAAGTCGCCGACCACCTTTCGCCGCGCCTCCAGCCCGCGCAGGATCTTGTCCGGCGGGCCCCAGGACGCCGCTTGCATGAAGCCGGCAACGGCGCCCTCGATCCCGCCCTTGCGCGCGATCTCGGCCTTCTGCTGATAGGAGTCGTAGCCTTTCACCGTCTTGAAGTGCTCGCCCAGGAACTCGTAGTGATAGAAGTTGCTCTCGACGAACTTGCCCTGGTACCGGCGCGCCTCGTTCTCGATGTCGGCATTGGTGCCGCAGACGCAGAATTCGGTGAGCATGATCGTCGGGGGCTCGGTGCCGTGGTATTTGCGATGCAGCGTCCGACCATGCTCGATCTGCGGCACACGCATCTCCCAGGGCCGATCGGCGAACATCACGATGTGGGCGCCGAGCTTGGCCGCCGAATCGACCGAATCCTCGCTCGACGCCACCGCATAGATGCGCCCGTCAAAGGAGTGCTGCGGCCGCGGCCTGATCTCGATGCGCGGCTGCTTGTAGTATTTGCCATTGCCTTCCATGAAGCCGGTCTTGAGCGCGTTGATGATCATGGGCGCGGCCTCGTCGAAGCGGCCGCGCGATTCATCCATGCTGAGCCGGAAGGCCGCGAACTCGCGGCGCGCTAGGCCGCGGCCGAGGCCGAGCCTCAGCCGCCCCTTGCTCAGCATGTCGAGCACGGCGGCGTTCTCGGCGACGCGCAGCGGATCGTGCCAAGGCAGGATGACGGCCGCGGTGCCGACATCGATGTCGGGACAGAGCGCCGCGAGATGCGTCATCAGCGCGAGATTGTCCGGAACGAAGGAGTAGTCGTTGAAGTGATGCTCGGCCGACCACAGGCAGTCGAAGCCGAGATCGGCGGCCAGCCGCGCCAGCCGGATCTCCTCGTTCCACACGCGATCATCAGGGCAGTTGTCCCAGCCGTAGCTGGCGAACACCATCATCAGGCCGACATCCATGAGGCGTCCTCCCAATCGTTTGTTGTCGTGCGATGGGAAATGCTTTCACGGGCCGGCGCCCTTCGCAACCCTGCGCCGCTGCCGCGACCGCAGGGCGATGGCAGTCCGGTTCAGTGCGCCATCAGGACCGGAACCGTCATGCTCGCCAGCAGGCTGCGGCTGGCGCCGCCCAGCACCATCTCGCGCAAACGCGAATGGCCATAGAGACCCATGACGATCAGGTCGACCGACTGGTCCGCGGCACGAGACAGGATCAAGCCGCCGACATCGGCGTCGGTCGCGACGTCATGCTGGATGATCGCTTCAACGCCATGACGGCCGAGCCAGGTCTTGACGTCGGCTTCAGTGCTGAGGTCCTGCGGTGCGTGCTTGACCACGAAGACGATCACCTTCTCCGCCTGCTTCAGGAAAGGCAGCGCGTCGCTGGCCGCGCGCGCGCTTTCGCGGCTGCCATTCCAGCACAACATGATCGTCTTGCCCGGCTCGCTTCTGGCGCCGACATGCGGCACGACAATGGCCGGCTTGCCGCTTGCCAGGACCACGGATTCGGGCAGCGCCGGCGGCGAGCGCGTTGCGGCATCGGGGTCGGTCTGGCCGAGAACAAGCAGGTCGGCATAGCGCGCGCGTTCGCCGAGCACGGCGTCGGCATAGCCTTCGGCGACGCACCACTCGGTCGACAGGCCGGCGGACTTGATGGCCGCAGTGAAGGCCGACGACGCCGCGGCCTCTTCGGACTTCGCCGCCGCTTCGAAGGCATCGAGCACGCTTTCGGCCGGCACCGTACCGTCCGAGAACACCGGCGGCGTGATCGGCGCTCGCACGTGCGCACCGATCAGATGCGCGCCATGGCGCTTGGCCAGTTGCACCGCCACGGCCAGCCTGTGGCCGACCTTTTCACTGGCGTCGCAATCGACCAGGATCGTCTTGTATGTCATGTGCGGCCTCCCGAAGCTGTTCCCACTTACCATACAGCACGCAGGCAACAAGCGGCCGTGGTGAAGTCGTTTGACTTGTGTCAACGTCGGCAGGCATTAGACCGGCCATCGTCAGGGCTGCAGTCAGGAAGGGATTCGGGATGTCGCACAGTCACGCCATCGTCTGGATGGACTCCAAGGAAGCACGTGTCTTCCGCTTCAACGCCGCCGACGTCGAGCGCGAGCACGTGAGAGCGCATAACCCGTTTCGCCGGGTACACCACAAGGCGGGCGTCATCGGCGCCGGCCACATGTCGCTCGATGGACATTTCTTCGACGAGGTCGTGGAAGCGCTGCACGGCGCAACGGAATGGCTGCTGGTCGGCCCGGCAGGCGCCAAGCTCGAGTTCGTGAAACACGTCGAGGGCCATCGGCCGCAGCTGCGCCAAAGCCTGGTCGGCATCGAGACCATGGATCATCCGACTGACGGCGAACTGCTCGACCACGCCCGCCGCGCCTTCAAGGCGATCGACCGGATGCTGCCCAACACGCCCGCCTGACGCCCCTCTCGTTCAGGATGGCCAGATCAACTGGGCACGAGGACGGCCGCGCCCTGGAAGCGGCCGGCCTTGAGATCGGCCAGCGCTTCGTTAGCGCGCTCGAGTGGATAGACGTGGGTCGTCGTGCGCACACCGGCGCGCGGGGCCACCGCCAGGAACTCGGTCGCGTCGCGGCGCGTCAGGTTGGCCACGGACACAAGCTGGCGCTCCTCCCACAGCAGGCGATAGGGAAACTGCGGGATGTCGCTCATATGGATGCCGCCGCAGACCACACGGCCGCCTTTGGCGACCGCACGCAAGGCCAGCGGCACCAGCGCGCCCACCGGTGCGAACAGGATGGCGGCATCGAGCGGTTCCGGCGGCGCGTCGGTCGAGCCGCCGGCCCATCGTGCGCCCAGTGAGCGGGCGTGATCCTGTGCCGCCCGGTCGCCCGGCTGGGTGAAGGCATAGACCTCGCGACCCTGCCAGCGGCAGATTTGGGCGATGATGTGGGCGGCGGCCCCGAAGCCATAGAGGCCGATACGGGCGGCGTCGCTGGCGAGCCTGAGGCATCGCCATCCGATCAGGCCGGCGCACATCAGCGGCGCGGCGGCGACGGGATCCTCGAAACCCTCGAGGCCGAAGGCATAGGCCGCGTCGGCGACGACATGAGTGGCAAAGCCGCCGTCGCGGCCGTGTCCGGTGAAGACCGGCCTGTCGCACAGGTTCTCGCGCTCGGCCAGGCAGTAGGAGCACTTGCCGCAGGTATGGCCGAGCCAGGGAACGCCGACACGCCGGCCCACCCGGTGCGACGTCACGCCGGTGCCCAATGCCTCGACGATGCCCACGATCTCATGTCCGGGCACGACCGGCCGGCGGATATCGGGCAGCTCGCCATCGACGATATGCAGGTCGGTGCGGCAAACACCGCAGGCCTCGACCCTGACCAGGACCTCACCGGGTCCGAGCAGCGGATCGGGCCGCTCCTCGAGGACGAGGGATTGCCCGGGAGAGGGAAGGACCATCACCCGCAAGGCTTGCCTCCACGCGCCCATCACACAAGGCTGAACGCCGGCCAGAGGATAGCACCCCTCTGTGCCGGCAAAAGCGCCGCAGGACGCGCCACTCAGGCCACGCCGCTAGGCCGCCTTGATGGCGACTTCCTTGACCTGCGCCGACGGCTGGGCGGTCTTGGGGATCTCGAGCGTCAGTATGCCCTTGCCGAAGCTCGCGGCGATGCCGTTGCGATCGGCGTCAGTCGGCAAGGTGAAGGCACGCGTGAAGCTGCCGTAGCTGCGCTCGGAATAGTGCGTCTTCTCGTCGGACTTCTCGACCTTCTTCTCGCCCGAGACGGTGAGGACGTCGTCCTCGATCAGCACCTTGACGTCCTTCTCATCGATGCCCGGCAACTCGACGGTGATGGTGTAGGACTTGCCGTTCTCCTTCACCTCGACCTTGGGCATGTGGTCGAAGGCGCGCAATGCCCTGGGCTCGCTGCTCGGCATCGGGTCGCCCCAGTTGAACGGCCAGCCCCTCATCATGCGATTGAAGAGATGGTCGAAATCGCCGCCGAACGGCACGGCGCTGCGCGGCGTGGTCAGAGACTTCGATTCGTTCATGTCACCCTCCGTATCGGATCGACGGTTCGATCCACCCTTCTCCTAGGCGCGGTCGACCTTGGCTGCCTTGACCAAGATCAATCAGCCGCCAAGGGCGACCGACGCCGGCAGGGCGCGCAGATGGCTCTTCACCTTGCGCACGCCGGGCACGTTCTCGGCGGCGACGCGATAGGCCTTGCGCACCTCGTCGTCGTCGACGAAGCCCCACAGGTGGACCACGCCGTCATTGGCGAAAACATTCGTCGGCCAGCGCGTGGCCCAGGGCTGCTTCTCGAGCGCCTCGACGACGGCGCGGCGCGTCTCCTGATCGCTCGGCTGCACCGCCGGCCCTTCCGGCTCGCGCGACAGCAGCGCCTCCAGGATGTCGGAGCGGCTCACGATGCCAAGCAGCTTGCCGTCGCGCACCACGGGGATGCGCTTCACGTTGTGCTGTTCCATGAGGTCGACCACGTCGGCAAGCATCGCGTCCTCACTGGTCGTCACGACGGTGCGCGTCATGACATCCGATACCTTCCGGGTGTGGGCGCTGACGAACTCGTGGGCCGCGGCGGCGTCGCTCGCGAGCAGCCTCGCCAGCCATGACTTGCGCGCCGGCGCGGTGCCGATCTCGGCGCGGCGCAGGAGGTCGGCCTCGCTCACGATGCCGATCACCAGGCCTTTGCCGTCGACCACGGGGGCGGCGCTGACGCCGGCGCCCAGCAGGACCTCGGCCGCGTCGAATATGGACTCCTTGATGCCAATGCAGACGACGTCTCGGGTCATGACATCCTTTGCGCGCATGGCGATCTCCTCAAATGTAACAGGAGCGGTCAGGCGACCAGCGCCGCCGAATCGTGGACCGCAGGCGTGGTGCCGGTCAGCGACAGGCTGGTGATCAGCCGGCCAAGCCTTGTCGCCTCCTGCGTGTAGTCGGTCGCAGCCTGCTGCGCCCATTCCTGCTGGACCTTCATCGCACCGGCGAAGTCGCGCGAGGACATGAACGCGTCCCAGGCCCGGCGGTTCTCGGCAAACCGCCGATCGGCGAACCGCGCCACCTCCTTTTGCCAATCGTTGTAGGCTTCGAGACAGGCTTGGCAGCCGTCGGCGGCATGCATCATCCACATCGTCGGGTTCGGAAATGCTGCTTCAGTCATCTCTCCCTCCGCTGGTTTCCGCCCGGAACGGGCCTCTCAGGCATCAAGGCTCTTCAACGCCATCTTGTTGCAGAGACCGATCGAGCGGCTGGCCGGCATCAGCTGGATCAGGCCGCTGCGCGCGAACTGGGTGAGCGTGCGCGACACCGTCTCGATGGTGAGCCCGAGATGGTCGGCGATATCCGAGCGCTGCATCGGCAGATCGAAATGCTCATCGTCCTTGGAGATGCGGTCGGCCATGTCGAGCAGGAAGGTGGCAAGCTTCTCCTGCGCCGTCTTGCGGCCCAGCAGCAGCATGTGATCCTGGGCCCGCTGCAGGCTGCGCAACGTCGCCGTCATGATGCGGTCGCGGAAGGCGGCATCGTCCTCGATCAGCGCCGCCAGCCGGTTGCGGCGAAAGGCGATGACCTGGACGTCGCCCACGGCTTCGGCGGAGAAACGATGCTCCTTGCCCGCCTCCAGGCCGAAGATGTCGCCCGGCAGGTGGAAAGCGTCGATCTGGCGGCGCCCGTCACTCAGCAGCTTGTAGGAGCGGATGGCGCCCGAGACGACCTGGTAGAAGTATTCGGCCTCGTCGCCCTCGGCGAAGAGCTCCTCGCCCTTGGCCAGCATCATCTGGGTGCCTGCCGGCATGCGACCTGCCGGGGCGCGAAGGCCGAATACCGCAGCAGGAAACTTGGAGGCCTGGGAAGCGGCGAGGCTCTGGGCTTGCATGGCAGTCTCCGTCAAATGAGCGTCCGATGCCTCCCGAGTACGCTTTCGCCGGATGACCCACCATTCAGGTATTGATCTAAGGGATTCTACGTAGGTCGCCGCTCTCAGCGGCGGCGGATGGCGAGAAAGAGCGCCACCAAAAGGCCCACGCCAAGGTAGGCGCAGCCGACGATCAGGGCGGCATAGACATCGCCCAGGGCGAGGGCGATCGCGCGGTAGCCGGCCAGGGTGAGAAAACAGAGGCTCGCGACAAAAAGTCCCGCGACGACGAGATAGCCCGCTGCAGCGACGGCGACGCGCCGTCCGGCATTGGCTGCTGCGACTCCAGCGACGGCCGCCAGGGTCCGCAGCACCACTGCGAGCAGCGGTGTGCCCTGTTCGCTCATCGGCGCACCCTCATCGCCGCACCCTCATCGGCGTACCAAGGTGGCCAGCAGGAAGCCCGCGGCAGCCGCCAGCGACAAGGCGACCCAGGGCCGCTCGCGGATCAGGCCTTCAAGCTCGTCGCGGTGCTCGCTTGCGGCCGTCTTGGCGTCCTCGGCCTTCGCGGCGAAATCGTCGACCAGGGACTCGGCTTCGCGTGCAAGCCGCCGCGCCGTCTCGCGCGCTGTCTTGATCGCTTCGGCGCCCTCGGCCTTGGCCATCTCCTCGAGCGCCGTGGCGAGCTGCCCAAGCAGCTCGCGCACCTCCATCCGCTCGGTGCCGAGATAGCCGAATGTGTCCTTGCTGGTCTTGGCCATCGCGATGTCCTCCATCGAGATACGCTAGCACAACCCGCGTGGCGGAATCTCGATCTGTCTCAACCGTCAGTTTCGGAAACTTACCCGCCAAAGGGGCTTCAGTAGCTCCATGACGACGAGCAGGGCCACGCCCGCGCCAGCCGAAACGGCGAAGTCATCGAGATGCAACGGTCCAAAGCGGAACAGCTCCATGGCCGGCGGCCAGGCGAGCGCCAACGTCAGCATCGCGACAACCACCGAGACCAACAGCCACAGGAAGGTGTTGCGACGACGTAAAGCCACCAGCAACGAGGAGGAGAAGGAGCGATTGACAAGGATCAGACTGATATTGACCAGCACCAGCGACGTGAACAGCAACGCCCGCAACTCATCCTCCGGCATGCCGCGCGCCACGCCTGCCAGCAGGACGGCGCTCAAGGCCGCGAACGCAAGGCCGCCCTGCAGCAGGCCCCAGCCGGCCATTGCCCCGGACAACAGCCGGCTGTCCGCGGATCGCGGCGGCCGTTGCATCAGGTCGCGTTCCGCCGGCTCCGCCTCGAAGACGATCGAGCAGGCGGGGTCGATCACCATCTCGAGAAAGGCGATATGGACGGGCAGCAACATCAGGGGCAGCCCCAGCAACAGCGGCAACAGGGCGAGACCGGCGATCGGCACGTGCACTGCCACGATGTAGATGCTGGCCTTGCGAAGGTTGTCGTAGATCCTGCGGCCGAGCCGGATGGTCCGTACGATCGAGCCGAAATCGTCATCCAGCAGCACGATCGAGGACGCTTCGCGCGCAACGTCGGTGCCGCGGCCGCCCATCGCCACCCCGATATGCGCCGCCTTGAGAGCCGGGGCGTCGTTCACGCCGTCACCCGTCATGGCAACGACCTCACCGTTGGCCTTCAGCGCCTCGACGATGCGCAGCTTCTGCTCCGGCATGACACGGGCAAAAACGTCGGCGGTGCGCAGACGCTGCTGCAGCGCCGTCTGATCGAGGGTGGCGAGTTCCCCGCCATCGATCGCGCCGGCGCCGGTGAGGCCCGCGCGCTCGGCGATGGCCTGCGCCGTCGCCGGATAGTCGCCCGTCACCATCAGGACGCGAACGCCAGCTGAGCGGCATTCGCTCACGGCGCCGGGAACGTTGGCGCGCAAGGGATCGGAAAAGCCGATCAGGCCGATGAAGCGAAAGGCGAAGGATGCCTGAGACACCGGCAACGCCCCCTCATGGGTGGCACCGGCGACGCCCAGCACGCGGATCCCGTCGGCCGCCATCTCGTCAAGGGTGCGCTGCAGCCAGCCTAGCTCCGCGACGTCGAGGCGACACAGTTCGGCAATCGTCTCCGGCGCCCCCTTGGCCGCGACCTGCAGCTCGCCGCTTTGCCTGTCGCGCCAGACATTGGTCATGGCGAGCAGGTCGGCCCTGAGGCCATAACGATGGACCAGCGTCCGGCCCGCCATCAAGTCGGGCCGCGTGGAGAGTTCCGCGATCGCCCGCTCCATCGGATCGGAAGGCTGCGGCGAGCTGGCCAGCCGTGCCGTCTCGAGCAGCGTCACCAGGGCTTCCGGGACCTCGCCCTCCCGACGCCACCGGATGCCCGGTGCGGCGAGCTCGGCGACGGCCATGCGATTTTCGGTCAGCGTGCCGGTCTTGTCCGTGCACAGGACGGTCGCGGCTCCCAGCATCTCGATGGCGGCGGCACGGCGCGTCAGCACGCGCGCCCGCGACAGCCGCCAGGCGCCCATCACCATGAAAGCGGCGAGCACCAGCGGGAACTCCTCGGGGAGCATGGACATGCCGAGCGCGATGCCGCCCAGCACCGCGTGCAGCCAGTCTCCGTGGATCAGGCCGTAGAGAAGGACGACGACCAGGCTGGCGCCGATGCCTACAGCGGCAAAGATGCGTACCAGCCGGCGTGTCTCCGTCTGCAGACGCGGCGGCTCGGCCTCGATCTTGCGCAGCGCCTGGCCGATGCGGCCAAGCTCGCTGCGCGGCCCGGTCGCGCGGACGACGGCAAGGCCCTCGCCATGGACCACCAGTGTCCCCGAATAGACGAAAGGCGTGTTCTCGCCGCCGGGTCGGGCCATGTCGACCGGACCCACCGCGATCGACTTTCGCACGGCGATGGATTCGCCCGTCAGCAGCGATTCGTCGACCACCAGTCCGCTGGCGGCCACCAACACGGCGTCAGCCGGAACACGGTCCCCCTCGAGCAGCACGATCGTGTCGCCCCGCACCACCTCGCGGCCCGGGATACGACGCCGCACGCCGTCGCGGACCACCAGCGCTCGCGGGCTGGCGACGTCGCGCAGCGCCTCGAGGACGCGCTCGCTACGCGTCTCCTGGATGACGGTGATCGAGACCGACAGGGTAGCGAACGCCAGCAGCACGGCTGCTTCGGTGACGTCGCCCAGCACCAGATAGATCGCTCCCGCCCCCAGCAGCAGGGCGAACATCGGCTCACGCAGCACACCAGTGACGATGTTCAGGAGCGTCCGACGTTCGGTCGACGGCAGGTCGTTGAAGCCTTCCAACCGAAGGCGGGTCCGCGCCTCGTCCTCGCCGAGGCCGCGTTCGCTCCGTCCGGCGGCGTCGCTCGCCGTCATCGCCATCAGCCCGCCAGGGGCGAACGCCGGCGAGCGATGCCAGAGAGCCGGTCGAGAGCGTCGACGAACAGCCGGTACTTCACCTCGACGACCGAGAATTCGCGTCCCCAGTTCACGAGATCGCCCCAGGGATCGTTGAGCTTGCCGATGCCGCCCACGATCGCCACCACCGTGCCGACTTCGATGCGGCCCTCCAACGCGAACCATCCGCCCAGGCCCAGCGCCACGGCGACTGCGGAATGATGCATCACGTTCATCAGGAGATTCATTGAATATTTCAGCTTGTATATGCCCATGTTGAGCGTGAAGACATGGCCGATCGGCTCTGCAACGCGCCAACCTGTATCTGCGGCGGCGGCGCTGACGATGTCGCCGCTGAGGCCGCGCTTGGTGAGGATGCGCTTCTGCGCCCGGCGGTTGATTGCCCGTTGCAGCAGCGGCACGAACACAAGCTGGGGCAGAAAGAACGCCAGCGCAACGACGGTCAGCGTCGCGTCGAGATAGAGCATGTAGCCGATGACGCTGAACAGGATGCCGCTCTGCAGCAGCGGCTCGGAGACACTGATCCCGGTGAAGCCGCCGATCGGCTCGACCTCTTCCAAGATGACGGCAACCTCGACGCCGGCATCCTCGGGGCTTGCGCGGCCCGCCGCCTCCGCGGTACCGCCCGCCGTGGTGCGCAATGTGCGGACCGTGCTCTCCGACACCCAGGCGCGATAGAGGTTGAGAGCGAGCTTGAGCGACTGCTCGGCCAGCGCGACCCCGGCGTAACCCAGGGCCAGCCACAACACCGTCTCGAAGGCGCCGCGCTCGACAACGGTGTTGACGATGCGCCGCTGCAGCTCCAGCGGAGCGGCGCTCAGCAGGAAGACGGCGATCGACAGAATCGCAAGACCGGCCTGATGCAGGCCGGTCCGCCGCAGTGCATAGGCAATGATGGTCCGCGGCATCGCGGCATCCGCCTCAAGCCGGGGGGCCGAGGGCGCTGCGGATACTGTCGACAAGGGTCGCGTCCGACAGGGGCTTCTCGAGCACCTCGGCCACGCCGGACTGCTGGGCGAGGCCACGCAGCTGCTTGTTGACGCGGCCACTGATCAGGAGCGCAGGCAGCGCGACGTGGCGCTCGCGCAGTCGCCGGATCAACTCGATGCCGTCGATGCCGGGCATGCGATAGTCGATGACCAGGCAGGCCCGCTTGGGCAGATCGGGGTCGGCCAGCAGCGCCTCTGGACCGTCGTACAGCCGGACGCGAAATCCCTCGACCTCGAGGGCGAACTTCAACGCCGCCCGCACCGCGGCGTCGTCATCGACGACCAATACGTTCTCGGACACGCCTGTCATTATATCAGAGTAACCGCCCGAGCCATCGTCGTGCTTGATCCAGCGCAAATGCCGCCGCCGTTAGGACAGGCGATCCTCGACCAGGGCCATGCGAACCAGCTCGGACAGGCTGTCGGCCTGCATCTTGGTCATGACGTTGGCACGGTAGACTTCGACAGTGCGCGGGCTGATGCCGAGCTCGAAGGCGATGACTTTATTGGCCTTCCCGACCACCAGGCGCTCCAGCACCTCGCGCTCGCGCTCCGACAGGCGCTTGATGCGGGCCTGGATTTCCAGGGTCCGCGCGTCGCGGGCGCTCTCGCGGGCCCGGTGCGCCAGGGCGGCCCGGACCGCCGACAGCAGGACCTCGTCGTCGAACGGTTTTTCGATGAAGTCGACGGCACCCGCCTTCATGGCCTCCACCGCCATCGGCACGTCGCCGTGGCCGGTCATGACGATCACCGGCAGGCCCGCCTTGAGCTCGCCCAAGCGGCGTTGCAGCTCCAACCCGTTCATCTGCGGCATGCGGATATCGGTAATGACGCAGCCCTGCGTCGCCTCGGGCAGGACGGTCAGGAAAGCCACGGCAGATTCGTGGACGCGCACAGTGAAGCCCGCGGCGGTCAGCAGGAAGGCCAGTGACTGGCGGACATCGGCGTCGTCGTCGATGACATGCACGACGTTAGTTGGCATCGGCCCCCTCCTCCATCGTGGCGGCGCGAAGGGTGAAACGGAAGATCGTACCGCCTCCCGGCGGGCTCTCGACCCAGATCTTGCCGCCATGCGCCTCGACGATGGTCCGGCAGATCGAGAGCCCGAGGCCCATCCCGTGCCGCTTGGTCGTGACGAACGGCTGGAACAGGTGCTTCGCCACCTCAGGCGCAAGGCCCGATCCTGTGTCGGCCACGCTCACCTCGACAAGCTCGCCCGGACCGGCGGCGGTCGCGATATCGAGCCGGCGGTCGTTTGCGGTTTCCGTCATGATCTCCATGGCGTTGCGGATCAGGTTGACCAGAACCTGCTGGATCTGGATGCGGTCCGCCAGGACGAAATCGGCCTTGGGATCAAGGCGAAACGACACCGTGATGCCGGCCTCGCGGGCGCCAACCAGGGCAAGCGTGCTGGCGTCCTCGATCAGCTTGGCAAGACTTTCGATGCGCCGATCGCTGTCGCCGCGCGACACGAACTCGCGTAGCCGGCGGATGATGTGGCCGGCGCGCAGGGCCTGGTCGGCCGCCTTGCCGAGCGCCTCGCGCAGCATCGGGACGGGCTCGCCGTCGAGCCGATCGAGCAGGCGCTGACTGCCGCGCAGATAGTTGCTGATGGCGGTGAGCGGCTGGTTGATCTCGTGCGCCAGCGTCGAGGCCATCTCGCCGAGCGCCGTGTAGCGCGACATGTGGGTCACCTCGGATTGCAGCTCCTTGAGCCTGCTCTCCGTAAGCTGCTGGTCGGTGAGGTCGCGAATGAAGCCCGTGAAATAGTGCCGTTCGGCCGACCGCAGCTCACCGACCGTAAGATGCATCGGAAACGTGGTACCGTCCTTGCGCTGGCCGACGACGATACGTCCGATGCCGATGATGCGCCGCTCGCCGGTGGTCAGATAGCGCTTGAGATAGCCATCATGCTGCTCGCGATCGGGCGATGGCATGAGCTGGCTGACGTTCCTTCCGGCCAGTTCCGCCATCGAATAGCCGAACAGCCGCTCAGCCGTGGTGCTGAGCGATTCGATGCGGCCGCGCTCGTCGATGATGATCATGGCATCGGGCACGGTCTGCATGATCGACCGCAGCCGCGCCTCGGCCGCCTCGAGGGCGAGCGCCATATCCGACCGTTCGCTACTCAAGACTGCAGTCTCCGAGACAGTGATTCTGAGCCGTGCTGCCGCATATCGAACGTCTCCGGGATCATGATAGCACGGCGCCGGCGGCCCCTCTGCAGAGGGCGGGCTTCGCCTTTTGACGCATCGTCTTGATCTGCAGCAAAGTGCCACCAGCCTGGCCGTGCGATCGCTTTCCTGGGCGACGGTTCGCCCGGAGGGGTCCCATGCACGCTTCCCAGGTGATGACGCGATCGGTGGTGACCGTCCCGGCCGACGCCACGGTCTACGCCGCGGCGGACATCCTGCTGGGCGCCCGCATCAGCGCGGCTCCCGTCGTCGATGCCGACGGCCGGATGGTGGGCATCGTCAGCGAGGCCGATCTCATGAACCGGCCGGAGAGCGGAACGGTGCCGGCGAAATCCTGGCTGCAGCGCCTGCTGGCGGACGAGGCCCGATTGGCACGCGACTATGTGCGCTCCCACTCGCATCATGTCGCCGACGTCATGACCCGCAAGGTCGTTACCGCCGACGAGCGGACGCCGTTGCAGGAGATCGCCGCGCTCATGCAACGCAACCATGTCAAGCGCGTGCCGGTTGTGCGCGACGGCAAGGTGATCGGCATCGTCAGTCGCGCCAACCTGCTGCAGGGCCTGCTGGCGCGCGAGCCCTATCCGGCAACATCACTGCCGAGCGACGATGCAATGAGGACCGAGGTGTCCCGGGCGCTCGACTCCCATCGGTGGGCCAACGGCATCAGCAACATCGTCGTCGACGGTGGCGTGGTCAACCTTTGGGGCTACGTCGACTCCACGGCAGCGAAGGAAGCGATCCGCGTCGCGACGGAGAACGTGGCCGGCGTGCGGCGCGTCGTGAATAACGTGGTCGTGACGCCCCGTCCCATGGAGGGTGGCGTCTAGGGCCGGTGGCCTAAGGCCGCATGAAGACCAGGGGACTGTCCTCGTCGAGGTTGTCGGCCAGGCCCGTGAGCTCGGCGGCGATATCGTCGTTCGACCGGTTGCGCTGGAAGATGCGGACGGCTTCCGACAAGAGGCAACGGGCGACAACATCGGCGTCGATGCTGTGACCGGCGGCTTCCGCAAGGGCGGCCTGGACGTGACGGGAAACCAGTTGATAGGGACTCATCGTTGCTCTCCTAGACCGGGGCTGTGTGGCGGCCACCGCTGGTTGCCAGGTGGCCGTCGAATGCGGCGCACACGCTGCGCACCAGGGGACGACCGAGGTCGGTAACCGACAGCCGTTCACGCTCAAGTACGACCAGCCCGTCCTCGATCAGCTTCGGCAGGGTATCGATGCCGGCCAGGAATTCGGCCGGGCGCACCCGGTGTCGGCGGCAGATGCTGCCGATATCGGCGGCATTGACGCACATCAGCCGGTCGATGATCTCGCCGCGCAGCCGGTCGGCGTCGCTGAGGCAGAGGCCCCGCGCTGTCGCGAGCCTGCGGGTCTCGAGGACCGCGACATAGCGGGCGGTCGACGCGACGTTCTGCGCGAAGCCGCGCGGCAGGGAGGAGATGGCCGAAGCGCCAAGTCCCACGACCCACGGTGAATCACTCACGACATAGCCTTGGAAGTTGCGGCGAAGCCGACCCGTGGCCGCCGCGGTCGCAAGCGGATCGCGTGGCCGGGCATAATGATCGAGGCCGATCTGGACGTAATCGGCGTCGCCGAGATGCCGCGCGACCAAGGCGGCCATCTCCGCCCTGAGGGCCGGACCTGGCAAGCTCGTGGTATCGATCAGGGCCTGGCGCTGCTTCATCCAGGGCACGTGGGCATAGCCGAACACGGCGAACCTGTCGGGCTCCAGCGCGACCGCGGCCTGCAGCGTCCGCGACAGGCCGTCGAGAGTCTGGAAGGGCAGACCATAGACGAGGTCGATGTTGACCTGCGCGATGCCCGCGCGCCGCAGCCGCTTGACCGCCGCCTCGGTCGTCTCGATCGATTGCACGCGGTTGATCGCCAGTTGCACCGTCGGATCGAAGTCCTGGACGCCCATGCTGGCGCGATTGATGCCGATCTCTTTCATCGCAGCGACGACCTCGTCGTCGCAGTAGCGCGGATCGACCTCCATCGAGATCTCTGCCCCGCTCAGCCGGTCGAAGCGCAGCGCCAGGCGCTCGGCAATCGCGACCAGGCGCGACGCACCGAGCTGCGAAGGTGTCCCGCCGCCCCATTGGATCGCGCCGACGATGAGCTCGGGCGCGATCGCCGCCACCCGATCGATCTCGACGCCAAGAGCATGGGCATAGGCTTCCAGGGATTCCGCACGATTCACGGCCGCCGTGTGACAGGCGCAGTACCAGCAGAGCTCTTTGCAGAAGGGTACATGCAGGTAGAGGGCCGCCGAGGTCTCGTTCAGCTCGGCGAGCCATGCCCGATGTTGCGCCGGCCCGACCTCCGCATCGAACTGGGCTGCCGTCGGGTAGCTGGTGTAGCGCGGGACCGGGCGGTCATAGCCGGCAAGGCCCGCGATGTTCATCGGAGCGCTCATCAATGCGCCATCAGCACGGGCACCGTCATGCTCCCGAGCAGCGTGCGGCTGGCACCGCCCAGCACCATCTCACGCAGCCGCGAATGACCGTAGAGACCCATGACGATCAGGTCGACGTCATGGTCGGCCGCGCGCGACAGGATCACGGCGCCGACATCGGAATCGACGGCGACGTCGCGCTGCACCGAGACCTCAACACCATGTCGCGTCAGCCATGTCGCGACGTCGGCGCCGGGCTCGGCGCCGTGGCCGTTGTTCGTCGACTTGGGGTCGACGAGAAGCACGATGACCTTCTTGGCGCCCTTGAGGAATGGCAGGGCATCCGTTGCCGCCCGTGCGCTTTCACGGCTGGCGTTCCAGCACAACATGACAGTGTTGCCCGGGCTGGCCGCAGCGCCGATATGCGGCACCACGATCGCCGGTCGCCCCGACGCCAGCACGACCGATTCGGGACCAAGCGGCGGCGCGGGGAAATCGGATTGCGGATCGCTCTGCCCCAGCACCACGAGATCGGCATAGCGGGCCTGGATCGCGAGCTGCTGGTCGATCTCACCATCGACGATGCGCCATTCGGTCGGCAGGTGCTTGCCCTTGACCGCCTTGGCAAAAGCAACCGAGGCCGCAGCCTCATCGGCGGCAGCAGCCCTCTCATAGGAGGCGAAGAGACTGTCCATGGGCATCGTGCCGTCAAAGAAGGCCGGCACGTTGTAGGGCACGCGGACATGGACGCCGACCAGGCGAGCGGCGTAGCGCTCCGCCAGGTCGGCCGCCAAGTTCAGTCGCTGGCTCGTCTTGGGGCTGGCGTCGCAATGAACGAGGATCGTCTTGTAGGTCATGGGCAACTCCCGGGACGGTGCCCGTCACTTGCCACATTTGATGCCTGGCCGACCTTGACACAGGTCAAGCCGCCGGCGGCGTTTCGCGTGTTCACTGGCGGTGATGGAAACGGTGGCCCACTGGATCGCCTACTGCCGGCCGGATGCGCTGGGCGGCATCGGCATGCCGGCCTCGCTTTTTGCCGTTGGCCTGGCCGGCAGCCTGGTGCATTGCGTCGGCATGTGCGGCCCGTTCGTGCTCGGCCAGGTCATGGGCGATCTCGAACGCTCGCCAGGCCGCCCGCCAAACCAATCGTACGGCGAATGGCAGCGCCTCGCCGGCGCGGCCCTCGTGCCGTATCACCTCGGACGCCTCACCACCTACACGCTGTTGGGCGCGGTCGCCGGCTCAGCGACCGCGCTCTTCGCCTCGACCTCGGCCTTCGGCTGGCTGTCTGGCGGCTTGTTGGTCATCGCTGCCCTGCTGATGATCGTGCAGGCGCTCGGCCTGGCCTTGGGCGGCAGCAGCCCGTTGGCGGGCACCCTCGTGCGCATCGCCGGTCCACTGAGCGCGGCGCGTGGTGGCGCGGCGCGTTATGGCCTCGGCGTCGTGCTGGGCTTCCTGCCCTGCGGGCTGCTCTATGGCGCGTTGGCGGCGGCGGGCGGCACAGCGTCGGCGATCGAGGGCGCGCTCGCCATGATGGCCTTCGGCCTGGGCACCGTGCCGGCGCTGGTCGCTGCCGGATGGGGTGGACTGCTGATGCGCCGGCGGCTCCGCGAGCACGGACGGTGGTTCGCCTCGCCCCTGCTGCTGCTCAACGCGCTGTTCATGCTGGCGGCGGCGAGCCAGCGTCTGTGATCGCAGCCGGCGGAAAGCGCACGATGTCACGATAGGCATGCCAGGTCGCATGCGCGACGACAGGCAGCACGACCACGAGGCCCAGCAAGCCGGGGATCATCGCCAGAACCACCAGCAGCACGATCAGGCCCGCCCACAACAGCATCGGCCGGACGTTGTGGCGTACCGCGGCGACCGAGGTGGCGATCGCCTCGAACAGGTTGGCTTCGCGGCGATCGAGCAGATAGGGCATCGAGAAGGCGCCGATGACGAAGGCGAGAGCGGCGAGCGCCGCGCCGATCACGACGCCGGCGGCGAGGAACGGCAGGCTGCGCGCCGAGTGCCAGGCGAGATCCATGAAGCGATCCCAGGACGGCACCGTCTGCCACTGGAACACCGCGAACAGCAGCTGCGCGGCACGCATCCAGGCCAGATGCAGCAGCAGGAGCAGGAGGCCCATCAACGCGATCTGGTCGGGATTGCGCTTCCAGGCGACGAGCGTCGCCTCGGCGTCGACCGGCAAGCCGCCCTCGAGACGGCGGCTGATCTCGTAGAGCCCGACCGCCATGAACGGACCGACGAAGAAGAAGCCGGCGCTGAGCGGCAACACGAGAAAGGGCAGGTCGAACCACAGCAGCAGCGCGATCGCGAGCCAGCCCGCGAGCACCGAGACCGCGCCATACATCAGGCTGCTGCCCGGTGCGGCGAGCAGGTCGCGCCAGCCGGCCGAGAGCCACACCCACGGCCGATCGAGCGCGACACGGCGGATGTGCGGCTGCGGATTGCGAAAGACAGCGACGGCTTCGGCCATGGTCGTTCCTCCATCGTGTGAATTGCGCTCGCCCCAGCACCGCAGCCTTGACGCAGATCAAGGGCGCAAAAGGCGCGGCCTACTAGGGTCCGGCCACCTGAGCGGGAGAAGTCATGTCCAGCCAAGCCGCCGCGCTTCCCAAGCCACGCTATGTCGAGGACGTCATACGCGCGGCCATCGTGCTCTGCATCTTCTGGGGCGTCGCCGCCTTCACCGTCGGCGTCGTGATCGCGGCCCAGCTGGTCTGGCCGCAGCTCAGCTTCGACAGCGAGCACCTGACGTTCGGCCGCCTGCGGCCGCTTCACACCTCGGCCGCGATCTTCGCCTTCGGCGGAACGGCGCTGATCGGCACGGCCTTCCACGTCGTGCAGCGCACCTGCCGCGCGCGGCTGTTCGGCGGTGCACCGCTCGGCTGGTTCGTTCTGCTGGGCTACCAGTTCTTCATCGTCATCGCCGCGACCGGCTATCTGCTCGGCATCACCCAGAGCAAGGAGTACGCCGAGCCCGAATGGTACGCCGACCTCTGGCTCACCATCGTCTGGGTGGCCTACCTCGTCGCCTATCTCGGCACCGTGCTGAAGCGCGAGGAACCGCACATCTATGTCGCCAACTGGTTCTACCTCGCCTTCATCATCACCATCGCGATGCTGCACATCGTGAACAATCTCGCCATCCCGGTGTCGATCACCGGCAGCAAGAGCTACAGCGCCTGGGCGGGCGTGCAGGATGCGATGATCCAGTGGTGGTACGGCCACAACGCCGTCGGCTTCTTCCTGACCGCGGCCTTCCTCGGCATGATGTACTACTACATCCCCAAGGCGGCGAACCGGCCGATCTATTCCTACCGGCTGTCGATCGTGCACTTCTGGTCGCTGGTGTTCCTCTACATCTGGGCCGGCCCGCATCACCTGCACTACACGTCGCTGCCCGACTGGGCGCAGACGCTCGGCATGGTGTTCTCGGTGATGCTGTGGATGCCGAGCTGGGGCGGCATGATCAACGGCCTGATGACGCTGTCAGGCGCGTGGGAGAAGCTGCGCACCGATCCCGGCCTGCGCTTCTCGGTGACCGCCGTCGGCTTCTACGGCATGGCGACCTTCGAAGGGCCGGTCATGTCGATCAAGGCGGTGAACTCGCTCAGCCACTACACCGACTGGACGATCGGACATGTCCATTCCGGCGCGCTGGGCTGGGTCGCCTTCATCGTGTTCGGCACGCTCTACTACCTGGTGCCCCGTATGTGGAACCGGCCGGCCATGTGGTCGACGCGCCTGATCGGCTGGCACTACTGGATCGCGACCATCGGCATCGTGCTGTACATCACGGCGATGTGGGTGAGCGGCATCATGCAGGGCCTGATGTGGCGCGCCTACGACGAGCTCGGCTTCCTGCAGTACTCGTTCGTCGAGACGGTCGCCGCGATGAAGCCCTTCTACATGATCCGGTTGCTGGGCGGTGTCTTCTTCCTGAGCGGCGCCCTGATCATGGTCTACAACGTGTGGCGCACGGTGCGCGGCCAGTCCGAGGCCGCGGCCACCCTCCGCCCGGCAATCGCGGCCTAGGAGGGCGCGCAACATGTTCCTGCGTCACGAGACGATCGAGAAGAACGTCATCCTGATGATGGTGCTGACGCTGATCACCGTGTCGATCGGCGGCATCGTCCAGATCATCCCGCTGTTCACCATCGAGAGCACGGTCGAGCGTGTCGACGGTGTGCGGCCTTACACGCCGCTCGAGGTCCTGGGCCGCAACATCTACATCCGCGAAGGCTGCTACGTCTGTCACAGCCAGCAGATCCGCCCCTTCAAGGACGAGGTCGAGCGCTACGGCCACTACAGCCTCGCGGCCGAGAGCATGTACGACAAACCTTTCCAGTGGGGCTCCAAGCGCACCGGCCCGGACCTCGCCCGCGTCGGCGGCCGCTACTCCAACGACTGGCATGTCGGCCACCTCGTATCGCCGCGCGATGTGGTGCCCGAGAGCATCATGCCGGCCTATCCCTTCCTCGCCCAACGCCGGCTCCAGACGGCCGACGTGGCCCAGCATCTCAAGGCGCTGCGCCTGGGCGGCACGCCCTACAGTGACGACATGATCAAGAACGCCGAGGCCGACCTGCTGGCGCAGGCCACGCCGGACGCCGACACCGACGCACTCCTGAAGCGCTACCCGCGCGCCGTCATCGGCAAGGCGATGAGTCAGACCCAGGCGATCACCGAGATGGATGCCCTGGTCGCCTACCTGCAGATGCTGGGCACGCTGGTGCGCTTCGGCGACCTGCCACCCGAACGGCTGCGGCAATAGGAGATGACCATGAACATCGCAGCCGCCAGCGAAGTGCTGGCCTCGATCTGGACCGTGTGGGCCGTGATGGTGTTTGCCGGCATCGCCTACTGGGCATGGCGGCCCGCCAACCGCCGCCGCTTCGAGCAGGATGCCCGCATCCCGCTCGACGATGGACAATAGAGGACGCGCCATGCCGACCAAGATCGAGAAGGACACGCTGTCAGGCCGGGACACGACCGGCCACGAATGGGACGGCGTCAAGGAACTGAACACGCCGCTGCCGACGTGGTGGGTCTACACCTTCTATGCCACCATCGTGTTCGCCATCGTCTACTGCGTGCTCTACCCGGCCTGGCCGTGGGCCACCGGCCATACGCGCGGGTTGCTGGGCTACACTGCCCGCAGCGAGCTCACGCAGCAGCTGGCGGAGCAGGCCAAGTCGCGCAGCGTATTCGTCGACCGCATCCGGAAGGCCTCGCTCGCCGACATCCGCAAGGATCCGGAGCTGCTCTCCTTCGCCATGGCGGGCGGCCGCTCGGCCTTCCAGAACAATTGCGTGCCGTGCCACGGCGCCGGCGGCGCCGGCAACATCGGCTTTCCCAATCTGGCCGACGACGACTGGATGTGGGGCGGCAGCCTCGATCAGATCTACAAGACCATCGAGCACGGCATCCGCAACAGCGACGAGGCTTCGCGTCAGTCGATGATGCCCAAGTTCGGCGTCGACGGACTGCTGACCGGCCAGCAGATCGGCGCCGTCACCGACTATGTGCTGAGCCTCTCCGGCAAGGCCAAGGCGACGCCCGAGGGCGCGGCGATCTTCAAGGATCAGTGCGCGGCCTGCCACCAGGCCGACGGCAAGGGCAACCAGGAGCTGGGCGCGCCCAACCTCACCGACGGCATCTGGCTCTACGGCGGCAGCCGCGACCAGATCTACCAATCGATCTTCTTCGCCCACAACGGCAGCATGCCGGCGTGGACCGGTCGTCTCGACGAGGCGACGCTCAAGATGCTGGCGATCTACGTCCACAGCCTCGGCGGCGGACGTTAGGGTCACTGCGAGGCGCCATGGATGCGCAACTCGAAACCAGGGACAAAGCCACGGATCGGCACGACGAGGACGACGCGGTCTCGCTAAAGGCGCAGAAGGCCGCGCTGCCGCTCTATGCCACACGGATAAAGGTCTATCCGCGCGCCGTCACGGGACGTTGGCGCACCATCAAGTGGACCGTCCTGGTGCTGCTGCTCGGTCTCTACTACGCCGTGCCCTGGCTGCGCTGGGACCGCGGGCCGGGCGCGCCGAGCCAGGCCATCCTGATCGACCTCGACGGTCGGCGCGGCTGGTTCTTCGACGTCGTGCTGTGGCCGCAGGAAGTCTATTTCGTCACCGGCGCGCTGATCCTCGCGGCCTTCGGCCTGTTCTTCGCGACCTCGCTGTTCGGCCGCGTCTGGTGCGGTTTCACCTGCCCGCAGACCGTGTGGACCGACCTCTTCATGCTGGTCGAGCGCCTGATCGAAGGCGACCGCAACGAGCGCATGCGGCTCGACCGCGCGCCGATGTCGCCGTCCAAGGCGGTCGCCAAGGGCCTGAAGCATGCGTCGTGGCTCGTCATCGCCGCGGTGACGGGCGGCGCCTGGGTGTTCTACTTCGTCGATGCGCCGAGCGCGCTGGTGCGCATCTTCAACGGCACGGCGTCGTACGAGATCTACTTCTGCATCGGGCTGCTGACCGCGACGACCTACACGCTGGCCGGCTGGGCCCGCGAGCAGGTCTGCACCTACATGTGCCCGTGGCCGCGTTTCCAGTCGGCCATGCTCGACGAGCAGAGCCTGATCGTCACCTACCAGAAGTGGCGCGGCGAGCCGCGCGGCAAGCACAAAGCCGGCCAGAGCTGGGAAGGTCGCGGCGATTGCGTCGACTGCAACCTCTGCGTCGCCGTCTGTCCGACCGGCATCGACATCCGTGACGGCCAGCAGATCGAATGCATCGGCTGCAGCCTGTGCGTCGACGCCTGCAACCAGACCATGAGCAAAGTTGGCCGCCCGGCGGGCCTGATCCGCTGGGACACGCTGGCCAGCCAGCAGGCCAAGGAAGCGGGCCACAACAGCGGCACGACCGGCATGCCGTGGCGGCCGATCCGGCCGCGCACGCTGCTCTATGCGCTGCTGCTCGCCGTGGCGGCCATCGCCATGCTGGTGGCGTTCGTGCTGCGCACCGACACCGATCTCACCGTCCAGCGCGACCGCAGCCCCAACTATGTGCGACTGAGCAACGGCGACATCCGCAACGCCTATACCGTGAAGATCCTGAACAAGCAGCAGAGCGCCCAGCAGTTCGAGCTGGCGTTGGACGGCCTGCCCGCCGCCAGGCTCGGCTTCGTGGGCGCCGACGGCGGCTTCACCGTGCATCCCGACACCGTGGGCACGTTCCGCGTCTTCGTCACCGTGCCTGCCGACGCTGCCCCGTCGGGATCAAAGCCGGTGCAGTTCTCTGTCCGCGACGGGCGGGGCCGCGTGCGCGCGTCGCACGAGGCCGTGTTCGTCGGGCCCAATCGATAGGAGAGGCCACATGACTGCACGCCACATCCCCTGGCTCTTCGTCGCGGGCTTCGCCATCGTCATCGCGGTCAACGCCACCATGATCTGGCTGGCGGTCGGATCCTTCTCCGGCCTTTACACGACCAGGCCGCGCGACCGCGGCCTGCATTACAACGAGGTCATCGCCGAGCAGCAGCATCGCGATCAGCTGGGCTGGCGGATCGAGACGCAATGGCGTCCCGAGGCGAAGCGGCTCGAGCTCGCGCTGTTCGATGCAGCGGGCCGGCCGCTCGCCCCCAGCCATCTCTCCGCCGAACTGGTGCGGCCGGTGGAGAAGCGCCAGCCGCTCGATGTCACGCTCGCTGCCACCGATGTTGGACGCTTCGCGGCAACCGTGGAGCTGCCGGAGCGCGGCAACTGGGATCTCGACATCAGGGTCGAGCGCGACGGCGAGCGTTATGCCGTCACCCGGCGGATGTTCCTGCGATGACCGACGCCACGCTCTTCGCCCTGCCGGGAGCGGCCGCAACGCCGCATTGCGCGCATTGCGGCGAGGTGCTGCGTGGTGCTGGCGTCGATTCTCGGTTCTGCTGCGCCGGTTGCGCCAGCGCTCATGCCATCATCGGCGCGGCAGGACTTGGCGCGTTCTATCGCCGGCTCGAGGAGAAGCACGCTCATCGCCCGGTGCCGCTCGATGCCGACTTCACCGACCACGCACGCGCCGGCAGCAATGGCGAGTGCGAGCTCGACCTCTTGATCGACGGCCTCGATTGCGCGGCCTGCGTCTGGCTGATCGAAAGCCTCTTGGCGCGCAATCCCGCGATGATGCGGGCGCGCGTGCAGCTCTCGACGCGCCGCCTTTCCTTGCGCTGGCGCGGGCCCGCAAGCGACGCCAACGCCCACGCCGGGCTGGTGGCGGCGCTCGGCTTCCGGCTGGCGCCCTTCGAAGCGGCGGCCCTGGCCAGTGCCGACGACCGCGAGGCGCGCGAGCTGCTGCGCTGCCTTGCCGTCGCGGGCTTCGCCGCGGCGAACGTCATGCTGCTGTCCGTCGCCGTCTGGTCGGGCCATGACGGCTCGATGGGCGAGGCCACACGCACGCTGTTCCATTTCCTGTCGGCCGCCATCGCCTTGCCGGCGATCGTCTATGCCGGCCGACCGTTCTTCCGGTCGGCGCTTGGCGCCCTCAAGGCCGGTCGCACCAACATGGACGTGCCGATCTCGATCGGCGTCACCTTGGCCTCGATCGTCAGCCTGCACGAGGCCTGGGTTGGCGAGCGCCACGCCTACTTCGATTCGGCGATCACCCTCCTCTTCTTCCTGCTGATCGGGCGCTACCTCGACCGCCGCGCCCGCGGCCGCGCGCGGCAAGCGGTGCAGGCGCTGCTTGCCCTTGCCAGCCGCAGCGCCACCGTCATCGACGCCGACGGTGCCACATCGGCGCGCCGCGTCGAGCGGCTGCGGCCGGGCGACATGCTTCTGGTCGCCGCGGGCGAGCGGCTGGCCGCCGACGGCGTCGTCATCGACGGCCGATCGACGATGGATACCGCCCTGGTGAGCGGGGAAAGCGTGCCGCAGTCCGTGGCGCCCGGGGCAGGTGTGTTCGCCGGCATGGTCAATCTCGGCGCGCCATTGCGCATCAAGGTGCTGGCCGCCGGCGAACACACGCTCCTCAGCGAGATCGTGCGCCTGGTCGAGGCGGCCGAGCGCGGCCGCTCGCGCTTCGTGGCGCTGGCCGACCGCGTCGCCCGCGCCTACGCGCCGGTCGTGCATCTCACCGCGCTGCTGACGTTCCTGGGCTGGATGGTGCTGGGCGGGCTCGCCTGGGATCGCGCGCTGCTGGTGGCCACCGCCGTCCTCATCATCACCTGCCCCTGCGCGTTGGCGCTCGCCGTGCCCGTGGTGCAGGTCGTGGCCAGCACCCGCCTGCTGCGCCGCGGCGTGCTGCTGCTGTCGCCCACGACGCTGGAGCGCATGGCGCGCGTCGACCATGTCGTGCTCGACAAGACTGGCACGCTCACCTTGGGTCGCCCCGAGCTCGTCGACGGCAGCACACACGATGCGGCGACGCTGTCGTCCGCCGCATCGCTCGCCGCCAGCTCGCGTCATCCGCTGGCGCAGGCGCTGGTGCGCGCCGCGGGCGGCGCCGTGCCGATCGACGGCGTCGTCGAGCATCCCGGCCAGGGCCTGCAGGCAGGCGCGAGCCGTTTGGGATCGGCGGCCTTCTGCGGCGTCGTGGCCGGCACCGATGATGGCCTGTCCGAGCTCTGGTTCATCGCCCCGGGTCGCGCACCCACGCGCTTCGCCTTCGCCGACCGGCTGCGGCCCGATGCCGAAGCCGCCATCGCCAGCCTGCGCGGCCTCGGCCTCACGGTCGAGCTGCTGTCGGGCGATCGGCCGGCCGCGGTGACGCGCGCGGCGCTCGGCGCCGGCATCGACCGGTGGCAGGCTGGTGTCTCGCCGGCAGGCAAGGCCGCGCGCCTTGCCGACCTCGCGAAACAAGGCCGGCACGTGCTGATGATCGGCGACGGCTTGAACGATGCGCCAGCGCTCGCCGCCGCCCACGCCTCGCTGTCGCCCGCGACCGCGGCGGAGGCGACGCAGAACGCGGCCGACGCGGTCTTCCAGGGCGATGCGCTGGCACCCGCGGCAGAGATCGTCGCAGTGGCGCGCAAGGCCGACCGGCTGGTGCGCCAGAACCTCGCGATCGCGCTCGTCTACAACCTCAGCGCCGTGCCGCTCGCCATCCTGGGCGAGGTGACGCCGCTGGTCGCCGCCGTGGCGATGTCCTCGTCGTCGCTGCTGGTGATCGGCAATGCGCTGCGGCTCGGCGCCCACTCGCCGATGAGGGGAGGCCGCTGATGGACAGCCTGCTCATCCTGGTGCCCACCGCGCTGCTGCTCGGCCTGCTGGCGCTGGCGGCGTTCCTGTGGGCGCTCCGCAACGGCCAATACGACGACCCCGAGGGTGCGGCCGGCCGCATCCTGTTCGATGATGACAACTGAAGGAGAGAACGATGTCTCACTGGATCATGGGCATTTTCACCGGCCTGCTCGGCCTTGTCGGCCTGTTCATGGCGGGCGCCGCGCGCGACTTCGGCATCCTGGCCTTCGGCCTGGCGCTCGCCGTCTTCGGCGCGGGGTTCTGCTGGTGGATGATCAAGACTTCCTTCGATGAGGAAGAGGAAGCGGCGGGCAGCCGCGTGGTCATCCGGGAGAAGTAGCGATGAGCCTGAAGCGGATCCGGCTGGAACTGGCGCGCACGCCCGAGTTCCCCGAGGGCAGCCGGCTGCACGGCTATGAGTTCACCGCGCCGCTCGACGACAAGGGCCATCTGCACACCGCGGACTGGCCCGCCCTCAAGGGCGCCTGCACGGTACGGCGCTTCTGGGACAGGACCGAGGACGAGCACGGCGCGCTGATCCATCGCCGTGACGGCAGCTGGGCCTTCTCCTACGCGCCCGGCGATGACGACGACGAGCCGATCTTCAAGTTCGACCGGCACCGCTTCACGGTGGGCGAGTACGTCACCATCACCGAGCACGACGGCATCGCCCGGCCCTTCCGGGTGGCCCGGGTCGAGCCGGCGATCCGGCGCGTCGCCTAGGCGAGGACTAGAGCCGGCGCACCGGCTGGGTCGCGAGCCAGCGGCGATAGCGAATGTAGGCGGCGCCGATGGCGACGCCGAAGCCCGAGAAGGAAAGGATCACGAAAAGAAGGTAGTAGAACTGCTCGGTCGTCATCGCCCGCTCCGGGTTGGAGCCGGCACTGTGACAAGCGGCAGCGGCCGTCGATTTGATCTGGATCAACGAGGCGCTGCGGCATTCCGGACTAGCATGCGCCGGGAGGGCGCCATGGACACCTGCTACTACGCCATCATCGAGCGCGCCGAGGACGGATCCTTCGAGGCCTGGGTGCCGGACCTTCCCGGCGTCACCGGCGTCGGCGCCACCGAAGAAGAGGTGCTGCAGCGCGTCTTCGGTAATGCGCGGGAATGCCTGCGCAACCTGATCGTGACCGGCCAGCCGCTGCCCGAGGCGCGGACGCTGGAAGACCTGCCGCAACGCGAGGAACGCGAGTTCCGTCGCCTGTTGCTGATCATCAGCTAGGGAGAGTGTGGGATGCCGCAGAGCGAGGCCATCGTCTGGATCAGCAACCGCGAGGCCAGCGTCTACCGGTTCGGTGACGACGACGTCGCGCGCGGCCTGATCAGCGCCGACGCGCCGGTGCTGACGCTGAAGCACAAGACCGGCGCCATGCAGACCGGCAACCTGATCGCCGACCTGGCCCTGCTCGACCGCGTCATCGATGCGCTGCGCGGCATCCGCAGCTGGCGCCTGACCGGCCCCGACGGCGCGCGCGATTATCTGCTGGGCTACCTCGAGCGCTACAAGAGCCGCGACGGCCATGTCGCGCGGCTGCTGACGCAGCTCGCCGGCGTGGCGACGCTCGACAGGCCGACCGACGACGCGCTGCTCGAGCAGGCGCGGCAGAAACAGGTAGCGGCTTAGCTACGCTGCTTGACGACGGCAGAGGCACGAGGCGCGGATCGGGACCTCGGTGCGGGCCTGCGCCAGGTCGAGCCGCGCCTTGATCAGCGGCGCCTCGATCTCATCGCCGCGGCGCACCAGGCATTCATGGAGCCCATGCAGGCTCCAGACGTTCTCGGGATGCTGGTAGGCACGGGCGAGCTTGCCGTCGTAGCCGAGGTCGGAGCGATAGACCGCCTCGGCCTCCTCGAGATGGCCCTGCTCCAGCAGCAGCGCGCCCAGCGCGTGGCGCGGCGGCTGCATCCAGCCCCACGGCTCGTCGTAGGGCAGCGCATCGGAGAGCTGCACGGCGCGGCGCAGATGGGCGAAGGCGAGGTCGAAGTCGCCGCGGCGATATTCGAGCTCCCCCGTCAGCATCTGCTCGGCGATGGCCAACAGGTCGACGACGGTGTTGTTGTGCACCAGCCGTGATTCCGGGACGCGGGCGCGGGCGGCGCGGAAGGCCTCGCGCGCTTTCTCGGCCTCGGCGATCTCGCCCAGCACCGAATGGGCGACGCCCTTGGCGTAGAGCATCATCGCCGTGGTCGAGCAGTAGAGCTCTCGGTCCTCGGGCAGCTCCTGGGCGATGATCTCGCGCCACTTGCCGAAGCGGATCAGCACGTGCTGCTTCATCGAGAAGAACGGTTCCAGGAAGTCGGCCATCGGCGGCGACGGGATTTTGATCAGCGCTTCGGGCGTGGTGTCTATCAGCTCCTGGGCAGCCTCCATGGCCGGCGTGTACTGACCGAGGAACATCGCGCCGTAGATCACGAAGTGATAGTTGTGGATGCGGTAGAGCGAATAGAAGTTCATCGCCCCGTCGCGCGCCACGAACTTGCGGTCGGCGACCACGGCCTTCTGGTTCCAGTGCACGACGTCGCGGTAGTTGCCGCACAGCACGTCGATATGGGTCGGCATGTGCACCAGATGGCCCGAATCGGGCACCAGCTCGCGCAGCCTGTCGCCGGCGCGCAGCGCCTTCTGCGGGAACGGCGACATTTCGATCAGGTGCACATAGAGATGCAACAGGCCGGGATGGTCCCACGACGCCGCGTCGGTCTCGAGCGCCTCGTCGAGCACCGCCATCGCCTCCAAGGTGTCGGCGCCTTCGGTCGGCTGGCCCGTCACGAGGTTCCACATCTGCCAGGGCGTCTCATTCATGATCGCGTCGACGAAGACGCAGCGCACGTCGAGGTCGGTGGGATGCTTCCTGAAGATGGCGCGCATGGCCTGGGTGTAGGCCTTGTTCCACGGCGTCATGTCTTCGATGGGCTCGCGCTGCGGGAAGCGCGCCGGCAAGGTGCTGATCAGCGCCTGTTCGACCGGTGTCGCCTTGGATGCGCAAGCGACGGCCTTCTTGGTGGCGTCGAAGGAGGTGGCCAGCGCCTTGGCCTGGCCGTTGGGGTCCATCAGCTCCCAGGGCACGTTGTAGTTGGGTCCGGCGGCGTAGGCCACGCCCCAGTGGGCCATGGCGCAGTCGGGATCGTGCTCCAGCGCCTTCTGGAAGCACTTCACCGATTCTTCGTGATTGAAGGCGTAGACCCAGGTCAGGCCGCGATCGAACCACGTCTGCGCCTCGGGCGAGGAGGTCGTGATCTTGCGGCCGAATTTACCGAGGTCGTAGTAGGTCATGGGCGCCCCCGCCGGTGATTTCTTTGCCGGGAGCGCGCCACTCCGTGGCGCTCATGCCGCGCTCATGAAAGACAAGAGCGCCACGGAGTGGCGCGCTCCCGGCAATGAGTCCCCATCGCGCGAAGCGCGATGGGGACGATGACTCTTTACTCCGCCGCCATCAGCTTCTTCGGCTTGGTGGCGTCGATGACCTCGCTGAGCCGTGGCGGGGACATCGGCAGGTCGGTCATGCGCACACCGATGGCGCGCGAGATGGCGTTGCCCACCGCAGCCGTCGGCGGAACGATCGGCACTTCGCCGACGCCGCGCACGCCGTAGGGATGCTGCGGATTGGGGACCTCGACCAGGATGGTCTCGATCTTCGGCAGGTCCGAGGCCACCGGCATGCGGTAGTCGAGGAAGCCCGGATTATCGAGCTTGCCCTTGGCGTTGTAGATGTACTCCTCGTTCAGCGCCCAGCCGATGCCCTGCACGGCGCCGCCCTGCAGCTGGCCCTCGACGTACGAGGGATGGATGGCGGTGCCGACATCCTGCGCCGCGGTGTAGCGGCCGATATGGACGCAGCCCGTGTCCTCGTCGACCTTGAGGTCGACGCAGTGCACGCCGAAGCCCGGGCCGGCGCCCGTGACGTTCAGCTGGGCATGGCCGTTGATCGGCCCGCCCGTGCGACCCGCCTGGGCGGCGATATCGGCGAGGCTGAGCGGCTCGAAGCTGCCGACCTGGTTGCCCGCGGGCTTGGCCATGCCGCCTTCCCAGATCACCGCCTCCGGATCGATCTTCCAGATCTTGGCGGCGCGCACCTTGAGCTCGCGGATCATGTCGCGCACCGAGTTCACCACCGCAAGACCCGTGGCGAAGGTGACGCGACTGCCGCCGGTCACGAAGTTGAAGCCGATCGACGCCGTATCGGCGATGATCGGCCGCACCCTGTTGTAGTCGACGCCGAGCTCCTCGGCCGCCATCAGGGCGAGCGAGGCGCGGCTGCCGCCGATGTCGGGATTGCCCGAGATCACCGTCACCGAGCCGTCCTCGCCGACGTGGGATGCGGCACTGGAATCGGCGCCGATGTTGAACCAGAAGCCGGCGGCCACGCCGCGGGCATAGCCGTGCTTCGGCGGCGTGCGGTAGTGCTCCGAGTGCTTCACCGCCTCCAGCGTCTCGACCATGCCGATGGTGTTGAAGGTGACGCCATAGGGCGTTTTGGTGCCGGCCTTGGCGGCGTTCTTCAGGCGCAGGTCGATCGGATCCATGTCGAGCTTCAGGGCGAGCATGTCGAGCGTGGACTCGACGGCCCACGCCGAGATCGGCGCGCCGGGCGCGCGATAGGCCGCGACCTTGGGCCGGTTGCTGACGACGTCGAAGCCCTCGATGTAGACGTTGTCGATGTCGTAGCAGGCGAAGCTGCACATGCAGGCCGGTCCGACCGGCGAGCCCGGGAAGGCGCCCGCCTGCATCTGGATGATGCACTCGGCGGCGACGATGCGGCCGTCCTTCCTGGCGCCGATCTTGACCTTGACGTTGCCGCCCGGCGCCGGGCCGGAGGCCTTGAACACGTCCTCGCGCGACATGGTCATCTTCACCGGCTTGCCCGCCTTCTGCGACAGCCGCATGGCCAGTGGCTCGAGATAGACCACGGTCTTGCCGCCGAAGCCGCCGCCGATCTCGGTCGGCGTCACGCGGATCTGCGAGGTCTCGATGCCGAGCAGCCGGGCGCAGAAGCCGCGCACCTGGAAGTGGCCCTGAGTGGTCGACCAGACCTGGATCTGGCCATCCTCGGCGGCCGACGCCAGGGTGGCGTGCGGCTCGATGTAGCCCTGGTGCACGGCCTGCGTCGTGTAATCCTTCTCGATCACGATCTCGGCCTGCTCGAAGCCCGCCTTGGCATCGCCCTTCTTGAACTCGATGCGCTTGGCGATGTTCGACGGCTTGGAGGCGGGCGGGTTGGCGCCCTCGGTCAGGAGATGATCGTGCAGGACCGGCGCGTTGGGCTTCATCGCCTCGGCAACGTCGATGACGTGCGGCAGGACCTTGTAGTCGACCTTGATCAGATCCAGCGCCTGCTTGGCGATCGCTTCCGACACCGCGGCGACAGCAGCGACGGGATGGCCCTCATAGAGCGCCTTCTCGCGCGCCATGATGTTGCGCGTGATGTCGCGCATGTTCACCTGCATCTCACCGGTCGGCACGATGAGGTTGGCCTGGTCGGGAAAGTCAGTCGCGGTGATCACCGCCTTCACGCCGTTCAGCGCGAGCGCCTTCGAGGTGTCGATCGACCTGATCTCGGCATGGGGGTGCGGCGAGCGCAGCACCTTGCCGATCAGCTGGCCCGGCAGGTTGAAGTCGGCGCCGAAGCGGGCGCGGCCGGTGACCTTGTCGGCGCCGTCCGGACGCTCCGGACGGGTGCCGATCCACTTGTACTTGCCTTCGAGATTGGGGCGATGCTCGCTCATCAGGCGGACTCCCTCATTTCAGCGGCCGTCTCGAGGACCGCGGTGACGATCTTGTCGTAGCCCGTGCAGCGGCAGAGGTTGCCCGCCAGCCAGTAGCGGACCTCTTCCTCCGTCGGGTTGGGATGCTTCTCGAGCAGGGCCTTGGAGGCGACCAGGAAGCCCGGCGTGCAGATGCCGCACTGCAGGGCGGCCATCTCGACGAACTTCTTCTGCAGCGGATGCAGCTTGTCGCCCTCGGCCATGCCTTCGATGGTCTCGATCTTCATGCCCTGCGCTTCCGGTGCCAGCACCAGGCAGGAGCAGACCAGGCGGCCGTTGACGGTGACGCTGCAGGCGCCGCAGTCACCCGAGCCGCAGCCTTCCTTGCTGCCTGTGAGCCCGAGATTGTCGCGCAGGACATCGAGCAGGGTCTGGTTGGCGTCGCACAGGAACTCGGTCGGCGCGCCGTTGATGGTGGTGTTGACGTGGATCTTGGCCATGTTCAGCGATTTCCCCTTTGAGCGGGCCCATTAAACCGGGCGGTGCCCGCGATGTTCGATGCCGTTGATGCGATCGTGCGCGATCTTGGCGGTGCGCTTCAGCAGCACGCCGGCGATCTTGGTGCGGTACTTGATGGTGCCGCGCTTGTCGTCGATCGGCTTGCACGCCGCCGAGCAGGCGGCCGCCGCGGCGTCGAGCGCCGCATCGTCGAGCTTGGAGCCGATCAGCGCCTTGGCGGCGTCCTTGACCAGCAGCACGGTGGGAGCGACGGCGCCGAGCCCGACGCGCGCATCGGCCACGGTGTCGCCCTTCATGGTGAGCGAGACGCCGACGCCGACGACGGCGATGTCCATCTCGGTGCGCGGGATGAGCCGCAGATAGGCGTCGGACGAGTTCTTCGGCCGCTTGGGCAGCGTCAGGCTGACCACGATCTCGCCGGTCTTCAGCGAGGTCTTGCCCGGTCCGACACAGAACTCCTCGACCGGCACCTTGCGCTTGCCGTTGGGCCCCGCGACGTTGACGATGCAGCCCGCGGCGACCAGGGCCGGCACGCTGTCGGCGGCCGGCGAGGCGTTGCACAGGTTGCCGCCGGCGGAGGCGCGGCCCTGGACCTGGGTCGAGCCGATCAGGTTCACGGCCTCGATCACGCCCGGCCAGGTCTTGCGCAGCTTCTTGTGCTCGCCCAGCACGGCGGCCGGCGTCGCCGCACCGATGGTGAAGCTGCCGTTCTTCTCGACGATCGACACCATCTCGGGGATCTTCTTCACATCGACGATCACCCCGGGGGTGCGGGCGCCCGACTTCATCTGCACCAGGAGGTCGGTGCCTCCGGCCAGGATGTAGCCCTTGCCCTTGGCGGCCTGCATGAACTTCACCGCGTCCTTCACGGTTTTTGCAGACTGATATTGGATTTCACTCATTAGCAGGCGTCTCCCCTAGGAATCTTCGGAATTTCGGTGGCGGCGTATCTGAGCGGACTGCAAGCCGCAGTGCAAGCCGGACGTGCCGAAATCGGCCGGTTTTCCGCGCACTTGACACGATTGCTTTCGCATCACGCGGGCTCATTGCCGGGAGCGCGCCACTCCAGTGGCGCACCATATACTGCTGCGACACCCTATGAGCGGCACTGGAGTGCCGCGCTCCCGGCAATGAGCGGGTCATGACGCCGTCGCCGCCACCGGCTCGCCGTGGGTGCGCTGCCACAGGGCTTCGAGGCCGGTCGCCAGGTCGGCGTAGCGGACGGGGCGCGCGGAGGCGCCGAGGGCTGTGATGGCGGCCTCGCCGATATGCTGGCCGAGCGCGCGGTAGGCTTCGAACTGGCCCTCGTTGAAGAACTGGTCGGCTGTCGTCTCGTGCGGGAAGGTCGGGCTCTTGTGGCGGTACTGGCCGATCACCTCGTCCTCGTCGCCGGTGCAGCTCGCCTTGAGATAGAGCAGCCAGCCCGTCTCCTTCTCCCCGGGATAGACGATGCGGCCCAGCACCAGGTGCGCCCCGGTGTGGGTGTCGGCCTTCAGCCGCAGCGCATCCAGGTTCATCTCGATATGGACTCCGAGATCGATGTAGGCGGTGCGCAGCAAGGTCGCGAGGCCGGCGAAGTACATCTGCGGATCGCACTCGCCATCGCCGATGACGATGATGCGGCAGCGCCGGCGCAGCAGCTCGATGGTCGCCAGATTCTCGATGTGCCCGCCGTCGCTCAGGTTCACCCAGCGATGCTTCTCGTCCAGCCGCATCGCCATCTCGAGCAGCAGCGCCTGCGGCCGCACGCGCCAGCGGAAGCGGTCGGCGAAGGTGTTCTTCAGCTTCACCAAGGGGTCGCCCGCGGCGATCGACTGGCCGTCTTCGACGGCGACGTCATCGTAGCGCGTGTAGCGATAGTCTCGACGCTCGCCGGACGGGGCGGACACCGTCACGAGCTGCCGCCCACCGTCGAGCTCCTGCACGCGAACCGTTCCGCCGATCTCGCTCAGCACGCGCGGTCCGGGGCGACGGATGAGGCGCGTGCCCGGCTTCACCTCATCGCCGTCCTTCACCACCAGCTCGGCGCCCGCCGTATAGACATGGCGGCGGGTCTCGCCATCGGTGCCGGTCACCACAACGGTCGTCCCCTCCTCGACGCTCACCCGGCCTTCGATCTCACTCACCGGCTGGGTGCTGAAGCGCATCAGCGTGCTGATGCTGGAGCCGAGATAGCCGCCGCCCGACACGGTCGACATGTAGTCGAAATGATGGAACAGCCCGGCCTGGTGGAAGGCCTGGGCGATGCCGAGATTGAAGGTGGCCGAGCGGATGCCGCCGCCGGAGAAGGCAATGCCCGCCAGCCCATGCGCCGTCGTCGGCAGCGTGGTGTCGGCGAGGCCGCGCCCGGCTCCCTTGTCGTCGAGCAGCTCCCAGCGGCTGCGCACCGAGCGCAGCTCGTCGACGAACACCTCGGCGAAGGTAAACCCGGCGCGATCGTCCTTGCGTTCGCCAGTGTCGATGTGGCGCGCCAGGTCCTCCTCGAGGCGGCCGGGATGGGGCACCCAGACACCAAGCCGCATGTTGATCATGGTCATGAAGGCGACCAGGGCGGGCGACGTGCTGCGGCCCATGTTGGGCGAGGCGGCGGCGGCCGAGATCGCCATGGCGCTGGCGAGGTTCACCTGCGGGAAGACCTGCTCCATCGAGGCGCTGCGGCAATAGCCGGTGCGCTCGCCGCCGATGAACTTCTTGCTGAAGATGAAGAAGTCGCTGTGGCGGTCGCGCAGGCCGATATCGGCGCTGCCCTGCAGGTTGAGCGCGACGTTGATCAGGTGATAGGGCGCCGTCGAGCCGGCCTCGTGGTAGCAGAGCTCGCCGAGCGGCACGTCCTCCTCGATATCGACCTGGCCGCGCGCGTTGACGCCGAGCAGGAAGGCCGAGGCCAGCCGGTCGCGGTAGAGCGCGTGCACCGAGGTCTGGTTGATGTCGACCGTCAGCCAGCCGAACAGCCAGAGCTCGACCGCGACGGCGAGCACGAAGAGCTTCAGCGGCAGGTCCGAATTGTCCATGTCGAGCGCGGCGGTGGCGGCGAAGATGCCGTAGATGACGGCGGCCAGCAGCAGGTGCAGCCCGATGATGGAGGCCAGCAGGCCCGAGAGGCGGCCGTATTCCGGCGCCGAGAAGGTGCCGTTGCGGTAGCCCGTCGCCATGGCGAACAGGATGCCGACGATGAAGACCGCCGGCGTCACCAGCAGCAGGATCAGCAGGTGCTCGAGATGGGCGATGCCGTTGAACAGGCCAGTCAGCAGGTCGCCGCCGGGCGTGGCGTTGCCCTGGAAGACCAGGTACTCGGCCACCACGACGATCAGCGCCAGCGGCGCGATCACGCTGCCCACCGCGATCACCGCCACCGCCACCATCTGCCAACGGCCGCTCAGCACGCTCAGCAGCTTGGGCGCGGCGCTGAGCGAGGCGATGGCGGTCGCGGCCAGCGCCAGGTACTCGCGCCACGGCAGGTGCTTGCCGATCAGCCGGTGATACCAGTCGACGAGATGCGGCAGCAGCTCGAACACCGCCGCGCCCAGCACCAGGAGAAGCGCGATCGCGAAGCTGCGTTCGTAGCGGTCGCGCGATTCGACCGAGCTGTCGCTGCCGCTCGCCAGGCTCTTCTTGTAGCCCGCGATCTTGCTCAGCATGGTGGCGACCGGGAACAGCAGCACCCAGCCGACCGCCAGCGCCAGCACCAGCGGCGTCAGCAAGATGCGGTCATGCATGTAGGGATAGAGGAAGCTCAGCGCGATGGCCGCGAGCAGCAGCGGCGGGCTGAAGATCAGCGCATTGATGAAGATGCCGCGGGCGAGCACGGCGGCGATGCGCAGATAGTCGAGGAAGCCGCCCACCGCCATGTAGTTGGAGTGGTTGCGCAGCCAGGTGAGGAAGGGCGATTCGGTCGGGCCTTCGCTGAGGGCGAAGGGGAAGTCGCCGTACTTCGCGGGGCTGCGAGGGCGGTCGCCCGGCCAATCAGTCACGGTAGGCCCCCGTCATCCCGACCGCAGCCGAGCGTAGCGAGGCGGAGCGGAGGGACCTCTTTTGACGATGCGTTGACAAGAAAGGTCCCTCGACTTCGCTTCGCTGCGCTCGGGATGACGGAGGTTAAGCACGGAACGACGCAATCGCCTTCTCGTCAAACTTCAGCCCCAGGCCCGGCTTCTGCGGCAGCAGAAGGTGGCCGTCCTTTATCTTGGGCGTCTCCTCGTAGAGGCAGAGCATCCACGGCATGTACTCGACGGTGAGCCCGTTGGGGCAGGCCGCCACCATGTGGACCAGGATCTCGGGCATGACGTGGCTGACGATCGGCAGGTTGAAGGCCTCGGCCATGCCGGCGACCTTCATCCATTGGGTGACGCCGCCGACCCGCGCCAGGTCGACCATGACGATGTCGACCGAGCGCGCCTCGATCATGTGGCGGAAGGGCACGATGCCCCAGACATACTCGCCGCCGGCGACCGGCGTCTTGAGCGCGGCAGTGACGCGCGCCAAACCCTGAAAGTCGTCACAGGTCGTGACGTCCTCCAGCCAGAACAGGCCCACGCCCTCCTCCTCGACGCGGTGGCCGATCTGGATCGCCTGCTCGGGCCGCCAGCGCTGGTTGATGTCGCACATCAGCTTGATGTCGGGGCCGATCGCCTCGCGCACGACGCGTACGCGACGCACTTCCTCGGCCGGCGTCGGATGGCCGGGCAGCGCCATCTGGGTCTTCATCTCGCGGAAGCCCTTCTGGACCAGGATCTGCGCGGCGCGTTGCGCCTGCTCGTCCTTGAGGCCGCGGCGCAGCGAGCCCGAGGCATAGGTCGGCACGCGATCGCGATGGCCGCCCAGAAGCTTCCAGAGCGGCTGGTCGAGAGCCTTGCCCTTGATGTCCCAGATCGCGGTGTCGATGGCAGAGATGGCCAGGGTGAAGATGCCGCCCAGCCCGCCGCCAGGATCGCCGGTGCGCAGCTTGGTCACGATCGCCTCGACGCGCTGCGGATCCTCGCCCACCGTCGCGGCGGCAAGATCCTCGACCGCGGCGTGCAGGCTCCTCGTCAGGCGGCCGCCATAGAGCGTGACGCCGATGCCTTCGATGCCGTCATCGGTGCGCAGGCGCACGGCGACGATCGGGCGCTTGCGGCCGGCTTCCTCGGGCATGTTGGCCAGCGGATCGTCCTCGGGGACGAGGAGCGTGAGGACTTCATAGCTCTTGATCTTCATCACTGACCTCCCCGGGACGCCGGCGGCATGACATTCGCGCAATTCCCGCATTTTGCGCTACCCCCTCGAAGGGTGGAGCTCAGGGTGAAATCGGCGGCCGCGGAGCAGACGAAAGCATCCCGCGTACTATAACAATAGTGCTCGTTATAATCAAGAACATTGGTGTTGAAAGAAGCACGGTCGCAATTTTGTTGCGACTTTTGAGGCTCCATAACGCCCCACCCATGGCCGCCCTTGCCCTCGACCACACCACTCCTTGTCCCTCGACCCTTCGATGCCAGCAGTGCTGTCACGCGGCGAAAACATTAGATGGAAAAACATTGGATGCGGGCCGCCGCCATACAGAGTTTTTCGCCCCTCGAGGGTGCTCAGGGCACGACGCGAATTACTGGACACCGGCCGGTCCAATAATTCGAACTCCAGACCTGGGCGACAAAGCGCAAGCGCCGGCGTTCGCCGCGCCAAAAAAGAGCGCACGTGTTCATTCGTTTCTCCGTTGTGATCGACAGCGTTCAGCGAACGGAAGGACCGGCGCGCGCGGATGGGCCACAATTTCCGGTGAAGGGGTCAATGCCATTTCGTTGCCGCGCTCCTCTCTGAGTGCTGGCAACGCTTGCACGCGATGAAACGATGTGAAGAGACGAAGTCATGAGACCACCTCGCTTGTTTGAAGGTGGTCCGCATACGCCACAAAATTGCGCTCAGGAGTCAACCTGAAACGCTAATGACACTTGAATGCTTCTGGCACTTGAGAAAGCCAGCACAGGACGCTGCCCACCCGTAACCCCTGCGGCACATGCGGCTGAAGCGGGACGCGGCCTGGCTAACGCGACCTCTCGTCCGATAAGAGGTGTCCGGTCTCCGAGTTGAGGAAATGCATGCGCCCGCATGCCAGGCAGTGGATGCCGTCATATCTCACCTGACGACTATCGGACGGCGCCGCAGGCGTCGAAGTCAGGTGAGTCTGCACTTTCTGTCCCGTCGTCGGGCAGCGAAAGATGACGGGCCGCGCCATGCTCGCATCGTGACCGTCGCCAGATCGGCGGCTTTGCGCTGGATCAAACGACAGACAAATCGTTCGTTAATGAACGAACCATTCCGCCCCTGTCTGGACACACTCCGACACCCGCACATTGTGCAATGAATGCGCGGACTGGGTTGTGGCGTAGCAAGAGCGCCTTCGAATGGGATGGCCGCGCCGTCTGCGCGATGTTGCCTGTCCGGCTGTGTGGGCGGCAGGCAAGGTGCAGGAATGAACGGTGATGCCGTCCCCGGCGCCGCCGGTGCTGCGGCGGACGCGTCCCGTGCCGGCTGTGGGTTCGGCACGGGCGCGGTCGTGGCGTGGACAAGCCATCGTCATCACCGGGTGGGCCGCCGCCCTTCCACCGATGCCCCGGCGGTGCACCAGGTGCCGCGAACGGCCATGCCTGCGCGTCCGCACGCCGGTGGCGCCGCCTTCGGCGAGGCCACGCGAGGGCCATCTCCCCCACACGTGGCATTTGCCACGGGCCCAAACGTCGTCGTGCGTTAGGCTGGTGGCGCCAGGCTCGGGGCGCCAGGCTCGGGACACTCGACGGTGGATGTTATCGGGAGGGATACATTGGCCAGGAAAGTCGAGATCAGCGAGGCCGTGGGCATCCGGAACGGCGTGCGACCCTGCCCGAATCGCCAGCCCGACCTCGAGAAGATCCGCGATCTCTTCGACGCCATCCCGACCGACGCCGGCGGGACACGGGACAGCATCGGCGACTGGGCCACGGTCAGGCAGCTCCTGATCGCGGAGATCGCCGCCCAGATCACGATCTTCCAGGGAGCGCAGCCGGGCCTGACGGTCGACGGCGCGATCGACAAGTCAGGCAATACGCTCCGGCGCATGAACGCCATCGCCGCCGCCCAGGGCGGCGTCACGATGATCACAGCCTCGGTTTCGCACGACGTGGCGCCCTATTCCGTGACCGGCAACGACATCAGCTTCACGGCGATCGACAGCTTCACCATGCCCGGCCGGGGTCCGCTCAAGATCATCCGGGACCGATGGAGCTATGTCCGCCGGCTGGTCCGGGTCGAGAACTGCTCGATCAAATGGTTCGGTGTGCTGTTCAATGCCCCGGGCGGCACGGCGCAATTCGGCTCCGTCCCGCACATCTACTTCACCCCGCATCCCTCCCAGGGTCACTACTACGATCCCGGCTACGACAGCTTCACGACCTGGCGCAAGCTCTGGCACGACTACACCCAGGCGCCCGGCCGCCAGGTCGTCACCGCCGGCAAGGACCAGGTGCTGGTGGTGCCGTTCTACACCAACGCCCAGCACCGCGGCGGACTGGGCGACTTCCTGCAGAACTGGAAGGAGACGGTGACGACCGTCGTGACCGCGGCCATCGACTCGATCGATCCGATGGCCTTGCGCGACCGGTTCGAGTTCAGCGAGATCTATTCGACGAGCTTCTCGGACGGCTGGATTCCCCATCGCCAGTTTCACACCGAAGGCTCGGGGGTCCAGCAGATGACGACGCGGGTCGTCGATCTCGACGGTCAGGCAGCGCACCCGCCGTCACACTGGCGGCCCGCCAAGGGCATCATCTATCTCGACCGGGTGCCGCCGCGGCTCGGCAATCCCGTGGGCAACGAATGGTATGTCGGAGGTCGCTGGACGCGAGAGATCATGGCGGACGATTGGGGCGGCCGCTTTACCGGCCACGCGGCCTGCTCCAGCTACCTGCTCTACCACGCCATGCGCCTCGGCTAGATCGACTCATTGCCGGGGCCCGATGGGAAGCACGGCGCTTATCCTTCAGGGAACGTGGAACTCCCGCAGCCGGGTGACGAGCGCGTGCGGTGCGCCTCCGCATGAACACATTTCTACCGCGCTCCTTCGTGCAAGGATGCAGCCGGTGGGTGTGTGGTGGAACGATGGCGCGAGCTCTTCGGGCCGCAGCGATGTGCTGCGCGGCGGCGGTTGCACTATCCTGGGCGCCGCGATCGGTGGCGCAAGGTAACGCGCTCGGCGCCGTCTCCGACGCTCTGGGCGTCGCCGACGCCCGCGGCGTCGTTGGCGTGTCGGTGATGGCGCTGGGCAGCGCGCCCGGGCGCGGCGCCGCACCCGTGACGCCGCCGGGACCGCAGGCGCTCGACGGGCCGGACTGGCCCCCCTTCTCGGGCATGAGCCGACGGCCGGTGCCGCGCTCACCGGACAGCTATTCCTTGCGGCCGGTCTACTTCGACAACCAGGCCTTCGAGAGCGCGGCGGACTGCCTGACGGCGGCTTCTCTCCGGCGCCTTCCCCTGGAAGTTTGCGAATGAGGGAGGTCTGCGAATGAGGGCGCGCAGGCGAAGCGCGGTAGCCGGCCCGGTTCTCCTGCTGTGGTCGCTCCTTCTGGCCGCTCCCGGCACGGCCTGGCCGCAGAACGCGGCCTTCAGCTGGCGAGACATCGACTGCCCGGCATCGCGCATCGTCGCGTGGCGCGGCCTCACCTGCCGGGAGAGCGGGGTCACCACCAGCCACGGCCGCATCGCCGCGTTCCGGCAGTGGGCGGCGTTCGGGCCGGGCCCCGCCGGCTACTACGTCCATATGTTCCTGGCGGAGGCGGTGAACGGCGCCTCCCTCGAGGGCGATGAGACGATGAGCGACTTCGTGAAGTGGATGGTCGGGAACGGCACGTCGATCAGCCGCCTGTCCGACGTGCAGCGCGGCGGCGACGCCGACTACGTCACCTTTCTTGACGACCGCATGACGCGGCAATGCGTCGGGTTCCGGCGCCTGGGCGACTTCCGCCGGCACGGCTACGAGCGGCTGACGGGCGGCCTCCTCTGCGCGCCGCCGGGAGCGGCGCTCACCACCGACGACGTCGAGCTGTTCATCGAAAACGTGCGGCTGCGGCCGGCCGGCACCAGCGCCGCCTCGCGCTGAAGATTTTCACCGCGGCCGGCAACGAAGCCGACAAGGTTCCGTTGGCTCGCCAGGGCAATGACGTGCGGTGACGTGCAGTGCAGTGCCCTCGACATCCCTTCCCCAATCATTCGATGGAGCAGCCCCATGGCGAGCGAAGAGACCAAGATCACCTCCGGCAGCCTGATCGCGGCCGAGAAGGTCGAAGGAACCGACGTCTACAACATGAATGGCGAGAAGCTCGGCACGGTCGACGACATCATGCTCGACAAGGTGAGCGGCAAGGCGATCTACGCCATCATGTCGTTCGGCGGCTTCCTCGGCATCGGCGAGAAGTATCATCCCCTGCCGTGGTCGACCCTGACCTACGACCAGAGCAAGGGCGGCTACGTCGTCAATCTCGACAAGACGATGCTCGAGAACGCGCCGAGCTACGGCATGGACGAGAACTTCAGCTGGACGCCGGACTACGGCCGCCAGGTCGACAAGTACTACAACGCGCCGAGCTATTGGTAGGCAGAGCTCTTGCCGGAGCGCGGACCTCCAAAGTCGCGGTAAACCGCGACTGGTCCGCTCATGGTCTTTGCCGGGAGCGCGCCACTAGAGACGGAGCGAAGCTCCGTCATAAGTGGCGCATCATCTCCTGTCTCAACACCGCATGAGCGCCACGGAGTGGCGCGCTCCCGGCAATGACTAATGCACCAGCGCCCGCTCGGACGGGCGGTAGATGATCGTCACGGTCCATTGCGGCTTGGCGCCGGCCGGCTGCTCGGCCGGCAAGGTCCAGCCGCTGATCCTGTCGAGCCCGCTCTGTCCGGCCCACCAGGCTGCCGCCGCCTTTTCCGCTTCCGCCCGCGTGGGCGCGGTGAAGGCTTGCCAGTACTTCGCTTTCTTCAACATCGGCTTCGGTCTCTCCCGCATCAGCGCCGCTCGACGATGACGTAGACCAACGCCTCGGCCGCGGGGTCGGGATTCTCGACCGCATGCGTGACGTCGGTGCGGCAGCTGCAACTGTCGCCGGCGGCGAGCTCGGCGGTTTCGTCGCCCACGGTCAAGCGAACCGCGCCGCTCACCACGTGCATGTGCTCGACCGTGCCGGCAGCGTGGGCGGCGGTGGGGCCGAGCACGGTGGATGGCGGGATCCGAAAACGAACGAAGTCGATGCGGTTGCCGGGCGCCGCCGGCGTCAGGCTCTCCCACGGTGCGGGCTCTGCGCCGCCGGCCCCCTCGCCGCTGCGCAGGATGCGAATGCGCGGCGACGGACCCGCGCCCGCCTCGACCAACGAAGCGGCGCTGACCCCCAGCGCCTCGGCGAGCCGCACCAGGGTGATGACGGTGGGTGACTTCGTTCCGCGCTCGATGTCCGAGATCATCGACGGCGAGATGCCGCTCAGCGCCGCCAGCGTCCGCAGGCTGAAGCCGCGCGCCTCGCGCTGTTGCTTGACGGCGCGTCCGGTGCGGAGGCTGACCTCGTTCTCCGAATCGTCCTCTAAAGTTGACAACATGTCCTCCATAGTGCACACAGACGGCCGATCCAAGCAAGGGAGCAGACGCCATGGACAAGGCCGAATTCGAAGCAGGGCTGCGTGCCGACGGTTATCGGGTCGTGAACACCAGCATCAAGCCCAATCTGAACTCAGGCAATCATTGCCATGACTTCGATGCCAAGGCTTTTGTCCTGGGCGGCGAGATCACCATCACCCGCGACAACACCCCGGTCACCTTCCGCGCCGGGCAGTGCTTCGAGGTCCCGGCGGGCTACCAGCACGCCGAGCATGTCGGACCGGAAGGCGTCGCCCTGCTGTCGGGCCGCCGCCGCAAGGGCGCGCCGAGCCGCGAGGCCTTCGAGAGCGATCTGCGCCGCGAGGGTTTCGAGGTCATCCATGGCGGCCAGCAGCCCTGCTACAGCGAGGACCTGCACGCCCACGATTTCGACGCGCGCATCATGGTGCTGGGCGGCGAGATCACCATCGTGCGCGACAACAAGGCGGAAACCTTCCGCGCCGGCGATCACTGCGAGATCGCGGCGGGATGCCTGCACACCGCGCAGGTCGGGCCGGAAGGCGTCGCCTACATCGTGGGGAAGGCCTGCCGCCGGCAATAGCATCGCTGATATTGTATCGACTCATTGCTGGGAGCGCGCCACTCCGTGGCGCTCAAGTGATGTTGAAACGGCAAGGAAGAGCGCCACGGAGTGGCGCGCTCCCAGCAATGATCCTGGATGGAGGGGGCAACCCATGTTGCTGCGTTCGCTAGAAATCTCCAAAAGCGAATTCGAGGCCGGCACCGGCTGGACGTTGAAACCGGAAGGCGCCTGCCAGGGCTCGGTCTGCATTCCGCTGTCACGCTCCGCCAGCGACACCATCGACGTGGCTGAAGTCGCCCGCGACATGGGCATGCCGCTGGTGGCGGCCGAGGAGCATGGCCTGTGGGCACTGGGGCCGGCGGCCATCGGCTCGCGGGCGCTGGCCAGCGCCGAGGCGCCCGACCTCAACTTGCCCGATCTCGACGGCAAGATGTTCAGCCTGTCGAGCCTGCGCGGCCAGAAGGTCCTGCTCTACGCCTGGGCGCCTTATTGAGGCTGCTCGCGAGACTTGCCCGTGTGGCGGTCCCTGCGCGATGAACTCCATCCCCAAGGCTTCGAGCTGGTGGCGGTCGGGCTCGATACGCTGGGCGACGCCGGCTGCCGCGCCTTCATCGAAGCGGCAAAGCCGACCCATCCCTCCTTGATCGACCGGCACCACGTGCTGGCCGAGCTGCTAGGGGTGATCAACATCCCGAGCAGCGTGTGGATCGACGAGAACGGCATGATCGTGCGCCCGGCCGAAGTCGCGCCGGCGCCGCCGCAGCCCAACAGCGGGCCGCGGCTTGGCCTGCCGCCGGACGCGCCGCAGCGCATGCTCGACATCATGGCCGAGGCGGCCAAGATCCGCCGCGAGACCGACGCCTATCACGCGGCGCTGCGCGACTGGGTGGCGCGCGGCGCCGACAGCCGGTTCGCCCTGTCGCCCGACGAGGTGATCGCGCGGTCGCGGCCGCGCGATGCCGACAAGGCGCTGGGCCATGCGCACTTCCAGCTGGCCTCGCAGCTCGAGATGGACGGCCATCACGCGGCGGCGATCCGGCACTTCCGCGAAGCCCACCGCCTGGTGCCCGACAGCTGGACCTTCCGCCGCCAGGCGTGGTCGCTCGAGAAGGTGGGCAACGATGCGCTGGCCCGCTTCTGGCAGGGGCCGGACCCGAAATCGCCCGAGGCCTGGCCTTACGAGGGTGACTGGCTGAAAGACGTGCGCAAGATCGGGGCGGAGAACTACAACGATCCGTGGCGGCCTTGATGGGGCCGCCGCCAGATATGTTGCAGCAGAGTGCTCAGCATAGATACCGAGCGTTGATGCCTTTGCTTAGGCGTCCCTGACCTTCATTTCAGCAGCCAAGAACATCTGAAGCATCCGACCGACCTCCGTTGAGGCCAGTGTCGTCGTCAACTTTCCTTGAATCTCAATGACCATTTCTCGGAAGGTAATAATCTTTATCGGATTGCCTCCGATCAACTCACGAAATGGCTTGTGGCTCTCCCAAACCGCCCGGTCGCCGATGAGGCGGGCGACGGCGGTGACGTACGTAAAGCAGTCTGTTCCAGTGGCGTTACGGACGGCTGTTACGAATCCTTCGGCCCATTTTGGACTTGTTAGCTCGCGGAACGCCTGCCAAGCCTTGCGCCCTCGCCGTATCTTATCGCCTTCGATAGCACGAATTTCCGCGGCAGGATTGAAACCGCTCTGCCAACTTTTGCAGCTAACAACGATAACTCTGCGCTCGTTGTCCAGCTTCGGATGAAATCCGATCACGTCGATGTCGCTGTGGTTGGAGTCCTGATTGAGGACGAACTCCGGATGATCCTTGCGGGGCAAGAACTTGACGTTGTGTTGGACGAAGTATCCCTTGTGAACAAGGTATTCTTCAACGATCTGTTCCAATATGTCTTCTTTGAAGCCTAGCCACCGTCCCTACTGTTCTGGCTGCTGCCAGTTCTCGCACCCGGATTCGCCCGTCCAACATTCAATGCCTTCGTCAGCCCGTAGAATATCTCATACTCAACGTGAGTTCGAACTTTTGGGGCTAGATTGGATGGCGTTCGTTCGCGAAAGCACCAGCGGATGAACTGTTCACTGCGCTCGTCTTCATCATCCCTTTCGATGTAACAAACAACGTTCTGCTCATACAAAAACTGCAGAAAACCGTCAGCAGATTCGAAAAATTGGGGAAGAGGCTTACTGCCGCCCGTACAATCAGCGATAAAATCCGTAAATGCGTCAATGAATTCATCATATGAAAACTTCTTTTTTCCTCTTAGATGGGAGAAGAACTGTAGAAAGAGATCAAACTCGTCCTGCGAGTAGTAGAAAAGCAGCTGATCCCTGATCTCTCCCAATAAATAGTCGGCGTGGGCATCACGAAACGAAGGATCATTAAAGTCGTTCGCACTGACATAGCTTAGCCCCGATACTGACGGGACCATTCCATCAAGAATAATCCGCGTAAAGCGTTGGTTGGACAACTGTGTCTTGATCACCATGAGCACCAACAGAAATATCTCGGCAAAGGAACCTATTCGATATCTCGCGGAGCGCATCGACAAGGCTGATCTGGGAGAGAATGTGGTGCGTGCCAGGTTGGAGACCCACGTTGTGCCTTTTGATGCATTGAACGTTGGCGGGTACACAAAAATCAGCTCGGAGCAAGACCGGCAGAAAAAGATCCAGCGCGATTTCGCAAATTTTCTTCAAGCACGTGCGAGCTTGGTGAATTCGGCTTTCAAGGCGTTATGCGAAGGGCGCAATTGGCCAAACGAAGGATAGTGATCGCCAGTTCGCCCCCAGTTGCAGTTAGGTAAGCAAGATTGCGTGCGCCTGTCGCAGCCCCTAGAAGTCGCCAAGGAAGAAGCGGGTGCCGATCTATCTCTTTGGACCCTTCGTTCTCGATCCGGCCGAGCGTTCGCTGACGCGCGATGGCGGGAAGACGGCGGTTCCCGGCAAGGCCTGGCAGATCCTGGTGATGTTGGCCGAAGCGCGCGGCAGCCTGGTCACGCACGAGGCGATGCGGGCAAAGCTGTGGCCCAACATCGTCGTCGAGGACCGGACCTTGACCGTCCACGTGTCGACCCTGCGCAAGGCGATGGGCGGCGGGACGCATATCGAGACCGTGCCCGGCGTCGGCTATCGCCTGGCCGTCCCCGTCAAGGTCATGGCCAACACCGAGGGCGCGGAGCGACAGGCCTCCGCGCGCCCGCCCCTCCCTGTCCCCGTGTCGCGACGCCTTGCGGTGCGGCCCTTCTCGACCGCCGGCCTGGCGCTGAGCGACACCTGGCTCGGGGTCGGCATGGCCGACGCCCTCACCAACATGCTGTCGGCGATCCCCGGCCTGACGGTCGCTCCCGTCGCCGCCGCCGACCGGGTCTCGTCCGCCACCGACACGCTCGCGGCGGCGCGCTCGCTCGAGCTCGACCAGATGCTCGAAGGCTCGGTCGACCTCGACGACGAACGCCTGAAGGTCTCGGCGCGCCTGATCGACATATCGACCGGGCGCACGCGGCAGGCTGAGACCTTCGCGCAGGCCGAGGGCGGGGCCGGCGCCGCGGCCCTGCAGGAAGCGATCGCGCAATGGGTCGCGCAGTCGATGCTGCAATCGTCGGCGCTCGACCCCGTGCACAGCTATCATCCGCGCTCGTCCGAGGCCTTCTTCCTGCAGCTCCAGGCGCGGGCCAGCCTGCGGGCGCACGCCGCCGTCCCGGCGATGCGCGCCCTGGTGCTGTTCGAGCAGGCGGTGGCGGCCGATCCCGACTACGGGCTGGCCCATGCCGGGCTCGCCTCGACCTACAGGCTGCTGGGCTCGACGGCGATCCGCCGGCCGCTGCCGATCGAGGAGGCGATGCCGAAGGCGCGCCAGTCGGCCGAGCGCGCGCTCGCCCTCGACGACAGGATCGACGAGGCGTGGACCGTGCTCGGCCACATCAAGATGGAGGTCGACTGGGACTGGGAGGGCGCCGAGGCCGACCTGGCGCACGCCGTCGCGCTCAATCCCAGCTCGGTCGATGCGCTGGTCACCTATGGCCAGTTCCTGGGGACGCTGGGGCAGTACGGCGAGGCGATCGACGTGCTGCAGCAGGCGTTGCGCATCGACGCCGCGTGCGCCGACGCGATGAACCTGCTGGGCTTCATCCATTCGGTCGGCGGCGAGGCCGATCGCTGCCTCGACTACCTGGCGCGGATGGCCGAGCTGGCGGGCGCTGCTGTCGCGCATCCTGGTGCTCGACGAAGCCGGACGGCGCGACGACGCCATGCGGGAGAGGCTGGCCTGGCTGAGGCTCGAGGAGCGGCGGCCCGACCTGGCCGACCAGCTGGCCGACACCGAGCGGACGCGCGGATGGGAAGCGGCGATGGACGAGTGGATCGGCCTGCTGGAGCGGCGCAGCCGGTGGACCGCCGCGGCCTTCCAGTCCGCCGTCGCCGGCCAATCCAACCCAAAATGGGTCGAGCACGCGCTCGACTGTCTGGAACACGCGCAGAACCAGCGCTTCGCCACCTTTCCGCTGTTGCTGCAGGCGCAGGCGCTGCGGCCGCTGCGGGGGCATGCCCGGTTTCGGGCGATCCTGCGCGGGCTCAGGCTGGAAGGGCGGGCCTGTTTCGAGGCGCGGTGAGGGCTCCTCCTTGGCCTCCAGGGGGCGCTGAAAGCCGCAACTCCTTGCACTCCAAACCAATTGCACCAGAGACGCAATATATGCACACTCCCGCCTTAATTAAGAGGGTGGGGGAGTTCGCTGAGGAGACGCAAGCAGTTAGCGGCACTGTTGGCCCTGGCGGTGTTGATGCAGGCCGCGCCGGGGCGGGCGCAGGTCCAGATTCCGCTGCAATACGCCTTGGACAACACGCGCCTCGGCATCTACGTCGGGATCAACGGGTCGCCGGGCAAGCCCTACCTGTTCGACACCGGCTCGACCCTGTTCAACGCCGCCTACCACTCGGCCTGGTGGGCGGGCTTTGCCAATGCGCCGACCAGCAACAATGCGCCGACAACGCCCGGACTGCCGACCGGCGTCGCCTACAAATACCTGGGCGACTCGCAGCCTTTCTATACGGGCAACATCGTGCAGGTGCCGCTCCTGACGTTCTATCAGTCGGGCAATCTCACGACGCCCGTTGCGTCGCTTTCCTCGGGTGCCGGGTTCCAGGTCAACGCCCTCTATCAAGGCACCGACGCCAAGGGAAACACGATCTATTTCCCGCGCTACTTCGACGACCACACCAGGGCGCCGATGGGTGACACGTGGTACGGCACGTTCGGCGCCGGCAACTTCACGTCCTCCCTGGACACGTCGACATCGGCCACGTACCTCGCCGGCGGCATCCTGGGCCAGGCGGTGATTCCGGGCATGGCAGCGCAGGGTTACGTCTTGTCGGCCAACGGCCAGGCGAACCCCACCAATGCGGGCAGTTCGATCGTCAATACGCCGAGGAGCGGCAACAGCAGCGTGACGGTGGGCGGCCAGCAGGTGCAGCTCTGCAGTCCCTGCGTGTCGCTGGGATTGACGCCCGCGGTACTGGGACAGTTCATGCCGGTCGGCTTGCCCGCCAACAATCCGGGCCTGGTGGGCGCCATGCGAACCGCGCGCGGCGAGTACTTCCCGGTCTCGGGCAATCCCGGCTCGGTGCAGGACAGCATCCGCATCAACGCCACGCTGAACGGCGGCACGGTCACGACGTCCGCCCTGCTGGACACCGGCACGGTGAATCTCGGCATCAACCAGAATCTGAGCGGTGGCACGGCCGGCAATACCCTGATCGTCGTCGGCGTGGATGCGAAGGGCAATCCCATCGTCGCCCTGCCGACATCGTCGATGACCTTGACGGACTCCGGTGTCTACAGCCGCAACACCCAACACACTTACGCCAACATGACGCTGGGCATCGGCTTCTTCATGCAGAATTCGGTGCTGTACGACCTGAGCGACGGGCTGCTTTCCTGGACGCCGTACTTCGTGACGACCCAGCCGCTCGTCACCACGGCGGACGGGCCGCTGATCATCGGCGGCAGCAACGTCATGCTGGGTCTTGCCGGCGTGATCTCCGGGCCGGGGGGCGTCATCATCAACTCGGGCGGCAACGCCCAGCTCAGCGCCGTCAACACCTATACGGGACCGACCCTGATCAACCCCGGCGGAACACTCCTGATCTCGGGGCCGGGCAGCATCGCCCAGTCATCGGGCGTGACCAACAACGGCATCTTCGACATATCGCGCGCCTGGCAGCCGGTCGCCGTCCAGTCGCTGGCAGGCTCGGGCACGATCTATCTCGGGCCCCAGAACCTTACCATCACCAACGGCAGCGGCACCTACACCGGCAACATCGCCGATGCCGGCGGCGCCTACAACGTCGCGGGCGGCAGCCTGACCCTGGCCGGCGGTTCGCTCACGCTCGCCGGCACCAACACCTATACCGGCGGCACCTCGGTGAGCGGCGGCACGCTGACGCTGTCGGGATCGATGGTGGGGCCGCTCAGCATCCTTCCGGGCGGCACCTTCGCGTTGGCGCCCGGCGGCAGCTATGCCAATCCCGGCGGCACGGTGGCGAACAGCGGGACCCTGGTGGTGAACGGCACGCTGTCGTCCAACGTGCTGAACGGCGGCCTGCTTACCGGCGCGGGCACCATCGTCGGCAACGTCTTGAACGGCGGCATCGTGGCGCCCGGCAACTCGATCGGCACCCTGTCGATCGCCGGCAACTACATCCACGGTTCCCCGGCGAGCTACATGGTCGAGGCCAACGCCTCCGGGCAGAGCGACCTGATCAATGTCGGCGGCACGGCAAACCTGCAGGGCGGCCCGGTCTTCGTCTCTGCCCAGCCCGGCACCACCTACGCGCCGCGGACCACCTACAGGATCGTGAGCGCCGCGGGCGGTCTTTCAGGCACCTTCTCCTCGGTCAATGAGCTCTATCCCTTTCTGCTGTCGAGCCTCAGCTACGACGCCAACAACGCCTATCTTACGCTGCAGATCGGCGGCTTCGCGGCGGCGGCGGTGAACCCGATCCAGTACGCGGTGGGCACGGTGCTCGACGCCAACGTCAACAACGCCACCGGCGACTTCGCCCAGGTGCTGAGCGCCATGGCGACCAACGTCGTCACCGACCAGGCGGCACAATCGGTGCTGCAGCAGCTCTCGGGCAACAATTACGCCGGCCTGTCGAGCTCGATGGTGCAGGGCGCCCAGCTCTTCATGAACAACTTCGCCGGTCAGACCGGCGGTAGCGCATCGTTCGGCGGCAGCCGCGTGGCGCTGGCTGAAGCCTGCGATGTCGCCTGCGATCCCAATGCGCTGCCGCAGTGGGGCGCGTGGGGCGGTGGTATCGGCGGCTTCGGCACCATCGGCGCCAACGCACCGGTCGGCGGCGTCACCTACAACGC
>Ga0164290_1000337_pt1 | contig 168863 bp, 162 predicted proteins | sample Micstemetagenome_FD_108782 | JGI IMG/M metagenome (GOLD analysis project Ga0164290, IMG submission 108782) | Contaminated culture microbial community from soil near Moab, Utah, USA - Microcoleus steenstrupii SON62 (Illumina Assembly) | ecosystem: Environmental > Terrestrial > Soil > Soil crust...
CAAGCTCAAGCATTTCAGACGGATCGCCACCCGCTTCGATAAACTCGCAAGGAACTTCCTCGCCGCCGTCGCTCTCGCCTCAGCCCGCCTCTGGATGCGGGCTTATGAGTCCACGACCTAGTCCGTGGCCCTGCCCACGCCCTGCGCCGCCTTGGCATTCTGGCGTTGGCGGAAATAGCCGGGGTCGCGGGCGAGGATCGCCGCCACCTCCTCCGCCTCGACTTCGTCGGCCGAGAGACAAGCCGCCTCGGCATAGACCAGCACGCAGACTCCCAGACCGCCGAGTTCCTGGCGCGGCTCGCCCGCCGGCTTGGCGAAGACGCGCGTGGTGAGGCGCGCCACCGTCCCGGCGTCGAGACCCTCGGCCTGGGCGAGCTCGATCGCCTCCTCGAGGATGCGCGTCACCCGCTCCTTGCGGTCCTCGACCACGGCGCGGCCGAAGCAGCGTTCGGCCCACTGCGCCGCCTGTCTCTGGCGCTCCTCGCGGTTCATGAGTAGACGATCGGGCTGCGCAGCCCCTGCCCGACGGCCACATAGTCCGGATGATCGGGCGCCAGCAGCCCGTGGCGGATCATGAAATCGATGATCACCAGATTGCAGTTGAATTTGAATTCGTGCGTCTCCTCGACGATCTTCGCTACCCTGGCGATCGGCCAGAGATAGAACTCCTCGAGCTCGCCGTCGGTGTTCACCGGCGTGAAATCCGCGGGCAGCTCGAGGTCATAGAGGAACTGCACGGCGGGGTTGAAGCCCTCCGGCACCTCGTGATTGTAGGTGATGCAGCCCACGGCCACGGCCTTCGCCGCCAGCTCCTTCGGGATGTTCGCCTCCTCCTGGCATTCCTTGAGCAGGTTGTCGCGCAGCGAGATGCCGATCGGCTGGCCGCCGGCCACCGTGTTGTCGAGCATTCCCGGATAGCTGAACTTGTTGCGCGAGCGCCGGCCGATCCACATGTGGATGCCGTCCGGCCGCCGCACGAAGCCGTTGAGATGCAGGCCGAAGGACAGCGTGCCGAAATAGGGCACGCCCGCCCGCTCGATCTGCAGGAAGGGCGGCTCGGCGAAGCTGCGGGTCACCGGGTAGTACTCGGCGCGCCGTCCCTTGACGATGCCTTCGTCGGCCAGCGTCTTCAGCACCGCGTCGAGGGCGGCCGAGCGCGCGGCAAAGGTGGTGAAGCGCGGGTTGAGATGCACCGCGTCGCTCTCGACGATGAAGGTGTCGCCGAAGGCGGCGAGGCGCGGCACCAGCCCATGGCGCACCCGGCCGACCCGGCAGCCATCGACCACGAACCAGCGGAAGCCGGCCGGGTTCCAGAGATTGTTCTCGCGGATGCGGTCGAGAAAGGACATGGAATTGGTGCCCCGAAAGAGAGGGCGCTATAGATAAGCCATGACCCGACGCGCGAACAGGCTGTGGTTTGTCGTCCTGGCGGCGCTGCTGCTGACGCTGCCCGGCGAAGCGCTGGCCCGCGACGTCTCGCCGCTGCACGCCTTCGCCCGGCAGGCCGAGCTTGGCGACGTCGACCGCTTCGTCGAGGCGGTGACAAGCCTGCGCACCATGCAGAAACTGCCCGAGCGCTATCTCACCAAGAAACAGGCCGAGGCCGCCGGCTGGAAGCCCGGCGGCGATCTCTGCCGCGTGGCGCCCGGCCGCACCATCGGCGGCGACCCGTTCTACAATCGCGAGAAGCGTCTGCCCGAGAAGGCCGGCCGGCGCTGGTACGAGGCGGACATCGACTCGGCCTGCGCGAGGCGCGGCGCCCGGCGGCTGGTATTCTCGGGCGACGGGCTGATCTACCTCACCACCGACCACTACAGGACGTTCATGCAGGTCCCCGAATGACCACCGTCACTCTCGACGCCACGCACGACAGCATGGACGCGATCTACAACACCCTGCAGCGCGAACTCGACCTGCCGGCGCATTTCGGGCGCAATCTCGATGCCCTGTGGGATGCGCTGACCCTCGAGGTCCCCTTCCCGGTCGAGATCCTGTGGAAGGATCATGCCTGGGCAAAAGCGAAACTCGGCCAGGATTACGACCGGCTGATCACCACGCTGCGCGACGTCGAGAACGAGCGCGAAGACTTCCTGCTGACTCTGGCCTGAGCCGCAGGATCCTCATGCCGAAGAAGCGTCCGCCCATTCTCCTCAAACCCGGCAAGGGCCGCGCCTATTCGATGGGTGCCATGCGCGCCGTGTTCAAAGCCGACGGGAGGGAGACGGCGCGGCGCTACTCGATCTCCGAATGGTGGCTGGAGCCGAACACGCCCGGCCCGGGCGCGCACAGCCACGAGGGCGAGGACGACGTGTTCTACGTCATCGAGGGCACGGCCAGCTTCCTCATCGGCAAGCGCTGGATCAAGGCGCCGCGCGGGACGTTCGTCTGCGCGCCCGCCGGGGTGACGCACGACTTCGCCAACCGCACGAAGAAGAAGGTCGGCATCCTGAACTTCTCGATCCCCGGCGGCTTCGAGGACGACATGCCGGCGATCGTGAAGTGGTTCAAGGAGAACCGCTGAGCCGTGCCCGAAGCGGGACTGCCCTGTGTCTGGCGATGCCGCCATCTGTTCTTTGTGCTAGACTGCCCGCATGACGAAGCTTCTGGACCAGGCAATAGAAACGGTGCGCCAGCTCCCGGATGATGACCAGGATCGCGCGGCGCGTTTCCTGCTCGGCTTCGCCAACCCAGACAGCCCCCGCTATCAGATCAGCGACGAGCAGGCCGCCGAAGTTGAAGCGGCCCGCCTTGAGGTCCGCGAGGGCAAGATCGCGACTGACGCTGAAATGGCCGAGGTGTGGCAGCGCTTCCGCCGCTGATTCTGCGCTACAGCGCCCGATCCAGATCGCAGCTTCTGGCGATCCATGAATACATCGTTACACAAGGCAATTTCACTGCTGCCGCGCGCGTTGCTGACGGCATCCGCGAAGCCGCCGAACTCCTGCGCTACTTTCCTGCTGCGGGGCGGCCGGGTCGTGTGCCGAGAACGCGCGAGTGGGTTGTGCGGGATTGGCCCTATGTGATCGTCTACGAGATAGCCGGCGATGACCGCACGCTGACCGTGCTCGGCATTTTTCACTGCCGCCAAAGCCACGAGTAGCGATTTAGCGGCTCACCTTCAGGATCGTCGTGCCGACCAGCGCTGTGGCGATCGAGGCGAGGCGCGCCAGGCTCAGGCTCTCCTTGAGCACGACCACACCGATAAGTACGGCGAAGACGATGCTGGTCTCGCGCAGGGCCGAGACCAGGGCGATGGGGGCCTGCGTGTAGGCCCAGAGGATGATCCCCGAGCAGACATAGGCGAGCAGGCCGGAGACGACACCGGCACGCATGCCGCGGTATCCGGCCGGCTCGCTGCGCGGCGGATGGAGCCAGTACATGACGGCAATCGCCTGCAGCGAGGCGACCAGCACCACCCACGCGAGATAAGAGAGAGCGTTGCCGGAGGCCCGCACCCCCAGCCCGTCGAGGATGGTGTAGACGCCGATCAGGCCACCCATCGCCAGGGCGAGCGCCACGGCGCGCAGGTCGCGCAGGCCCGCGGCACCGCGGGCCAGCGCCAGGCTGGTGATACCGAGGCCGATGAGCAGAACGCCGACGAGGGCGGGCCGGCTCAGGGTCTCGCCCAGCAGCGAAGCCGAGAGCAGGGCGACGATCAGCGGGCCGGTGCCGCGGGCCAGCGGGTAGATCAGGCTGAGCTCGCTCGTCTGGTAGGCACGGTTGAGCATCAGCCACATCGCCGTGCTGATCAGCGTGCTGGCGAGCAGGTAGGGCCAGGCGGCGGCGGGCGGCACCTCGACAAACGGCAAGAGGCAAAGCGACAGCACGATCTGCGAGGCCTGGAAGCCCTTGATCATGCCCGGCCGGTCGCCGCTGCCGCTCTTGAGCATGGCGTTCCAGATGGCGTGCAGCAGCGCCGCCGCCAGCACGAAGAGGAAGACGTCGAGGGGCATGGCCGCGCCCCTTCGCCCCTCAGCCCTGCTCCCTACACCTTGATCCACGTCTCCGAGAAGGCGAGCATTGCGGTGGTGATGGTGTGGCCGGCGATGTCGCGCGGCACCGGCTTGCCGGGCAGCAGACGGCCGTTGACCGTGATCGTCGCCTCCTTGCAGCCGACGAAGGTGCTGGGCATGTAGTGCACGCCTGTCGCCGATTTCTCCGGCGGGAAGGCGAAGCAGAACGGCTCGCCGAGGCCCTTCCATTCCAGGCGGATCATGGTGTCGCCGGCGTTGATCGTCTCGCGGTAGGAGTCGATGGCGTTGCCCTGGGTTTCCACCGTGTCGAGCCGCTTGTAGATGAGGTTCTTGAGGCCGGGGATGCCCTTGAAGGCGCCGAAATGCGAGACGAAACCCTCGACCAGGAAGCGCGCCAGCTTCTCGTTGTCGAAGAAGCAGTAATTCTCCTCGCCCTTCTTCGGCTTGGCGCTCTGCGGCGACTGCATGACCACCACGGCGTGGCCGCGCCCGAAGGGCGACTGCACGACGCGGAAGAAGCTGGCCAGCGAGACGAACGGCCCGTCGGGCGATTCCTTCAACGAGATGCCCGGATTCTCCCCCGACCACTCGACCTTGCCGGGGAAATTGATGGTGTCGGCCATTGCTGCTGCTCCTCCGCTGGTGAAGGCAGGGAGGATAGCCTGTGCGCGGCGTTACCGCAGCTACAGTCGTCACCCCGGCGAAGGCCGGGGTCCATTTTCTCCGGAATGCCTGCCGCTAATCCTGTGGATTAGCTTTCGGCGAGTGCGCCGAGCTTTGCTCGCGCTGGCTGGGCCCCGGCCTTCGCCGGGGTGACGATCGCGGTTCTTACTCGACCATTCTTCTGTAGAGATGCCAGCTGGCATGGCCGAGCACCGGCATGGTGAGGATCAGGCCGACCAGGGCCGGCGCCGAGCCGACGATCAGGCCCGCGGTGACGATGATGCCCCATAGCGCCACCATCAGCGGGTTGCGCAAGGTGGCGCGGACCGAGGTCAGCACGGCGACGATCGGCCCGACCTTGCGGTCGAGCATGATGGGGAAGGAGACGATGCTGATGGCCAGCACCAGCACGGCGAAGCCGAAGCCGGCGAGGCAGCCCTGGACGATCAGGGCGTGGCCCTCGGGTGTGGTCAGCACCTGGCGCAGGAAGGTCTCGGGCGATTCCGGCTGGGCGTAGCCGAAATTCCAGATGTAGATGCTTTGCGCGACATAGAGCCAGACGACGAAGATGGCCATGAGCACGAGACCCAGTGCGGCGATCGACGGGAAGGCGGGGTCGCGCAGCACGCCCCAGGCATCCTTCCAGGTACTCTCCAGCCCCTGCTCGCGCCGGCGGCTCAGCGCGTAGAGACCGGTGGCGGCGACCGGGCCGATCAGCGCGAAGCCGGCGACCAGCGGGAAGATCAGCGGCAGCACCTCATAGCCGACGGCGAGCCGGGCGAGCAGCAGGCCCAGCGCCGGATAGACCAGGGCGAAGAACACGAGGTGGCTGGGCATCGCCCAGAAATCGTCGAGGCCCTTCTCCAGCGCCAGGCGCAGATCCTGGATACCGATACGCCGCACCGCGGGCAGGTCGAGCGGGGTACTGTCGCGACCGGCGTGGAATTCGCCGAAGAGCTTGGGACTGGCCATGGGCATGCCTCCGAACACCGTGGGTGAACGGTCGCAGCGAGCAACGTGACTCAAGCGTGTGAGACCCGAACGACCACAACGCGGGAGGACGTTGGACGGCGGCCTACGTGATCATTCTACGCCCGTTGACGGGGCGCGGCCGTGACTTTTTGCGGCAAACAGCCTGGCGTTTTAGCCAAAAGAGCGGCGCTGTGCGGTGCAGCATCGACGCCCCGGCCTCCCTGAAGACGCGCGATTTCGCGTCTGAGTTCAAGGACCTCGACGGGAGCTTCGGGCCAGTTGTCCTGCCAGCAGACGATCAGATCGCACTGCTCGGCGTTGTGACCGTGGTCGTGGAAACTGCGGCTCATCAGCTCGAACTCGATGCGCACGTGGCGCCAGCCATCGGCGACTCGCCGCCGGCCGATCGCGTCGGGATAGGCAGGACGCACGCTGTCGAGGATGAAGCCGAGCTCCTCCGCCACGAGACCGAAGAGGAAGATGACGCCGTTCTCCGTCGTCGGCGCGTGATCGAGGGCACGAAAACGCAGCAGCTCGCCGCAGCGCGGTGCCAGCGGCAGCGGAAAGACGGTGGCCTTGATCCCGGCGCAGCGCTCGCGCAGGGCCGGCAGGTGTGGAAACTCCGGTTCGCGGCTCTGCAGCCAGTCGCGCAGCGCCGCCAGCGCCTGGGGCCAGTCGCCCCAGCGTTTGACGATGGTGCGCAGGTCGTGCCGGCAGAAGCGCGAGAAGAGGTCCCGGCCGACGATGCCGCCCGCCGCCGCGAAGGCATCGCGCATGCCCTGCAGCAGCACCTCGTTGGTCAGCAGCCGGCGCGAGCCGAAGGCTTGGAAGCCAGCGGCGCGCAGCAGGGCACGGTGGCCGCCGAACAGCTTCTTGACCGTCTTGAGCGGAATCCGGGTGGTCCGCCAGAACTCGCGCTTGGTCGGCAGCCGGCCGAGCTCGTCGGCCATGCTCCTGAGCCGGGCGATGATCGCCGGGCGCTGACGGATATCCAGAGGCGAAGACATTTCGTCCATAAACATGGGGGCACCCCTCCCCGGATTTCAACATGTTTTATGTCTATAGACATTTGGTCTTTGGAAGCCGCTGATCCGGCGCGGCAATTCCCCGGCTTCGCATTGTTATCCACCGCGCCTATATTGCGGTTATGTCGATTCTCCTCACCGTCCTGCCCTACCTGATCGGCCTCAACCTCGCGGCCGTGCTGGTGGTGCTCTTCACCGGCCTGGGCAGCATGACCCAGGGCAAGAGCCGCCAGAGCAACATCATGATGCGCTGGCGCGTCGGCCTGCAGGCCTCGTGCATCGTGCTGCTCGTGCTCTATTTTGCGCTGCAGCGTTTCGGCTGAAAGCTCAGCGCTCGCGGTACTGATTCTTGCTGTGCTGGTAGTAGAGGCGGCTTGGCTTTGGCGACAGGCCGAGCGCCTTGAGCCGGCTGCGCACGAACGATTCGCTGACGTGCCAGGTCCGCACTCTCAAGCCTTTGCTGTTGAGCACGACGGCGATTTCGTCCGGCGCCAGCGCCGCGCGGTGAAACCGACGGATCATCAGATCATGCTCGCGCCAGCGGAGATCGGCGAGCGGCGGCTCACTGGCGTCCGGCGGCACGGACGAAGCGGCGGCGGGACTTTCCAGTGAAATGGGCTGCGCGGCGCGCGCATGACTCCGGTGCGGCATGAGAGGCTCCTTACGACGCGCCCGGAGCGCCGTCATCGCGCGACCGGCGGCTGAAACCGGCGCTGTCGATGGCGCTGACCATGGCCGAGATACGGATGATTCTCTGGACAAGAGCCTCGATGGCCGCCTGCGTCGGTAGTCCGGAATTGCCCAACCCCTCGATCTGGCACAGCACCCGGTCGCACTCGGCCCGGCACTCGTCGAGGGGCAATCCGAACGTGCGTTCGAGGTAGTCGACGCGGTGCCTCACCCCGGTCATCAACTCCAGCGTCCTGAAGCGCAAAGTTTCGATATGCTCGAGTCGCGCGGACAGCGTCTCGTTCAGACGGTGAAGGACCCGCGGATGCATGGGGACCGATGGCGAGCGCTTATCCGGCATGGCGGTTTCCGAAATGGATTCGCGAGGCGGCGTCAGAGTCCGGCGACGGGGGCCGATCGGGCCCTCCGCCGCCGGCCGCCAATCTCACATAGCGCGGACGCTGACCAGGAACTGCTCGACCCTCGACGACAGGTCGGCCGCCTGGCGGGAGAGTCCCTGCGCCTCGTTGAGCACTGTGCTCGAGTTGCGCCCCGTGTCGCCGGCCGCCTGGGTCACGCCGCTGATGTTCTGCGAGACCTCCCGCGTCGCCGCCGACTGCTCCTCGACGGCGCCGGAGATCGAGGTGCTGATCTCGCTGACCTGCCCGATGATCTTGGTGATCTCGCGGATCGCACCCGCGGTGCTCTGGCTCGATTCCTGGATGCCCTTGATCTGCGCTTCGATCTCCTCGGTCGCTTTGGCCGTCTGGGTGGCGAGCGACTTGACCTCGTTGGCCACAACCGCGAAGCCCTTGCCCGCCTCACCCGCGCGCGCCGCCTCGATCGTGGCGTTGAGCGCAAGAAGGTTGGTCTGGCTGGCGATGTCGGTGATCAGCTTGCTGACGTCGCCGATCTTGGTCGCGGAATCGATCAGGCTGCCGACCATCTGCTCGGAGCGCTGGGCTTCCGCAACCGCGGTCCCGATGACCCGGCCTGCCTCGGCGATCTGTCGCGAGATTTCGTTGATCGAGGCCGAGAGCTCTTCGGAGGCGGTCGACACTGTCGAGGACTGCTTGTTGGTCTGCTCGGCCGCCGCCGCCAGGGACTGCGCCGTAGCCTCCATGTTGCCGGCAGACAGGGAGACCGAGCTGACCAGCGACTTGACGCCGTCCTCGAACTGCTGCGCCAGGTCGGCATTCTGCTGCTTGCGCTTCGAGAGGTCCGTGGCGAATTTCACCACCTTCCACACGCGGCCGTTGAGGTCGCGGACCGGGTTGTAGGAGGCCTCGATCCAGATCTCCTTCCCGCCCTTGCCCAGGCGCTTGTACTGCCCGGCGTCGAACTCGCCGCGGTTGAGCTTGGCCCAGAACTCCCGGTACTCGGCGCTTTCCCGGTAGGCCGGCTCGGCGAACATGCTGTGATGGCGGCCCTTGATCTCGTCCAGCGCGTAGCCAAGGACGCTCAGAAAGTTCTGGTTGGCCGTGATGATCGTGCCGTCCATGTTGAACTCGATGACGGCCTGCGAGCGACTGATTGCTTCGACCTTGCCGTGCAGGTCGGCGTAGACGGTCTTGGCCGCCGATACGTCAGTGGCGAACTTCACCACCTTGTAGGGCTTGCCGTTGCGCCCGAGGACGGGGTTGTACGAGGCCTCGATCCAGACTTCCTTGCCGCCCTTGCCGAAGCGCTTGTACTGCGCCGACTGAAACTCGCCGCGCCCCAGCTTCTGCCAGAACTCCCGGTACTCGACGCTGTCGCGGTAGGCCGGCTCCACGAACATGCTGTGGTGCTTGCCCCGGATCTCGTCGAGCGAATAGCCCATGGCGTCGAGGAAGTTCCGGTTTGCCGTCAGGATCGTTCCGTCCGGCTTGAACTCGATGATCGCCTGGGACCGGTCAAGCGCCGCCAGGATCGCGGCCTTGTCGCCGCTCAGGTTGAAAACCGACATTCGCATCTCCGTTTGCCTGCGCCGCCGTGCGGGCCCACCCCGCGGCGACGGATGGCGCCACCGTAGGCATCGGGACTGAAGCCTTGCTGAATTTGGACCTAGATAGAGCTATGGGAGGCGACCTAGAGGGAGTTCTAGGTGCTTCAATGACACTCGCACTGGATGCCGGTGGCGACTGCCCGGCGCATGGCCTGGAGCCGGCCCGAGACGCCGAGCTTGCGATAAAGGGTGGTCAGGCAGAGCGTCACGACGATCTCGATGTCGATGCCTTGGCGATTCCTTGATACGGTCTTAAGTAGAAGGCTGACGCGTCGGCTCAAAACTGGGAACTGTAGGATTCAACCCCGATGGGCTCGTCATGGTGAAGCTGACCAGGATCTACACACGCGGCGGCGACGGCGGCGAGACCTCGCTCGGCGGCGGCGCGCGCGTGGCCAAGCACGATGCCCGCGTCGAGGCCTACGGCACGGTCGACGAGGCCAACGCGGTGATCGGCCTTGCCCGCCTGCACACGACCGGTGAGGCCGATGCCATGCTGGCGCGCATCCAGAACGACCTTTTCGATCTCGGCGCCGATCTCTGCACGCCGGAAGAGAAGGAGCCGAAATACCCGCCGCTGCGCATGACCCAGGCACCCATCGACCGGCTGGAGCGCGAGATCGACGCCATGAACGAGAACCTGGCGCCGCTCAATTCCTTCATCCTGCCCGGCGGCTCGGCGGCGGCGGCGCACCTGCACCACGCCCGCACGGTGGTGCGAAGGGCCGAGCGGCTGATCAGCGCCCTGATGACCGCGGAGACGGTCAACAAGCTGGCCCTCAAATACGCCAACCGCGTCTCCGACCATCTCTTCGTGCTGGCCCGCCACCTCAACGACGACGGCAAGCGCGACGTGCTCTGGGTGCCGGGGAAGAACCGGTAGCGCGCCGCGCCCGTCGCGGGCCTTGAACGCCCGGAACGTCATGAGGTCAATTCAGGCCGCCATCCGGGCGAGCCAGAGGCCGAGGATGGCCGCCGCGATCGAGAAGACGACCGATCCCACCGCGTAGAAGGCGGCGGAGCCGATATCGCCGCGCTCGAACAGCAGCACGACATCCAGCGAGAAGGCCGAGAACGTCGTGAAGCCGCCAAGGACGCCGGTCATCAGGAAGAGCCGCCAGACATCGGCGCCCTCGCCGCGTGAGGCGAGCCAGCCGAGAACCAGCCCGGCAAGGAGCGAACCCGCGACGTTGACGGCAAGCGTACCGTAGGGCGGCGCCACGCCGAGGCGCGGCGCGAGCAGGTTGACGCCGTGCCGCAGCACGCCGCCGAAGCCGGCCCCCATGAAGACGAGCAGATAGCTCATAAGCGCCGTCTCCGATCGACGATAGGCGCCCTGACGCGAAATTCCATACGCATACCCTCCACGAGGGCCGCGACGCCGATGCCTGCCGGGAGCTGGAGCGGGGGAGCCGTTTGACAAAAGCTCCTACCCGCGCCGGAGCGCCTGGTAGGAGTCATCAGCCTTGCGGCGGTTGTCGGGGGACTCCATCCCCATCGGTAACGAGGCTAGGGGAGCAGCTGGAGAGCGTCAAGATGCGCTTAGGCCGCGCGCGCTCTGCGCGTGGCCGGTTTCGCGAGATCGTCGAGGATTGGACATTCGGGCCGGTTGTCGCCGTGGCAATGCGTCGCCAGATGCTGAAGGGTACGGACCATCGCCTCCATCTCGGCGATACGGGCCTTGAGGCTGTCGACGTGCTCCCGCACCACCGCCTTCACGCTGGCGCTTGAACGGCTGCGGCTCTGCCACAGGCGCAGAAGCCGGGTGATGGCCTCGATCGGGAAGCCCAGGTCGCGTCCCCGTCGGATGAAGCGCAGGGTGTGCAGGTCGTTCTCCGAATAGACACGGTAGCCCGAACCCGTGCGCACGACCCTGGGCATCAGTCCGATGCTCTCGTAGTACCGGATCATCTTGGCCGACACGCCCGTGGCTTTGGCCGCTTCGCCGATATTCATGCGTGGGTTCTCCCTAGCCCGCCGCCGGGCAGACGCAGCCGCGCAGCGAGTAACGGCGCTCGCCAGGCGGGACCGCCGCACACGAACGTTTCAGGCCGAGCTGTGTCAGCTCCGATTCCGTCTCAAGCCGGGCCTCGACTTCATGTTCAACGGCGGCGTCCCAGTATCCAAATGCCGGCATCTCGATCTCCCGAATGTTGCCCCAGCATGAACCCTCCCACCATAGGAAGGTCAAGGCCGCAAGCCCCTTGACCTTCCCATCATGGGAAACCTCACGTTCTCCGCATCGCTGACCCAGGAGCATTCCATGAGCAAGACACTCGAGCATTCCCACGCCCACCACCATGACCATCACCACGGCCCGACGCAGGGCGGCGATGGCGGGCCCTCGCTCAACCGCACCGCCTGGCTGGCCACGCTTCACTGCCTGACCGGCTGCGCCATCGGCGAAGTCCTGGGCATGGTCATCGGTACCGCCCTCGGCTGGGGCAACTGGGAGACCGTCGCGCTCGCCGTTGGCCTGGCCTTCGTCTTCGGATACGCGCTGACCATGGCGCCACTGCTGCGCGCCGGGCTGCCGTTCCGGCAGGTGCTGGGCCTGGCACTGGCTGCCGACACAGCGTCGATTGCCATCATGGAGATCGTCGACAACACGATCATGCTGGCCATTCCCGGCGCCATGGATGCCGGATTGGCCAATCCCGTGTTCTGGGCGAGCCTCGCCCTCGCGCTGGCCATCGCCGCCGTGGCAGCGTATCCCGTCAACCGCTACCTGATCGCGCGCGGAAAGGGACACGCGGCGGTGCATGCGCATCATCATTAACGCGGTTGCCGCGAGCGCCTCGTTAACCCTCCCGTCGCGTTGACTCAGGGCCCGCCCGGGCCCTATGTTGCACTGCGAAAACGCCTGAAAACGCGGCATCCGGCGCCTGTTCGAGCGGCAAGAGACGCAGCGTTAGCACCGAAATAGAGGGTTGGATGAAGGTCCTGGTCGCGGTCAAACGCGTCGTCGATTTCAACGTCAAAGTCAGGGTCAAGGCGGACGGCAGCGGCATCGAGACGGCCAACGTCAAGATGTCGATGAACCCCTTCGACGAGATCGCCGTCGAGGAGGCGATCCGGCTCAAGGAGAAGGGCACGGCTACGGAGATCATCGCCGTGTCGATGGGCCCCCAGCAGTGCCAGGAGACGATCCGCACCGCGCTCGCCATGGGTGCGGATCGCGGCATCCTCGTGCAGACCGACGCCGAGCTGCAGCCGCTGGCCGTGGCCAAGCTGCTCAAGGCCATCGTCGACAAGGAGCAGCCCAAGATCGTCATCGTCGGCAAGCAGGCGATCGACGACGACTGCAACCAGACCGGCCAGATGCTCGCCGCCCTGCTCGGATGGGCGCAGGGCACCTTCGCCTCGAAGCTCGCTCCCTCGGGTGACAGCGCCGAGGTGACGCGCGAGGTCGATGGCGGACTGGAGACGGTGCAGATCACGCTGCCGGCGATCATCACCACCGATCTGCGGCTCAATGAGCCGCGCTACGCCTCGCTGCCCAACATCATGAAGGCGAAGAAGAAGCCGATCGAGACGCTGACGCCGGAGGCGCTGGGCGTCGATCCCGCGCCGCGGCTCAAGACGATCAAGGTGGTCGAGCCCTCGAAGCGCTCGGGCGGCGCCAAGGTGCCGGATGTCGCCACCCTGGTCGACAAGCTCAAGAACGAAGCGAAGGTGATCTGAGATGACCATTCTCGTCGTCGCCGATCACGACAACAATTCGATCAAGCCGGCCACGCTGCCGGTGATCTCGGCCGCGCAGAAGGCCGGCGGCGACATCGCCGTGCTGGTGGCGGGCAAGGACTGCAAGCCGGCCGCCGAGGCCGCGGCGAAGATCGCCGGGGTCTCGAAGGTGCTGGTCGCCGACCACGCGGCCAACGAGCACGGTCTCGCCGAGAACCTGGCGCCGCTGGTGGCGAAACTCGCGGCTGGCTACAGCCACGTCTTCGGCTCGACCACCAGCTTCGGCAAGAACCTGATGCCGCGCGTCGCCGCCCTGCTCGACGTGGCGCAGATCTCCGACATCGTCGCGGTCGAATCCGCCGACAGCTTCGTGCGGCCGATCTACGCCGGCAACGCGCTGGCCACCGTGCAGTCGTCGGACACGATCAAGGTGGTGACGGTGCGCGGCACGGCCTTCCCCGCCGCCGCTTCCGAGGGCGGCAGCGCGGCGATCGAGACTGCCAGCGAGGCGGGGAATGATGCGGGCAAGTCGAAATTCCTGCGCCAGGAGCTGTCGAAGTCCGAGCGGCCGGAGCTGACCAGCGCCAAGATCATCGTCTCGGGCGGGCGCGGCATGGGCTCGGGCGAGAATTTCAAGCTGCTCGAGGCGCTGGCCGACAGGCTCGGCGCCGCGGTGGGCGCCTCGCGCGCCGCCGTCGATGCGGGCTTCGTGCCCAACGACTACCAGGTCGGCCAGACCGGCAAGATCGTGGCGCCGGAACTTTATCTCGCGGTGGGCATTTCCGGGGCGATCCAGCATCTTGCCGGCATGAAGGATTCGAAAGTCATCGTCGCGATCAACAAGGACGAGGAGGCGCCGATCTTCCAGATCGCCGATTACGGCCTGGTCGGCGACCTGTTCAAGATTGTGCCTGAGCTGACGGAGGCTCTGAAGAAATGAAGACCATCGGAATCATCGGCGCCGGCCAGATGGGCAGCGGCATCGCCCATGTCTGCTCGCTCGCCGGCCTCGACGTCTGCCTGCTCGACGCCAACGCCGAGGCCCTGCCCAAGGCGGTCGCCGGCATCGACAAGAACATCGAGCGCCAGGTGCAGCGCGGCAAGGTCAAGGCCGAGGACAAGGCCGCGGCGCTCAAGCGCATCTCGACCGGAACCGATTATTCGACGCTCTCGTCGTGCGACCTGGTCATCGAGGCGGCGACCGAGAACGAGGCGGTCAAGCGCGAGGTCTTCAAGAAGCTCTGCCCGGCGCTCAAGCCCGAGGCGCTGATCGCCTCCAACACCTCCTCGATCTCGATCACCCGCCTCGCCGCCGCCACCGACCGCCCCGCCAAGTTCATCGGCATGCATTTTATGAATCCAGTCCCAGTCATGCAACTGGTTGAACTGATTAGGGGAATTGCCACGGACGAGCCGACCTTTCAGGCGGTCAGGGAGCTGACGGCGAAGCTGGGCAAGACGGCGGCGGTGGCCGAGGATTTCCCGGCCTTCATCGTCAACCGCATCCTGCTGCCGATGATCAACGAGGCGGTCTACACGCTCTACGAGGGTGTCGGCAACGTCGAGTCGATCGACACGGCGATGAAGCTCGGCGCCAACCACCCGATGGGCCCGCTCGAGCTCGCCGACTTCATCGGCCTCGACACCTGTCTCGCCGTCATGCACGTGCTCTACGACGGCCTGGCGGATTCGAAGTACCGGCCCTGCCCGCTGCTGGTGAAATACGTCGAGGCCGGCTGGCTCGGCCGCAAGACCAAGCGCGGCTTCTACGACTACGCCGGCGAGAAGCCCGTTCCCACTCGCTAACGGTTCAGGTCTCGTCGCCGCGGAAGGCGGCGCGGTTGTCCGCGTGGCGGCGACGGGCCTCGGCCTCGATCGCCTGCACGAGAGCCGGCTGCTGGCCGGCGATCTGGTAGAACTCCGCGACGTTCAGGATCAGCAGCGTGCAGGCGCTCACGGCCACCACGTCGGCCGAACGCGGACGCCGGTCGAGCAGCGCCATCTCGCCGAAGAACGAGCCGTCACGCAGGTAGACCGGCCGCGCCCCGATGCGCACCTCGACCTCGCCCGAGACGATGAAGTACATGGCGTCGCCCGGCGAGCCGCGGCGCAGGATCACCGCCCCCGCCGGGTAGGTGCGCGAGCGCAACCGCCCGACGATGTCGGAGATGGCGATGGCGCCGACCTCGGAGAAGAACGGCACGCGCGCCACCAGCTCCCAGATACGCACGAACTCGCGCCGCTTGATCTCCTCGGCGAAGCCCGTGGCCAGGATACCGGCGAGGAGGGCAAGCACCGCGATGCCGGACACCATGAGCACGCCGCCGACCGCCCGCCCGAGCAGTGTCTGGGGCACGACGTCGCCGTAGCCCGTGGTGGTCAGCGTGACGATCGCCCACCACAGGGAAGCGGGTATGCTGCTGAAGACGGCCGGCTGGACCTCCTGTTCGGCGAAATAGGCCAGCGTAGCGCCGGCCAGCAGCACGATGAGGAAGAGGGCGGCCACCGCACTCAGCGCCGAGCTTTCCTTGCGCACCACCCGCGCGATCAGCGAGGCACCCGGCGCGTCGGTGCCGAGCTTGAACACCCAGAGCAGGACGAAGAACGCTGCCGAATCGGCCCCGGGCTTCGCCCCGCCCGAGGCCAGGACCACGATGGGCACCACGGCGAGAAGGTCGATCAGCCCCTCGAGGCTCAGCGCCCAGCGCAGACGCGCGGTCCCGGGCGAGCTTGCCTGATGGTGCGGCGTCTCCGGCGCCGTCCACAGCCGGGCGGCGTACTCGACCAGGAAGAGGAAGGCGACGAGCCCGGTGACCGCCTCGGCGGCGTGCCTCCAGGCGCTGCTGAGCTCATCGAGCGTGCCGAGCGCCACCGCAGCGATGCCGGCGAGGATGACGACCGCTTCACCCGCGCGCAGGCGGCGCGCCGCCAGGCCGCGGCTGTCGCTGTCGAGAACGGCGTAGAGACGCTGCCGCGGTGTCATTCGCTCCCCCTGCTTGCGAGTCATAGCGGGGGGCACCAGTGAAAACCAGCGCCGCGCAGGGCTCTACCGAGCCCGTCATTTCCGGCCCAGGTATTGTCATCGTCGAACGGCGGACGGCTGACGCCCCGCCGCGCCGCGTCCGGCAGCCGCGCAACCCCCGCCATCTTGATCTTAACCAGAGCCCGGCGGCAGAGTGACGGGCGTCACTTCCCGTGCGGGCCGGAGCGGGCACCCTCGATCCGCCGACACGGGTTTCCGGGGGGTTGCTCATGCTCAACGCTTTGATCACGCGCCGCGGCGCGGCTGCGCTCACCGTCCTCATCACCCTGGCGCTGCCGGGCACGGCCGCCGCGCAGCGCAGCGTCGACGAGGCGATCAAGGTCATCGATTCCTTCCGCAGCGACGCCAAGACCGGCGCCGCCACGCCCGTGTCGTTCGTGCCGCCGCCCCGCACCATCGCCGACATCACCGCCATCCTCGATAAGCAAAAGCCCGACCCGGCTCGGCGCGCGGCGAGCACCGCGCGGGCCGACGGCCAGCCGGCCGCCGGCCTGGCGCCGCAGGACCTGGCCGATTTCTATTTCCAGCGCAGCCTGTCGGCCATGGAGATCGGGCGGGCCCAGCAATCGCTCGACGACGTCAAGAAGGCCTACGAGATCGGCAGCCAGGCCAACAGCGCGCCGGCGCGTCTGATGCAGTACCTGCAAAGCATCGGCGCGTCCTACCTGGCGCTCGGCGACATGAAGAACGGCATCGCGACGCAGCACCAGCGCCTCCAGCTGTCGCAGCGCATGGATGGCGGCTTCGGCCAGGCGGTCAATTCCCACTCGATGCTGGCCAATCTCCATTCCCGCGCCGGCCAGATCGACACCGCGCGTGAGGCCGTCGCCGCGGCCGAGAAGATGGTCGCCAACGCACCGCCGCGCATGCCCCAGCACTTCAAGAATTTCTCGGCAGCCCAGGTGCACCGGGCCCGCGGCGCGCTCGCCCTGGCGACCGGCCGCGCCGCGGAAGCGGAAACAGCTTATCGGGAAGCGCTCGCCACCCTCGCCCAGATCATCCCCATCGCCAACAATATCGGCATCCCGCTGGAGTCGCTCCTCACCCTGCGCGACAACTTCCATATCGATATCGGCACGGCGCTGGCGCGCCAGAACCGGCTGGTCGAAGCGGAAGCCGAAGTGCGGCGCGCGCTGCTCAACCGCCTCGAGCGCAACGGCCGCTATGCCGCGAACACCGCCACCGACGTCAGCAGCCTGGCCAACATCCTCTTCGATCAGGGGCGTTACGCCGAATCGGAGAAACTGGCCGATGCCGCGCGCGAGACCCTCGAGGCTCTCGGCCACGGCAAGGGCTCGACGCCGCTGGCCGCTGCACGCGCCCTCGTCGCCCGCTCGCAGGCAGCGCAGGGCAAAGGACAGGAGCAGCGCGCGACCTATGCGGCGCTGGCCCAGGACCTGGCGGACAATGCGGAACTGCGCGCCCGGTTCCTCGACAGGAACATCGGCTACGCCATCAGCCTGATGAACAGCGGTCAGCTGGCCGAGGCGATCCGCATCACCGAGAATGCGGCAGAGACGAACCGCAGGACGCTCGGCGACAAGGCCTTCCCGACGGCGCAGGCACGCGGCTGGCTCGCCGCGGCGCTGGCCAGGCAGGGCAACACGGCACGCGCCGCCAGCGAGTTCGAGGCGGCGACCGAGATCCTGCTTGCCTCCTCGCGTCAGGCCGACGACGCCGACGATGACGGGGCGTCCGTGGGCCAGCAGGACCGCCAGACCCAGCGCATCGTCGAGATCTATCTCGGCCTGCTCGCCGACACCAAGGGCTCGGCCGCCGCGGCGGAGACCTTCCGCCTGGCCGATGCGATCCGCGGCAAGTCCGTGCAGCGCGCTCTGGCCGCCTCCGCGGCCCGCGCCTCGACGACCGACCCGGCGCTGGCGAACCTCGTACGTTACGAGCAGGACGCGCAGAAGCAGGCGGCGGCCCTGCAGGGCCTGCTGACCAATATCCTCACCCGGCCGACCAGCGAGCAGGATGCGGGCGCCGTGCAGAAGCTGCGCAAGGACATCGACAGCCTGCGTACCGCCCGGGCGCGGCTGCGCGAGGAGATCGAGCGCCGCTTCCCGGACTACGTGAACCTCATCGATCCGCGGCCCGTCACCGTCGAGCAGGCCCAGAAGAGCCTGAAGCCGGGGGAGGCGCTGATCGCCACCTACGCCGGTGACGAGCGGCTCTTTGTCTGGGCCATCCCGCATCAGGGTCCGGCGGCTTACGCCTCGTCCAAGGTCACGGACAAGGAGATGGAGAAGATGGTGACCGAGCTGCGCAAGGCGCTCGATCCCAACGCCGACACGCTCGAATCGGTGCCCGCCTTCGATGTGGCGCTGGCCAACCGGCTCTACGAGCTGCTGCTCAAGCCCGTGGAGGCCGGCTGGAAGGACGCCAGGAGCCTGATGGTCGTGCCGCACAAGGCCCTGGGACAGTTGCCCACCGCCGTGCTGGTGACGGAGAAAATCGCCCAGCCGGCCAAGGCCGGCGTGTTCTTCGCCGAGTACAAGAACGTGCCATTCCTCGCCCGCAAGGTGGCGGTGACGCAGCTGCCCTCGGTCGCCTCGCTGGCGACCCTGCGCTCCCTCCCCGCGCCCGCGGCCAACCGCGACGCCTTCGTCGCCTTCGGCGATCCGTGGTTCAGCCCCGAGCAGGCCAACGAGGCCAGGCAACAGGTGGCGATGAACACCCTGCAGACACGCGGGCGGCTGGTGCGGCGCAACGCGCCCAAGACCGAAGGTGTGGACAGCGCCGAGCTCGCCATGCTGCCGCGCCTGCCCGACACGGCCGAAGAGGTGAAGAGCATCGCGCTCGCCCTCAGTGCCGATCTCTCGAAGGACGTGTTCACCGGCGAAGCGGCGAACGAGAAGACGGTCAAGAGCATGGACCTGTCGAAACGCAAGATCGTGATGTTCGCCACGCACGGCCTCGTGCCCGGCGACCTCAACGGTCTCACCCAGCCCGCCCTCGCCATGACCGCGCCCGGCGTGGCCAAGGTCGACGGCGACGGCTTGCTGACCATGGAAGAGGTTCTGGCGCTGAAGCTCAACGCCGACTGGGTCGTGCTCTCTGCCTGCAACACGGCGACCGGCTCGGGGGCCGGTGCGGAAGCGGTCTCCGGCCTCGGCCGGGCCTTCTTCTACGCCGGGACGCGGGCGCTGCTCGTCTCCAACTGGCCGGTCGAGACCGTCTCGGCGCGCACGCTGACCACCGATCTCTTCCGCCGCCAGGCGGAGAACCCGGGACTGGCGCGCGGCGAGGCCATGCGCCAGGCCGAGGTGGCGCTCATCGACGGGCCCGGCGCCATCGACGAGGCGACCAAGCAGCCGATGTTCTCCTACGCCCATCCGATCTTCTGGGCGCCGTTCTCGGTGGTCGGCGACGGCGGCTAGAACCAGCGGCGCACGCGCGCGGTGTAGGCGCGATACTCCTCGCCGAACAGGCGGGTGAGATAGGCCTCCTCGCGCGCTATGACGCCGTAGCGCATCACCAGCAGCAGCGGCACGAGCAGAATCAGCGGCCACAGGCTCGCTGCCGCGGCGGCGAGGCCGGCGTAGACCAGAGTCAGGCCGAGATAGATCGGGTTGCGCGACAGGCGGTAGATGCCGTCGGTGGCCAGCGCCGTGGTCGGCTGCCAGGTTGGAATATTGGTGCCGACCGCCTTGAAACGACGGAAGGCGGCGACGAGCAGCCCGCCGCCCGGCGCTATGAGAGCCACGCCGAAGAGAAGACTGCGTTCGCGCGGCAGGCCGGCGAAGGCGTGGAGCGGCCAGAGCCATTCCAGCGCCAGCCCTGCGAGAAGAAAGCCGCCGTAGAGCAGCGGCGGCCGGGCGATGACGCCGGCGGTCTCGCCGGCGTCAGTCCCGGACGCGGCCATGCTTACATCGTCTTCTTCGGCGCGGTGGCCAGCAATTCGCCCAGCTCCTTGGCGTAGAACCTGGCGTTGCCGGTGGTGCCGTGGCCGCGGGTCTCGGTGCTCGCCGGGATCAGGTGGAGCTTCGCGTCCTTGATCTTCTTGAGCGCCGCCTCGGTGATGCCGGTCTCCGGCGGGTTGCGCTCGTCATCCGCCGCGTTGATCACCAGGGTGCGTGCCTTGATGCGGTCGAGCTTGGGCTCCGGGTCGTAGTCGCGCGAGGACTCCCAGGCATAGAGGAAGTCGTTGGTATCGGCGGGGCTGAGCTGCTTGAGACGATCGTCGAGCAGCTTGTCGGCCAGGGCGGAGGTCGGCGCCGCCTGCTGGTAGAAGAGCGTGCCGCCGTTGGTGGCGATGCCGTAGAACACGTTGGCCACGCGCCAGGCCTGCGGCTGGGTCGTGTAGTCGCCGTTCATCCACGCCGGATCCTTGCGGATGGAGTCGACGATCAGGCGGCGCATCATCCAGTTGCGGCTGGCCATGGCGGTGGGCTGCGAGGCCATGGGCGCGATCGCGTCCATGTAGTCCGGGTAGTTCACCGCCCAGACCCAGGTGTGCATGCCGCCCATCGAATTGCCGGTCACCAGGCGGACGTGGCGGATGCCCAACCCCTCGCTGACCAGCCGGTGATAGCCGGCGACCATGTCGTCGTAGTTGTAGAGCGGGAACTTGCCCTTCATGCCGTCCGAGGGCTTCGACGATTTGCCGTGGCCGATCGCGTCCGGGATGATGATGTAATACTTGCTGGCGTCGAGCGCCTGGCCGGGACCGAACAGGTTACCGGCATAGCCCGGCGTAAGCTGGCCGAGACCCGAGCCGGAGGTGCCGTGCAGCACCACCACCGGCTCGCCCGTCGGCTCGCCGACCGTCCGGTAATGCATCTTCAGCTCCGGCATCACATAGCCGGTGTGGAACTTGAAGTCCTTGGCCACCCAGGTGCCTTCCTTGGGGGCGGGGTAGTTGGTCGGCTGCTGGGCCAGCGCGGCGCAGGCCACGACGGACAGGGCGGCGCCGGCTGCGGCGCGCAGGATGACGTTGCGGACGGTCATGCCGTTCCTCCCGAGGGTTGTTGCGGCTACCGGTCTTCCGCCGGGCCGATGGCGGAGAGTGACTCCGCCGGGGCGCAGAGTCCACGGCTCAGGCATGTGCGTGGGATCGGTGTGGGCCGCGTGTTGACCCAGATCAATGATTCCCGGGGTCGGGCGGGCGCACCCTCTTTCAACGACCAAGGAGCCCGCCATGACCCCCAATATCGGCACTGCCGATCGCCTGGCCCGTTTGACGATCGGTGTCGTGCTGCTCTCGCTGTATTTCTTTTTGCCCGGAGACGCGCGCTTTTTCGCGTTCATCGGGCTCATTCCGCTGGCCACCGCGCTGCTGCGCTGGTGCCCGCTCTACACACTGCTCGGCCTAAGAACCTGAGAGCTGGAAGCGTTCGAAGCGGTCGAGCGCTTCCTCGATGCGGCGCTTGTGCGGCTGGCGAAAGCCGCGCGGCGCGATCCAGGTCCATTGCTGGACGAGCAGCTTGCGCGCCGCGCGGTCGGTCTTGAGATCAAGCACGGCGACGATGGAATCGTCGACCAGAACCGGCAGGGCGAAGTAGCCGAAGACCCGCTTGGCCTTGGGCACGTAGGCTTCGAAGCGATGCTCGTAGTCGAAGAAGAATTGCAGACGCTTGCGCTGGATGATCAGCGGATCGAACGGCGAGAGGAGGTGCACGGTCGGCTGCGCCTCCGGTGCTGCCAGCGCCTCGGGCTTTGCCCAGTGCCCGGCCTTGCCCGCCCCTTCGACCGCCACGGGCACGAGCTCGCCGCGCCGCACGCGCCTGTCGATCAGCGTGCGCATCGCCGGCTTGCGCGGCGCGTCCATGTAGCAGATGGAATCGAGGGCGATGATTCCTTGCGCTCGCAAGGCCCGGTCGAGCAGATAGTCGAGAATCTCTCGCTCGCTGGCCGGTTTGGGCGGCGTCTCCCAGCCGAAATGCCGTTCCATCAGTTCGTAGGTCTTGAGCATGCCGGCCCGCTCGCTGACGGTGAGCACGCCGGTGTAGAAGGCAAGCTGCAGCGCGCGCTTCGACGGCTTGCGGCTGGCCCATTCGTGGTCCTTCTCCACCAGCACGTCGTCGTCGATGTCGCGGATGCTGAGCGGGCCGATATTGCGGACGCGCCAGAGGACCTTGCGCAGATCCTTGTTGCTCACCGCGCCGAACCACCAGCGCGGCTCCTTGCGGTAATCGCGCATGGCGCGCCGGAAGAAGCGCAGGTCGCGGCTGGGCACGTAGGAGAGCGCGTGGGTCCAGTATTCGAACACGCTCTTGTCGACGCTCTGCGCCTGGTGCAGATGCGCGCGGCTGTAGTCCGGGATGCGGGTGTAGAGGATGTGATGGTGGCAGCGCTCGATCACGTTGATCGTGTCGATCTGCACATAGCCGAGATGCTCGACGGCGAGCCGCGTCGCCTCGGGTCCGCCGCCGAAGGGCGCGGCTGTGTCGAGGCGCTGGGCGTGCAGCCACAGGCGCCTGGCCTCGGCCTTGCTCAGCGGATGGGGCTTCAGCGTGTCCGTCCCACCGCTGTCTGTGTCAGGCGCAGGATACGGTCGTCGCTGGGCTGCGGCCGGCCGCGGCCGTCGCGGTTGCCGGTCAGGATGTAGAGCGCGCCGTCCGGTCCGGCCACCACGTCGCGCAGGCGGCCATAGAGACCTTCGTTGCGGTTGTTGGCGAACCAGCGGTCGACCGCCACGGCGCGCCAGATACTGCCGTCCTGCTCGAGGCGGATGCGGATCAGGGCCTGGCTGCGCAGGGTGGCGACGAACAGGCCGTCGTTCCAGAAGGCCACGCCCGAAGGCGGCGTCGAGCTGTCGCGGAAGGCGACCAGCGGATCGACGAACTCGGCCCGGCCAACCGCGCCCACGACGGCCGGCCAGCCGTAATTGCCGCCCTTGCGGATGACGTTGACCTCGTCCCAGGCGCGCAGGCCCAGCTCCCCTGATGGCCCGTGCTCGGAGACGAACAGCGTGCCGGACGGATGCCAGGCGAGGCCCTGGATGTTGCGATGGCCGAGGCTGTAGACGGGCGAGCCGGGGATCGGGTTGTCGGCGGGAATGCCGCCATCGGCGGTGACGCGCAGCAGCTTGCCCCCGAGATCGGCCGGGTCCTGCGCCCGCACGGCTTCGAAAATCTCGCCGGTGCCGATGTAGAGATACCCGTCGGGGCCGAAGGCGATGCGTCCGCCATTGTGGTTGCGCGCACCCGGGATGCCCGAGACGATGGCGCGCTCGAAACGAGCCGTGCCGCCTTCGACGACCAGACGGATCACCCGGTTGGTGACTCGCCCGCCCTCGCGATGGGTGTGCATGGCGTAAATGAAGGGCTGCTGCGGGAAACGCGGATGCACGGCGAGGCCCATCAGCCCGCCCTCGCCGCCCTGCACCGCTTCCACCAGGGCGAACGGCTGCGGCCGCAGGCGCCCCTGCTCGATCAGCCGGATGCGGCCCGGGCGTTCCGAGACCAGCGCGCGGCCGTCAGGCAGAAAGACCAGCGACCACGGCGCTTCCAGCCCCTCGACCCAGGTGGCGACGCCCACACCCGGCGGCTCGGGCACCATGCGCTCCTCGCCGCGCTGGGGCTGATCGCCGACCACGGCCTGGGCACAGGCCGGGCCCGCCAGCGCCGTCGCAAGAATAAGCGCGACCGTAGTACGCATGCGTGGCAGTCTACTAATCCATGAGCGGCTTCACCACCCGTCCCGAAATCCGCGGCACCTTCGGCGTGGTCGCCTCGACCCACTGGCTGGCGTCGCAGACCGCCATGGGCGTGCTGGAGCGCGGTGGCAACGCCTTCGACGCGGCGGCGGCCGGCGCCTTCGTGCTGCAGATCGTCGAGCCGCATCTCAACGGGCCGGGCGGCGAGGTGCCGATCCTCTACTGGTCGCAGAACGAGAAACGCGTGCGCGTGCTCTGCGGCCAGGGCACGGCCCCGGCGCTGGCCAGCGCTTCGACCTTCCGCCAGATGGGACTCGATCTCGTGCCCGGCATCGGCCTGCTGCCGGCGAGCGTGCCCGGCGCCTTCGGTGCCTGGGCCACCCTGCTGCGCGATCACGGCACCTGGAGCCTGGCCGACGTGCTGCGTCCGGCGATCGAGTACGCGCAGGACGGCTTCATCGTCGTGCCACGCATCGTCGAGGCCATCGTCGCGGTGCGCGAGCTGTTCGAGAAGGAATGGACGAGCTCGCGCGACATCTGGCTGCCGGGCGGTCGCGCCCCGCGCCCGCACGAGGCCTTCGCCAACAAGGCGGTGGCCGCGACCTACAGCCGCGTGCTCGAGGAGTCATCACGCCGCGCCTCGGATCGTGTCGGCCAGATCGAGGCGGCGATCGATCTCTGGTATCGCGGCTTCGTCGCCCGCGCCATCGGCGACTATTACGCCGGCACGCCCGTGCGCGATACGACCGGTGAACGCAATAAAGGCCTTCTCCGCTACGACGACCTCGCCGGCTGGCTGCCGAGCTACGAGGAACCGGTCACGCGCGAGTTCGGCAACTGGACCGTCGCCAAATGCGGCCCGTGGAGCCAGGGGCCGATGTTCCTGCAGCAGCTGGCGCTGCTCGAGCAGGCCGAGCTGGCGGGCCTGTCGCCCACCGACCCGGTGTTCGTGCATCGCGTGATCGAGGCCTGCAAGCTGGCCATGGCCGACCGCATGGCCTGGTACGGCGACCCGAAATTCGTCGACGTGCCGCTGCGCGAGCTGCTGTCGAAGGAATACGCCGCGGCGCGCTGGGATTCGGTCGGCGACCGCGCTTCTCCGGAGCTGCGTCCCGGCTATCCCGGCGGTCAAGCGCCACGTCTGCCCGATCTCGACGCGGCGGCGCGCACGCTGAAGAATTCCGACACGCGCTACGGGGTCGGCGAGCCGACCTTCGCGCAGCTCGCCAAGGAAGAGGTCTTCGTCGGCGACACCTGCCACATCGACGTGATCGACCGCCACGGCAACATGATCGCCGCCACACCCTCGGGCGGCTGGCTGTCCTCCAGCCCGGTGGTGCCGGGCTTGGGCTTCCCCGTCACCACGCGGCTGCAGACGTCGTGGCTCGACGACGGCGTGCCCAACCAGGTGGCGCCGGGCAAACGGCCCTGCACCACGCTCTCGCCCTCCTTCGCGCTCAAGGACGGCGAACCGGCGCTGGCCTTCGGCACGCCGGGCGGCGACCAGCAGGACCAGTGGTCGCTGATCTTCTTCATCCGCCACGCGCTGATGGGCATGAACCTGCAGGAGGCCATCGACGCGCCCTCCTGGCATATCGACCACTTCCCCGGCTCGTTCTGGCCGCGCTCGACCACGCTCAACAAGGTGACGGTCGAATCCCGCATGCCCGCGGAAACCGTGGAAGCACTCAAGTCGCGCGGCCACAACGTGGTGGTCGGCGAGCCGTGGTCGGAAGGCCGCCTGTCGGCCTGCGGCCGCGAGCGCGACGCCAAGGGCCGCTGGATCTTGAAGGCCGCCGCCAACCCCCGCAGGATGCAGGGCTACGCCGTCGGTCGCTGATCGTCGTCAGGGAGGATTGCGATGCGTGTGCTGAAAACACTGGCTGCCGTGGCGGTCGCGCTGCTGCTTGCCGCCCCGGCTTCCGCCGCCTACCCCGAGAAGCCGATCCGCCTGATCGTGCCCTGGGCACCCGGCGGCTCGACCGACATCCTGGCGCGTGTCGCCGCCGACAAGCTGCGCCAGTCGATGGGCCAGCCGGTGGTGGTCGAGAACCGGCCCGGCGCCTCGGGCAATGTCGGCTCCGACATGGTCGCCAAGGCGGCCCCCGACGGCTACACCATCCTCTTCGGCGTGATGAGCACGCATGTGATGAATCAGGCGCTGATGACAACCATGCCGTTCGACGGCATCCGGGACTTCTCGCCGCTCGCCCTGCTCGCCTACGTCACCAACACGATGGTCGTCCATCCCTCGGTGCCGGCCAAGAACGTCGCCGAGTTCGTCGCCTACCTGAAGGCCAACCCCGGCAAGCTCGCCTACGCCTCGGCCGGGCCGGGCTCGCCCAACCATCTCAGCGCCGTGCTGTTCGAGCGCATCGCCGGCGTCACCATGCTGCACGTGCCCTATCGCGGCGGCGCGCCCGCGGTGGTCGACACGGTCTCGGGCCAGACGCAACTCCTGTTCACCGCCGGCACCCAGTCGCTGCCGCATGTGAAGGACAACCGCCTGCGCCTGCTCGGCGTCACCGAAGCAAAGCGCAGCTCCCTGATGCCCGACGTACCGACCGTGGCCGAGACGCTGCCGGGCTACGAGATGGCCGTCTATTACGGCGCCTGGGGTCCGCCCGCGATGCCCGCCGACCTGGTGACGAAGCTCAACGGCGAGATCAACAAGGCGATGATGCTGCCCGACGTGAAGCAGCGCATGGGCGATATCGGCGTCGAGGTGGCCAACGTCCCGGCAGCGGAGTTCGGCCGCATGCTGCAGGCGGACTCCGACAAATGGGGCAAGCTCATCCGCGAACTGGGCATCAAGGGCGAGTGACCCTCACCGCCACCCAGATCGGCACGCTCAAGGTCGCGGCCGCAGCCGCGGATCAGCCGCAGGCGCTGCTCGAGGCCGTGGCGCGCGTGGCGCAGGAGGCCACGGGCTGCGCGCTGTTCACCGTCATGCGCTTCCACGAGAACGACATGGAGGTCGAACGGCTCTACTCGACCAACACCGCCACCTATCCGGTCGGCGGGCGCAAGGCCAAGCGCGACACCGACTGGGGCCGGCACGTGCTGACCGAGCGCAAGCTGTTCGTGGGCGAGGGTGAAGCGGCGCTGCGTGCCGCCTTCGACGACCACGCCACCATCTTCGGCCTCGGCCTGCGCTCGATGATCAACGTGCCGGTGGTCTACGCCGATGCCTGCGTCGGCACGATGAACTTCTCGTTCAGATCCGAGACGGTCCCGCCCGGCGCGGCAACCGCCGCCATGGCGCTGGCGCTCATCGGGACGCCAGCGCTAATGCCCGACAGAAGATAAAGCCGCCGAGCGCCGTGGCCGTCATCACCACGGCCATGGGCATCGCCGAGCCCTCGCCGAGCGAGCCCACCAGCAGCACCACGGCGCCGCCCGCTCCGAATTGCAGGACGCCCAAGAGCGCCGAGGCCAGACCGGCGTTGGCGCCGTGCGGCGCCATGGCCAGCGCTGCGGCGTTGGGCAGCACCAGGCCGATGGTGGCGATGAACACAAAGAGCGGCAGACCGATCCCCCAGATTCCGGCAAAGTCGGTCCAGGCGGCGGCTAGCAGGGCGAGCGCCGCCGCAACCTGCGTGCTCGTCCCGGCGCGCAGCAGGGTCTCCGGCGAGAAGCGCTGCACCAGGCGGCCATTGACCTGCGCCATGACCACAAAGCCGGCGGCGTTGGCGCCGAAGATCCAGCCGAAATGCTCCGACGGGATGTGGTGCAACTCGATGAAGACGAAGGGCGATCCGCCGATATAGGCGAAGACGCCGCCCATGCAGCAGGCGCTGGTGAGCGCGAAGCCGAGATAGGCGCGATGGGCCAGCAGGCGCCCGTAGCTGGCGCCGATACGCAGGACGTTCAGCGTGTGGACTGTCTCCGGCCGATGGGTCTCGGGCAGGCGCAGATGCGCCGCGAGCAGGCAGAGCAGGGCCAGCCCTGCCATGACGAAGAAGATCGACGGCCAGCCGAAGAACAGCAGAAGGTGCCCGCCGATCAGTGGTGCGAGCATCGGCGCGAGGCCCGTGACCAGCATCAGGCCGCCATAGACACGCGCCGATTCACGCGGATCGAAGAGGTCGCGCACCATGGCGCGGGAGATGACGCCGCCGGCGCAGGCGCCGAAGGCCTGGACGAAACGCAGGCCCGTCAGGATCTCGACCGTGGGCGCCAGGGCGCAGCCGATCGAGGCCGCGACGAAAAGCAGCAGACCGGCGTAGAGCGGCGGCCGGCGGCCGAAACGATCGGTGATCGGCCCGAAGACGAGCTGGCCGGCGGCGAAGCCGGCGAAGAAGGCCGAGAGCGTCGCCTGCACGGCCAGCGACGACGTGCCGAAGACCCGCTGCAGGGTCGGCAGGGCCGGCAGGTACATGTCGGTCGCCAGCGGCGCGAAGGAGGTCATCGCGCCGAGGATGATGATCAGCTCCAGCCGGGAGCGAGGCGGGGCTGGTGGGGAGGCCGGAATTCCGGAAGTCATTGAAGACACTCTAGGCGTGACCCGCCGGAAGCGGAAGATTCACGCATCTGACTCGCAGCCGTCACACACCGGGTCAACACTGGCAGCATGGATGGCTCCTCGATTCGCCGCGAACCGCTACGCGCTGCCGGTACCACGGCTTCGGCCCGGGACCTCGCTCTGGCTCTGATCGATGCCGGGCATCGCCGCCTTGCGGTGGTGACGTCGCCCGCGTTGCCGATGGAAGCGCTGTGCAGCGAGCTGGCGCTGACCCGCCTGCCGCCGGTGCGGCAGATTGCCGTCGGTGATGCGCCCGACAGCCTCGACCGCGCCTTCTTCACCGTCTTCCGCGGCACGCACTATCCGACCGGGCTGGTGTGCAGCGATGCGAGCCTCGCCACCGCCGCCGTGCGTTCCTTGCGCGAGCTCGGCTTCCGCGTACCGGGCGAGATGATGGTGGTCTGGCCGGCCCCTGCGGCCAGCTAACGCAGCTCCGCCTTTTTCTGTGCCGGCGGGGCGCCGCCCATGAAGTGGCGGATCAGCGCTTCCGCCGCCGGAGATTCCCAGTTCGCCATGCCTTCAAGGCGGCCGACCTCCCGCCCGTCGCGATCGATCAGCATCGTGGTCGGCAGGCCGCGCACGGTGAAGGCCCGCATCGAAGCGCCCGAGCGATCGAGATAGATCGGTAACTGCTTGAGGCCGATGCGCTCGACGAAGGGCTGCACGATCTCCAGACCCTGGCGATCAACCGAGATGGCGAGGACCGCGAAATCACCGCCGCCCAGCCGGGCGTGTAGCCGCTCGAGCGACGGCATCTCCTCGACACACGGCGCGCACCAGGTCGCCCAGTAGTTCAACAGCACGACCTTGCCCTTGAAGGACGCGAGAGACAGCGGCGCCCCGGCCATGTCGGTGAAGGCGATCTCCGGGGCGGGACCCGGCGGGATCGCCGGTTTGAAGCTCTGCAGCGCGCCTTTGAACGCCGGCGGTGCGCCGGGGTTGCCATCCGCCACGCCGACGACGAGGGCGACGACAATCGCTGCCGCCGCGGTCGCACTGACCGAGATTAGGCCGTAGCGGCTGGCAAGGAAGCGGCAAAATCGCCCGAGAATCATGGCTGTATCCGGTTTCGGTCTGTCCTATAACATAGGTCCGTCGGGGGGCCCTTACCAACCCTCCGGCTCGCCCGGAGAATCCCGCCCGCCATGCCGCCCCGTCCCCGGAAAGCCAAGACCGCCAATGCGATGTGGGGCGGCCGGTTTGCCGCCGGCCCCGACGCGGTGATGGAGCGCATCAACGCCTCCATCGACATCGACAAGCGGCTCTACGCCCAGGATATCCGCGCCTCCCTCGCCCATGCCGAGATGCTGGTCAAGCGGCGCATCCTCACGCCAAAGGACGGTGCGGAGATCCGCCGCGGTCTGCGCCGCGTGCTGGCCGAGATCGAAAGCGGCAAGTTCAGGTTCCAGACAGCGCTGGAAGACATCCACATGAACGTGGAGGCGCGGCTGGCCGAGCTCATCGGTCCAGCCGCGGGGCGGCTGCACACCGCGCGCTCGCGCAACGACCAGGTGGCCACCGATTTCCGCCTCTGGGTGCGCGACGCCATCGACAGCCTCAACGGCCGCATGCGCGCCCTGCAGCGCGCCCTCATCGACAAGGCCGAGCGCCACGCGGGCACGGTGATGCCCGGCTTCACCCATCTGCAGCCGGCGCAGCCGGTGACCTTCGGCCACCATCTGCTCGCCTATGTGGAGATGATCGGGCGGGACCGCGGCCGCCTCGCCGATTGCCGCACGCGGGTGAACGAATCGCCGCTCGGCGCTGCCGCACTGGCCGGTACCTCGTTCCCCATCGACCGGACGATGACGGCCAAGGCGCTGGGCTTCGAGCGGCCTATGGCCAATTCGCTGGACGCGGTCTCGGCACGCGACTTCGCGCTCGAGTTTCTCGCTGCCGGCGCCGTTGCCAGCATCCACCTGTCGCGCCTCGCCGACGAGCTGGTGCTGTGGACGACGCCGCAATTCGGTTTCGTGCGCCTGTCCGACGCCTATTCGACCGGCAGCTCGATCATGCCGCAGAAGCGCAATCCCGACGCCGCCGAGCTGGTGCGCGCCAAGTCCGGGCGGCTGCTCGGCTCGCTGATCGGCCTGTCGGTGGTGATGAAGGGCCTGCCACTGGCCTATTCGAAGGACATGCAGGAAGACAAGGAACGCGTGTTCGCCGCCGCCGATGCGCTCGACCTGTCTCTCGCCGCGCTCACGGGCATGATCACCGACCTCACCATCAATCCCAAGGCGATGCACGCGGCCGCCTCGGCCGGCTTCTCGACGGCCACCGACCTCGCCGACTGGCTGGTGCGCACTCTCGGGCTGCCGTTCCGCGAAGCCCACCACGTCACCGGGCGGATCGTCCGGCAGGCGGAGGAGCAGGGTATCGGCCTCGAGGCGCTGCCGCTCGCCGCCATGCAGGCGATCGAGCCGCGCATCCATCGCGGCGTCTTCGCCGTGCTCGGTGTCGAGCGTTCGGTCGCCAGCCGCACCAGTCTCGGCGGCACGGCGCCGGCCAATGTCCGGCGCGCGGCCCGTGACGCCCGCCGGCGCTTCCTGCGGACATGACCATGCTGCCTCCGACATTTTCACGCCGCACCGTCATCTGCGTCCTGAGCGCATTGGCTCTTGCCGGTTGCGGCCGCAAAGCCGACCCCAGGCCACCGGAGGACGCGGATCCCAAAACGCCGCGCATCTATCCGGCGCCGCAGCGCGGCGCCCCGTCGGGCGAGAGCACGCCGCCACCCGATCCAGCGCCCACGGCACCACTGCTGCCCCCCAGCTTTCGATGACCGAAGCCTCGTTCCGTTACCGCAACGGCGTGCTGCATGCCGAAGACGTGCCCCTCGACCGGCTGGCCGAAAAAGTCGGCACGCCGTGCTGGATCTACTCCTCGGCCATGCTGGAGGCCCGCTACCGCGCCTTCGCCGGGGCCTTCTCCGGTCTCAACGCGCTAGTCTGCTACTCGCTCAAGGCGAACTCCAACCAGGCGGTGATCGCGACGCTCGGGCGTCTCGGCTCGGGCGTCGATGTCGTCTCGGCCGGCGAGATGCAGCGCGCTCTTGCCGCCGGCATCCCGGCGTCGAAGATCGTTTTCGCCGGCATCGGCAAGACGGCGGACGAGATGGCCCAGGCGCTCGACGCCGGCATCCTGCAGTTCAACGTCGAATCCGAGCCGGAGCTGCGGCTGCTGTCCCAGGTGGCGACGAAGCGGCGCAGGACGGCACCGGTCAGTCTGCGGGTCAATCCCGACGTCGACGCGCGCACGCATGCCAAGATCGCCACCGGCAAAAAGGAGAACAAGTTCGGCATCGACATCGCCCAGGCGCCGTCAGTGGCGAAGCTGGCTGCGACGCTGCCGGGGATCGCGCTGCAGGGACTGGCCGTGCATATCGGCTCGCAGGTCACCGACGTCGATCCCTATCACGCGGCCTTCGCCCGGATCGGCGAGCTCGCGCGCGATCTCAACGGCAGCGGCCATCGCCTGAACCGCCTCGATTTCGGCGGCGGCCTCGGCGTGGTTTACGACCGGGCCAGCAACAGCGGTGCGCCGCCCGCTCTCCACAGCTACGCCGATGCCGTGCGCGGCGCGCTCGCCCGCCTGCCCAATAGCAGCCGCGATATCGAGATCGTGCTGGCCCCGGGCCGCTGGCTGGTCGCCGAAGCGGGCATCCTGCTCACCCGCGTCGTCTACATGAAGGGCGGCGTCGCCAAGCGCTTTGCCATCGTCGATGCGGCGATGAACGACCTGATCCGGCCGACGCTGTACGAGGCCCATCATCCGATGCGGCCGGTGATCGAACCCCGCTCGCACGACACCGAGATCGTCGACGTCGTCGGGCCGGTCTGCGAAACCGGCGACTTCCTTGCCCTCGACCGGCCTTTACCTCCCTTGCGCGATGGCGATCTGCTGGCCATCGAGGTCGCCGGGGCCTACGGTGCGGTCATGTCCTCGACCTACAACGCCCGGCCGCTGGCCCCGGAATTGCTAATCCGGGGAAAGACCTGGGCGGCGATCCGCCCGCGCCAGACCGTGGAGTCGCTGATTGGGCTCGACCGCCTACCCCCCTGGATCAAGCCCACGCGCCCGAAAGCCCGGAACCGGCCCTCTACAAAAAGGGTTTCCCAGCAACGAAGTAAGAGGCGCCGCCGACCCAAGGGCTGAACCCATCGGCGGTGGGACCCCCTCGTATAGACCCGGGGGCCGGAGTTGGGGCAGAATCGCCTACTTAAGCCGGAGGCTCGATGCGTACTGAGGGCCAGGATACCGCCAAGCCATCCCCCCGCGACCCTCTCGCGCGCCGGATCGGCGTGGCGCGGGTCGCCATCGCCTGGGAACGGCTCTGGCCGGCTCTGTGGCCCACGGCGAGCGTGGGCGGCGTGTTCATCGCCCTCGCCCTCTTCGATGTCCTGCCGCTGCTGCCCGGCTGGGTGCACGCCCTCATCCTCCTTCTCTTTGCCGGCCTCTTCGGCTGGACGGTATGGCGTATCCGCCATTTCTTCTCCCTGCCGGAGACCGCCGCCGGTCGCCGCCGGCTTGAGCTGGCGAGCGGGCTCCAGCACCGTCCGCTTTTCGCGCTGCGCGACGACCTCTCGGGCGGCGCCAACGATCCGGTCGCCCGCTCGATCTGGCAGGCGCATCGGGCCCGCGTGCTCGCCGCCCTCAAGGCCGTGCGCATCGGCTGGCCGTCGCCAGGCCTGCCGTCGCGTGACCCGTTTGCCCTGCGCGCAGCCCTGGTGCTGCTGCTTGCCGTTGGCGTCGCCGCGGCCGGCGGCGAGGCTTGGAAGCGTTTTAACCGCGCTGTAACCCCAGGCGTCGCCGCGGCCGTCCTGCCGCCAGGTGCGCTCGATCTCTGGATCACGCCGCCGAGCTACACCGGGCAGCCGCCTCTGCTTCCCAAGATGGAGCCCGGCAAAACCAATCTGGTCAGTGTACCGACCGGCAGCGCGCTACTTGCCCAGGTGACCGGCGGACGCGGCGACCCGCGTCTCGTCATCGACAAGGCCGAGACCAATTTCCAGCCCGTCGCCGGCAACAACAACGGAACCGGCAACACGAGCCAGCGCTCGTGGCGGGTCGGCGCCACCATCGACAACGGCACGCGCCTCGCCATCAGCCAGGGAGACACCATCCTCGGCGAGTGGACGCTCAAGGTGGTCCCCGATCTCGTCCCCACTGTCGAATTCGCCACGGCGCCATCGCGCAGCCGGCGGGCTGCGCTGCGTCTCGACTACCAGGCGAGCGACGATTACGGCCTCGCCTCCATCACCGCCGCCATCCGCCGCACCGGCGAGGTCCCCGAGGGCGCGCCCGGTGAGCCCATCGACATCGCGCTCACCCTGCCGAGCCAGCGCGCCAAGGAGGCGACAGGCTCGAGCTATCACGACCTGACCTCGCATCCCTGGGCCGGCCTGCCGGTCACCATCCAGCTCAAGGCGACCGACGCGCTCGGCCAGGTCGGCTCCTCCGAGGCCTTCGCCACGACGCTGCCCGAGCGGGTGTTCCAGCATCCGGTGGCCCGCGCCATCGTCGAGCAGCGCAAGGCCCTGGTCGCCGATCCAGCCTCCCGGCCGGTGATCAGCCGAGCTCTGTCGGCCATCGCCGGCATTCCCTCGCATTATTTCGACGACGTCGTGGTCTATCTCGGCCTGACGATGGCCTCGGCGCGGCTGGTGCGCGATCACTCGCCCGCCGGCAACGACGCGGTCCAGGGGCTGCTCTGGGATCTCGCGCTGCGCATCGAGGACGGCAAGATGTCGCTCGCCGAGCGCGAGCTGCGCGCGCTGCAGCAGCGCCTACAGGACGCGCTGGCCAACAACGCGACCGACGAGGAGATCGAGCGGCTGATCAAGGAGCTGCAGGAGGCGATCAACCGCTACCTGCAGGCGATGCTCGAGAACATGCAGCGCAATCCCGAGCAGATGCGCCAGCCCATGGATCGCAACGCTATGCGCATGGAGATGCGTGACCTGCAGAAGATGCTCGACCAGGCGCGCCAGCTCGCCCGCACGGGCGCCCGCGACGCGGCCCGCGACCTGCTCGCCAAGCTGCAGGACATGCTGGAGAACCTGCGCGCCGGCCAGCCGATGATGGGCCAGCAGCAGGGAGGCGGCGAGGCCCAGCAGATGATGCAGGGCCTGCAGGACCTCATTCAGCGTCAGCAGAACCTGCTCGATCGCACCTTCCGTCGCTCCCAGCAGGGCCGGCCCGGCCAGCGCGGCCAGCCGGGACAGCGCGGCCAGCCCGGACAGATGGGGCAGCCGGGACAGCCCGGCGAGGGCGACGGGGACGGCGAGGGTGGTGCCGACAGCGCGGAGCAGGGAGAGCTGCGCCGCCAGCTCGGCGAGTTGATGCGCCAGCTCGGCGAGATGATGGGCGGCAACATCCCGGGCGGCCTCGGCCGCGCCGACCGCTCGATGCGCGATTCGGGGGATGCGCTGGAACGCGGGGCCCCGGGCCGCGCCCTGCGACCGCAGATGGACGCGCTCGACCAGATGCGCGCCGCCGGCCGCGATCTCGCCCAGCAGATGATGGAGCAGTTCGGCCAGGGCGAGGGCGAAGGCGAAGGCATGGAGGACGGCATCGAGCAGGCGCAGAACCGCGATCCCGCCGGCCGGCCGACCAACGGCCTCGGCGGTCTCGACGGCCGCGACGTCAATATCCCGGAGGCGAGCGACGTGCAGCGCTCGCGCGAGATCCTCGACGAGCTGCTGCGCCGCGCCGGCGAGCGCTTCCGCCCGGTGATCGAACGCGAGTACATCGACCGCCTGCTAAAGCGCTTCTGAGCGCGCTCGCTTCCGGGCGCAGGCGGTTCTGAGGGCCGCGATCAGCGGCTACGCTGAGCCGTCCCGCACCAACCCCGCCACAGGCGCCGGTAGGCGGCCTCAAGCTCGCGCGTATGCGCTGTAGCATCAAACAGCACCGAACCGGCAAGACGGTCCCGCTGACCGGCCCGGCGTCGCGACAGGGCCGGAACGTCGCTGGCCAGAGAGGCGGCCAGCGCCACATATTCGTCGGCGCTGCGCGCGACGAGTTCCGGCATGCCGGCACGCTGAAGCAGCGAGGCCCCGAGACGCGAGGCACGGGTGGCACCCGCCAGGGTGATCACCGGCAGCCCCGCCCACAGCATCTCGCGCGTTGTGGCGCCACCGGCAAAGGGGACCGGATCGAGGCCGATATCGACCCGGCCGTAATGGGCAAGATTGGCCCTGGAATCGACTATATGGCCGACCAGCTCGCAGCGCGCTGCGTCGATGCCGGCGCGAGCCAGCCGCTCCGTGAAGGCGCCGATGATATCGCGGTGCGACAGGTCGCGGGCCTTGATCAGCAGTCGGGCTCCGGGGATCGCACGCAGCACGCGGCTCCACAGCACCAGCGTCTCGTCCGTCACCTTGGTCAGATTGTTGAAAGAGCCGAAGGTCACGTAGCCGTTGCCGAGGGCTGGCGGACGTTCGACCGGGGGAGCATCGTGCCGCGGCTCGTAGATCGAGAAGCCGCTGTCGAGGATGATCGGCGCCTCGCTGTCATCCGCCACACGATGGTCCGGGGGATCGAGCCAGCGATCCGTGATGCGCCCATCGATGGTCGACAGGCCTGTCGCGGTCAGATGATTGATGTAGGTCAGCTGCAGCGGCGCGATCCGGCGTGCAAAGAGAATGCGGTCCCGGGCCAGGTAGCCCGTCAGGCTGACCAGGATATCGACGGCGTCCTCGCGCACGGCCCGCATCTGGGCGGCGGGGGACAATCCGTGCAGATTGCGAAACACGTCGCTCGCTTCTGCCACGCGGCCGGTATCGGAATCCGGAGCCGCGACGTCCGCGTAGCAGGCTACACGGAAGGCAGAACGGTCATGAGCCCGCAGCACCGGCAGAAACTCGGCCAGGAAATGATGGCGACGGAACTCCGAGGAGACGTAGCCGATGGTCAGCGGCCGTTCCGGATCGGGCGCGTTCGTCAAGAGGGGGGCATCTGCCGGAATGCGCAGCGTTGCCGCCCAGGCGCGGTTGGCGCGGCACAGGCTCTCATCGCTTTCGCCCGGCAGGAAATTCAGGCTGAAGAGGTAATTGCTCCAGGCATCGGCGAATCCAGGATCGAGGTCCACCGCGGCGCGGAACTCGCGCACCGCTCCCTGCAGGTCTCCAAGGTCACGCAGCACGTTGCCCAGCGCATAGCGGGCGGCTTGCAGGCGTGGCTCCGCGGCCAGTGCGGCCTGCAGCGCCGGACGCGCTTCCGCGAGCCGGCCCAGTTCCACACGCGCAGCGCCGAGACCGTACAGCGCCGCGGCATCGCCCGGCCTTCGCTGCACGGCCCCTTCCAGCACGGTGAGGGCTTCCGCCGGCCGGCCGGCCGCGCGCAGCACCGCCCCCAGATCGTTCTCGACGCCGAGGTCCGGCTGCCGGGCCTGCGCCTCGCGGTAGGCCGCGATCGATTCCTCGAAACGGCCGGCATCGCTGAGGACGCGCCCCAGGTTGACATAAAGGGGGACATGATCCGGCTTCAGCCGCAAGGCGCGAGCGTGAGCGACAACGGCATCGGCGAACTCCCGCGTTCCACGCAGGGCGTTGCCCAGATTGGTCCAGGCGGTCGCGTCATCCGGGCGCAGGGCGACCGCGCGCTGGTGCGAGCCGACCGCGGCGCGCCAATGGCCCAGAGCCTGAAACGCCAGCCCCAGGCCGTCATGCGCCATGGCCAGCGTCGGCTGCAGCCGGATGCTCTGACGAAAAGCCGCCAGCGCCTCCTGGGCCTGGCCGTCGTCAAGCAGCGCATGCCCGAGGCTGTTGTGGGCCTCCGGATGATCGGGCTGAATCTCCAGCGCGCGGCGGAAATCGGCCAGCGCGGCCGGCATATCACCGGACTCGAGCGCGATGACGCCCCGCAGATGCAAGGCCTCGACATGCCGGGGCTCACGGGCCAGGAGAGACGTCAACCCCGCGGCCGCTTCGCTCAGCCGTCGCGCGCGATAAAGTGCCGTGGCCCGGGCAAGGTCGTCGTCGCTCATGGTCATCGGCCGACGGCGACCGCCAATGAAGATGCCGTAAGCCCGAGCTGGCGGATGTGGCGGGCCTCCGCTAGTGCGCGGCCGCGAAGGTGATGGCCAGGCCCGTGGCCTGCGGCGGCGGCTGCCGGACCTCCGTGCGGAACGAGGCGCTCTCGCCGGGCTCGAGCTTGAGCGCGGAAGTCTTGAAGGTCCAGGACTGGAGCTCCCGGTCGCCCGCGTCACGCAGTGAGCCGCGCAGCATCGGAACTGAACGGCGGGTCGTTGCAACGTTGGTGACCCGCCCTTCGATGACCAGGGCCGGAACGCCTTCGATCTCGGTCCGGCGGGAGGTGACAGCGCCGTTGGGTATCTGCAGCCCCTCTCCCGGGCCGGGGATTTCAAAACCGAGAGCCTCAAAGACCGGCTTGGTCTCGGGGAACTGCTCCATCACCGTATCGCTCTTGTAGGCCGCTGCGGAGAGTCCCCCCAGCGCCACCACGAAGAGAAGCCAGCCGATGGCGGCGGCGATGCGGCCCAGAACCGAGCGCTTGCGCGGCGCTGGCTTGTCCCCGCGCGCCGGCTTCATCTCCTCCATCGGCTCGGCGGGCGTGGGAACGGGCTCGGGCGCCGAGTCGGCCTGTATCCGCGCATCGGCCGCCGGTTCCGGCATGGGAGACGGCTCTGGCGCCAGCTCAAGAACCGGGGGCGGTGGAGGCGGCGGCTCCGGCGGCGGGGGTGGCGGAGGCGGCGGCGGGGGTGCTGCAACCGGCGCCGGCTTGGGCTTGGGCTTCAGCGGATTGCGTCGCGCCGGCTTGGCCTTTGGCGCTTCCGCGCGTGCCGGCACGGCCATGGCCATAGCCATCGGCGCCGGCTCGGGCCGCAGGTCGCGCGTCGAGGCGGTCCACTGGTGACGGCACCGGCTGCAGCGCACGCGCCGCCCCCCCGCCCCGATGGCCGCCTGGGCGATGCGAAACCGCGCGCCACAATTGGGACAGCCGAGAATCATGAAGGCTTGTGCCCGCCGCTCTGACGTTCGAGAAATACCCCGCAGATTTTATAGGCTTGGCACGGTCATGCTGACAAGCAAGACAAACCCGAAGCCTTGCCGCCTGCTTAAATCGCGTGCCATCCTGATCGCCCGCCGGTGCGACTCGCGGCGGGTTCATTTCCTGCCCGTTTTCCCGGCACGAGGTCCCGCCTATCGTGGTCCGCTTCGAGAATGTCGGCCTGCGTTACGGCCTCGGTCCCGAAATTCTGCGGGATGTCTACCTGGAGCTTGCGCCCGGCTCCTTTCACTTCCTCACCGGCCCCTCCGGGGCCGGCAAGTCGTCGCTGCTCAGCCTGCTGTACGTGGCCCGCCGGCCGACGCGCGGCATCGTCACCATGTTCGGACGCGACCTGGCGACGCTGCGACGTGCCGAGCTGCCCGGGCTGCGCCGGCAGATCGGAGTCGTCTTCCAGGAGTTCCGCCTTCTTCCCCATCTCTCGGCGCTCGACAATGTCGCGCTGCCCCTGCGGGTTTCGGGGCTGGCCGAGGAGAAGATCCGCGAGCATGTCGTCGAGCTCCTCACCTGGGTTGGACTCGGCGACCACCTCCATGCCAGGCCTGCGACCCTGTCGGGCGGACAGCAGCAGCGCGTGGCGATCGCCCGCGCGGTGATCACCCGCCCCCGCCTGCTGGTCGCGGACGAGCCCACCGGAAACGTCGACGACCGGATCGCCCTGCGGCTGATGCACCTCTTCGAGGAGCTGCACCGGCTCGGCACCACGGTGGTCATCGCCACCCACAACACGAGCCTCATCGCCCGTTCCCGCCACCCCGAGCTTCGCCTCGACGGCGGGCACGTCACACGCGTGGCGCGAGCCGCGTGATGCGTGAAGGGACGGCATCGGAGACTCTGCTTCGCCGCGCGGGGTTGAGCCGCGGACCGGGGCCAGCCTTGCGTCTGCGCGAAGCCCGCACGCGGCTGCGTCTCGACTGGATCGTCGGGGCGATGGCCTTTCTCGCCGCTCTGGCCTTTGCTGGAGCCCTGACGATGCACGATCAGGCGACGCGCTGGCGCACCGGGCTGTCGGGAACTCTCACGGTCGAGATTCCAGCCGAGCGCTCCGGAACGGATCTGCCCGCCGTGCTGAGCGTGCTGCGCACGACGCCGGGGGTCGAGCGCGCCGAGCCGCTGAGCCGTGAAGAGATCGGTCGTCTGCTGGTTCCCTGGCTCGGTACCAGCGCCTTGATGGACACTCTGCCAGTGCCGCAGATCGTCGATGTCGCCCTGGCGCCGGGCGCAACGCTCGACACACCGGCACTGGCCCAGCGACTTGCCGCAGCGGCTCCCGGCAGCGTCCTCGACGATCACGGCCGATGGGTTGCCCAACTGCTGCACCTGGCGACACTGGCCACGCTCGCCGCCTTCGTCATCGTCGCCATCGTCGCGCTCAGCGCCATGGTGGCGGTGACCATCACTACCCGCGCAGGGCTCGCCCTGCATCACGAGGCCATCGATCTGCTGCATCTCATCGGCGCGGAAGATCGCTATATCGCCCGTCAATTCGCCCGCGAGGCCCTCATCCTGGGTCTGCGCGGCAGCCTGGTCGGCGTTGCCCTGTCGATCGGCGCGCTCTACACCCTTATCGGCCTGGCGCCGGCGATCGAGTCGGTGCTTGTCCCGACTCTCGCGCCGCGACCCGGCTCGATCATTGCCTTGACCCTCGTTACGGTCGCGGCGGCAGCGCTCTGCGGCTCCACGGCCTGGTTGACGGTGATGAATGAATTGCGGAAACAGATCTAATGCGGCTCGTCCTGCTCGATCGCGACGGTGTTCTCAACGAGGAGACCCCCAACTACGTCAAGCACCCGGGCGAGCTGCGTCTGATACCGGGCTCGGCCCGCGCTGTCTCGCGTCTCAATCAGGCCGGCATCAAGATCGCCGTTTGCACGAACCAGTCGGCTGTGGGGCGCGGCATCATTGACCAGTCGATGCTCGACCGAATCCACGACAAGCTGCGCGAAGAGCTGGCGCGCGAAGGCGGCCATGTGGACGTCATTTTCGCCTGCACCGATCACCCCGACCGCGCCACGCGCCGGCGTAAACCGGGACCCGGCATGCTCGAAGAGGCACTGCGGCGTTTCAGCGCCACCCCCCTCGAAACGCCGATGATCGGCGATCACGTGCGCGATCTGGAGGCTGCGCTGGCGGCCGGCTGCTCGCGCCACCTCGTGCGCACCGGCCACGGCGCCAAGGCACAGGCGGACGGCATCCCGGCGAGGCTCCTGCCGGTGCGCGTCCACGACGATCTCGCCGCGGCCGTCACGGCCCTGCTGGGACCCGAGAGTAGCTGATGCCGGGCTTCGTCCCGCACGGCTCGGCGCGTCATGCCGCGGGCGGCATGCTGCGGGCTGCGCGGCATCTGCTCTTTGCCCTCAGCCTTATCGGCGCCGCCTGGCTGGGCGGGCTCATCTGGTTCGCCGAAGGCATTCCTCGCGATCGTGACGCACCGCCGCCTCCGCAGGCCACCGACGCCGTGGTGGTGCTGACCGGCGGACCGGCACGCCTGAGAGCCGGCCTTGCCGAGCTCGAGGCCGGCCGGGCCCGCAAGCTGTTCGTTTCGGGCGTCAACCCCCGGGTCGAACTGAGCGAATTGCTGCGCACCGCCGGCCAGCCGGCCGCCGCAGCGGAATGCTGCATCGTGCTCGGCTATGCCGCCGACAACACCGCCGGCAATGCCGCCGAGACGCGCCAATGGATGGAGCGCGAAGGTTATCGCAGCCTCCGGCTGGTGACCGCGAGCTATCACATGCGGCGCAGCCTGGCGGAGTTCCGCCGCGCGATGCCGATGACCGAGATCGTCGCTCACCCCGTATTTCCAGAGACCTTCATGCGCAACTCCTGGTGGTCATACCCGGGGACATTGGCCCTGGTGCTCAGCGAGTATCACAAGTATCTGGCCGTGCTGTTGCGCGAGCGGCTCTCGGCGGGTGCCCCATGAACCACACCGTCCTCTGGATCCGCTCGGCGGTCTTCAACGTCCTGTTCTTCGCCTTCACCATCCTGCTGCTGCTTCTTGCCCTGCCCTTCCTGGTGATCCCGACCTCGGAGATTGCGCTATGGGTCGCGCGCACATGGTCGCGTGGCGTTTTCTTCATGCTGCGCTGGGTTGTCGGCCTTCGCTGGGAGTTGCGCGGGCCGCGCGAGCTGCTGCGGCCGGGGATCCTGGTGGCGTCGAAGCATCAATCCGCCTGGGACACGATCGTCTTCTTCCTGCTCTTCGATCGGCCGACCTACGTCATGAAGCAGGAGCTGATGCGCATCCCGATCTACGGCTGGCTGTCGCACCGCCAGGGGCACATCGCCGTCGACCGCAAGGCCGGCGCTGGCGCCATCCGCGGCCTCCTGCGCGCCGCGAAGGCAGCCTTTGAACAGGGTCGCGCCATCGTCATCTTTCCGCAGGGCACCCGGGTTCCCCCCGGCACGAAGGCGCCCTATCAACCCGGCATCGTCGGCCTCTACAGCGCCCTGGGCGTTCCGGTCGTGCCGGTGGCGCTCAATTCCGGCCTGTTCTGGGGACGGCGCAGCTTCATCAAGCGGCCGGGCACGATCGTGATCGAGGTGCTCCCGGAAATTCCACCGGGCCGGGACCGCGCGGAGTTCCTGCGGGACATGGAAGCCCGGATCGAAGCCGCGACGGAACGGCTCGAGGCTGAGGCGCGCAGGCCGGCAGCGGGTTAGTCTCCAGCACAGTCGCGCCGCCTGGCGATCTTGCGTTAGTCTGGATGGCGAACGGACAGATCAGAGACGTCAAGAGATCCGGATGAGCCAGGGCTTTTACCTAAACGGCAATCTCCTGATGACCTTCGCCACACGCGTGTTTGACTTGCCGCGCCAAGCCGGGAGCCGTCGATGATCGTTGTCGTGCCGGATGTCCTCAACGCGGCGGAGCTCAAGCAGATTCGCGAGGGCCTGACGGCCGAGGACTTTCTCGACGGGCGGGCCACGGCCGGCACGCGCGCCGTGGGCGTCAAGCAGAACCTCCAGACCGATCGCCGATCCGACCGCCTGTCGTCGCTGCAGACGATGATCCTCGCCGCGCTCGACCGGAGCGGATTGTTCAAGACCGCGATCGCGCCGCGCCGCATCGTTCCGCCGCGCTTCAACCTCTACAAGCCGGGAATGCACTACGGCGATCACGTCGACAACGCGATCATGGGTGACGCGGGCGACCCGGTCCGCATCGACTGTTCGTTCACGCTGTTCATCAGCGAGCCGAAGGACTACGAAGGCGGCGAGCTGATCATCAAGAGCGGCTACGGGCCCGCCTCGTTCAAGCTGCCGGCGGGTCACCTCGTTGCCTACCCGACCTACTTCTATCACGAAGTCACTCCCGTCCGGAGCGGCGAGCGGCTGGCCTGCATCAGCTGGCTGCAGAGCCTGATTCGCGACCCGGCGAAGCGCGATGTGATCCTCGACCTGGCCCTTGCCAGCGACCGCGTTGCGGCCGGCGGCGGGCCGACCGCCAAGGATGCCCTGGCGTTCCTCGACAAGGCGCGCAAGAACCTTCTGCGCCTTTGGATCGAGAACTGACGGCGCAGGAGAGGTTCGATGAGCATCCCCAGCCAGGGCAACGTGCTGATGACCTTCGTCACGCCGGTGCTGGTGCGTCGCTGGCCGGGATTGACCGATCTCAACCGGCGCCTGCGCGATGCCATTCTGGCGCGCGAGAGCCGTGAGGCGGGCATGTCCCGGAGCAATGTCGGGGGCTGGCACTCGACGGACGACTTCTTCAACTGGGAGGAGCCGGCCATCGCCGAGCTGCGCTCGCTGGTCGGCGAAGGAACCCGCGAGATCACGCTGCATCTCTGCGGGGACGGGATCAAAGGCCGCGAGGTCGAAATCGCCGTGTCCGGGTGGGCGAACGTGTCGCGGGATCGTGCCTACAACCGGCCTCACGATCACCTGCGCTACACATGGTCAGGGGTCTATTACGTGACCCTTGGCGAAAACGAGCCGGGGATCGAGAACAGCGGCGCGATCGAGTTTCTCGACCCGCGTCTTGGCGTCGACTTCAGCAACCTGCCGGGCGCCAATGTCGGCCCGTTCCTGCGGGTGCAGCCGGAGCCTTCCATGATGCTGATGTTTCCGAGCTGGTTGCGGCACTGGGTGCATCCCTTTCACGGCCGCGGCGAGCGCATATCCATCGCCTTTAACGTTAACCTGAGGTTCTGAGCCCCTACTTCTATCTAGCTCCTGGGCGAGCCATCACGTGGTTATGATGTCTGCATGACCTTGGCACTGCCGCAACAGGGAGACGTCTTTTACGCGTTCTCGACGCCGATCCTGATCCGCACCTGGCCGGATTCCGGGCCCTTCAATGCAGAGCTGCAGGAACTCGTGCTTGCCAGGGAGCGCGAGAGCCAGGGTGTCGTCAAAAGCAACCTGGGCGGCTGGCAGTCCGAACAGGGCCTCTTCCACTGGCAACATCCCGCCATCGCGGAACTGCAGCAGCGTGTCCGTGAAGCGACTGTCGAGATCACGAGCAAGACCTGCAGAGAGTCGCTGCAGGGCCTGGCCGTGGATATGCACGTCAACGGCTGGGCCAATGTGTCGCGTGATCGCTCCTATAACCGGATCCACGCGCACTCCGATTGCACATGGTCCGGCGTGTACTACGTCTCGGTCGGCGAGCCGGTTTCCAGCGTGCCTGACAACGGCTCGATTGAGTTCCTTGACCTTCACATGGCCGCACAAAGCGGTCATGGGCAGTTGCCCGGCCGCCCGTTCGGCGGACAGCTGAGAGTGCCCCCCGCGCCCGGGCTGATGGTGCTATTCCCGAGTTGGCTTTTCCACTGGGTGCATCCGTTCCAGGGGACCGGCGTGCGGATCTCGATCGCCTTCAATGTCACCCTGCGATTCCGGCCGGCCGGGGATACGCCTCCCTGACCCTGCGCCGCGGGTCTTATCCCCGCAATCCACATGAGACCTGGACGGCCCGCTTACAGCCTGCCGAGGCGGGCTGGGAATCACCCGGATGAGTTGGCAAGCACTTGAAGCGGCAGGCCAATTGCCGTCGCCGGCTGTGCAAAAACCTGGGGAAACAGAACGGGAACAATTGCGTTGACCACCCCCTAACCCTCGGGTAGAATTGGCTTTTCCTCCCAATCAGGCTGCCTGCGCATGCGTCCGATCGCCGCTATTTCCCAGCAGATCTGGGACATGAAATACCGTCTGAAGACTGCGGGCGGCGCCCCGGTCGACAAGACGATTGAGGACACGTGGCAGCGCGTGGCTGCGGCGCTGGCGGCTGGCGAGACGGACCCGAGCTGGAGCGGGCGCTTTGCCGGCGCGCTGGAGGATTTCAAATTCCTGCCCGCCGGCCGCATCGTCGCCGGTGCAGGCACCGGGCGCAGCGTCACCCTGTTCAACTGCTTCGTCATGGGCACGGTCCCGGACGACATGGCCGGCATCTTCACCCACCTGAAGGAAGCCGCGCTCACCATGCAGCAGGGCGGCGGCATCGGGTACGACTTCTCGACCCTGCGGCCCAAGGGCGCGCCGGTAAAGGGTGTCGGCGCCGACGCCTCTGGCCCGCTGACCTTCATGGATGTCTGGGACGCGATGTGCCGCACCATCATGAGTGCCGGCCACCGCCGCGGCGCCATGATGGCGACCCTGTCCTGCGATCATCCCGACATCGAGGCCTTCATCGAGGCCAAGCGCGAGCCCGGCCGCCTGCGCATGTTCAACCTCTCCGTCCTGGTCACCGACGCCTTCATGCAGGCAGTGAAGGAGGATGCGCCGTGGCAGCTGACCTTCGGCGGTGTCAGCTACAAGACCGTCCGCGCGCGCGAGCTCTGGGACAGGATCATGCGCGCCACCTATGGCTTCGCCGAGCCCGGCGTGATTTTCATCGACCGCATCAACAAGCGGAACAACCTGCACTACGCCGAGACGATCCGCGCCACCAATCCCTGCGGCGAGCAGCCGCTGCCGCCCTACGGCGCCTGCCTGCTGGGCTCCCTGAATCTGGCGGCGCTGATCAGGGAGCCGTTCACCGCCAACGCGCATCTGGATGAGGCGGAGTTCGACCGTCTTGTTCCCCTGGCGGTGCGGATGATGGACAACGCCATCGACGTCTCGCGCTTCCCGCTGCCCGAGCAGCAGGCCGAGGCGCAGGCCAAGCGGCGCATCGGCCTGGGCGTCACCGGCCTCGCCGACGCGCTCATCCTCTGCGGCACGCGCTACGGCAGCGAGAAGGCCGTGCAGCTCACCGAGATCTGGCTGCGCCGCCTGCAGCGCCAGGCCTATCTGGCTTCGATCGACATCGCCAAAGAGAAAGGCGCGTTCCCGCTGTTCGACAAGGAGCCGTTCCTCGCCAGCGAAACCGTCGCCGCCCTCGACAAGGACGTGAAGGACGGCATCGCCCGATACGGTATCCGCAACGCGCTGCTGACCTCCATCGCGCCCACCGGCACGATCTCGCTGCTCGCCGACAACGTCTCCTCCGGCCTCGAGCCGGTGTTCAGCTTCGCCTACACGCGCAACATCCTGATGCCCGACGGCACGCGGCGCACGGAGGAGGTCAGCGACTACGCCTACCGGCTCTATCGCAAGATGTTCGGCGAGAATGCCGAGCTGCCGGACTATTTCGTCGACGCCCAGCGCCTGTCGCCGGCCGACCACGTGGTCATGCAGGCGGCCTGCCAGAAGCATGTCGACGCCTCGATCTCCAAGACCATCAACTGCCCGGAGGACATCTCCTTCACGGCGTTCAAGGACGTCTACCTGCAGGCCTACGAGCTCGGCTGCAAGGGCTGCACGACCTACCGGCCGAACGACGTGACCGGCGCCGTGCTGGCAGTAAAGGAAGAGGCCAAGCGCGCCGCCAAGCCGGTGCAGCAGGCCCTGCCGCTGACCAAGCCGCCGGTGCGGCCGGCCGACCCTTACGAGGCGGGCGGCGTGGTCTACATGACCCAGCCGCTCGACCGGCCCGAGGCCCTGCCCGGGCGCACCTACAAGGTGAAATGGCCGGACAGCGAGCACGCCATCTACATCACCATCAACGACGTGGTGATGGAGAGCCGCCGGCGGCCCTTCGAGGTCTTCATCAACTCCAAGAACATGGAGCATTACGCCTGGACCGTGGCGCTGACGCGCATGATCTCGGCGGTGTTCCGGCGCGGCGGCGACGTCTCCTTCGTCGTCGACGAGCTCAAGGCGGTGTTCGACCCGCGCGGCGGCCAGTGGATGGGCGGGCGCTACGTGCCCTCGCTGCTTGCCGCCATCGGCGAGGTGATCGAGCGCCACATGATCGGTATCGGCTTCCTCGCCACGCCGGGGCGCGCGCACGAAGACCCCTATGCGGCGGGCCCTCTGGTCGCCGTCGGCGGCGCCTCGCCCGAGCCACGCCCCGAGATCACGCCGATGCCGGCCAACACGGGGGGCGGAGCCGGCGGGCGTGTCTCCTCGCTGCTGCGCCAATGCCCGAAATGCGGCAGCCCGGCCCTCGTCCGCCAGGAAGGCTGCGACACCTGCACGAGCTGCGACTACAGCAAGTGCGCGTGAGGCTTACGGCCCTTCGAGCGGCCTGAGCGAGCGCAGATAGGCGACGATGGCGTCGAGATCGGCGCTCCGGATGTTCTTGTAGTAGCCATAGGCCATCGGCGGCTTCAGTCGCTCGCCGTTGGCCCTCACGCCGTCGGTGATCGCCGTCCTGATCTGGGCGTCCGTCCAGGTGCCGAGCCCGTCGCGCGGATGCGGCGTGAGGTTGCGCGACACGCTGACACCCCAAGGACCCGGGAAGGGAAAGCCACCCCCGCCGAGACGGCTCATATCCGGCTGGCCGTTGGCGCCCATGGGTGTGTGGCACTCCATGCAATGGCCGAGCGGACCGGCCAAATAGGCGCCGTGGCGGACCGGATCGGCCGTCGGGACGGCCGCCACGCTGCCCACCGGCGGGCCGTAGCTGGCCGGCAACGGAATACGGTACTCGGATTTCGGTACGGCGTTGCGCACCGGCTTCAACGAACGCAGATAGGCCACGATCGCCCGCGCGTCGCCGTCCGAGATGCCGCGATAGAGGCCGATGGGCATCGGAGGGCCGATGATCGGGCCGTCCGGGCGCTTGCCCTCGCGGATGGCAACGATGATCTGCTCGTCACTCCAGCGGCCGATCCCCGTCTCGGGATCCGGCGTGAGGTTGGAGGCGTAGGCGGTGAAGAGCTGCTCCTTGAACTCGAGCCCGCCCGCCATCTCACGATCCATCTGCGGTCCGTTCGGGCCCGTCGGTGTGTGACAGTTGCCGCAGGCCACGACCCCGTTCATCAGGTAACGGCCGCGCTCCAGCGGCGTCTCGGCCGCCGCGCTGCCTGCAGCAGCAAGGACGGCTACCATGACCAGGGTCGCACGTGTATTCAGCCGCATCGTGTTCTCCCACTCGATGTTGTCCTGACGACAGGTCGCACCCTTAGCACGCCCGCACAATCCGGTGATCGGCGCATTTGCGCGCTGTTCCGCCATTGCATCTACGACGCGAGTCGGCATGATCAACCGGTGCCGGCAGGAATCCTCTCATGAAGCGGGCCGCAATCGCCGCCCTTGCCGTGCTCGGCGCCATCGGCGGTGCCGCGGCACAGCAGCCTTCGCTCAGCGAAGCGGAGGCGCGGCTGGCGGCGATCAACGCGCTCGCCCGCGGTCATTACGCCCGGGCCCGGGATAGCGTTCTGGCCGAGGGGCCGGTGATCGTTGTCGAAGCCGAGGCGGTGACGCTGCTGCGTAACGGCACCAGCGAGCGCGCGGCCTATCTCCCCGTTCGCTACCACCACTTCAAGGCGCTGGGTCACGTGGCGATGGGCTTGTGGTCGCTGCTCGGTTCCCATCTCGACCGTCCGGTCAGTGCCGAGTTGCGCGTCCTCCTCGCGGCCTACCGGATCGAGCTTGCCGGTTTGCAGCCTCACCTCCCCGCCCTTGGCCTTCGTTGGGACGACACCAACCGCCAGCGTGAGATCCTCGCCTCGTCGATCGCCTTCATAGACGCGGCCATCGCCGGCGGCACGGTGCGCGCGGCGGAACGCCGCGCCTGGGCCGATACGATCGCGCCGGCCCTGCTCGGCAACGCCTACGACGCGGCGGAACAGCAGATCATGGCCCTCCACGCCCTGGTCGAGCGCTGGCGCGCCGGGCTGAGCCCCGGCGAATGGGAGCGGCTCCGCGTTGTTGTCCTCGGCCCGAACCGGCCGCGAGAGTCGCACCCGCCCTATGCCTATTTCGCCCGGCGGCTTGGCTCCGAGGCGGTCGGCGTCCGACTGGTTAACGCGGACAACATCGCGGAGGCGGCCGGTGGCCTCGATCTCCTCGCCAGCACTCTGACAGACAACCGTCTCGCCGCCGATTTCTTCGGCGATTCCGGGCGGTTGCGCCGCGGTCTGCTGAGCGACGCCACGACCGCGCTGCTCGAGCGTCTGATCGGCCGGTCTGACTAGTTAACAGCCGCCCTACACGTTTTAATACCTACCGGATTAGGTCAATTTTAACGGCACCCCATCACAGTGGCGGGCAGGCCGGCGTCGCCGTGGCGCCACTGGCTGGTTGACTGGCTGATACGATGTACCGCTTTACCAAGACGTTCGCGCTGATCGGTGGTGCCGTAATGGTGACAGCGGCGACCCTTCTGAGCCTGCACCTGCGCACGGCGGCGACCGCTGCTGCCCTCGACACCGCCGAGCATTTCAACGTCGCCCTGACCCACGCCTTGGGGAACTCGATGCGCGCACGCATCGACGAGCTCAAGACACTCCCCGAGCACAACGCCCAGAGCCCGCCGATCATCGAGTTCCGCGCCGACATCGTCGAGCAGCTGCGCGGCCTCAACATTGCCAAGATCAAGATCTACGACCTGCGTGGCATCACCGTGTTCTCGACCGAGGACCGGCAGATCGGCGAGGACAAAAGCGGCAATGAGGGCGTGCAGCGCGCGCTTGCCGGCGAGGTGGCGAGCGAGTTGACCTTCCGTGACAAGTTCAGCCATTTCGAAGGCATCATCGAAGATCGCAACATGCTGTCGAGCTACGTGCCGCTGCATCAGCGCGACGGCACCGTTAGCAGCGTCTTCGAGGTCTATCAGGACGTCACGGACCTTCTTGCCGCGCTGACGGAGCGCCATTGGACGCAGACCTCGACCATTGCCGGCGCCTTTGCCGGAGCTTACTTCCTGCTGCTCCTCATCGCGCTCTGGGCGGAGACCCAGGTTCATCGCCATCATGAGGAATCGATCCGGCACGCTGCCGACGCCGCGCGGGCCGAATCCGCCAACCGCACCAAGACCGAATTCCTGGCGACGATGAGTCACGAGCTGCGTACGCCGCTCAATGCCATCCTTGGCTTCTCTGACATGATCCACGGCGAAATCCTGGGACCCAATGGCAACCCGCGCTACCGCGAATATGCCGGCGATATACACGCTTCGGCCACCCACCTTCTCGACATCATCAACGACATTCTCGACATGGCCCGTATCGAGGCCGGCAAGATGGACGCCACGCCCTCGACCGTGGTCCTGACGCGCTTCGCCGAATGGGCGCAGACCATGGTCCGCACCCAGGCAGAAGCCGCCAGGATCACCCTGCGTACGCGTCTCGATCCGGCCATGGGAGAGTTCGTGACCGACGAGCGCATCCTGCGGCAAATCGCCCTCAACCTGCTGACCAACGCCATAAAGTTCACGCCCGCCGGTGGCACCGTGACGTTGGCTCTCTCCGGTGCCGTCGCGGGTCGCCTGGCCCTTATCGTCGAGGATACAGGCGTCGGCATGCGGCCGGAGGACATCCCTCGCGCCCTGGCACCGTTCAGCCAGCTCGACAACGTCCTTTCGAGGAAGAACCGCGGCACGGGACTCGGCCTCTCGCTGGCCAACCGCTTCGTCGGGCTTCTGGGCGGCCAGCTGGCGATCAGCAGCGCCCCCGGTCAGGGCACGCGCATCACCGTCACGTTGCCCGAGATGGCGGCCGACGCCCTGGCCACCGCGGCCTAGCCTGTCCGCACCGCCGCAGCCCGGCGCCTGTTTACGGCCGTCAGCAGCGCGTGCAGCTGACGATCCGGAATTCCCAGCCGGTCGAGATGCTCGACGGTGTTCTCCAGATAGGCATGGCAGGCCCCGCGGGCACCCTGGCCCTGGCAGATCAGTTCGACCGCACGTTCGACCGGCAGCTTGCCGGCATACTGCGCATGGCCGCGGCGCACGACGAAGGCCCGGGCCATCTCCGTGCGGCCCGCGACATGGATCTTTAGGTCCTTGCACTCATAGGCGCGATTGAGCATCTCGCGGTCCCACAGATAGGTCATCACCTTTTCCGCATCGCGCGCATGGACCCGGTAAGCGATGCCGCGGCAGGCTCCGCCGGCATCGAGCCCCAGCACGAGTCCCGGCTTCTCGGGCGTGCCACGGTAGCGATGCGAATAGAGGCAGAATGCCCGGTGATAGCCGCGCAACAGCGCCGGACGCGCCTCCTCGAAGCGGAACCCGGGATCCCACATCAGCGATCCGTAGGCGAAGATCCAGACGTCCTGCCCTGTCTCGGGTGGCGGCTTGTCGACATGTCCCTGCTTGCGCCGGGCCATCTGCCTAGCCCCGTTGGACGAGAAAGACACCGGCGGCCGTCAAGGCCACGCCGCCAAGAGCCAAAGGCCCCAGGGTCTCGCCGAACATGACCCAGGCGGTCAGCGCGGTCGCGGGAGGAACGAGAAAGAACAGGCTGGCGATCTTCGACACCGCGCCCCGGCGAATGAGCAGGTAGAGGAGACTGATGGTGCCGACCGAGAGCACAAGGGTCAACCAGAGCAGTGCGGCGATGAAAGGCGGCTCCCAGGCGACCTCCCGGGTTTCGAACACCCAGGCCAGCAGCAGGATCGGAACGAAGGCTGCCGCGTACTGCACGACGGCGCCGGTGTAGAGGTTGGCGTGGGCGCAGTAGCGCTTCTGGTAGATCGTGCCCGACGTAATACCGATGAGCGCCACAACCGACAAGGCTACAGCACCGATGCCAAAGCCGCCGCTGCCGAAGCCATAGCGCTCGAACAGGACAACGGCGACACCGGCGAAACCCAGCACCAGCCCCAACCATTGCCGGGGTCTTACCCGCTCACCCAGCAACGGTCCGACCACCGTGGCCGTCAACACGGGCTGCAGACCGACGATCAATGCCGAGAGCCCGGCCGGCAATCCGCTATGGATCGAGGAGAAAACCCCGCCGAGATAGAAGCTGTGCATCAGCAGGCCGACGACGGCGATATGGCCGGCTTCGGTCCGATCCGGCCAGCGCGCCCGCATGAACAGGGCGACCGGCAGCATCAGGACGATCACCAGGGCAAAGCGCCAGGCGAGAAACGTAAGGGGCTCGGCATAGGGCAGCCCGGCCTTGGCGGCGATGAAGCCTGTCGACCAGAGCAGCACAAAAACCGCCGGTGCGGCCGCCGTCCAGGCAAATGAGGACGGGGCAACCGAGGCGGAGGCGGAATCGTCACGCGGCATGGGCAATACCGCCGTGAAAGATAGCGGGAGCGCCGGCCGGGGGATAGAGTTGCTCCGGCATGGCAGTCCTGCAGACCCGGCACGACCCGGGCCCTCCATGAAGCGTCGTTCCCTGGCAATTACAGCCGCAGCGATCGTCGCGGGCCTGAGCGTGGCTTGGACGATCGCGTGGTACCAGATCGCCTCGACCATTCGGCAACGGCTCGAGAGCTGGGCTGAGGCCAGAAGGGCCGAAGGGCTGACCGTCACCCAAACCGGACTTGCGGTCGAAGGCTTCCCGTTCGCCTGGCAGGTCCGGGTCAACGAGCCGACGATCACCGGTGCCGGCTCGGCCGATTGGTCCTGGCAGGGACAGGCCATCGAGGCGCGCTTTACGCCTGCCGACTATCGCGATGTGGCGCTGCGTTTCCCCGGCGACCACCGGCTGGCGGCAGGCGGCGGCACCCTGAGCGGAACATGGCGCGTGCGAGCCGCCCGCCCGGATGGCCGTATCCTGCTCTATCCCGATGGCCGCCTGGATCGCCTTGAATTCGATTTCGGCGACGCAACGCTCATGCGGCTGCCGGACGAGAAAACGTTTCAGGTGGCGCGCCTGCAGGGCTCGGCCAGCGTGCCGCGCCCGGGAGTCCCCGACCCGCGGGCGGAGACCTTCTCACTCATTGTCGATATCGACTCGCTGTCTCCGGTCGAGCCCCCCGTCGCAACGTTCGGCCGCGTCGTCCGGACCGTGCGGCTGGATCTGACGGCGCGGGGTCGGCTGCCCGGCGGACGGTTCGGCGAAGCGCTCCGGAGCTGGCGCGACGAAGGCGGTACGCTCGAGGTCAACCATCTCAAGGTCCGCTGGGGACCGGTGGATGCCGACATCAACGGCACGCTCACCCTGGATGCGCAGGACCGGCCGCTCGGGGCGTTCAGCGGCCGCTGGCGCGGCTACAACGAAACCATCGACGCGCTTCTGGTCTCGGGGCATATCGGGCCCTGGCCGGCGGCCGGAACGAAAGTGGCGCTCGGCGCTCTCGCGCGCCAGCAGGCCGATGGCGGGCGGCAGATCGAACTGCCGATCACGCTGCAGGACGGCCGGGTCTACGTCGTCGGACTCCCGGTGATGCGGCTTTCGCCGCTGCGCCTCGATTGATGGCGCCGCGCCGGTCGCTCCTGCGCTACGCGGTCGTCGGAGCCGCCATCGGCGTTCCGTATGGCTACGCGGTCAGCACAGCGGAAGGCATTCATGCATTTCATGGCGGCGTTGTCGGTGCCGTGACCGGTGGCCTCATCGGTGCCGCCATCTCGCTGGTCGAAATCCGGCTCGGCCAGGCCCGTCTGGGCGAAGCACTTCATCGCGCGCCTTTCGCCGCGCACGTTGCCATCAAAGCCGCGATCTACCTGGTAGTCATCGGAACCGCGCCGGCCATCGGACAGTACGTCGTCCTGGGCCGGACTCCTGACTCGATCACCGCCGGCGACATTCTGTTCTCGATTGCCGGCGCTTTGGCGATCGCCTTCCTCATCGACGTCAATCGCCTGCTGGGGCAGAATGTCCTGCTGAACTTCATCAGTGGCCGCTACTACCGCCCGCGCCTCGAAGAACGAATTTTCCTCCTCATCGACATGAAGGCGGCAACGTCCTTCGGCGAACGGCTGGGCCCGCTGGAGTTCCATCGCCTGGTCAACCGGTTCGTCAGCGACGTGGCCGAGGCCATCGTCGCACAAGGGGGCGAGATCTACCGCTACGTCGGAGACGAGGTGATTGCCACGTGGACCACCGCCGACGGTCTGCAGGATGCGCGTTGCGTGCGCGCCTACTTTGACGCCGTCAACCGGATCGCGAGGCTTGCGCCCGAGTACGAGAAGCAGTTCGGCAGCGGCGTGAGCTTTCGCGGCGCGCTTCACAGCGGCATGGTCGTGGCGGGGGAGATCGGCTCCAGCCGGAAGGAGATCGCGTTTCTCGGCGACACCGTCAATACGGCGGCCCGCATCGAGGAGATCGCCCACCAGGTCGACCATCCCCTGATCGCATCAGCCGATCTGCTGTCCGGCCTCGTCCTGCCGCCGGCGTTTCACAAGCTGTCGCTGGGTCGCTATCGGCTGCGCGGCAGGATCGCGGACATCGAGCTCTACGCCATTCAACGGGCGGCGTAGGGCAAATTCAATCCTGCTTGGCCTGGACGATCGAGCGCCGGATACGCCGGGAGCGGGTGAAGACCCGGTGCAGCGTCTGGCCATCGTCGTTGCGGATCGCCTTCTGCAGCAGCGCGATGTCCTCGTAGAGCCGACCCATCATCTCCAGCACCGCGTCGCGGTTGTTGAGGAAGATGTCGCGCCACATAACCGGGTCGGACGCGGCCACACGGGTGAAGTCGCGGAAGCCGCTGGCGGCGAACTTGATGACTTCCGATTGCATGTGGGATTCGAGATCGCTCACCGTGTTGACGATGGTGTAGGCGATCAGGTGCGGGACATGGCTGGTGATGGCCAGCACGCGGTCGTGATGCGCGGCATCCATAACCGCGACCCGCATGCCGCAGCGCCGCCACATCTCGCGCACTCTCGAGACAGGCTGGGCCTTCGCGCCCTTGGGTGGGGTGATGATGCACCAGCGGCCGAGAAAGAGATCGGCAAAGCCCGCCGCCGGCCCCGAATTCTCGGTCCCCGCCACCGGATGCCCGGGAATAAGGTGCACATCGCCCTTCAGATACTGGCCCAGCACGCGCTGGGCGGCTTCCTTCACCGAGCCGACATCGGTGACGATGGCGCCACGCTTGAGCTTCCCCTTGATAGCCTTGCCCACCGCATCGTAGGCGGATTGGGGGGTGGCCACGATGACCAGATCGGCGCCGGCCACCGCCGCGGCCGCGTCGCCCACGATACGATCGGCCAGCTTCAGACGTTGAGCCACGCGGCGCGAGGTGGCATTCGGCTCGCAACCGATGATCTCGCGCGCCACACGCTCGCGTTTGAGGGCGCGCGCCAGCGACGAGCCGATCAGCCCCAGGCCGATGATCGCCACCCGGCCGAAGAGCGGGGCGTCGCGGCTCATTTGAGGAAATCCGACAGCGCCGCGAGCACGGCGCGCAGCTCCGCCTCGGTACCGATGGTGATGCGGATGTGGTTCGGCAGCCCGTAATTCGCCACGAGGCGCGGAATGATGCCGCGGGCGTTGAGGAAGGCGTTAGCGGCAGAGGCGGTATGCGGCCCGGTGACCGGAAAGCCGGCGAGCACGAAATTGCCCACACTCGGCGTCACCTCGAGACCCAGCTTCTTCAGCTCCTCGCTGAACCAGGGCAGCCACATGTCGTTGTGCGCCCGGCTCTGATCGGCGAAGGCGAGGTCCTCGAGCGCCGCAATACCCGCGGCCTGGGCCGCCGCGGCGACGTTGAAGGGCCCGCGCAGCCGGTGCAGCACGTCGGCCACCGCCGGCGGGAAATAACCCCAGCCCAGCCGCATGCCACCGAGCGCGAAGATCTTGGAGAAGGTGCGCAGCATGACCACATCGTCACGCGTCTCGACCAGCTCGACGCCGTTCGAGTAGTCGTTACGCGAGACGTATTCGGCGTAAGCCGCGTCGACGACCAGCAGCGTCTCCTTCGGCAGCCCTTCGCGCAGGCGCTTGAGCTCGGCGGCCGTGATGTACGTGCCGGTCGGGTTGTTCGGGTTGGCGAGGAAGCAGATCTTCGTCTTCGCGCTCGCCTTGGCCAGCAGCGCGTCGACATCGGTCCGGTATTCCTTCTCCGGCGCCGCCACCGGCGTCGCCCCGACGCCGTGAGTGGCGATCGGATACATGACGAAGCCGTACTGGCTGTAGAGGACCTCGTCGCCGGGGCCGGCATAGGCCCGGCAGAGCAGCGCAATCAGCTCGTCCGAGCCGGCGCCGCAGACGATGCGCTCGGCGTTGAGGCCGAAGCGCCTGGCGATGGCCGCGCGCAGCTCGCTCGCCCCGCCATCGGGATAGCGATGCATGCTCTCGGCGGCCTTCTGCACGGCCGCCAGCGCACGCGGGCTGGGTCCGAGCGCGCCCTCGTTCGAGGACAGCTTGATCGGCTTGGCCTGGCCGGGCAGCGCGGATTTGCCGCCGACATAGGGCTCGACCGACATGATGCCGGGACGGGGGACAGGCGAGGCCATCGACGCTTACTTTCGCTTTGCGGGTGCGGGCGCCAGCATCCGGGCATAGCCGCCCAGCGAGCGGACCCCGGCGCCGCCCAGGGCAGCCGCCAGGCTGCGCAGGCGGGGATCGTCGGCCGCAACCCAGAGGGCGGTTTCGACAAGCTGATATTGCACGGAGCGACCGCGCGCCAGCCTTTCCTCGGCCTTCGCCGGGAACCCGACCGGCAACAGACCGGCTTTTTCAAAAGCGCCTTTGAGGCGCGCCCGGCTGACCGGCTCCTCGGTCTCGATGGCGATGTAGCCGCGGTCGTCGGCGGAGGGATCGAAGGCCTGCCGGCCAACGACAACCCCGTCCGCCTCGTTCGCCGGGCCTCCCAGAAACGGCAGCCGCGCCAGAATGTGCAGTGGACTGGCCGGGCGTCGCAGCCCCGGCCCGCCGCCCAGACCGCGCCACCAACCCTCCTCGGCCTCCGGCTCGTCGCCGGGCGCTGGCAGGACGGCGAGTTGGGCGCGGCCCTTCTCCAGCGCCGTGAGCGCCGAGGCGATGCTGGGCGCCTTCTGCAGGCTGCCGCGGCAGCCGAAATGCTCGCGCGCCAGGTCGAGACAGCGGCCGGACCCGGCGGGCGCATAGGCGATGATCCCGAAATCGCCCTGGATGCGGGTCAGGGCCGCGATGATCTGGCGCCAGACATCGACCACGACCTCGAGCGGCAGGGGCTTGCGGTTGCGGGCGGCAAGCCGCCTCAGGATCGACGCCTCGCGGCCGCCGCGAAACAGAGGGGCCGGGTGGCGGGCCCCGCTGCGCCCCTTGGCCGCCGCGACTCGGTCGACGATCTCCGCCCGGCCGATCAGCAGGTCGTGGATCGCGTTGTCGATGGCATCGATCTCGAGTCGCAGGATCGCTAGGGCGCGCTCGGCGGCGGGATCGGTTTCAGCGGCAGCCATGGCGTCCAGCGGGGCGAAAAAACGCGGCGGTAAAAGGGGATGTATGGATAGCGGGGACCGATCCCAAAAGCAAAGCCCGCGCGGGCGACTCGGGGCGTGGGCCGCACTCCCCGGGCATGGCTGTTGACAGGGCGGGCACTCTCGTTTCTATTCGCTTCACCGTGGTGATTTGAGCCGACTGGCTTGCGGACCACGTAAAAAAATCCGCTAAAAGGTCGGAGGCCCGCGCCCTGACCCCACCGGTCGGGGCGTTTTGTTTTGGGCCGAGGGAAGTGCCTCCCGCACGATGACCAACCTGCAGCGTCATGCGATGACCGCCCCCCAAGCCCGGCCGGCCGTGGCCCCGGTCGCGCCCGGCATCGTCCTCCCCGGCAAGAGCCTCGACTTCCCGGCGCTCGAGCCGCTGCCGCTCGACTGCGGCGTGGCGCTCGCCCCCTTCACTGTCGCCTACCAGACCTACGGCACCCTCAACGCCGACAAGTCGAACGCCATCCTGGTCTGCCATGCCCTGACCGGCGACCAGTTCGTGGCCGAGACCAACCCCGTCACCGGCAAGCCGGGCTGGTGGGAGACCATGGTCGGCCCCGGCCTGGTCTTCGACACCGACCGCTATTTCGTCATCTGCACCAACGTGCTCGGCGGCTGCATGGGCACGACCGGCCCGGCCACCGTCAACCCGCAGACCGGTCAGCCCTGGGGCCTGTCGTTCCCGGTCATCACCATCCGCGACATGGTGCGCGCCCAGGCGCGGCTGATCGACCATCTCGGCATCGACAGCCTGTTCTGCGTCACCGGCGGCTCGATGGGCGGCATGCAGGTCCTGGAATGGGCCTCCTGCTATCCCGAGCGCGTGTTCAGCGCCATGCCGATCGCCACGGCGGCACGCCATTCGGCGCAGAACATCGCCTTCCACGAGGTCGGCCGCCAGGCGATCATGGCTGACCCCGAGTGGTGCGGCGGCGACTACCCGCGACAGGGGAGACGGCCCGAGCGCGGGCTGGCCGTGGCGCGTATGGCCGCCCACATCACCTATCTCTCGGAACCGGCGCTGCACCGCAAGTTCGGCCGCTCGCTGCAGGACCGCGAGCAGCTGTCCTTCGGCTTCGACGCCGACTTCCAGGTCGAGAGCTACCTGCGCCACCAGGGCTCGACCTTCGTCGACCGTTTCGACGCCAACTCGTATCTCTACATCACGCGCGCCTGCGACTATTTCGACCTCGCGGCCGAGCATGGCGGCTCGCTGGCCAATGCCTTCAAGGGCACGAAAACGCGCTTCTGCATCGTCTCCTTCACCAGCGACTGGCTCTACCCGACCTCCGAGAACCGTGCCGTGGTCCACGCGCTCAACGCCGTCGCCGCCAATGTCAGCTTCGTCGAGATCGCCACCGACAAGGGCCACGACGCCTTCCTGCTCGAGGAGCCCGAGTTCTTCGCCACGGTCGGCGGCTTCCTCAACGGCTGCGCCGAGCACCGGGGACTGCCAGTCCGATGACTGAAGACGTGCCATGATCGCCTTTGCCGCGTCGCGCCCGCGCTCCAACATCCGTGTCGACCTGCAGATCATCGCCGAGATGGTGGCGCCCGGCAGCCGCGTGCTCGACGTCGGTTGCGGCGACGGCGCGCTGCTCGACTGGCTCGCCCACAACAAGCAGGTCGACGGCCGCGGCATCGAGTGGAGCCAGGCCGGCGTCAACAACTGCGTGCGCCAGGGCCTGTCGGTCATCCAGGGCGACGCCGAGACGGACCTGCGCGACTACCCCTCGAACGCCTTCGACTACGTCATCCTGTCGCAGACGCTGCAGGCGACCTTCGATCCCAAGGTCGTGCTGGGCGAGGTCGTGCGCATCGGCAGGCGGGCGATCGTCTCCTTCCCCAATTTCGGGGTCTGGCATATCCGCCTGGCGCTGCTGATGACCGGCAAGATGCCGGTGACCGATTCGCTGGACAGCGCCTGGTACGAGACGCCGAACATCCATCTCTGCACGATCAACGACTTCGTCGAACTGTGCGACGACCTCGGCATCGTCATCGAGCAGGGCATGGTGCTCGACCGCAAGGGCCAGCCGCGTCCGCTGCGCGCCCCGGGTTTCATGAGCAACCTGCTGGGCGAGCAGGGCCTGTTCGTCCTCAGCCGGCGCTGAGGCCGATTGCGGCAATCAAGGCAACGGACCGGCCAGAGGCGCCCGTTTCGGCAATCTTATTAGACACGTTGTACAGGGTTGGACACGATTGGACACGGAATCGCCGTGTCGAATCAACGGCCCGCAAGAGCCGTGTCCAACTGCCCCCGCGAAGACATAAAGCCACGATTCCGCCGCAATTAGGGCAAAACGCGCGCTAAGTGATCGCGCTGCCGGCGCGCACACCACGGCAAGACTTCACCATGTCAAAGAGCCAACCTCTGAATATAGTAGACATTCCGGATAATACAAGGGAGGGCCCCCTCCCGATATGGCAACCGGTTCGTCAGCGAATATCGAGGCTGACCGCCGTGCGCCCCGGGGCCGGGCTGCCGATGCCGATCGCCGGCTGCGGGCGCAGCCGCTTGGCCGGGGCCGGCACGGCCCGCACGGCGGTGGGGGCGTAGATCTGCTTGCCTGCCTCGATCATCACCACGCTGGAGAAGCGGTTGAACATCTGCCCGGCGGGTTCTGACAGGCGCAATCCACTTGCGACAATGACAAGGCATCCCCGGCTCCGATCAATGCGCGAGCAACGTCGGAAGTCGCGGATGGGCCAGAATCCCCTGAGTCGCACCACCGAGGACGAAGTCGCGAAGACGCGAATGGCCAAATCCCCCCATAACCAAGAGCTGCGCCCCGCTATAGATGGAAATCTCCTGCAGTGCCTCGGCGATGGTTCGTTTGCCAAGCGTCGTTTCCAGATGCGTAGCCTTGATGCCGCGCTTCGCCAGCGAGCCCACAAGGGCAGATGCGGGATCCGACCCGGGCAGCGGCTTTTCGTCCTGCACCGTGAGCACGGAGATCAGGCCGCCTTCCGCGAGAAGCGGCAGGGCATCGCCAAGGGCACGGGCAGCGACGCGGCTCCCATCCCATGCGATAGCGATATGGTCGAGCGGGACTGGGCGGGCGGAGGCCGGCACCAGGATTGCCGGACGGCCCGACCCGAAGATGACCGCCTGCGCCATATCCTGCGCCGCCAGAGTCTCGCCGGACCAAGGGAGCACGCTAAGGTCGAAGTACCGGGCTTCCTGGGCGGCCTCGTCGAGCATAGCGCCCCAGGCGACCTTGCGGGTCATGCACTGTGCATCGAGACTTGACGCTGCGACCGTGCGTACAAGCGCTTCCAGGCGATGACCTTCGGCTTGGCTCTTCTCTTCGCATGCTTTCACGAGACCGGGGACGTTTATCAAAAGATCGCCCAGCCCGGAGGAGGCATGCGGAAGATCGACCGCAAACGCGCTGACGCTGAGCGTGCACCGGAGCGAAGCCGCGAAAGCGGTCGCGGCGCGGATCGCATCATCCGCGATGGCCGAGGGATAGGTAGCCAGAGGCATGTAGGCAAGACGGATAGGTGTCATGCTTTCTCCGTTCAAATCGGGGAATAAACCGAAAGCAGAGCCCCGAAATTCTCATGCTTTCGCGAACCAGATCGAACGAGCTTCGTCTTGGATCGGAGCTCAGCACGCCTTTAGCCTCGTCTTTTCCATGCTCGGACGTGTACGCATGAAATCGGTAATCGCCACAATGTCGACGAAGGAGCCAGGACCGGCCGACCACCCAAGCGCAGCCAAAGCTGATCTAAAACGTTTCGATGACCCGTATCTCCCTCTACTTGCGGTGCAGCGGGCCGAGATCGAAGGCGAGCGGAGCGACGACGAAAAGATTGAAGCCGAGCCAGAACCACAGCGATGTCGCGTCGATAGGACACTCCGGTTGCCTCCTCCGATTGCAGAAGGATCGTCCGACATCGCGCCAACTTCGGCGCCAGAGGGGCCCGGACTGAACGGCCGTCGAATAAGGCCAGGCGTGGCTGCGAGCAAGTTAAACCGGCATTAAATCGCGGAAAGGTTGGCGCCCGAAACCGGCGCCCGCGCCTCGTGCCAGGAACGAGCCAGCTAGCCGCGGAACATCCGATGGGCCGGGCTGCCGATGCCGATCGCCGGCTGCGGGCGCAGCCGCTTGGCCTTCACGGGCGTCGTCCGCACCGCGGTGGGGGCATAGATCTGCTTGCCGACCTCGATCATCACCACGCCGGAGAAGCGCGGGAACCAGCGTTCGCCCAGCTGCTCCCAGGCGCCCGCCGAGCTCAGCCAGAGCCGCCAGGCGACCGGCGGGATGAACAGGGCTGAACGCGTGCGGATCGGGGTGAAGAGGTTGTCGCGCAGCAGCCGGGAAATCTGTCCGGCGGTGTAAGGGTGGCCGTGGCCGAAGGGCGTTGAGTCGATCCGTGCCCAGATGCCCCGCCGGTTGGGCACCACGATGATCAGCCGGCCGCTGCCGGCCATGACCCGCCAGATCTCCCGCAGAAAGGGACGCAGGGCCTCGGCGTGCTCCAGGGCGTGGACCAGAATGACCCGGTCCACCGACAGATCGGGGAGCGGCAGGTCGGATTCCTCCACCAGGGTGGTGGCGTTGGGGCCCTCCGGCGGCCAGGGCAGGACACCCTGGGCGGCCGGCATCATGGCCAGCACGCGCTCGGCCCGCCCCAGGAAGGAGCCGAGGAAGGGTGTGGCGTAGCCCAGCCCCAGCAGGCGCTGATTCTCCATGTCCGGCCACATGTCGCGCAGGCGCCGGCCGATCGCCCGGCGCGCTACATAGCCGAGCGAGCTTGAGTAGAAATCCCGCAAATCGACGACGTCGGACCACATCGCACAACCTCGAAAGATGAAATCAATCTATCACATCACCCGCCTATCGCGGCCGTGGCCTCTCGGGCTATGGTGAACGAAGGAGGGCAGAAAGAATCGTGCATTTCGGTGCGGAACTGGTCCTGGTCGGCGCCATTCTGGTGGTGCTTGCGATCATTGCCGGAATGTTCTCCTCGCGCCTCGGCGCCCCCCTCCTCCTCGTCTTCCTCGGCCTCGGCATGCTGGCCGGCGAGGACGGCCCCGGCGGCATCCAGTTCGACAATTTCCACACGACCTACCTCGTCGGCAGCGTGGCCCTGGCCATCATCCTGTTCGACGGCGGCCTGCGTACGCCGAGATCGGTCCTGCGCATAGCGCTATTGCCGGCCCTCAGCCTCGCCACCGTCGGCGTGCTCGTCACCGCGTTGGCCGCCGGCATCATCGCCGTCTACGCGCTCGACATGACGCCGCTGCAGGGGTTCCTGGTCGGCGCCACGGTGGCCTCGACCGACGCCGCGGCCGTGTTCATCCTGCTGCACGCCCACGGCACCGAGATCGCCAAACGCGTCAGCGCCACGCTGGAGCTCGAATCGGGCCTCAACGATCCGATGGCGATCTTCCTCACCATCATCGCCGTCGAATGGCTGCTGCGGCCCGAGACGACGCTCTCTCTCCAGACGCTGCTCTATTTCGTCCAGCAGATGGGCGGCGGCGTCATCCTCGGGGCGATCGGCGGCTATATCCTGCTTCAGATCATCAATCGGGTGGAAATCGCCGCGGGCCTCTACCCGATCCTGGCCGTCGCTGGCGCCCTGATCATCTTCTCCGGCGCCCAGATGGTCGACGCCAGCGGATGGCTTGCCGTCTATCTGGCGGGCCTGGTTCTGGGCAACAACCGCCACCGCGCCGATTCGGTGATCAGCCGCTTCCATGACGGGCTGGCCTGGCTGTCCCAGATCGTCATGTTCCTGGTGCTCGGCCTGCTGGTCACGCCGAGCGACCTGCTCAGCGGCATCGGCGGTGAGGTCCTTCTTGCGGTCGGCCTGATCGTCATCGCCCGGCCGGTCGCGGTGTGGCTCAGCCTGATCCCCTTCCGCTTCACCTGGCAGGAAAAGGGCTTCATCGCCTGGGTCGGTCTGCGCGGCGCGGTGCCGATCTTCCTCGCCTCGATCCCCGTCATTGCCGGGGTGCCGGACGGCACGCGCTACTTCAACGTCGCCTTCATCGTCGTGCTGTTCTCGCTGGTCATCCAGGGCTGGACCGTCAGCCGCGCCGCTCAGGCGCTGGGCCTGGAGCTGCCGCCGCCGCCCGAGACACCCGACCGCCAGGAAATCGAGCTGCCGCAATCCGTCGACCGCGAGGCCGCCGGCTGGAACGTCGCTCCGGCGAGCCCGGCGCTATCGCAGCCGTACTCGGCCCTCTCTCTGCCCAAGCGCACCAAGATCATCGCCGTAATCCGCGAAGGCGCACTGGCCAACCGCGCCACCCTCGAACGCCTGCAGGTCGACGACTACGTCATCGCCCTGGTGCCGCCCGAGCAGGTCATCACCCTCGACGCCCTGTTCTCGACGCCGATCCAGCGTCAGCGCCGCCTGATGCCGGTCGAACTCGGCGAGTTCGTCTTCGATGCCGAGGTGAAGCTCGGCCAGGTCTGCGCCATGTACGGCGTGCCGTTCGAACCGCTCGACCACGGCCGCACCCTGGCCGAGTTCCTCAACGACCGGCTCGAAGGCAACGTCGTGATCGGCGACCGCGTGAAGATCGGCGAGGTCGAGCTGGTCGTGCGCCAGATGATCAAGGACCAGATCACCAAGGTCGGCCTCGAGATCGAGCCCGAGGCCGAGCGCCTGCCCATCCTGCGCTTCCTGCGGCGCATCAAGAGTATGCTCAAGTCGGCGGCGTAGCCGGCGCTCCTCACGTAGCAGGAAGAAAGTATCGGCGCACTTTCACTAACCTCTCCCGACGGGAGAGGTCGCCGCGCAGCGGCGGGTGAGGGGAAGCGTTTCAACAAGCGCGCTGCTCGCAGGTTTCCCCTCACCCCGACCCTCTCCCGGTGGGAGAGGGAGAAGAGGCATCGCCGGCAATACCCTCGCAGGTCTTTTCGCCGGCGGCCGGTTGGTCTACACCATCCCCATGACCCTCCAGATCGACCACCTCATCTGCCTCAAAGACAATTTCGTCTGGCTGCTGCGCGAGCCGCAATCGGGCGCCGTCGCCGCCGTCGACCCTTCCGAGGCGCTGCCGGTCAAGCACAAGCTCGACAGCCTCGGCTGGAAGCTGACCCATATCCTCAACACGCACCATCACAACGACCACACGGGCGGCAACCTCGAGCTCAAAAAGCTGACAGGTGCCACGATCGTCGGGCCGGCGGCCGACCGCGAGCGCATCCCGGGCATCGACGTGGCCCTCAAGGACAACGAGACCCATCCCTTCGGCGCCGAGACCATGCGCGCCTACGACATCCCCGGCCACACGAAGGGCCACATCGCCCTGTGGTTCGAGCAGTCGAAGGCGGTGTTCGTCGGCGACACCCTGTTCTCGCTCGGCTGCGGCCGCATGTTCGAGGGCACGGCGCCGATGATGTGGGCGAGCCTGAGCAAGCTGCGCCGTCTGCCCGGCGACACCAGGATCTATTGCGGGCACGAATACACCCAGAGCAACGCGAAGTTCGCGCTGACCGTCGATCCCGACAACGACGCGCTCAAGAAGCGCTCGGCCGAAGTGGACGCGCTGCGCGCCAGAAACCTGGCGACCCTGCCGACGACCATGGAACTGGAATGCGCGACCAACCCGTTCCTGCGCGCCGCCGATCCGGTGCTGGCGCGCAATGTCGGTCTGCCGCCGGGCGATCCCGTGGCGGTGTTCGCTGAAATCCGCGGTCGCAAAGACCGCTTCTGACTGGGGAACAAACGCGATGAAGCTCTATTGGTCCAGCGCCTCGCCGTACGCGCGCAAAGTCCTGATCGCCGCGATCGAGACCGGCCTCGACAAGAAGATCCAGACCGTCCCGGCCGCCGTGGCGCCCAACAAGCCGAACGCCGATCTGGCGCCGCAGAATCCGCTGATGAAGGTGCCGACCCTGGTCACCGACGGCGGCGAGGCCCTCTATGACTCGCGGGTGATCTGCGAGTATCTCGACTCCCTGCATGACGGCCGCAAGCTCTTCCCCGCGTCGGGTGGCGAACGCTGGCGGGCGCTGTGCCTGCAGTCGCTGGCGGACGGCATCACCGATGCCGGCATCCTCTGCCGCTACGAGACCGGCATCCGCCCGGCCGAGAAGCAGTGGGACGGCTGGATCGAGGGCCAGCGCCTGAAGGCCATCCAGGGCCTCGACGCGCTGGAGAACGACGGCGAGCTGCTCGGCGGCGCGGTCAATATCGGCCATATCGCGCTGGGCTGCAGCATCGGCTGGATGGAGTTCCGCAACACCCACGGCGACATCCGCAAGGGCCGCCCGAAGCTGTTCCGCTGGTACGACGAGTTCCTCAAGCGGCCGTCGATGCAGGCCACGCTGCCCAAGGCCTGACCCTGTCGTTCGAGACCAAGCGGGCCTCCGCCACACCGGACGTCATCGCGCCGGATGGGTCGGAAGTCCGCATCCTCTGCGGCACAGGCCGCGGCAGCATGGCGCAGTTCGCGCTGCCGCCCGATGCCGTGTCGAAGGCCGTGGCCCATCGCACGGTCGAGGAGATCTGGTACATCGTCTCCGGACGCGGCCGGATGTGGCGTCAGCTCGATGGACGGGAGGAGATCACCGAGCTCTCTCCCGGCATTTCCATAACCATTCCGGTCGGCACGCGTTTCCAGTTCCGCTGCGACGGCGCGGAGGCGCTGGTCGCCGTGGGCACGACCATGCCCCCCTGGCCAGGCGACGACGAAGCCTATGTCGTTGAGGGCAAGTGGGCGGCGACGGCGTAAACACCGAGGCCAACACCAACGCAGGCATGGGAGCTATTCATGTTCGTCATCGAGGACGAAGCTCATTCCGAGCCTGCCGGGCAGTTCCAGACGTTGCCAGAGGCTATGACGGAATTGGAACGTCGAGCAAAGCTTCCATGGGATGAAGAGCCCAATCGCTGCCCTTGCACCAATTGGCGCAATTGCGGGCGGCGATACGAAGTTATCGAGTACGACGACTCCGCAACTCCGTGGAGAGAGCTTTCACGAATTTTGCGCCTGGAAGTGTCGAGGATCGGTGTCCGATGGCACCGTCAATGACGAACAGGCACTCGATTTAGGCGCGCCATAAGTCGCGCGCGAGGCCAGCACCGACCCGCCGATGGGTTGCTAACTAATATTATTAGATAATATAATGCGGCATCCTGTGGAGATCGCATCATGGCCTCTATGAGTGTTTCACTGCCCGAGCGTATGCGTGGCTTTATTCGCAGCCGCGTGAAATCGGGCGAATATCACAATGAAAGCGAGTACATCCGCGATCTCGTCCGCCGGGATGAGGAACGCCTGCGCTCCGACGAGCTGCTCCTGCGCGATCTCCGCGCGTCGGAAAAGTCGGGCGTGAGCGAACGGAGCCTGAGCGACATTGCCCGAGCCGTGAAACGCAGGGCGAAAACGGCCTGAGCAAGTGTCCCGCTATCGGCTTACGCGTCGCGCGGACCGTAAGCTGGAGGCCATTTACCGCTACACTTTCGAGAATTTCGGCGCGGTGCAAGCGGACAGCTACTTTGCCGCCCTTGAAGAAACTTTCGGCTTGCTGGCCGAGCGGTCTCATCTTGGACGAACTTTCCACGAGTATCGCCGCTTTGAACATGAATCCCACATCATCTTTTACCGTCCGCGGCGCGGCGGGATTCTGATCGTCGATATTTTCCATCAACGCGAGAAAGCTGACAAAATCCGCGATACCGGCCACCGGGCCGCTAACGTCGCCACAGATCGCGCGAGGCCAGAACCGCACCGCCGACGATCAGCACGCAGGCGATGACCAGCCGCAGGCTTGCTTCGGCCCGGCCGAACAGCACCAGCAGCACGGTCGAGAGCAGAGGCGTGGCATAGGACAGCGCGCCGAGCGCCTTGATGTCGCCCTTCTTCATGCCGATGTCCCAGAGGAAGAAGGCGGCCCCCACGGGCCCGAGGCCGAGCGCCAGCACGGCGAGCCACTCACCGCCCTGCGGCCAATAGGTCGTCTCGAACGCCAGATGCGCGACGAGGGCGAGCAGCGCGGTTGCACCACAGAAAGCGCCGACGGCATCGGTCGGCACCGCACCAAAACGCCGCGACAGCACGGAATAGCTCGACCAGATGAAGGCAGCCGCCAGGGCGCAGGCGTAGCCCGCCGTAAACTCGGCGCGGAAGCTGCCGAACCCACCGCCGATCAGCACCACGCAACCGACCAATCCCGCTGCGGCACCGCCGAGATGCCAGGGCGTGAGTCTCTCCCCCGGCAGCAGGCCGGCAAACACGACGATGAGCAGCGGCCAGAGATAGTTGAGAAGACTGGCCTCGACCGGCGGCGCCAGTGCCAGGGCCGCGAAATAGCAGACGTGGTAGCCGAACAGCCCGCCGATGCCGAGCGCCCACACCGTGGCCGGCAGGCGCAGATGCGCTGTGATGTCGTCGCCGCGCGCGATCCACACCGCCAGCGCCAGCAGGAAGGCCAGGCCGAAGGCCATCGCCGTCATCTGGAACGGCGGCACGGGCCCGGCCGCCGTGGTGATCACGGCGAGGGCCGCCCAGAGGGCCACGGCCCCGGCGCCGATGGCGGTGGCGCGGCGGGTTGAAATTGTCGTCATCGGCCTGCGTACCCCTCACCCGCTCGCTGCCGCTCGCGACCTCTCCCGCAAGGGGAGAGGTTTAGTGAAGAGCGCGACCCCCCAGCTAACCCTCTCCCCTCGCGGGAGAGGGTGGCCGCGGAGCGGCCGGGTGAGGGGGGCGGCGCAGTCGTCATACCGCGCGCTGGATAGCGCTATTTGAACCGCTCGTCGACCGGGATGCGATAGCCGTTGGCCAGGCGGTTGGTTTCGTTGGCCATGCCGACCACGGCCAGCAATTCCCCGAGCATCGCATCGTCCATGCCGGCCTTGCGCGCCGCGGCGGTGTGCGAGGCCGTGCAGTATTCGCAGCCGTTCGAAACGCTGATCGCGAGATAGATCATCTCCTTGGTGCGCACGTCGAGCGCGCCCGGGGCCATGATCTGCTTGATGCTCTCCCAGGTCCGCCGCAGCGTGTCCGGGTGGTTGGCCAGCGCCTTCCAGAAATTGTTGATCCAGTCGATCTTGCGCGTGGCCATGATGTCGTCGTAGACGGCCCGCACTTCGGGGGTGGCGTCGGCGTATTCGATCAGCGATGTGGGCATGGCAGGCCTATTTCGGCTGGAGGATATGGGCGTCGATGCGGTGACGGATGGCGAAGGCCGGGCCCGCGATCTCCGCGAGCAGGGCGGCGTGCGCCTCGTCGAAGCGGCTCACCGTCGCCTCGTCCAGCGTCGCGCCGATGCCGCGGCAGGCGCGGATGCGCCCGCGCCAGGCCTCGGCGGTGAACGGGACATCCTCGTCGTACCAGAACATGCCGGTGAGATTGAAATCGGCTTCCGCCCATCGGGGCATCGGCGGGATCAGCCCGGCCCAGTCGGCCCCGCCCCAGTCGGCATTGAAGTGCAGCACCAGCTCCTCCGACCGGCGGGCGATGGGATCGAGCCGCGGCAGCCAGCTGAAATGCGAGGTCACCAGCACGCCGCCGGGTGCCAGCAGACGCCGCACCTCGGCGATGGCGCGCGGCGCGTCGAAGTAAAGCCAGCACTGGCTGGCCGTGACGGCGTCAAACGCACCTGACGGCTGGGCCGTTTCCTCGGCCGGCGCCACCGCGAACGAGACGTTGAGCCCCTCTTCCCGCGCAAGCTGCCGTGCCGCCTCGATCTGACCCTCGGCGATGTCGATGCCGGTGACCTGGCAGCCCTGGCGGGCGAATTGGCGCGCCAGCAGACCGGTTCCGGTGCCGAGATCGAGGATGCGCTGCCCTGATAGCCCGACGCCGAGGGCGCTCAGGCGATGAAAGAAGCTGGCCGGCGGACCCGGACGATGCACGGCGTAATCCGCCGACGTCCGGCCCCAGTCGGCGGCGCGACCGCCGTCGATGGGCCGGATGCCGTGCATTACGGGGCGAGGCCCCGCTCAGTACATATGCTGGCCGCCGTTGATCGACAGGGTCGAGCCGGTGATGAAGCTCGCGTCGTCGGCGACGAGGAACAGGACGCCGCGCGCGATATCATCCGCCCGGCCGAGCCGGCCGACGGGGATGCGCGCGATGATCTTCTTCAGAACGTCCTCGGGCACGGCGCGCACCATCTCGGTGTCGACATAGCCCGGCGCGATGGCGTTCACGGTGATGCCCTTGGCCGCGCCTTCCTGCGCCAATGCCTTGGTGAAGCCATGGATGCCCGACTTGGCGGCGGCGTAGTTCACCTGGCCGTACTGGCCGGCCTGGCCGTTGATCGAGCCGATATTGACGATACGGCCGAAGCTGCGCTCGCGCATGCCGTCGATGACGCAGCGGCTCATGTTGAAGCAGGAGGTCAGGTTGGTCTGGATGACGGCGTTCCACTGCTCGAACGTCATGCGGTGCATCGTGCCGTCGCGGGTGATGCCGGCGTTGTTGACCAGGATGTCGATCGGCCCGCCCAGCGCCTGGCTGGCGCGCTTCACGCCCTCCTGGCAGGCCTCGAAGCTGCCGACGTCCCATTTGAAGGCCGGGATCATGGTCTCCATGGTGAACTTCTTGGCGGCTTCGTCATTGCCGCCGTAGTTCGCGGCGACCTTGTAGCCCGCCTTCATCAGGGCGGTGGAGATGGTCGCGCCGATGCCGCGCGTCCCTCCGGTCACCAATGCCCGCCGTTCTTCCGTCGCCATACCGTCCTCCCGTCTTTGATTTCTGGTTTTTTGCTGCCGCTCCGCGGTGCCGATGATGGTCAGCGGCACCGCGTCCCCTGCCCTCTAGTTCAGTCGCGCTGTACGCACATGGCGATGCCCATACCGCCACCGATGCACAACGTCGCGAGGCCTTTCTTCGCATCGCGGCGCTGCATCTCGTAGAGCAGCGTCGTCAGCACACGCGCACCCGAAGCGCCCACCGGATGACCGATGGCGATGGCGCCGCCGTTGACGTTGACCTTCGACGTATCCCAGGCAAGGTCCTTGTTGACCGCGCAGGCCTGGGCGGCGAAGGCCTCGTTGGCCTCGATGAGGTCGAGATCCTTGGCCGTCCAGCCGGCCTTCTTCAGCGCCTCGCGCGAGGCCGGGATCGGGCCCGAGCCCATCACCGCCGGATCGACGCCCGAGGTCGCCCAGGAGACGATACGGGCCAGCGGCTTGATGCCACGCTTCGCCGCTTCCTTGTCGCTCATCAGGACGAGCGCCGCGGCGCCGTCGTTGATGCCCGAGGCGTTGCCCGCCGTCACCGAGCCATTCTTGTCGAAGGCCGGGCGCAGCTTCTTCAGCGTGTCGATGGTCGTGCCGTGCTTCGGGTATTCGTCATCCGAGACGACGACGTCGCCCTTGCGCGTCTTGACCGTCACCGGGACGATCTCGTCCTTGAACTTGCCGGCCTTCTGCGCCGCTTCGGCCTTGTTCTGCGAAGCGAGCGCGAACTCGTCCTGCTGCTCGCGGGTGATCTGCCATTTCTGCGCCACGTTCTCTGCGGTGTTGCCCATGTGATAGCCGTTGAAGGCATCCCACAGACCATCCTTGATCATGGTGTCGATCATCTCGCCGCTGCCCATTCGCACGCCGGTACGCAGGTACATGGCGTGCGGCGCCTGGGTCATGCTCTCCTGGCCGCCGGCGACGACGATCTCGCTGTCGCCGGTCTTGATCGCCTGGAAGCCGAGCGCCACAGCGCGCAGGCCCGAGCCGCAGAGCTGGTTGATGCCGTAGGCCGTCTTCTCGACCGGGATGCCGGCCATGATCGCCGCCTGGCGGGCCGGGTTCTGGCCGGCCGCGGCGGTGAGGATCTGCCCCATGATCACTTCGGAAACGTCGCCCGGCGCGACCTTGGCGCGCTTCAGCGCCTCGGTGATCGCGACGGCGCCCAAGGCGTGCGCGGACAGGGTAGCGAAGGCGCCGTTGAAGGCGCCGACAGGCGTCCTGGCGGCAGCGGCAATAACGATCTCGGTCATTTAGGGCACTCCGTGGCGAAAGGAATTAACGCGGTTCAGTCCCCCACGCGGTTATAGACGTTGGCCCTTGGCCAAGTCCAGCCAGCGGGCGGTCCTGCCTCAACTTGAACTCGAATAGGGCGGCGGGCCAGCTTCCTGCCCCAGTGGCAGATCGAGGCCCTCCGGCAACGTAATCCAAAGGATGGTCTGCGCCTCTCCGGAATGGCGCGAGACATGGCCCCTTCCGTGGGTGTCCTCGAACAGCACAAACCTGCCCGCCGAAACCTGCCGCACGTCTCCGTCGCTGGTTTCGTACTCCACAGAGCCATCAAGCCTCACGGTGAGCACCCGCTCCGGCACCGTGTGCCAACCGACCGGGCGCGTCCCAGCAGGGATGCGGGTGAAGCGGATATTTGATGCCGCGTACTGGGTCGACATGTCGAATGGCGCCACGTCGGGAGCGACGGCCTTTGGCGCGGTCGGGATGTCGACCTCATCAAAATGGGATTCGCCATCCGGCGTTGCGTAGACGCGCAGGCACTTCATCATTGCGACGCCAGCCAGCGGGAAAGCGGTTGCCAGAGCGCCTCGCGGGCCTGGCTGCCGACCACCATGCCGATATGGCCCAGCGGCGGCTTGAGCAGCGTGGCGTGCGGCATGGCGCGCGCCAGTGCCGTGGCGGAGGCCGGCGGCACGATGCGGTCCTGCTCCGGCACCACGATCATCGTCGGCAGCGTAACGGCGCCCGGATTCACGGGCCGGCCGCGCAGGCGCCACTCGCCGCGAGCGGGCGTGTTCTCGCCGTACCAGCCGAGGATGCATTCGCGCGCCACGGCGGCGGCGAGCGGGATGCCGTCGTTGAGCCAGTCCTCGAGCGCCACGAACTCGCGGGCCTTGGCCGTGCCGGGATCGACCCTGGCGAAGCCGCGAAACTTGCGTGCACCCAGGAACGGGTCGAGCGCGAAGAACAGCGACTGCAGCATGTCGACCGGCAGCTCGCCCAGCGCGTCCAGCATCGGCAGCCAGGGCGTGAGGGCATTGGCCGTCGCCTGGCCGAGATCGGCGCGTTCGGCGTGGAAGTCCCAAGGGGTGGCGAGTAGCGCCAGCGCTGCCATGTCGGCGCTGCGCGTCTGGGCGAGGCCCAGCGCCAGGTTGCCGCCCATGCAGTAGCCGATGACTGCCGGTTTGCGGCCGCTGATCTCGATCACCTTGTCGAGGGCCGCCGACAGCCGCCCGACCACATAATCGCCGAGATCGAAGCGCCGCTCCCGGGCGCCCGGCCGGTCCCAGTCGACGAGAAAGGGACGGAAGCCCTGGCGGCAGAGAAAGCGCAGCAGGCTGCGCTCGCTGGTCAGGTCGAGGACGTAAGCGCGGTTGACCAGCGAAGGCACGACCAGCAGGGGCACGCCGTCCTCGGGTGCTCCCTCGATGCCGGCGTAATCGCGCAGACGCGTCGTGCCGTCACGCCATACGGCGCGCGGCAGCTCGACGTCGCGGCGGTAGGGGTGCTTGCGGTAGCGGGTGAGCCCGGTCTCGAACTCGTCCAGCCGCCGCCGGACTTCGCGGCTGACAGCTGTGGCGAGGCTATCGGGGTCGGCGGCTGCGAGGGCGGGCAGCAGTGCGTCCACCTGCGGGCGGAGCGAGCGGTGCCACGGCTGCCCGGCCAGGCTTGCCAGAACCGGCTCGTCCGTCGGGATCGCGGGCGACCCGCTCCTCAAGAACGGCAAGGCGGCGGCGGAGCTCAGCCAGGTCATCGCCGCCGTCGACAGGTGCAGCGGCAGCGGGCGCGGCCCCGTTCGGCGGGGACGCGGGCTCTCGGGGGCGGGTCCGGTCATGTGTCTCTCGCGGCTTCAGGCCGGCAGCGGCGGCGGTCCAGAGCGACAGCCAGGCGGCCGGCCCCATACTGGCCGACAGCTGCAGCAGGCGCCCCATGGTCTCGGTGAACTCGGAATCGGCGGCCAGCGCGGTGATCTGGTCCTGCCAGAGATCGACGTAGCGCCTTGCCAGCTCGTCCAGATCGGGGGGCTCCGTCATCGCCACCAACTATAGCGGCGGCCGGCCGGGCTTGCCAGCCGGGCCGTTCGCGGTGCAACATGCCGCCAAAGCCGTTGTCCGGCCTTGTCAATTTGGCCCCGGCGCTGGGAGGGTCCCCGATGAACGAGACCGTCGCTGAAGACCGGCCACCCCCGGTAAAGATCAAGAAATACGCCAACCGGCGGCTCTACAACACGGGCACCAGCAGCTATGTCACGCTCGACCATCTCTGCCAGATGGTGAAGGACGGGGTCGACTTCATCGTCCACGACGCCAAGACGGGGGAGGACATCACGCGCTCCGTGCTCACCCAGATCATCGTCGAGGAGGAAGGCAAGGGGCAGAACATGCTGCCCGTCAACTTCCTGCGCCAACTCATCTCGTTCTACGGCAACAACCTCCAGGCCCTGGTGCCGAGCTATCTCGAGCAGGCCATGCACTCGTTCTCGCACAACCAGGAACAGATCCAGCAGTACATGTCGTCGCTGGGCGGCCTGTTCCCCTTCGGCCAGCAGCTCGAGGAGATGGGCAAGCAGAACATGGCGATCTTCCAGAATGCCATGAAGATGTTCACGCCCTTCCCGATGCCGGGACAGGGTGGCGGCGCGCCGGCCGCGGCGCCGCGCGGCGACGAGGAAAGCGAGCTGCTGCGGCTGCGTCAGGAACTGGAAGAGATGCAGCGACGGCTGGGCGAGCTGTCGCGCAAGAAGCCGACCGAGACTTAGTCGTCGCCCGATTGGACGGCGCGCTGCTCGATCGTTTCGTTGGCCAGCCAGGGGCGCTCGACCGCCGGCTTGCCGAAATAGTAGCCCTGCAGATAACCGACCCCGCGCTCGACGAGATGAGCGGCATCCTCGGCCGTCTCGACGCATTCGGCCACGGTCTTGAGGCCGAAGCTGTCGGCGAGGCCCATCAGCGTGCGCACGAAGACCTGGTTGTCGACGTTGTCGGCCAGGTTCTTGACGAACGAACCGTCGATCTTGACTGTGTCGACGGCGAGCGCGCGCAGGTTGCGGAACGAGGTGAAACCGGCGCCGAAATCATCGAGCGCCACGCGCACGTTGAGATCGCGCAGCGCCGAGACGAAGCGCGCGGTCTCGTCGATGTTCTCGAGCGCTATGGTCTCCGTGAGCTCGACGATCAGCCGCGGCGCGATGCCCGGATGGTTCTTCACCGTCGAGCTGACCTGACGCAGCCACGATGAATCCGAGGCCGTGACGGCCGAGATGTTGATGGCGAGCGAGATGTCCGGGTAGCGGATCAGCTCGCCAAGCGCCAGATCGAGAGCGCGGCGGTCGACCAGGCGCATCAGGCCCGAGCGCTCGACCACGGGAATGAAGGCGCCGGCGGCGACGATCGTGCCGGTTTCCAGGCGCAGCCGCAGCAGACACTCGTAGTGATCGACGACATGCGTGCGCGAGTCGACGATCGGCTGGTAGGCGAGGATCAGGCGTCCGGTCTTGAGGGCGGACTGCACCTCCTCCGAGAGGATGGCGGCCCGGCGGCGCTGGTCGCGCTGCTCCTCGGACTCGACGAAACGCACGAAGCAGTTGCGGCCGGAACGCTTGGCGTCCTGGAGCGCGAAATCGGCGCGGCCCATCATCTCGGCGGCGGTGCCGCCGTGCTCGCCGAAAGGCACGCCGCCGATCGACACGGTGGCGTGCACCGGGCCGCTCGGGCTGACGATGGGAGTCTGGCGGACCGCCTGCAGGATCTTGCCGGCGGCGATGCCGATCGAGCCCTCGGGGCAGCCCGAGAGCACGATGCCGAAACGGTCGCCGCCGATGCGTCCGATGATGTCGGAGGCGCGCAGGCAGGCCTCGATGCGCTGGCCCACGCCGACGATCAGCGCGTCGGCGGCGGCGGGCCCGAAGGCCTGCTCGATGCTGGTCAGCTTGTCGATGCCGACGACGAGATAGGCGCCGGGAATGCGGTAGCGCGAGGCGAGCGCAAGGCCGTGCTGCAGGGCCTCCTTGAGGCGGCCCTTGTTGTAGTGGCCGGTGAGGTCGTCGAAGCTGGCGAGATACTCGAGCCGGGCTTCGCGCTCCTTGCGGGCGGTGATGATGCGAAGCGAGCCGAGCACGCGCACCGGCCGGCCTTCCTGGAACTGGGCCGTGCCGCGGTCGCTCAGCCAGACGATCGAGCCGTCGGTGTTGCGCAGCCGGTACTCGCAGTCGAATTCCTGGTCGCCCGCCGCGTCGAAATGCGCCTGCAGCTCCTTGGAGCGCTGGGCCTGATCGTCGGGGACGATACGCGCGCGGAAATCACTGCCGGTGGCCGGCAGGTCGCCGTCGCGGAACAGGGTGCTGATGCGCCCCGACCAGGAGACCTTGTCGGAGCGCAGATCCCAGTCGTAGGCGGTGTCGCCGGCGGCGGCGATAGCCTGGGCGGCGGCCAGGGCGGCCCGCAGTCGCGCGTGATCTTGTTGCTCGTCGTCCATCGCGCGGGCGGGTGCCTCTTGGTGTTCCTGCCGCAGGGATCCCCATCGCTGCCTGCGGCCGGCAAGCGAGGCGAAAACCCTAACGTCAGGAGCTTAACAAACTCTAAACCATGCCGAGGGTCAGGCGGCCCGTTTCAGGCACGCTCCAACCGTATCAACCATCTGATCAATATGGGATTTTTCTACAATCAGAGGCGGTGAAAGGGCGATGATGTCGCCGGTTACGCGAATCAGCAGCCCGCTTTCGAAGCAGTCGACGAAGACGTCATAGGCGCGAGCCCCCGGCTTGCCCGCCCGGGACTCAAGCTCTATGCCGCCGACCAGCCCGATGTTGCGCAGGTCGATGACATGGGACGTCCCGCGCAAGCTATGGATGGCGTCCTGCCAGTAGCCGGCCAGGCCGTTGGCCCGCTCGAACAGCCCCTCGTCCTGGTAGAGCTTGATCGTGGCCAGGCCCGCGGCGGCGGCCAGCGGATGCCCCGAATACGTATAGCCGTGAAACAGCTCGATGCCGTCCGGGCCTTTCATGAAGGCCTCGTAGATGCCCTTGCGCACGAAGACGGCGCCCATCGGCACCGTGGCGTTGGTGATGCCCTTGGCCACGGTCATCAGGTCCGGCAGCACCTTGAAATGATCGGCGGCGAACGCGGCGCCGAGGCGGCCGAAGCCGGTGATCACCTCGTCGAAGATCAGCAGGATGCCGTGCTTGTCGCAGATCGCGCGCAGGCGCTCGAGATAGCCCTTGGGCGGTACGAGCACACCGGTCGAGCCGGCCACCGGCTCGACGATCACCGCGGCGATGGTCGAGGCGTCGTGCAGCTGCACCAGCTTCTCCAGCTCGTCCGCCAGATGCGCGCCGAATTCCGGCTGGCCCTTGCTGTAGGCGTTGCGCTGCAGATCATGCGTGTGCGGCAGGTGATCGACATGGCCGAGCAGACCGGCGGCGAACTGCTTGCGGTTGGGCGAGATGCCGCCGACCGAGATGCCTCCGAAGCCGACCCCGTGATAGCCGCGCGCGCGGCCGATGAAGCGCGTGCGCGTCGGCTGGCCGTTGGCCTGGTGATAGGCGAGCGCGATCTTGAGCGCCGTGTCCACCGCCTCGGAGCCGGAATTGGCGAAGAACACGTGGTCGAGATCGCCGGGCAGCATGGCCGCCAGCTTCGCCGCGAACTCGAAGGCGATCGGGTGGCCCATCTGGAAGCCGGGCGCGAAATCCATGCGCGCCGCCTGCTCCTGGATCGCCCTGGTGATCGGCTCGCGGCAATGCCCGGCGTTGACGCACCACAGGCCGGCCGTGCCGTCGAGGATCTTGCGGCCGTCCGTCGCCGTGTAGTGCATGTCCCTGGCGCCGGCGAGCAGCCGCGGCTTGCGCTTGAACTGCCGGTTCGCGGTGAACGGCATCCACAGCGCATCGAGATTGTTGGTTTCGGCATCGAGACGGGCGGCTTCGGCCATGGACCTGTTTCCTGATTCGGGCCCTACGAGGGCAAGGCCGGCACCCTAACACGACGCCTGAGTCGGGCGAGCCTCGGTCCCTGCATTGCAGACCATAGTTAAAGTTTTAAATAAATGGCCGCCGGGCCAAGGAGTTGTATCAACCCCATGGTTTAACAGGTATTTTAACCATTTAATCTCCTAGATAACATTTTGTTAAAAGTTTATATGTATTGTGTCGTTTAGCAGGATAAGAGGGCGAACTGCCTCATGGCCAACCCGGTGGCCTATTCCGCGATCCAGATCGAGCCGCCTGTCCGGCGGTCCACGCACGAGAGCGATTCACCTCGCGTCTCGGCGAACGCGCCGCGTCTGCGGCCCGCCTATCTGCGTCTGGCGCACGACGCGCGTGCCGATGCCGCCTTCGAGGCCCGGGCGCGCGCCTACGAGGCGCAGCGCCGTGCGGCCGCCGAAGACCGGCGGGCGCTCGAAGACGAAAACGAAATCCTGCGCGATGCCGGGCGACGCAAGGCACCTTCCGGTCTCGGCTTCATGGCCCAGCAGATCGCCCAGGAAGGCCTGTCGCCCGGTCTGCATTTCGAGAACTACCCGCCCGCGATCGCTGCCTACGCCCAGGCCGCGCGCCATGGCGAACCCTCGTTAACGAACGCGTCTTCGCTGCGCATTCTCGTCTAGCGCCGCAGCGTTGACGGCCCGAAGCAGCGGGCCGTAATGTCACTCTTCAATGACAACAAGGAACGCTGGCGCGTTGGCGCGCCCGCGTCTGCTGGGAGTTTTCTCATGATGCAATTCCGTCTGGCGGCACTGGCTCTCGCGGCGTTCGGCGCCACGATGCTGGCGAATGACGCCGCCGCCCAGGCCTGCTCCAACCGCGGCCAGCTCGACGACATGTACTGCGACGAGAACAAGGACCTCGTCGCCGACCTGCCGACCGACCAGCGCCGCTGGAAGAACCCCAGCGTCCTCGTCTTCGCCTACACGCCGGTGGAAGACCCGGCGGTGTACGAGAACATCTTCAAGCCGTTCACCGAATATCTCAGCAAGTGCACCGCCAAGCGGGTCGTGTATTTCCCGGTGCAGTCGAACTCCGCCGAGATCGAGGCGATGCGCTCGGGCCGCCTGCACGTGGCCGGCTTCTCGACCGGCCCGACCGGCTTTGCCGTGAACATGGCTGGCGCCATTCCCTTCGCCGCCAAAGGCACGGCCGAGCAGGTGCGCGGCTATCACCTCGCCTTCGTGGTCAAGGCCGACAGCCCCTACCAGAAGATCAGCGACCTCAAGGGCAAGAAGGTGGCGCACACGGCGCCGTCGTCGAACTCCGGCAACCTCGCCCCGCGCGTGCTGTTCCCCGAGCAGGGCCTGGTCCCCGACACGGATTACAAGCCGCTGATGTCGGGCGGCCACGATAAGACCGTGCTCGGCGTCGTCGCCGGCGACTACGACGGCGGCCCGGTGGCCTCCGACGTGCTCGAGCGCATGATTGTGCGCGGCACGATCAAGCAGGAGCAGGTCCGGGTGATCTACAAGAGCCAGATCTTCCCGACATCCTCGTTCGCCTACGCCCACGACCTGCATCCGGACCTGGCGAAGAAGCTCACCCAATGCTTCTACGATTTCCGCTTCACGGCGGAGATGACCAAGGAGTTCAATGGCGACGACCGCTTCTTCCCGATCAACTACCAGAAGGATTGGGCGGCGGTGCGCAAGGTGGCCGAGGAGACCGGCACGCCGTTCAACAAGGCGGCCTACGAGCGCGAAGCCGCGCGCGAGGCCGAGGCGGCGCGCAAGAAGGCGGAAGACGCCGCCAAGCCGAAGCAGTGACCGCCGTCGGCGCCTCCACCGGCGCCGCGGCGAACGGGAGCGGGCAGGCCGGTACAGCCGGCACCCGCTCCCTTTCCATTCGCGGCCTGACCAAGGAATACGTGCGCGGCAAGCCCGTGCTGCGCGGCATCACGCTCGATATTGCCGGCCAGGGCATCACCGCCATCATCGGCCCGTCGGGGACCGGCAAGAGCACGCTGATCCGCTGCATCAACCGGCTGGTCGAGCCGACCAGCGGCGAAATCTGGTTCCAGGGCATCGACCTGGCGAAGCTGCGCGGCAAAGCCTTGCGTGAAGCGCGCCGGCGCATCGGCATGGTCTTCCAGGAGTACAACCTGGTCGAGCGCCTGTCGGTGATGGAGAACCTGCTCTGCGGCCGGCTCGGCTACACCTCGCCGCTGCGCGCCTGGCTGCGGCGCTTCGATCCGGCCGATATCGACCGGGCCTTCGAGCTGCTCGATATCGTCGGCCTCAAGGGCTTCGCCGGGCAGCGCGCCGACGCCCTGTCGGGCGGCCAGCGCCAGCGCGTCGGCATCGCCCGCGCCGTGATGCAGCGCCCGGACCTGCTGCTGGCCGACGAGCCGACCTCCTCCCTCGATCCCAAGACCTCGGTCGAGATCATGGAGCTGCTGGCCGATTTGACGGCGCGCAGCGACATCCCGGTCATCCTCAACATCCACAACGTCGAGCTGGCCAAGCGCTTCGCCGCGCGCGTCATCGGCATGGAAGGCGGGCACGTGGTCTTCGACGGGCCGCCGGGCGAACTGCGCGACAGCCACCTCAAGCAGATCTACGGCGGCGAGGGCTGGCTCGAGTGAGCGCCGTGCCCGCCGCGACACGGGAGAACCCTTTTCCCGCTAGCTGGACCTCGCGTCTGGCCTGGATCGGGCTCGCGCTCTACGCCATCTACGCCGCCTCGCTCCTCAATGTGACCTGGGAGCGTTTCGTCTTCGGCCTGGGCAACGGCGCCCGCTTCATCGGCCGCATGCTGCCGCCCGACTTCACCAAGCTCGACCTGCTGTGGAAGGGCCTGGCCGAGAGCCTGGAGATCGCGGTGATCGCCACGATCTTCGGCATCATCCTGTCGCTGCCGGTCGGCCTCGCCGCGGCGCGCAACCTGATGCCGATGTGGGTGACCTGGCCGGCGCGCGCCCTCATCGCGCTCTGCCGCTCCTTCCATCCGGTGATTGTCGCCATCCTCTTCGTCAAGGCGGTGGGCTTCGGCGCCATCGCCGGCATCCTCGCCCTGATCGTCGCCTCGATCGGCTTCATCGCCAAGCTGTTCGCCGAGGCGATCGAGGAGATCTCGCTCAAGCAGGTCGAGGCGGTGCGCGCCACCGGCGCCTCGTTCATGAACGTCATCTTCATGGCTGTCGTGCCGCAGGTGTTGGCGCGCTTCACCGGCTTTGCCACCTACCAGCTCGATTCCAACCTGCGCAACTCGACCATGGTCGGCATCGTCGGCGGCGGCGGCATCGGCAGCACGCTGTTCACGGCCTTCCAGAAATTCGACTACGACTTCGTCCTGACCATCCTGCTCTCCATCATCGCCATCATTTTCATCGGCGAGATCCTGGCGGGCTGGGTGCGCAAGACCTTCCAGTGAGCGCGCCATGATCGCCGATCAGCGCCGCTGGGAACGTTTCACGCCGCGCGAGCGGCTCATGCGCTTCACCTTCTATCTCGTGGTGGTGGCCGCGTTCGTCGTCTCGATCCAGACGGTCGACGTGATTCCGGAGTTCCTCTACGACGCGCCCGAGCAGGTCGTCGATCTGTTCGTCCGCATGTGGCCGCTCGACATGGCGTACTACCCCAAATCGGTGCACGCCGCGCTGATCGAGACGATGCACATCGCCACGCTGGGCACGATCCTGTCGATCGGCCTCGCCCTGCCGGTTGGCGTTCTCGCCGCGACCAATGTCGTGCCCGTCCCGGCAATCAACTACCTCGCCAAGCTGATCCTGGTCTCCTCGCGCTCGGTGAACTCGCTGGTCTGGGCCCTGCTCTTCGTGGCCATCTTCGGGCCGGGCGCGCTCGCCGGGACTCTGGCCATCGCTTTCCGCTCGATCGGCTTCGTCGGCAAGCTGTTCGGCGAGGCGCTGGAGGAATCCCAGCGCGGGCCGGTCGAGGCGCTGACCGCCGCCGGCGCCCCCTGGCCGAGCGTCTTCCTCAAGGCCTACTGGCCGCAGGTGCAGCCCGCCTTCTGGTCGATCGCGCTGTTCCGCTGGGACATCAACATCCGTGAATCCGCCGTGCTCGGCCTCGTGGGGGCCGGCGGCATCGGCGTGGCGCTCGATACGGCGCTCACCCTGCTCTACTGGGACCAGGTGGCCGTGGTGCTGCTGACCATCTTTACCGTGGTCATCCTGGCTGAGATTATCGTCACCACGATCCGCAGCCGGATCATCTAGCGTCGTAACTTTTTGTTAACCATGGCGGGCGAAGCTCGCTGCGGGTCAGACGTTGACGGAGGAAGCCGCGATGGCATCCGACGACCTGTCGATCGTCCGAGGCTGAGCGGCGCGGCCGTCCCATGCCCGAAGCGCTCTCCCCCTACGATCCGCGGCTGCTTCCTGTCCCCTACGGCAGGGCGACGCCGCAGCCGGGGGTTCCGGCTGTTCTGCCCGACCCGCGCAGCGACGTCGTCCGTGCCGAACCGATACGATCCGGCGGCGACGCGCAAGGCAGTGGCACAAGCCGGGCGCTGCCGGATGGCCGGTCGGCGTTCGCCGCCCAGCAGATCGCGCACGAACATCGCCTGCAGCTGGCACGCCCAAAGCCATTGACCGGGGGATACGCCGCCTACGCGGCAACAGCGCAGCAGACCGCCCCGGACTCGCGGCCCGGGCAGAAAGTGGACGTCTCGATCTAGGGGGCGCCTATTCCGCGGCGGCGGCGTGCGTGATCTTCTCGACCTTCGCCGCGCAGTACTTGAATTCGGGGATCTTCCCGAACGGGTCGATCTGCGGGCTGGTCAGGATGTTGGCGGCCGCCTCGGCGTAGCAGAACGGGATGAAGACCATGCCGCTCGGCACGGCTTCGTCGATGCGCACTGCAAGCTCGATGGCACCGCGCCGGGTCGAGACGCGGATGACGTCACCGCCACGCACATCGAATTTGCGCATGTCCTTGGGCGAGAGGCAGGCGATGGCTGCCGGCTCGATGGCGTCGAGCACCGAGGCGCGGCGCGTCATGGAACCGGTATGCCAGTGCTCGAGCTGCCGGCCCGTGGTCAGCACCATCGGATACTCGGCATCGACCGGCTCGCCGGGCGCCGTGTATTCCGCCGGCACCAGCTTGGCGCGCTTGGTCGGGGTCGGGAACTGGCCGTCGCCGAAGACGATGTCCTGGCCCGGATCCTCGGGACCCCTGCAGGGATAGGTGACGACGCTCTCGCGCTCCAGCCGCGCCCAGGTGATGTTGGCGAGCGACGGCATGGCCTGCGCCATCTCGACGAAGATGTCACGCGGATGGGTGTAATTCCAGTTCTGACCGAGGCCGCGGCCGATCTCCTGGATCAGCTCCCAGTCCTGGCGGGACTCGCCGGGCAGCGGCAGGGCGATGCGCCCGAGCTGAACCTGGCGATTGGTGTTGGTGACGGTGCCCGTCTTCTCCGGCCAGGCCGAAGCCGGCAGCACGACGTCAGCGTAGTAAGCCGTCTCGGTCAGGAAGATGTCCTGCACCACGAGATGCTCGAGCTTGGCCAGCGCCTCGCGCGCGTGGTGGGCATCGGGGTCCGACATGGCCGGGTTCTCACCCATCACGTACATGCCGCGGATCTGGCCGGCGATCGTGGCGTTGACGATCTCGACCACCGTCAGGCCACGCTTGGGCTGGATCGGCGAGTCCCAGAGCTTCTCGTAGCGGGCGCGAATCTCGTCGTTCTCGACCGACTGGTAGTCGGGCAGGAACATCGGGATGAGGCCGGCGTCCGAGGCGCCCTGCACGTTGTTCTGGCCGCGCAGCGGATGCAGGCCGGTGCCGGGACGGCCGACCTGGCCGGTGGTCAGGGCGAGCGCGATCAGGCAGCGCGCGTTGTTGGTGCCGTGGATGCTCTGCGAGACGCCCATGCCCCAGAAGATGATCGAGGCCTCCGAACGGGCATAGAGCCGGGCGACCTCGCGGATCGTCTCGGCCGCAATACCGCACTCGGGCTCCATCTTCTCCGGCGTGAAGGCGACGATGTGCTCCTTGAGCTTTTCGAACTCGATGGTGTTGGCCGCGACGTACTGCTTGTCGTAGAGCCCTTCCGTCACGATGACGTTGAGCATGGCGTTGAGCAGCGCCACGTCCTTGTTGGGCTTGAACTGCAGCATGTGGGTGGCATGGCGCTTCATCGCCGTGCCGCGCGGATCCATGATGATCAGCTTGGCGCCGCGCTTGGCCGCCTGCTTGAAGAAGGTCGCCGCGACCGGATGGTTCTCGGTCGGGTTGGAGCCGATGACGATGATCACCTCGGCGTCCTTGGCCGCGGTGAAAGGCGCGGTCACCGCCGCCGTGCCAATCCCCTCGAACAGGGCCGAGACCGACGAGGCGTGGCACAGACGCGTGCAGTGGTCGACGTTGTTGGTCTTGAAGCCGGTGCGCACCAGCTTCTGGAAGAGATAGGCCTCCTCGTTCGAGCCCTTGGCCGAACCGAAGCCGGCGAGCGCGTTGCCGCCGTGCTGATCACGGATGCGCTTGAGGCCGGAGACCGCGCGTTCCATTGCCTCTTCCCAGGTCGCCTTGCGGAAATGCGTCCAGGGATTGGCCGGGTCGACGACGTCGTCCGCGTGCTTGCCCACGCCGTCCTTGCGGATCAGCGGCACCGTCAGGCGCTCGGGATTGTGCACGTAGTCGAAGCCGAAGCGGCCCTTGACGCAGAGCCGGTTCTCGTTGGCCGGGCCCTCGCGGCCCTCGACGTAGAGCAGCTTGTCGTTCTTGACGTTGTAGGTGAGTTGGCAGCCCACACCGCAATAGGGGCAGACGCTGTCGACCTTGCGGTCTGGCTCCTCGGTCTTCACACCGCCCGCGTCGAGCAGGGTCGCTGGCATCAGCGCACCGGTCGGGCAGGCCTGCACGCATTCGCCACAGGCGACGCAGGTGCTCTGGCCCATCGGGTCGTTGAAGTCGAAGACGATTTTCTCGTGATGACCGCGGCCGGCCATGCCGATGACGTCGTTCACCTGCACTTCGCGGCAGGCGCGCACACAGAGATTGCAGTGGATGCAGGCGTCGAGATTGACCCGCATGGCGACATGGCTGGGATCCGGCGCCGGGGCGGCGCGTTCCTCGAAGCGGCTGTCCTCGACGCCGACATCGTCGGCCCAGTTCCAGAAGCGCGAATCGGGATCGTGCGCGACCTCGCGCGCCGGCTGGTCGGCCATCAGCAGTTCGAAGACCATCCTGCGCGAGGCCTTGGCGCGCTCGCTGGCGGTCTTCACCTTCATGCCGGGCGACGGCTTGCGGATGCAGCTTGCCGCCAGCACGCGCTCGCCCTCGACCTCGACCATGCAGGCGCGGCAATTGCCGTCGGGCCGGTAGCCAGGCTTGGGCGAGTAGCAGAGATGCGGGATCTCGGTGCCGCGCCGGTTGGCGACCTGCCAGATGGTCTCGCCGGGGCCGGCTTCGACCTCGACGCCGTCGAGCAGGAACTTGATCGGGTCGCTCATAGGACGTCCCCGCGGAAATGCTTGAGCACGGATTTTACCGGGTTCGAGGCCGCCTGGCCCAGACCGCAGATCGAGGCATCGGCCATGGCCTGCGACAGCTCGGCGATGAGGGGCTCGTCCCATTTCGGCTTGGCCATGAGCTTCACCGCCTTCTCGGTACCGACGCGGCACGGCGTGCACTGGCCGCAGCTCTCATCCTCGAAGAAGCGCATGAGGTTGAGGGCCACGTCCTTCATATTGTCCTTGTCGGACAGGATGACAACGGCGTGCGAGCCGACGAAGCAGCCGTACTGCTCCAGCGTGCCGAAATCGAGAGCCAGGTCGCCCATCGAGGCTGGCAGGATGCCACCCGAGGCGCCACCGGGCAGGTAGCCCTTGAAGCTGTGGCCGTCGAGCATGCCGCCCGAAAATTCTTCGATCAACTCGCGCACCGTGACGCCGGCAGGCGCCAGCTTGACGCCGGGGTTCTTCACCCGGCCCGAGACGGAGAAGGAACGCAGGCCCCTGCGGTCGCGCCTTCCGTGGCTGGTGAACCACGCCGGCCCCTTCTCGATCAGGTCGCGCACCCAGAACAGCGTCTCGATGTTCTGGACGAGGGTCGGGCGGCCGAACAGGCCGACCTGCGCCACGTAGGGCGGCCGGTGGCGCGGCAGGCCGCGCTTGCCTTCGACGCTCTCGATCATCGCCGACTCTTCGCCGCAGATATAGGCGCCGGCGCCGCGGCGCAGATGCACGCGCGTCGCTTTGGTCAATCCGGCGGATTCGATGCGGGCGATCTCGGTGAGCAGGAAGGCGCGGATCTGCGGATATTCGTCGCGCAGGTAGATGTAGACATCGGGCGCCTCGACAATCCAGGCGGCGATCAGCATGCCTTCGAGGAAACGGTGCGGATCGATCTCGAGATAGTGGCGGTCCTTGAACGTGCCGGGCTCGCCCTCGTCGCCGTTGACGCACATCAGGCGCGGGCCGGGCTCCTTGCGCACCAGCTGCCATTTGCGGCCGGTGGGGAAGCCCGCACCACCCATGCCGCGCAGGCCGGAATCGTCGACCACCTTGATGATCTCGTCGCGCGTGCGCTTGCCGTCGAGCGCCTCGCGCAGGATCTTGTAGCCGCCATCGGCCTGATAGGCCTGAAAATCCTTGCCGGGTTTCAGGTCGTGATGCTCGTGATGCGCCAGTGCCTGGTCGATCTTGGCCGGTGTGGCGTGGAACACCTGGTCGTGGCCGACGGCGCAGACCGGGGCGCGGTCGCACGCGCCCATGCAGGGGGCGCGCAGCACCCGCACCTTGCCCTTGCCTCCGTGCCTGGCTTCCAGTGCCTTGAGTACATCGGCGCTGCCGAACAGCTCGCAGCTCAGGCTGTCGCAGACCCGCACCGTGACCGGCGGCGGGGCCACCTCACCTTCGCGCACCACATCGAAATGGGCATAGAAGGTGGCGACCTCGTAGACCTCGGCCTGGGCGAGCTTCATTTCGTAGGCCAGCGCCGCCAGATGCGCCGCCGACAGATGGCCGTACTTGTCCTGGATCAGATGCAGATGCTCGATCAGCAGGTCGCGCTGGCGCGGGCGCTCGCCCAGCAAAGCCTGGATCTCGTCCAGAGCCGCAGGGTCGATCTGCCGGCCCTTGGGGGTTGGCCGCGCGCCGCCTTTACGTGGCTGCGAATGCTTACGGATATCCGCGGAGGAGCTCATTTAATGACCGCTATGGGTGGCACGCCCGGGCCTTCTGCCCGGGCGTCACGAATAAGGTATTTTGTATACCAGCCTTGGGTCAGCTTCAACGCACCCAGACAGAGACCTTGACGGTTTAGAAGCCGAAGAAGTCTTCGATCGGTCCCTTGGGCAGCGGCACCAGGAACCAGATCTCGAACATCACGAACAGCACCAGCGAGACACTGACGCCGATGGCGGCGCCCTTCGGCAGCGGGTAGCGGCCGAAATACCACATGAAGAGCGCGATATAGATCGCCGAAGCGACGTAGATGCCGATCCAGCCGACGAACAGTACGTAGACGAGCAGCGGGACCAGCACGGCCAGCACCTGACGGAAGGCCGGCTTGGTGACGAACGTCTTCTCCGCCAGATCCTTGGCGGCAAACGCCCGCACCAGATTGACGATGCTCGAGATGGCGATGATCAGCCCGATATAGAACGGGAAGTAGCCCGAGGCCGGCCCCTCGATATCCCTCCAGCGGAAGCCGAGACGCACGCTGTCGGTGAGGACGATGGCGCTCACCACCAGCAGCGCGATTGCCACCGCGATGTCCATGGTGCGCACCGAAACCAGGCGCGGGCCGCCGCTGTCGTTATCGTGCATCGCCGTCTTTCCCCTTGGAGACTGGCATCACCGGGCCCCCTCGGGGCCCGGTGCGCCGTGTTGTGGCTTCGCTCAGTTCGTGGCGAGGAAGCCGGCTTCCTTCATCAGATCGTGGTGGAGCTTCTCGTTCGCCTCGACCCACTTCTTGTACTGATCGCCAGTCATGAAGGTCTGGTTGAAGGCGCCCTTCTCCATGAAATCCTTCCAGTCGGGCGTCGCCATGACCTTCTTGAACAGTTCGACATAGTAGTTGACCTGAGCCGCGGTCACACCCGAGGTGGTGAACACGCCGCGCAGCATCTGGTAGTCAACATTCGCGCCGGACTCCTTGCAGGTCGGAATGTCGGACCAGGCCATGTCGCTGGTGACCTTTTCCTTATAGGTGCTGCGCTTGTCGTCGAAGATGCAGAGTGGGCGCAACGCGCCGGCGCGCCACTGGGCGACCGCCTCGATCGGGTTGTTGACCGTCGAGTCGACATGCTTGCCGACCAGCTGCACCGCAACCGCACCGCCGCCCGCGAACGGGACGTAGGTGAACTTCTTGCCGCCGGTCAGACGCTCCAGCGCCACGGTGATGATCTGGTCTTCCTGCTTCGAGCCGGTGCCACCCATCTTGAACTGGCGGTCGTTGCCGCCCTTCACCGCGTTGATGTAGTCAGCCGCCGTCTTGTAAGGCGTCTCGGCATTGACCCAGAGCACGAACTGGTCGAGCGCCAGCATCGCGACCGGCGTCAGGTCCTTCCAGTTGAAGGGAGAGCCGGTGGCCATCGGCGTAGTAAACAGGTTCGAAAGGGTGATGATGATCTTGTGGGGGTCGCGTGGGCTTGCCTTCATGTCGAGGAAACCTTCGGCACCCGCACCACCTGCCTTGTTGATGACCACCATCGGCTGGTTCATCAGGTTGTGCTTGGTGACGACCCCCTGAATGAAGCGCGCCATCTGGTCGGCGCCGCCGCCCGTACCGGCGGGGATGACAAAGGTCACCGCCTTGGTCGGCTGCCAGGCCTGCGCCACGGCCGGTGTGGCCGAGATCGTGGTCGCGAGAGCGCCGACGGCAAGGCCGGCGACAGTCAGGAATTTCGAAGCATGTTTGCTCATGTTTCCTCCTCCAGTGCCAAAGGGTTCGTCGATGTTATTGCTCTTGTTCCTTGGGAGCCTAGCCGCGCGAAACCCGCCCGTCGACCCCTTATTAATCAAGATTTGATCGGATCCCTCATGCCGGCTTCGGGCTGGTTTGCATCTTGCTCAGCACCCAGCTGATGATCGGCCAGAAGAGCAGCAGGCAGCCGAGCGTCATGATGAATCCGACGAGGCCGTTCGACCAGAAGATGGTCACGCTGCCCTGCGAGAGCAGCATCGCCTGACGGAACGAGCTCTCCGCCATGTCGCCCAGCACCAGCGCCAGCACGAACGGCGGCAGCGGGTAGGAGAGCTTGTTGAAGCAGTAGGCGATGACCCCGAAGCCGACCATCATCCAGACGTCGAACATGGCGTTGTTGATGGTGTAGGCGCCGACGGCGCAGATCACCATGATGACCGGCGCGATGATGCTGAACGGGATGCGCAGGATCGCCGCGAAGAGCGGCACGCAGGTCAGCACGATCATCAGGCCGACCAGGTTGCCCAGGTACATGCTGGCGATCAAACCCCAGACGAAGTCAGGCTGCTCGATGAAGAGCAGCGGCCCGGGCTGCAGGCCCCAGATCAGCAGGCCGCCAAGCAGCACGGCGGCCGTCGGCGAGCCGGGGATGCCGAGAGTCAGCATGGGCAGCAGCGCGCTGGTGCCGGCGGCATGAGCCGCCGTTTCCGGCGCGACGACACCTTCAAGCTCGCCCTTGCCGAAGCGATCGCCGTTCTTGGAGAAGCGCTTCGCGAGGCCGTAGCTCATGAACGACGCCGGCGTAGCGCCACCGGGTGTCACGCCCATCCAGCAGCCGACGATGCAGCTGCGCACGAACGTGATCCAGTATTTAGGCAGCTTCTTCCAGGCTTCGATGACCGCGTTGAGCTTCAGCTTGGCATGGCTGCCGGAGAAGGCGAGGCCGCTTTCCATCGAGGCCAGGATCTCGCCGATGCCGAATAGGCCGATGACAGCGGTGAGGAACTTGAAGCCGGTCAGCAGGTCGGTGATGCCGAAGGTCATGCGCAGCTGGCCGGTGACCGTGTCGAGGCCGACCGAGGCGAGCGCGAAGCCGAGGCACATCGAGGCCAGCGTCTTGAAGGCCGAGCCCTTGCCCATGCCGATGAAGCTGGCAAAGGTCAGGAACTGCACCGCGAAGAACTCGGCGGGCCCGAATTTAAGGGCGAATTTGGCGACCAGCGGCGCCAGGAAGGTGATCATGATCACCGCGACGATGGCGCCCACGAATGACGAGGTGAACGCACCGGTGAGCGCCTCATCCGCCTTCCCCTGCTGAGCCATGGGATGGCCGTCGAAGGTGGTGGCCACCGACCAGGGCTCGCCCGGGATGTTGAACAGGATTGAGGTGATGGCCCCGCCGAACAACGCGCCCCAGTAGATGCAGCTGAGCATGATGATCGCCGAGGTCGGCGACATTGAGAAGGTCAGTGGCAACAGGATGGCGACACCGTTGGCCCCGCCGAGACCGGGCAGCACGCCGATGATGACCCCGAGCAGGATGCCCACAATCATCAACATGAAATTGAACGGGCTGAAAACGACGTAGAAGCCGTTCATCAGCGATGCAAGTTCTTCCAACGCTCCCCCCACTCGCTTGTGATCGACGCCCCGAGAAGCCGTCGATACGCCTTGGGTGGTCCTTGCGCCGCCACCCGTATTTGGTATACAGAATACTCGCCTGAAAGCGAATGTAAAGCCAAACCGGACAGAGCGCCGCGGCGCCAAGGCGAATTTCCGCCGTACCGGGCAGGCCGCAGGGGGATGGGAACCAGTTTAATGACGGCGTTAAAGCTGGCCGTGCAGCCAATCGAGGCGGAACCGAGTTTCCGCGACCGCGCCTACGCGTCGCTGAAGCAGGCCATCACCACCATGGACATCTACGGCTCGCGCGAGCCGATCCGGCTCGACGAGCGCCAGCTGTCGCAGGATCTGGGCATCAGCCGCACGCCGATCCGTGAGGCTCTTAACCGCCTGGAGCAGGAAGGCTTCATCCGCTCCATCCCGCGCAAGGGCATGTTCATCGTCCGCAAGACGAAGAGAGAGATCATCGAGATGATCGCCGTCTGGGCGGCGCTCGAGAGCATGGCCGCGCGCCTCATCACCCAGAACGCCACGGATGAAGAGATCGCCAACCTGCGCAAGCTCTTCGTCGAGTTCCAGGGCCCGAGCCACAAGCCGAACCTGCATATCGACGAGTATTCCGAGGCCAATATCCGCTTCCATCAGGCGATCGTCAGCCTGGCCAAGAACAAGCTGCTGACCGACACGATGGAGAACCTGTTCATCCACATGCGGTCGATCCGCCGCAAGACGATCAGCGAGACCGATCGCGCCGAGCGCTCGATCATCGACCACCTGAACATCATCGAAGCGCTGGAGAAGCGGCAGACGGAGCGGGCCGAGCAGCTCGTGCGCCAGCACAGCCTCGATCTCGCCACTCACGTCGAAAAGCACGTCGACTATCTGGATTGACTGCCGCGCAGCCGCGGCGCGGGCCGGTAAATCCCACCAAATGAGGCGGCGCAAGCCGCTGAGCCGAAACGAGTTTCTAGGAGGAGACACATGGCCGAAGGTACGGCGAAGAAAGAGACGGGCGAGACGCAGGATCTGACGGATGGTTTCCATCTGATCATCGACGCTCTCAAGCTCAACGACGTGAAGACGATCTACGCGGTGCCCGGGATTCCGATCACCGACTTCCTGCGCATGTCGCAGGCCGAAGGCATCCGCGTCCTCTCCTTCCGTCACGAGCAGAACGCCGGCTACGCCGCGGCTATCGCGGGCTTCCTCACCAAGAAGCCGGGCATCTGCCTCACCGTCTCGGCGCCGGGCTTCCTCAACGGCCTGACGGCCCTCGCCCACGCCACGACCAACTGCTATCCGATGATCCTCATCTCCGGCTCGTCCGAGCGTGAGGTCGTCGACCTGCAGCAGGGCGACTACGAGGAAATGGACCAGCTGGCGGTCGCCAAGACGATGTGCAAGGCCGCCTACCGCGTGCTGCACGCCGCGGATATCGGCATCGGCATCGCCCGCGCCATCCGCTCGGCGGTCTCGGGCCGACCCGGCGGCGTCTATCTCGACCTGCCGGCCAAGCTGTTCGGCCAGGTGATGAACGCGGAGGCCGGCAAAAAGTCGCTGGTCAAGGTCATCGATCCGGCCCCGGCGCAGATTCCCGCACCCGACGCCATCAAGCGCGCGCTCGACGTGCTCAAGGGCGCCAAGCGCCCGCTGATCATCCTCGGCAAGGGCGCGTCCTACGCCCAGGCCGACGACCTGGTCCGCCAGTTCGTCGAGAAGAGCGGCGCGCCGTTCCTGCCGATGAGCATGGCCAAGGGCCTGCTACCCGACACGCATCCGCAATGCGCCGGTGCGGCCCGCTCGACGGTGCTCAAGGATTCCGACGTCGTCATGATGATCGGCGCCCGCCTCAACTGGCTGCTCTCGCACGGCAAGGGCAAGACCTGGGGCGAAGCGCCCAAGAAGTTCATACAGATCGACATCGAGCCCAGGGAGATGGATTCGAACGTCGAGATCGTTGCCCCCGTGGTGGGCGATATCGGCTCCTGCCTCACCGCCTTCCTCGGCGCCATGGGCAGCAAGTGGGACGCCCCGCCGGCCGAATGGACCAACGCGGTCAAGGCCAAGCGCGAGGAGAACGTCGCCAAGATGGCGCCGCGCCTGATGAACAACAACGTGCCGATGGACTACCACGGTGCGCTGGGCGTGCTGCGCACCATCATCAAGGAGCGGCCGGATACCATCCTGGTCAACGAGGGTGCGAACACGCTCGACCTCGCCCGCGGCATCATCGACATCTACAAGCCGCGCAAGCGCCTCGATGTCGGCACCTGGGGCATCATGGGCATCGGCCAGGGCCAGGCGATCGCCGCCGCCGTCGAGACCGGCAAGCCGGTCCTGGCGGTCGAGGGCGACAGCGCCTTCGGCTTCAGCGGCATGGAGGTGGAGACGATCTGCCGCTACAAGCTGCCGGTCTGCATCGTCATCTTCAACAATAACGGCATCTACCGCGGTACCGACGTCAACAAGGCGAGCTCGGATCCGGCGACGACCGTGTTCGTCGCAGGCGCGCGCTACGACAAGATGATGGAGGCCTTCGGTGGGGTCGGCGTCAACGCGACCTCGCCCGATGACCTGAAGCGTGCCGTCAACGAGGCGCTCGATTCCGGTAAGCCGACGCTGATCAACGCAGTCCTCGATCCGGCCGCCGGCAGCGAGAGCGGCCGTATCGGCAATCTCAATCCGCAGAGCGCGCTGAAGAAGAAGTAAGCGCTTTTCCAGACAACACCCAGCAATCCAAGGAGCAGTGGGGGAGACCATGGCCGCGAAGAAGAAATCCGCGAAGAAGGGCCCAAAGAAGGCCGCCAAGAAGTCCGCACCGAAAAAGCTCGCCAAGCAGGCGAAGAAGCCGGCGACGGTCTCGCGTGCCGCAAGCACGCCAAAGCCGTCAACCAAGCCCTTCGGTCAGGATGGCAAGGCTCTGCAGGGTGTCCGCATTCTCGACTTCACCCATGTCCAGTCGGGCCCGACCTGCACGCAGCTGCTGGCCTGGTTCGGCGCCGACGTGATCAAGATCGAACGGCCGGGCGTGGGTGACATCACCCGCGGCCAGCTGCGCGACGTGAAGGACGCGGACAGCCTCTATTTCACGATGCTCAACCACAACAAGCGCTCGATCACCATCGACTCGAAGAATCCCGAGGGCAAGAAGGTCATCGATGCGCTGATCAAGCACTGCGACGTGCTGGTGGAGAATTTCGCTCCGGGTGCGCTCGACCGCATGGGCTTCACCTGGGAGTACATCCACAAGCTGAACCCGCGCATGATCGTCGCCTCGGTCAAGGGCTTCGGCCCCGGCCCATACGAGGACTGCAAGGTCTACGAGAATGTCGCCCAGTGCACGGGCGGCTCGGCCTCGACCACCGGCTTCCTCGACGGCCCGCCGCTGGTCACCGGTGCCCAGATCGGCGATTCGGGCACCGGCCTGCACCTGGCGCTCGGCATCGTCTCGGCGCTCTTCCAGCGCAACCGCACCGGCCGCGGCCAGCGTGTCCTCTGCGCCATGCAGGACGGCGTGCTCAACCTCTGCCGCGTCAAGCTGCGCGACCAGCAGCGGCTGAAGCATGGCCCGCTCAAGGAATACAGCCAGTTCGGCCAGAACATCCCGTTCGGTGAGGCGACGCCTCGCGCCGGCAACGATTCGGGCGGCGGCCAGCCGGGCTGGATCATCCGCTGCAAGGGCTGGGAGAACGACCCCAACGCCTACATCTACTTCATCACCCAGGCCCCGGTCTGGGAGGCGATCTGCGATGTCATCGGCGAGCCGACCTGGAAGACCGACCCCAACTACGCGACGCCACCGGCCCGCCTGCCGCGGCTCAAGGCGATCTTCGAGCGCATCGAGCAGTGGACCATGACCAAGACCAAGTTCGAGGCCATGGACATCCTCAACAAGTACGACATCCCCTGCGGTCCGATCCTGTCTATGAAGGAGATCGCCGAGGATGATTCGCTGCGCAAGACGGGCACCGTCGTCGAGGTCGATCACCCGACTCGCGGCAAGTACCTGACCGTCGGCAATCCGATCAAGCTGTCGGACTCGGTCTCCGAGGTGAAGCGCTCGCCGCTGCTGGGCGAGCACACCGACGAGGTCCTGTCCCTGCTCGGCTACAAGAAGGACCAGATTGCCGCCCTCAAGGCTGGCGGCGCGGTCTGATCGTCAGATATCCCGCCGCGCGGGAAACCTCGCGCGGCGGGACCCCACGAAAAATAAAAGGGGAGAGAGATGCGTATCGTCGTTCATGGCCAGCAGGCCTTCGGCAAGGCCGTCCTCGAGGCGCTGCTCAAGCGCGGTGACAACGTGGTCGCCGTCTACGTGGCACCCGACAAGGAAGGCCAGAAGCCGGACCCGCTGAAGGAAGCGGCCCTCGCCGCCAAGCTGCCGGTCTACCAGCCGAAATCCTACCGCAAGCCGGGCGAGGTTTATGACCAGTTCCGGGCGCTCAAGCCCGACCTGCAGGTCATGGCTTACGTCACGCTGTTCGTGCCGTCGGAGTTCCTCAACATCCCGACCCACGGCTCGATCCAGTACCACCCGTCGCTGCTGCCGCTGCACCGCGGCCCCTCCTCGATCAACTGGCCGATCATCCAGGGCCGCACCGAGACCGGCCTGTCGATCTTCTGGCCGGATGACGGGCTCGATACCGGCCCGATCCTGATCCAGAAGAAGACTCCGATCTCCGACGACGATTCGCTCGGCTCGGTGTACTTCGACCGCCTGTTCCCGCAGGGCGTCCAGGCGATGCTCGAGGGCGTTGACCTGGTCAAAGCCGGCAAGGCGCCGCGCGTCGACCAGGATCATTCCAAGGCCACCTACGAAGGCTGGTGCACGCCCGAGAACGGCAAGATCGACTGGGCGCGTCAGGGCTACCACATCCACAACCTGGTGCGCGGCTGCAACCCGGCGCCCGGCGCGTGGACCACGAATGCCGGCAAGAAGATCCAGGTCTTCGAGACGAAGAAACTCGCGGCCATCGATCCCAAGGGGATCGGCGGCGCCATGGGTCAGGTCATGGAGATCGACGCCGAAGGCTTCACCGTCGCCTGCGCCGACGGACGCATCCGCGTTCTGAAGTGCCGCGGCGAGGCCGGCAAGGTCTCGGGCGCCGAATTCGCCGCCGCTGGCGGCGTCAAGGTCGGCGACAAGCTCGGAAGCTGAATTCAGAGACTCCTCAGGGGAAGAAACCTATGCGCAATCCCGCCGAACAGCACGCCAAGCCGAAATCGGACATCGAGATCTCGCAGGCCGCGACCATGCGGCCGATCATGGAGGTCGCGAAGGAAAAGCTCGGCATCGACGCCAAGAATCTCGAGCCCTACGGCCACTACAAGGCCAAGGTTTCGCTCGACTACGTGAAGACGCTCAAGGACAAGAAGAACGGCAAGCTCGTCCTGGTCAGCGCCATCACCCCGACCCCGGCCGGCGAAGGCAAGACGACCACGACCGTTGGCCTCGGCGACGCGCTCAATCACATCGGCAAGAAGGCGATCATCTGCCTGCGCGAGCCCAGCCTCGGCCCCTGCTTCGGCGTCAAGGGCGGTGCGGCCGGTGGCGGCTATGCCCAGGTCGTGCCGATGGAGGACATCAACCTCCACTTCACCGGCGACTTCCATGCCATCGGCGCGGCGAACAACCTGCTCGCCGCTCTGGTCGATAACCACATCTACTGGGGCAACGAGCTCGGCTTCGACCAGCGCCGCGTCACCTGGCGCCGCGTGCTCGACATGAACGACCGCGCCCTGCGTGAGATCACCTCCTCGCTTGGCGGTGTCGCCAACGGCTTCCCGCGCCAGGACGGCTTCGATATCGTCGTCGCCTCGGAAGTCATGGCGATCTTCTGTCTCGCCACCTCGCTCGAGGACCTGCAGAAGCGCCTGGGCAACATCATCGTCGGCTACACCCGCGACCGGAAGCCGATCCGCGCCCACCAGCTCAAGGCCGCCGGTCCGATGACCGCGCTGCTCAAGGACGCGCTGGCCCCCAACCTGGTGCAGACGCTGGAGAACAACCCGGCGTTCATCCATGGCGGCCCCTTCGCCAACATCGCCCATGGCTGCAACACGGTGCTGGCGACCACGACCGCTCTCAAGCTCGGCGACTATGTGGTGACCGAGGCCGGCTTCGGCGCGGACCTGGGTGCGGAGAAGTTCTTCGACATCAAGTGCCGCAAGGCGGGCCTCAAGCCCGACTGCGCGGTGCTGGTCGCCACCATCCGCGCTCTCAAGATGCACGGCGGCGTGGCCAAGGAGGACCTCAAGAAGGAGAACCTGGACGCGCTCAAGAAGGGCCTGTCCAACCTGCAGCGCCATATCCAGAACGTGCAGAAGTTCGGCGTGCCGGCGGTGGTCTCGATCAACCGCTTCAGCGCCGACACTCCGGCCGAGATCGAGCTGGTCAAGAAGGCCTGCGCCGAGCTCAACGTCGAGTGCTTCATGGCCGACCATTGGGCCGGCGGTGGCGCCGGTGCCGCTGACGTCGCCAAGGCGGTGGTCAAGATCTGCGAGGCCGGAACCTCGAAGTTCAAGCCGCTCTATCCGGACGAGATGCCGCTCTGGGACAAGATGAAGACCATCGCCCAGCAGATCTACGGCGCGGCGGACATCACGGCCGACAAGAGCGTCAAGGACCAGATCGCCGGCCTGCAGACCGCGGGCATGGGCAACTTCCCGATCTGCGTCGCCAAGACCCAGTACAGCTTCTCGACCGATCCCAACGCCAAGGGCGCCCCCTCGGGCCACACCATCCCGATCCGCGAAGTGCGCGTCTCGGCGGGCGCCGAGTTCCTGGTGTTCATCTGCGGCGAGATCATGACCATGCCGGGCCTGCCCAAGGTGCCGGCGGCGAACTCGATCGAGGTCAACGCCGAGGGCAAGATCGTCGGCCTGTTCTAAGCCGACACACTCTCAGGAGAGAGGAAGGCCGCCCCGCTTGGGCGGCCTTTTTCATTGCGCGGTATCGGCGCCTACGATCTCTTTCGATATTACGTACCTGTCCAGCTTGACTCCGATCCCGTGCGGCGCGAGGCTTTCATCGTTCACGGATGCTTACGGTCCAGGCGAACGCACTGGCAATCCGGCCGGATGAAGCGCCGGACAGCTTCGTGGGCGAGGCTCAACACTGCGGATGAGGAGGCCAGACTTATGGAAACTCCACCGGGTCAGTGTCCGAGGCTCCGCCAGAGAGCGGAGCCACAGTCCCGTTAGGCGATGACACCCCTAGGCCAGGGCGCCGGGGACTGCCGAAAGTCAGAGATCGATATAGCGAAGGACCAGAGCCGCCCGGCCAGGCGATGACTCTCGGGCCTTCGATCAAAATCCGCTCTTGGAGCGGAACGGCCTAAAGCCGATAGAGAGCCCCGATCCCTTGAGTGGGACGGGGCTCTCGCGTTTCAGAAACGGCTGTGCCGAAAAACGCGGCGCATTCATTCCATGCTGTCGCCGCTGTCCCAGCCCGATGGCTCCTCGCGCGTCATGTCCTGCTGCGGCATCTCCGCCGCCTGCGCCGCCCCACCGCCGAACATCTGGCCCAGAAGATTGCCCAGCAGCATGCCGCCGGCGACACCCATCATCATCTGCAGCGCCGTACCCATGAAACTCGGACGCGATTGACCGCCCCACGGGCCGGGCTGGGCGTTGAACCTGCCGGGCCGGTACCCGGGTGCGTGCACCGGAGCTGGCGGACGCCCGCCGCCGCCCAGCAGCGAACCGAACAGGCCGCCCGATTTGCGCTGCGCCTCCCATTCCAGCTGCTGGATGCGGTTCTGCGCCTCGGCCAGCGCGTGCTCCGAGACGATGGCCGCCTGCGCGAGGTAATACGTCGCTTCCGGATTCGCCGCGATCTTCTGTGCGATCAGCTTTTCGGCCTCCGGGTCGCGGGCCGGCTTGTCGCTCTCCGCCAGCCGCTTGAAATAGCCTTCGATGATCTCGCGGTCGCCTGCTTCCATGACGCTCTCCCTTGCGTTGATTGCCGTCCGCTTACCCGGTTCGCCGGGAGGCCGCAACGCACGGAAGGTCAAATGGACAAAATTTAATGCGAAGGCCCCCTCAGGCTGCTTCCTTGAAGGAGCGGCCGGCGCCCGACCGAGCGGGCACCGGCACAGCACCGGACGGACTGCCCATGCTCAACGCAAAGATCGTATCCAGGCTGGAGTGAACTTTCGAAAACGCCTGCAATACAGCGGGGTCGAAATTCTCAGGGGTCGTCCTTCCATCCCCATTGCAGATGATATGGACGGCTTCGCCATGACTGAAACCGGCACGGTAAGGTCTGTCCTCCCGCAACGCGTCGTAGATGTCGCAGACCGCGACGACCCGGGCATCAAGCGGGATGTCATTCCCTGACGCGCCGTGAGGATAGCCCGAGCCATTGAATGCCTCGTGGTGATGAAGCGAAATCAGGGCCGCACGATCAAGAGCCGGGTCACCTCCCGCGGACAGAATGTCGTAGCCGACCTGCGGATGCTGTTTCATGATCCCCCACTCTTCGGCGGTCAGCGGGCCGGGCTTGTGCAGCACCGCATCGGGCACGATCACCTTCCCCACATCGTGAAACGCCGCTATCGAACCCAGCTCAATGGCATCTCGAGTCACCATGCCCATCGCCAACGCGATGGTCGCTGCCATATCGCCCACCCGCGTGGAATGAGTGGCCAGCGACCCGTTGCGAAGCCCCTGGATCTGCTCCAGGCACTTCAGGGTCACGCGTGCCGTTTGGGCCGGCGACAGCGCGATCGGCAACACCCCCCCTGACCTTTCGGGAGCATGAGCTGTTTCTACAGGCATTGGTCCCTCCATCCAAAACGTCGCTCGCAGGAATATCCGCGATCGAGACTATGGCAATTAGAGATTGCAGGCGGTGGGGGCGCCACCCCGGTGTTCTACGTAGGTGAGGCGCTAACGGTACGTTAATAACGAAGGAGGGCGGCCGAAGCGGATGGCGCCTTTCGGGGCCTCTCGCAGCATACGGATGCGCTACAGTGGGGCATGCCCGAGTCGCCAAGGACGGTTTGCGCCTGGTGCCATCGCCCGACACGCCTGGTCTGGGTGCATGGCCACGGGCAATGCGAGCATTGCCGGACCAATATCGAGCCCTGCTGCTCCGGTGATGAGGCCTGCCCGATCCTCCCGGAGGTCGGACGGACGACCCAACCGACCCCTGGATAGGGCCGACACCGTGACCACGAGTCCCTGTATCGGGGTTTGCCGCCTCGACCCGGCGACCCAGGTTTGCGCCGGCTGCGGGCGCACCATCGGCGAGATCGTTGCCTGGCCTGACCTGCCGGAGAGCGAGCGCCGGGCCATCGTGGCGCGGCTCGAGGCCTCGCGCCCGCCGCCACGCGGCCCATGATCCTCGACACCCTCCTGACTCCGGCCATGCTGGCCGCGTTCCTGGCGGCTATCGCCGGAGGCGCCATCCGCGGGTTCACGGGCTTCGGCACACCGATCTTCCTTGCCCCCATCTATGCCGTGCTGTTCGGCCCGACGGTGGCGGTGCCGCTGCTGATCATCCTCGAGATCGGCATCATGGCGCAGATGGTTCCAGACGCTCTGCGCCGGACGGACTGGCCCGAGCTGCGGGGGCTGCTGCTGGGCTGTCTCCCCCTCCTCCCGGTCGGCGGTCTGATGCTCGGCATCCTCGACGCCAACCTGGTGAAGAAGATCATCGGCCTGGTGACGGCCAGCTTCGTCGCCGCGCTGTGGTGGGGCTGGCGCTATCGCGGGCCACGAACCTTGCCGGTGCGCGTTGCTATCGGTGCCGTCAGCGGATTTGCAAACGGGCTCACCGGCATCGGCGGCCCACCGGTGATCCTCTACTATCTCTCCGGCGAGAAGGACATCGCCGGAATCCGCGCCAACCTGGTGCTGTATTTCGCCTTCATCACCATCATAGCGGTGCCGTTCTTCGTCTATGCCGGACTGGTTACGGCCGAAACCCTGATTCGCTGGGTCGCCCTGACGCCACCGCTGCTGGTCGGCGTGGCGATCGGCTCACGCCTTTTCCAGGGCGCGTCGCGCGAGATTTTCATGCGGGCGGCACTGCTGACGCTGCTGCTCGCGGCGCTCATCGGCATCTTCGGCTAGCGGCGACGCATAACTGCCGACGAGCAGCAGGCCCACCCGCTGGTCGCGCCCGGCGAACGGCAGGACAAGTGTCTCTTGCCAGCCACTCGACTCCGGCAACAAGGCACGAACCGGCGCTCTCGTACGAACCGCGCAGCGATATTCGGCATCGAATATCGGGCCCGCCGGCTCGATCCGCGCGTGGGCACAAGGTAAAAGGCGAAAGAGACCGCCGCCCGCAACTTCAACACGGCGCACACGGCCGCGCCACGGGCCCAGATTGATGAACGGCAGATCGTCCGGGCTGGGCAGCGCTGCCGCTCCACTATGGGCGCGCCAGCGGGCCAGAAGCGCCCGCAGCGCCGGATGACGCAGTCCGGCTTCGGTCGCTATGGCCGCCGGGCGGCTCATTCGGCAGCGCCGCTGAAGCGGAAGCCGGACGGATCGCCGCCGGCGCGACGGATCGCCGCCTCGGTCGGCAGGCAGAGCGGTGTGTCCAGATGGCGGAAGGACGGGTCGGTGACCGTCGCGCGGTAGAACGAGCGCGGCGCCAGCAGCAGCCAGTACCAGCGGCCCGCGCGCGCGATGCCCGTCTCGGTAATCGGAAAGCCATAGACATCGTTGGCGTAGGCGCGCACCTGGGGCTTCTGCGCCAGGCCGATCAGCCAGCTCCAACGCCAGTGCACGAACACCCAGAGGTGCAACAGGCGCATCATCGTCCGCACGATTTCGGGCGGCTCGCCCTGCTGTACGAAGACCGCCCCGGTCAAAGCGACCGGGCAATCGGCGATCGACCATGCGGTGGGTGCGGTGCACACGCAGGTCTCACCCTGCGGCGCCATGGCCGCCACGTCGCGGTAGTAGATGCTCAGTGACTGGAACGCCTCGCCCAGGGAACCGTCGAGCCACAACAGCCGCGTTCCGGCGCAGGCCACCGGCTCGCCATCGCGCTCGATGGTGATGACCACCGCGTTCGAAGCGTCGTAATCCTGCAGTTGTGGGTTGAACGGCTGAAACAGCCGCATCCGGTTGGCGTTGCGCTGCTGGATATCAGCGATCGTCTGCAGATCGTGCCCGAGACGCGGAACAAGATTATGGCGGTGGATCGTTTCGATGAGCTCCGGCACTACAGAGCCGGCCACCGTCCGCCGGCAGGAGGCCGGCAGCGCGCTCGCATCGAACAGATCCATATAGTGCGTCACGTCGGCGTCGGCTCGGGCTCGAGAAGCTGCACAGTCGTGAACACCATCTGCCGGTCGCCGGCCTTGAACGGCAGCGCCAGCCGGCGATAGCAGCGGCGGCGGTCGGCGATATCGATTTCCAGGTGATAGAAGGTCGGACCGACCCGCACGGACTCCGTTACGTGCTGATAGACCAGAGCCGCATAGCGCGTGTCGTCGCGATCCAGGACATTGCGATAGGCGAAGCGGTCGACCGGCAGGCCGAGATCGCCACCGATGTAGAGGCTGACGACATCCGCGTCGCCCCGGACCCAGAGCAGCGACGACCGGCCCAGCCGGCCGGCGCGCACGCAGGCCGCCATCGGATCGCCCTGTCCGATCTCGCCGAGAAAACGGCGCTGCTCGGCCTGGCCGGCGCTGTCGACGCCCTCCCGCTCCACCGTCCAATTGGCTTCGCCGATGGTACGGACGAGAGCGGCGCGCACCGCCCAGCGATCAAACAGACGGATTGCCTCGGAGACCGACCGGGGATCGGCCTCGGTCCAGCCCGTGGCTTCGGGTGTGACGGTCCTCACTTCGGTCAGATCGCGCCCCTCCACGAGCAACCAATCGCGCAGCCGACGCGCTGCCTGCGGGTCGATGGTCTTGGGTGCGTAATGAACATCCAGACGACGGTCGGGACGGACCGTGCAGGCAGCCCAACCCAAATTGGTCACCGCATAACGCACGAGGTCCTGCTCGACACCGGCGCTCAGCCCCAGAGCCATGCGGGCGAACAGCGCGTGGCCGGCCGGCGCATGATGAAGGGCACCTTCGGTTATCCACAGGCAGAGGTCGGTGTCGCGGGACTTTGGCGCGGCGCGCTGCAGGTCAAGGACCTCGCGCAGGAAATTGTCGTCGCCGTGGTGCTGCACGAAGTAGCGGTCGACGTCCTCGGCCGCTCCGGCATAGACCCGGTGATCGCCGCGCATCCAGCGTTGCAGCGTGTCCTCCGAATATCCGAGGTCGTGGGCCATCTGTTTCAGGCGGAGTGCCGTGTTGGGGTACAGCCGGCGTCGAAGCGCTCTAGCGAAGCGCTGCTCGAACGAAAGCGACGATGTCATGATCTGCCCCCGCAGGTCTGCGGCTTCGCGCCGCAAGTCCGCGGATTGCCGGGAGCCCATCCCAGCGGCAACGCCGTTAACCTTGACGCCAAAAACCTTCGTGAAAGCTTCGCATGCGCCAAGGCTCCGGCCAAGCGGAGCGGTCGGCGGACGTGGTTAACGACTGTCGCGCGGTGTGAAGCTGCGGGCCGACAGATACGGGTTGGGCCAGGGCAGGTCATAGCCCTGCTCGTAGGCCGCGTGTCGCGTCCAGTAGGGATCGAAGAGATGGCCGCGGGCCAGGACGCAGAGGTCGGCGCGGCCCGCTGCGAGAATCGAATTCACGTCAGCCCAGGAGGAGATGTTGCCCACGGTCATCGTCGGCATGCCGGCCTCATGCCGAACCCGATCGGAGAAGGGGGTCTGGAACAGTCTTCCGTATTTCGGCCGCGCCTCGGGCACCGTCTGTCCGGCGGAGACGTCGAGGATGTCGCAGCCGGCCGCCTTGAGCCGCTGTGCGACCGCGACCGCATCAGCCGGACTGAAACCGTCCGGCATCCAGTCGGTCGCCGAGAGCCGCACGGAGATCGGCTTGTGCGCCGGCCAGGCAGCCCGCACGGCGTCAAACACCTCCAGCGGGTAGCGCAATCGGTTCTCGAGCGAGCCGCCGTAGGCGTCGGTGCGGATATTGGTCAGCGGCGAGAGAAAGCTGGCCAGCAGATAGCCGTGGGCGAAATGGAGCTCGATCATGTCGAACCCGGCTTCGTCGGCCATACCCGCGGCGCGCACGAAATCGTCGCGTACCTGGTCCATGTCCCGGCGGTCCATCGCCTTGGGCACCTGGGACTGGGGCAGGTAAGGGATCGGTGAAGCCGCAATCAGCTTCCAGTTGCCATCCGGCAGAGGCTCGTCGATCCCGTCCCAGGCGAGACGGGTCGAGCCTTTGCGGCCGGCATGGGCGAGCTGCATGCCGATCCTGGCCGGGCTGTTGGCATGAACGAAGTCGACGACACGCTTCCAGCCCGCCACATGCTCGGGCTTGTACATGCCCGCACAGCCCGGCGTGATGCGCCCCTCGCGGCTGACATCGGTCATCTCGGTGATGATCAACCCCGCGCCGCCGACAGCGCGGCTGCCGAGATGGACCACGTGCCAGTCGTTCGGCATGCCGTCCTCGGAGGAGTACTGGCACATCGGCGAGACCACGACACGGTTCGGGACCACCATGTCGCGCAGCCGGAACGGCGTGAACATGGGCGGTGGCGGCGGCTCGGCCGGCACGTTGATGCCGGTCTGGTTGGCCGCACGGCCGGCGAACCAGCGGTCGACGCGGGCAATGAACTCCGGATCGCGCAGCTTCAGGTTGGCGTGCTGGATGCGCAAGCTGCGCGTCAGCATCGAATAGGCGAACTGGATCGGATCGACACGGCCGAAATAGCGCTCCGTCTCCTCGAACCACTCGAGGCTCACCTGGGCGGCGCGCTGGATGCCGTCTACCGCCGCGCGCCGTTCGGCCTCGTAGGCGGCAAGAGCGTCTTCGACCTTCTCGTGCTTCTGCAGGGTCGTCGACAGGGCAATGGCGTCTTCCATCGCCAGCTTGGTGCCGGAGCCGATCGAGAAATGCGCCGTGTGCACGGCGTCGCCCATCAGCACGACGTTCTCGTGATACCAGCGCCGGCAGCGGATGGTCGGGAAGCTCCGCCAGAGCGAGCGGTTCTTCAGCAGACGGTGCTCCCCGAGTTCCTCGCGGAACAGTGCCTGCATGTAGGCGAGCGTCGCATCCTCATTGTCCTGATCGAGATTGGCGCGCTTCCACGTCTCTTCGGTGCACTCGACGATGAAGGTCGAGTGAGTGCGGTTGTACTGATAGGCATGGACGCGGAAGAGACCGTGCGCACTTTCCTTGAAATAGAAGGTGAACGCGGGGAACGGCCGCGTCGTGCCCAGCCAGACGAAGCGGTTGCGGCGCCAGTCGATCTCCGGCTGGAAGTGCTCGGCGTATTTCTGGCGGATGGAGGAGTTGACCCCGTCCGCCGCCAGCACCAGATCCGCCGAGCGGTACGCTTCGACGTCCGTCACCTCCTTCTGGTACTCGAGCTTCACGCCGAGATCGCGCGCCCGGTTCTGCAGGATATTGAGCAACGCCTGCCGCGACATACCCGAGAAACCGTGGCCGGCCGAGGTGATCACCTCGCCGCGATAGTGGACGTCGATGTCGTTCCAGTGGGCGAAGCTGCGGGTGATCGCCGCCTGGGTTTCCGGATCGGCGTCGCCGAAACCGGCCAGCGTGGCGTCGGAGAACACCACGCCGAAGCCGAACGTGTCGTCAGGCCGGTTGCGCTCAATAACGGTGATGTCGTGCCGCGGGTCGGCCTTCTTCATCAGCAGGGCGAAATACAGCCCCGCCGGTCCGCCGCCGATGCTGACGATCTTCAAGCGCGCTCGCCTTTCCCTGGAGCCGGGGTCCGGAAATTATTTTAAGCTTAAAATAATTTCGGGCAAGCGCCTCAAAGCAGGCCCAGTCCCGCGAACCCATCCCAGAGCAACTTGAGCCCCGTGATGAACAGGAGGATGTAGATCCAACGATAGAAGCCGCTGTCGTCGAGACGCCGGTTCAGGGCGAAGCCGCACCAGATGCCGATCGGTGCCACGGGCAGCAGGATAGCGGCCGTCAGCAGGTTCTCCGACGAGAACTGCCCCAGCCACCAGTAAGGGCCGATCTTCACGTAATTCGCGACTGCCCAATAGACTGTCGTCGTCCCGACGAAGGTCATGCGATCGAGGCGCAGCGGCAGGAGATAGACGGCGAGCGGAGGCCCGCCGGCATTGGCAACGAAGCTGGTCAGGCTCGCCATGCTCGACCAGAATCCGCCTTTGACCCAGTTGGGCTTCTGCGGCACAGGCGGCTTGTTACCCTGCAGCCACGCCCGGACAAAGGCGTTGACCGACAGGCCGACGGCCATGCCGCCGATCAGAAGACGGACCCCATCGTCGCTGAGATGACGGAACGTCACAAATCCAAGCGCCGTCCCGATAAAGACACCCGGCATGATGATGCGTAGCTGCTTCCACACGCAGTGCTTCCGGTACATCCACAGAGTGATGATATCGGTGAAAAGCAGCGCCGGCAGTACGATCGCGGCAGCCTGCGGCACCGGCACGGTCAGGGCCATCATCGGCACCACAAGAGAGCCGATGCCCATGCCAAACCCGGCCTTGCTGAAGCCGATGATCAGGTAGCCGAGCACGCCCAGCACGTAGAAGAAAGGATCGTTAATCAACGCGGGCCCGGCCGATGAAAGGCCGCGCACGCGGCACCTGTGACGATCAGCATAGCGCCGGGAGCGGGATTTTGCGATCTTCACCCCACGCGGCCCCTGTGCCGCCTCTAACGCCGGCTGTTCTCCGTGCTGCAGATGATCCCCGCGCCCGTGCTGATCGCCGTCGGCCTTGCCGTGCTGGGACTGATGGCCGCCGGCTTCTACACGCATGACCGGCTGGTGCGGCGCTTCGCCTGGGGCGGTGCGTTGTGGCTGGCCCTGACGCTCGGCTATCTGCGCAGCGGCGACCTGCCGGTCCTGCTCAACCGCCTTCCCACCGATCCGCTCGCCCGCGCTCTCGTACAGGCCTACGACGTCGTCTGGTGGCTGTCCCTTGCCTGGCTGACAGTCGCCGGCATCAACGTCCTGCTGTGGTGCTGGATCTTCCCGCGCGCCTCGCACGCCGGCGGCCGCAAGCTGGTGGCCGACGTGATCTCGGGCCTGGTCTACGTCGCCACGATCTTCGCCATCATGGCGTTCGCCTTCGATTACGAGATCAACGGCCTGCTGGCCACGTCGGGTGTCGTGGCGATCGTCATCGGCCTGGCGCTGCAGACGTCCCTCGGAGAGATCGTCTCCGGCCTGTTCATGAGCGTTGAAGCCCCCTACCGCGCCGGCGACTGGATCACCCTCGACGACACTATCGAGGGCCAGGTCATCGAGACCAACTGGCGCGCCACCCGCATCAAGACGCGCAGCGGCGATATCCGCATCGTGCCCAACAGCGTCATCGCCCGCGCCCAGATCGTCAACCACTACTTCCCCAATCAGCAGCACCACACCTGGGTCGACGTCACCGTGGATGCGCGCACACCGCCGCAACGCGTTATGAGCGTTCTGCTCTCTGCGGCACTGTCCGCTCCTTGCGTGCGCCACGAGCCGGCCCCGCGCACGATGGTGCGCAGCCTGGGGCAGACCGCCATCGAATACCGGGTCGAATTCGTCATCGACGATTTCGCCGAGGCCCCGGCCGCGCGTAGCGACGTCGCCGGCCGCATCTGGCTGCACCTGGCCTGGGCGGGTATCCGCATGGACGGGCCGCCGCTGGCCTCACCCGGCAATGCCGAAAGTGACGCCGAGCGTACGGCGACCCTCGAGAAGGCGCTGACCCGGATCAGCCTTTTCGCACCCCTGTCCTTCGACGAACGGGGCACGATTGCCGCGCGCCTGCGCACCCACAAGGTGATGGCCGGCACACCGCTGGTGCGCGCCGGAGAGAGCGGCGATTCGATGTTCCTGATCAGCGAAGGCGTGCTGATCGTCAAGACTCGCACCGAAAACGGCGAGGAGAATGAAGTCTCACGCCTGGGCCCCGGCGACTACTTCGGCGAGATGTCCCTGCTCACCGGCACGCCGCGCAGCGCCAACGTAATGGCCTTGACCGATGGCTGGGTGCACGAACTCGCCAAAGACGACCTGGCTCCGATCATGGCGGCACGCCCTGCGCTGCCGCGCGAGCTGGGCCGCGTCCTCGCGGCCCGCCAGCGCTCCCTAGCGGAAGCCGGGAAAGCCGAAGCTCGCCCTGATGAGACGGACGAATCCTACGCCGAGCGCATCTCGGCGTGGATCACGACGTTCTTCCGCTCCGCCGCGTAGGCACGGCCAGCCGGTGGACGGACGCACCAATCTCCTGCGCGCAAGCCCCTTCGCGCCGGCCCTGGCCGCTCATCCGTGCGTCGCCGTCGACATCGGTGCGCGCGGCGGGTTTGAGCCGGACCTGCTGCCGCTTGCGTTCGCCGTTGATGCGATCGGGTTCGAGCCCGAGCCGGAGGCGTTCGCCACGCTCGACAGCCGGGGGCCGTGGCGATCGGTCCGTTACCTGCCCGTGGCGGTCAGCGGCAACGACGGGCCACGTACACTGCATGTCACGCGCGATAGTGCGTCGAGCACGCTGCTCGAGCCGGATCCCGCAAGCATCGCCGAATTCGAAAAGCCTCAGTTCGTAACGGTCACGCGCACCCTTGCGGTCGAGACACGGACACTTGATGGCGCGCTGGCCGATGCTGGAGTCCAGCGCGTTGACTATCTCAAGCTGGATATCGAGGGAGCTGAGCTCGAGGTGGCGCGCGCGGCGCCCCGCACCATCGGCAGCCTGCTGGCGGCTAAGATCGAGGTCACGTTTCTTCCGGTCCGCCGGCAGCAGCCGCTCGCCGCCGATATCGATCGATTCTTTACGGGGCGCGGTTTCAGGCTGATGGATTTCATCCGTCCGGCGCATTGGCGGCGCGACGGATACATCATTCACCCGCAGACCGGCAGCGGAACCATCCCCTACTCGCGCGGCCAGCTCATCCAGGGCGATTATCTGTTCTTCCGCAATCCCGAAACGATCGTCGAGCCGGACCGGGCGCTGCGGGCCGCCGCTCTCGCCATGGCGCATGGCCACTTCGACTATGCCGCCGGCCTGTTGCGCCGGCCGGATGTGGCGTCGTGGCTGGGCCGGGAATATGCCATCGATGTCGAGCGATCTCTACGCTCGACATCGAGGCGATTTGGCTGGCGTGCCTGGGCGGCCGGCTTGAAGCAGCAGGTACGCGGGCTCTCGCCCTTCGTGCGTTCTCTCGCGCGTCTGCTGCGGAACCGTTAGCGGCGCCGGCGGCGGTGCCGGCCCTGACGGCCCGACGGGCGCTGCTTCTGCCGCTGCTGCTGCGGTTCGGCATGGCTTGCGCCATTGGCCGGCGCGGCGCCCGGGTCGATGCGGAACGGATGGTTGTCGACCACCGGTATCGCCTTGCGGATAAGCTTTTCGATATCGCGCAGATAAGGGCGCTCCTCCCGATCGCAGAAGGAGATGGCGATTCCCGAGGCGCCCGCCCGCGCCGTGCGACCGATCCGGTGCACGTAGCTTTCCGGCACGTTCGGCAGATCGAAATTGATGACGTGCGTCACACCGTCGATATCGATGCCGCGCGCGGCGATGTCGGTCGCCACGAGGATGCGGGTGCGGCCGGTCTTGAAATTGGCCAGCGCGCGCTCACGCGCTCCCTGCGACTTGTTGCCGTGGATGGCCTCCGCCGAAACGCCGCTGCGCGCCAGCTGCTCGGCCACCTTGTTGGCGCCGTGCTTGGTGCGGGTGAAGACCAGGGCGCGGGCGATGCTGCGGTCCTTGAGGACCGAGTCGAGCAGGGCACGCTTGTTGCCCTTCTCCACGTGCAGCATCCATTGATCGATGCGATCGGCCGTGGCGGCGACCGGCGTCACGGCCACGCGGACCGGCTGCGACAGGATGCGGTCTGCGAGGTGGGCGATGTCGTTCGGCATGGTGGCCGAGAACAGCAGCGTCTGACGCTTGGCCGGCAGGGCCGCGATGATTTTCTTCACATCGTGGATGAAGCCCATGTCGAGCATGCGATCGGCTTCGTCGAGCACGAAGACCTCGACCCCGTCGAGGCGGGCATGTCCCTGGTTCATCAGGTCGAGCAGGCGGCCCGGTGTCGCCACCAGGATATCGAGCCCGCGGTTCAGCGCCTGAACCTGCGGGTTCTGACCCACCCCACCGAAGATCACGGTGGAGGACAGGCGCAGATTGCGGCCGTAGGTGCGGAAGCTGTCGTCGATCTGCGAGGCCAGTTCGCGTGTCGGCGTCAGGATGAGGGCGCGCATCCGGCGTGCCCCGGCGGGGCGGCGGTTGTCGGCCAGCCGCTGCAGGATCGGCAGGGCAAAGGCTGCGGTCTTGCCGGTACCGGTCTGGGCGCAGCCCAGCAGGTCCCGACCAGCCAGAAGGTGGGGAATGGATTGCGCCTGGATCGGCGTAGGCGCGGTGTAGTTCTCGGCGCGCACCGCGGTGCGGATCGCCTCGATCAGACCCAGCGTGTCGAAGCTCGGCCCAACCTCAGGATGGGCGGCAATGGCGGCAACAGGCTCGGCAGTAGCGGTAGTCATGTTCAACATGGGTACTTGGTTCGCTTTCAGGGGTTCACACCATCGCCGCGCAGCGGCACCGCGCGGATTCCGCAAGAGCGGACAACGCGGCGAGAAAGCCGGGCGACAGGGAACGTCTAGTTAAGGTGTGCGCTCGGGCCGTCCGCCATCGGCGGCGGCCTGCTTTCTTGTTTCCGGCTCGGCCCCGTGCGCGGACGGGACGGGCCCTTTAGGGTCGGATTGATCTCGGGATGGTGCGCCGGTAGGGCCGGGAGGCCGTCAGCGCTTCGCGCAATCGCGAGACAAGGAGGCGAAAGGTCGCCTCGCGGGTGTACATGGAGGTTTTTACACTCTGGGTCAATAAAATAGCGTTAACCGCCGGCCTGCCCTGCGTTTTCGACGGGGCGGCAGCCAGCCCTCTCACCCGGTACGGGTCCTTTTCCCTTTCATGACAGAGATTTAATGCTCTCGGGCCGCACGCCACGCTTGATCACGACGCCCGGCGCGCCACATCCGTTCGAAACGGGGCGCAGGCCCGATCCAGAGCGAAGGAGACCGCCATGGACGCGCTGATCAATCAGGTGTTGCGGGGAGTGATGGGGCTGATCATGGGGGCAGCGATGCTGTCGGGCTGCCTGGCCATCGCCAAGCGACTGATGGCTTAAGTTCAACTTCAGGACTGGCCGGTCAGTTTGCGCGGCTTGGCTTGCGTTCGTAGCAACCGTTCTTAAGCGCACCGAAATAATCTTTGACGTCCGGATGCCGGACCGGCTTGCCGGTTTCGTCGGGCAACAGATTCTGTTCCGACACATAAGCGATGTAGGTGGTCTGCTCGTTCTCGGCGAGCAGATGATAGAAGGGCTGGTCCTTGCGCGGCCGCACATCCTCGGGGATCGACAGCCACCACTCCTCGGTATTATTGAAGGTCGGATCGACGTCGAAGATGACTCCGCGGAACGGGAATATGCGGTGCCGCACGACCTGGCCGATCCGATATTTCGCTTCGCGGTTGATGGACACCATGAACGAAAGTATCGATTTGATACGCTGGTGACGCAAGCCCCTGTTGCGGACTGCGTTTACCGCGACAGGCTGCTACTGAGGGGCTAGGTTGGCTCATGGCTGCACGATCCCGCGCCCCTGCGTCCCTCCTAGCTGAAGACCGGCACCGGCTGATCCTGCGCAAGCTGGATGAGGCTGGATCGGTGGCCATCCGCACCCTGGCGCGCGAGTTCAAGGTTTCACGCGAGACGATCCGCCGTGACCTGGATCGCCTGGCTTCGCGCGGAGGATTCCGCAAGACGCGCGGCGGTGCCGTCGCCTTCGCACCGGTCGAAGCCAGCGACACCGAGCGTGGCATGGTCAATGCGCTCGCCAAGCAGTCCATCGGCCGGCGGGCGGCCACCCTGGTGCGGGACGGCGCCAGCGTGATCCTCGATTCCGGCACGACCACCCGCGCCGTCGCCCAGGCGCTCCTGGCTCGCCGCAACCTGACGGTCTACACCAACGATCTGGCGATCTGCCGGACGCTCGCCCGGCACAATGGCAATCGTGTGGTGCTGCTCGGTGGCGAGCTGCAGCGGCATGAAGACGCGACGGTCGGCTGGGACGCGATCTCGGCCCTGACCAACTACACGGCCGAGTTTGCCTTCGTCGGCATCGGCGGGCTGACGACCGACGGCGGCATCACCGACTTCACCCGCGACGGTGCGGAGCTGCGCGGTCGCATGCTGTCATCGGCCCGGGCCGCCATCATCGTGGCCGATGCCAGCAAATTCTCCACCGTCACACCGATCCGCGTGCCGCATTTCGACAAGGTGACGCATCTGGTCACCGACCGCGCGCCACCGGCCGCCCTGCGCAAGGCGTTGCGCGGCAAGGGCATCCGCATCCTGACAGCCTGACTCGCGATGTGGCAATTTGTGGCATTATGTTGCAAAGAGTGGCATAGTCCGGAAGCGGCTTGTGGGCCGTTTCCGGAGGTGTGAATGACAGCGCAATTGCCGACCCAGGCCCGGGTCGTGATCGTCGGCGGCGGCATCATCGGCTGCAGCGTCGCCTATCACCTGACGAAGCTCGGCTGGAAGGATGTGCTGCTGCTGGAAAGCGGCAAGCTCACCTGCGGCACGACCTGGCATGCTGCCGGCCTGATCGGCCAGACGCGGCCCAACCGCTCGATGACCCGCATGAGCCGCTACGGCATCGAGCTCTATTCGCAGCTCGAGAAGGAGACCGGCCTTGCCACCGGCTGGAAGCGCTGCGGCAGCGTCAACGTGGCCTCGACGCCGGAGCGTCTGATCCAGCTCAAGCGCGGCCTCGCCATGGCCCGCAGCTTCGGTATCGAGATTGAGCTGATCACGCCGTCCGAGGCGGGCAAGCTTTATCCCATCCTGCGTACCGACGACCTGACCGGCGCCGTCTGGCTACCGGGCGACGGCAAGGCCAATCCCACCGATCTCACCCAATCGCTGGCCAAGGGCGCTCGAAACGGCGGCGCCAGGCTGATCGAAGGCGTGCGAGTGACCGGCTTCGACATCCGCAACGGCCGCGCCGTCGGCGTGAAAACCGACCAGGGCGATGTCGCTTGCGAGATCGTGGTCAATTGCGGCGGGCAATGGGCACGTCAGATCGGCAAGCTCGCCGGAGTCAACGTACCCCTCTTCTCGGCCGAGCATTTCTACATCGTCACCAAAAGGATTCCCGGCGTTACGACCGACCTGCCGGTGATGCGCGATCCCGACGGCTTCATCTACTACAAGGAAGAAGTCGGCGGCCTGGTCATGGGCGGCTTCGAACCGGTGGCCAAGCCCTGGGCGGTCGACCCGATCCCCGACAATTTCGAATTCCAGCTTCTGCCCGAGGACTGGGACCAGTTCCAGCCGTTGATGGAGAACGCGCTCCATCGCACGCCCTGCCTGGAGACGGCGGAGATCCGCCAGTTGCTCAACGGCCCGGAGAGCTTCACCTCCGATGGCAATTTCATCCTCGGTGAATCGCCGGAGGTCGCCGGATTCTTCGTCGCCGCCGGCTTCAACTCGGCCGGAATCGCCAACGCCGGCGGTGCAGGCCGCCTCACAGCCGAGTGGATCGTCGGCGGCGAACCCAGCGCCGACCTCTGGGACGTCGACATAAGGCGTTTCGGGCCGTTTACCGCCAATCGCCGCTTCCTGCGCGAGCGCACGGTCGAGACGCTCGGCCTGCACTACGCCATGCGCTGGCCGCGCCATGAGCTCACCTCCGCCCGTCCGCTGCGGCGCTCTCCCCTCTACGACCGCCTGGCGGCCAAGGGGGCACGCTTCGGCAGCCGTATGGGCTGGGAGCGCGCCAACTACTTCGCCCCCAGGGACGCCAACGAGAACCCCTACAGCTACGGGAAGCCCGGCTGGCTGCCTTTCTGTCTCGCCGAACAGAAAGCCGCCCGCGAATCCGTCGTGGTCTTCGACCAGACATCCTTCGCCAAGCTGCTCCTGCAGGGCCGCGACGCGGAGAAGGTGCTGCAACGCCTCTGCGCCAACGACGTCGCGGTTGAGCCGGGCCGGATGGTCTACACGGGCCTGCTCAACACCCGCGGCGGCTTCGAAAGCGACCTCACGGTCACTCGTCTCGCCGGCGATGCCTATTTCATCGTCACCGGCTCGGCCCAGGGAACGCGCGACGGCGACTGGATCCGCAAGCGCATCGGCGATGATTTCGCCACGCTTGCCGACGTGACCTCCGCCTGGGCGGTGATCTCGGTCATGGGCCCGCGCTCGCGCGAGCTGCTGGCCAGGATCTCCGGCGACGACTGGAGCGATGCGGCCTTCGGTCTCGGCGTGACGCGGGAAGTGGATCTCGGCCTCGCACGCGGGCGGGCGGCGCGCATGAGCTACATAGGCGGACCGGGCTTTGAGATGTATGTGCCGGTCGAATGCGCCGCCGGCGTCTATGACGCGCTGTTCGCCGCTGGCGCCGATCTCGGCCTCAGCGATGCCGGTTACTACACAATCGACGCCCTGCGCATCGAGGCCGGGCGCCGCGCCTTCGCCACGGAACTCGGGCCAGACGAAACCCCGATCGAAGCCGGATTGATGGCCGCCGTGCGCCTCAACAAACCGGCCTTCATCGGCCGCGACGCCCTGCTGAAGCAGCAGGAGACCGGCACGAAAAAGCGCCTGGTCACCTTGTCCGTTGACGATCCGGAGGCCTTCCCCTGGGGCGGCGAGCCCATCCTGCGCGACGGCAAGGGTGTGGGCGAGGTCACGTCCTCCGGTTACAGCGCGAAATACGGGCGGGCCATCGTCATGGGCTATGTCCGCGCCGACCACACGATCGACCGGGATTACGTGCTGCAGGGGCGCTACGAGCTCGACATCGCCGGCGATCGCTTCGCTGCCCGGCCGCTTGAGCGCCCGGCCTATCCCTATCGCTAGTTGAGTTCTTTTGCGGGGCTTGGCCTGGGGCGGAGCGGAACCGGCACCAGGCCGCAGCCCTTTCGATAGCCTCAACCGATCCTTAACCCTTGGCAGGCAACTCTTAACGTTTGAACGACTATTATTGAAAACCCCGGCGGCTGCTTTCGGCTGCCGGCGGACGGAACTACCCCTTCCCATGCCGCCGCAACTCCGAAGCGAGACACGGTTTGAGGCCCTAGCCGCACTGGCGCCGGTCGGCATTTTCAGCACCGACATCGACGGTCAGTGCGAGTACGTGAACCAGCGCTGGTGCGAGATTGCCGGTCTCTCACCGGCTCAGGCTTTGGGGCGCGGCTGGGTGAACGCGGTCCACCCCGAAGACCGCCCGCGCGTCGCTGACGAGTGGCAGCACTCGACGCGCAGAGGCGAGCCGTTCCGTTCCGAGTACCGGTTTCTTGCTCCTGACGGACGGGTGACCTGGGTCCTGGGCCAGGCGATTGTCGAGCATCGCGACGGCAGCGCTGTTGGCTATATCGGCACGATCACCGACATCACCGAGCGGCAACATGCCGAGGCAAGCGCGCGCGCGGGCGAGGAGATGTATCGCAGTCTCTTCCAGAATTCGCCGATTTCGCTGTGGGAGGAAGATTTCTCCGGGGTAAGGCAGTTCATCGATGAGCTGCGGAATAACGGTGTCTCGGATCTGCGGGCCCATTTCGCCGCCGACCGTGACTCCTTGCGCCGCTGCGCCTCGCTGGTGCGTGTCAGTCAGGTGAACAAGGCGGCCGTCATCCTCGCCCAGGCACATGACGTCGACGAGCTGTTCGACAGCCTGGGCCGCCTGTTTAGCGACGAGACTCTCGATTTCTTCGCTGAGGAGATTCTTTCTCTGGCCAGCGGCCGCTCGACCTTCGAAGGCGAGACAATCGGCCTGGCGCTCAGCGGCAGCCGGCTCGAGTTGGCCATCAAGCTGACCGTCCTGCCCGGGCACGAAAACACCTGGTCAAAGGTGCTCGTCTCTGTCGTCGACCAGACAGAGCGCAAGCAGGCCGAGCGGGCGCTGCAGGCCGCCAAGGAGCAGGCAGAGACCGCCAGCCGGGCCAAGAGCGACTTCCTCGCCAATATGAGCCATGAGCTGCGCACCCCGCTCAACGCCATCATCGGCTTTGCCGAACTGATGAAGTCCGGGATTGTCGGCACGCTCGGGCACGAGCGCTACCGGTCGTATGCCGCCGACATTCACACCAGCGGCCTGCACCTGCTGGAGATCATCAACGACGTGCTGGACCTGGCGAAGATCGAGGCGCGGGAAAGCCGGCTCTACGAGGAGACACTCCGCCTGGAAAGCATCATCACCGCGGCCATGCAGATGATGGCCGAGCAGGTGGAGCGCGCCGGGCTGGGCTTCGCGCGCGAGCCCATGCTGTCACTACCGGCAATCCGTGCTGACGAACGCGCCCTGCGGCAGATGCTCCTCAATTTGCTGTCGAACGCCGTCAAATTCACGCCGCGCGGCGGCACCATCCGCGTGGGCGCGGCAAGCGACCAAACAGGCGTGCGGCTCTGGGTCAGCGACACCGGCATCGGCATTGCCGCCGCCGATATCCCCAAGCTCATGCAGCCCTTCACCCAGCTCGACAACAGCTACCGGCGCAAGCATCGGGGTACGGGCCTCGGTCTGGTTCTCGTGCGGCAGCTAGCGGAGATGCACGGCGGCAGCGTGTCGATCGACAGCACGCCCGGCCAGGGCACGACCGTCAACGTGATTCTGCCCCCCGAGCGCATCGTCGCGCCGGGCGCCGATCGCGCCGCCGGCTAGGGCTGGCCTGTCCTAGCGCGCCCAGGCATCAACGCCGGGCACCACGATGGCAAACCGGTCGGCCAGCGCCACCAACGCCCCGCGATGCACCTGTTCCGCGGGCATCTGGCCACCCAGAGGATCGGGCAGATCGCGCGTCGCCGTCGCACCCGCAACCACCGTCGTCCGGTAGCCGAGATCCACCGCGGCCTTGGCGGTGGCACTGACACACATATGTGTCATGAACCCGCCGAGGATGAGCTGAGGCCTGCCCGCAGTCTTGAGTGCCGCATCGAGCGTTGTCTTGGCGAACGAATTGGGCAGGGACTTTGGAATCACCGTCTCATCGTCACGCGGGCTCAATACCGACACGATCTGGCCGGTCGGCCCATCCGGCGGAAACAGCGCCCCGCCCGGTTTGCCGTGATGCACGATATGGAAAATCGGCATCTTGTTCCGCCGCGCCAGGTCGAGGAGCCGGGCTGCCTCGTCGATCGCCGCAGCCACACCGACCAGCGGCAGCTTCCCCTCGGTGTATTCGCGCTGGCAGTCGATCAGCACCAGCGCCGCCTGGTCGAGCGGTGACGGATCGAGCGGTGCGCCCGCCAGTTGCAGGAGACTCTTGGCTGGAGCCTTCATTGGACCTTGGTGCCCGGAGGGGCTTCGGCGATCTCCCGGATCAGCTTGTTGACGATGGCGTAAGCGAAGGAGTTGAAATCCTCGGCCACCAACACGAAGGAGCCGGGCCCGCCGGCGACATTCTCGCGGAAATAGTTCTCCAGCCCGCCGGGCGGATGCGTATGCCAGGCGTTCCACGGCATCGGCTCGGGGCTGAGGATGACCAGCCCGTTGATGGTGATGCCTTGCGCCACTGCCGAATCCCGGGCCACCGACGGGTGCTTGCCATTGGTGTTGGTGCCGTCGCCCGAGACGTCGATGGTGCGCCGCTGGCTTTGCTGCCCGCTGCGCTTGAACTGCTCGACGGCGAAATCGATCGCCACACCGACGGCGGTCCGCTCGGCAAAAGGACGCGGCGCCTTGCTCAGCTGATCGGCGAAGCCCCCGGCCGTTTCCTCGTCGGCAATCACCGTCCAGTCGACGATCACCTTCTGGGCCCATTCGCCGGACCACTCGACATAGCAGACCGCGATGCGGCCAAGCTGGCCCGAACGGATGGCACGAATGACCCGGGGATCCGAAAACGCAGCGGCGTAGCCGTCGCGCTGCAGGCGAAACTCGCCTTCGTCGACGCTACGCGAGACATCTGCGGCAAGGACAAGCTGCAGATCGACCGTTTGGGCCCGCACGGTATCGGATGTGCCCGCAATAGCGGCAAACAGCGCGATTGCCAGGAACCACCGGCGTGCCATCAGGGTCTCCTTCCCGTCGTCGGCGGGGACGCGACTCCGCACCTCATTCCTTAACCACGATACCCCCAATCCGACCAGCCGCCAAACCGCCGGCGAAACGACGCAAGGCACGCGTCGCGTGCATTTCCAGTCGACCCGGCCCAAACGATGCTTTAGCTTCGCCTCCTCCGCCGCGACGAAGCGTTCGCAGATGCTTGCCCAGATTCTCATCGCCCGACGCCGTCTCCTGGTCCTGGTCGGGGCCCTGCTGGTCACCGGCTTCCTGGCGACCAGCCTCGCCAGCTATTACGTCTCGCGCGCGTCGGTGCGCGGCAGCATCATCGAGAGCGGCCTGCCGCTCACCAGCGACAACGTCTATTCGGAGATCCAGAAGGACCTGCTGCAGCCGGTCTTCATCGCCTCGATGATGGCGAACGATACCTTCCTGCGCGACTGGGTGATCGACGGCGAGCACGACATGTCGCGCATCGCGCGGTATCTCGGCGAGATCAAGGACAAGTACGAGACCGTCGCCAGCTTCTTCGTCTCGGAAGCGACGCGAAACTACTATTACCAGGACGGCGTACTGAAGAAGGTCGATCCGACATCGTGGCGCGACGTCTGGTATTTCCGTGTCCGCGAGATGAAGACGCCCTACGAGATCAACGTCGATCCCGACCTCGCCAACGGCGATGCGCTGACCATCTTCATCAACTACCGCGTCCTCAACTACGACGGCGCCTATCTCGGCGTCACCGGCGTAGGCCTGACGGTGAGCGCGCTGCGCGAGCGCATGGACAGCTATCGCCGCCGCTTCAACCGCAACGTCTACTTCGTCGATCCGGCCGGCAAGGTCATGCTCGCCGCCGATGTCCCGGGCACGCGGGACACGATCACGCGCGAGCCCGGCCTGGCGGCGATCGCCAAGGAAATCCTTCAGGGCAAGGACGGAACCTTCGAGTACGAGCGTGACGGGCAGAACGTGCTGCTCAACACCCGCTTCATTCCCGAGCTCGGCTGGCATCTCTTCGTCGAGCAGGAGGAAGGTGCCGCCCTCGCCGGGCTGCGTCACACCCTGATGGCCAATCTGCTCATCTGCCTGATCATCACCGTGATCGTCGTGGCGGCCACGGGCTACACGATCCGCCTCTTCCAGGCCCGTATCGAGACGATGGCGGCTTCCGACAAGCTCACGGGACTGCTCAACCGTCACGGCTTCGAGGCGATCTTCGAGCAGGCGATCAAAGAGGCGCGGCGGTCCGGCAAGCCGCTCTCGATCATCCTGTTCGACATCGACCGCTTCAAGGACATCAACGACCGGGTCGGTCACCTGGCGGGCGATGCGGTGATCCGCCACGTGGCGCGAGCCGCCCGCGCGGCCCTGCGCGAGACGGACGTGGTCTGCCGGTGGGGCGGCGATGAGTTCCTGGTTCTGTTGAAGGAGTGTGGTCGCGAGGCGGCCAGCCGACTCGCGACCCGGATCGGCGAACGCGTCCAGGGCAGCGAGGCCGAGCATAGCGGCCGGGTCATCGACGTCACTGTCAGCCTCGGCGTCGCCGAGTATCGCTCGGGTGAGGAGGTCGACCAGCTCCTGACCCGCGCCGATGGCGCGCTGGGTGCTGCCAAGGCCGGCGGCCGCCAGCGCGTGGTGGCAGCCTAGCCGCGCTCGATAAAGCCTTTCGCGGCGAACAGCGCCCGTGTCTCGGCGGTCCTGAGAAAGTCGAAGAAGTCCTGCATCTCGGCGGCCCGGCCCGTGGTTGCGGTTGCAGCGCCGAGATAGACGGTTTCCTTCTGCAGGCTGTCGGGCAACGGCCCGGCGAAGCGCACGCCCGGCAGGTTCAGGATCTCGGTGATCTGGTGGATGCCGAGCTCGACCTCGCCGCGGCCCACCGGCTCGACAACCGAACCACCCTGTCCAAGGACGGCCTTGGCGTTCACCGGCTCGGCGATTCCGAGACGCTCCAGCACGAGCGCCACCTGCTTGCCGCTCGTGCCGCGCTTGGGGTCGATATAGATCACCGAGCGTGCCGCCAGCAGCGCCCGCTTCAGGGCTTCCGGCGTCGAGACATCGGGGACCGGCGCCGTTTCGTGTACCGCGACGCCGATGGCCACGCGCCCGATCTCGGTGACAGTGCCGCCGACGCGCTTCTCTGCGGCGGCCTTGTCCATCAGCTCGCGCGTCAGGATCACGCCGTCAGGCAGCGTCTCCGCGGCCAGCCTCTCCTGCAGCGGTCCCATCGGCAGGAACTCGACGGCCATCGCCACGCCGCTTGTGCGCCGGTAAAGCTCGATCGCCGGGATAAGTCCCGCCTTGACCGCTCCGCCGCTCCACAGCCGCAACGCGCCCGTCACGTCCAGAACTGGCGCGAAGCAAGGCGCGCGCCTTCGGCCATGGCCGCCAGTTTCGCCCAGACGATGTCGGGGTCGACCGCCGCCTGACCGACCCAGGTTCCGTACCCGCAATCCGAGCCGGCGATGACATTCTCGCGGCCGACGAGCTTGGCGTAGCGGCCGATGCGCTGGGCGATCAGCTCGGGATGCTCAATGAAGTTCGACTTCGACTCGAGTACGCCGGGGATCAGCACTTTACCGTCAGGCAGCTTCACCTTCTCGAACAGCGTCCACTCGTGCGCGTGGCGCGGATTCGCCGCCTCGAAGGAGATAGCGCTGGCCCGCGCCTTGAAGACGATGTCGACGATGTCCGACAGGGGCACGTCGCAGTGATGCGGCCCTTCGTAGTTGCCCCAGCACACGTGCATGCGCAGCTGCTCCGGCTTGACCCCGGAGGTCGCGTGGTTGAACGCCTCGATGTGCAGCTCGATGCGCTTGCGGAACTCCTTCACGTCGAGGTCGGAATACTGGATGTGCCGGCCCATGGCGAGGTCGGGGCAGTCGAGCTGCAGGATGAACCCGGCCTTGGCCACCGCCTCGTATTCGTGGCGCATCGCCTCGGCGATGGCGAAGATGTACTTCTCGAAGCTGGGGTAGTGGTCGTTGCGGAAGAACAGCGAGACCACTCCGGGCGAGGCAGCGCTTAGAAAGCCGAGCTTGCCTTTTGCACTGCCCAGCGCCGCCTTGAGATTGTCCGTGTCCACGACCGGCGCCCCCGGATCACGCACAGTGATCGCCGCGTTGCAGGCGGGCGTCTTGCGCCGCGAGCGGCCGGGATCGCCGAACACCCGCTTGGCCATCTCCGGGAACTCGGCCAGGTCCTGATAGACGAAGGTGTTGCCCGTCCCGCCGAATCCCGCCAGCCGATCCTTCACGTAGGTGGCGTAGCTCGGCTTCGACATCTCGCCGTCGTTGATGATGTCGACACCCGCCTTGACCTGGCGCTCGACCACCTCGGCCACGGCTCGACGCACGCGCGCCTCGAGGGCGGCGCGGTCGATCGGCACGCCCTCCTCCTTCGCGTACATCATGCGGATGAGGTCTTCCGGCCGCGGCAGGCTGCCGGTATGGGTGGTCAGGAAACGCTCGGTGCTGCGCTGCATGGTGTCCTCCCGGACGCTCGTTCTCAGGTTCTTATGCCGTGCTCTCGATTGTAGCGCGCGGCGCGATCAAAGCCGTCCATCAGCCGGCGATGCCGCTCCTCGAGCCAGGCTCGCGGGGCCTCATGAGTGAACACGAAGAACTCGCCCGCACGGATGGCATGGACAACGCGCGCGCCGACGACATCGGGCGACAGCGCATTGGGCAGCATCTCGGCCTTGATATCTTTGGGCGCCGTCGGCCCACCGAAGCGCTCCGGCCGGCGCCGGGGCGACTCATAGATGGATGTATCGACACCGGCGGGGCACAGCACCGAAACGCCGATGCTGCTGCCGGCGAGCTCCTGCTCCAGGGATTCGGAAATCGCCACGACCGCGTATTTGCTCGCGGCATACCCGCCCGTGCCGCGGCCCGGCCGCACCTGCAATCCACCCATCGACGCCGTGTTGACCACATGGCCACCCTCGCCGTGACGGCGGATCAGCGGCAGGAAGAAACGCAACCCGTGCAGCACGCCGTAAACGTTGACGCCCAGCAGCCAGTCCCAGGTCTCGGGTGCGATCTGCGAGATGGGCTGCGGCGCCTGGGCGACGCCGGCGTTGTTGATCAGAATATGAAGCGCGCCGAATTCTGCCTGGACCCGATCTGCGGCACCCGCCACGGAAGCCGCGTCCGACACATCGACCGGGATTGCCACGGCTCGCGCTCCAAGCCCCTCGATCTCGCGAACCGCCTTCTGCAGAGCGGCTTCGTCGATATCCGCCAGCGCCAGGCTGACGCCTTCCCTGGCCAGCGCACGGGCGATGGCGAGCCCGATCCCCTGCGCGGCCCCCGTAACGAAGGCCGTGCGCCCGGCGAGCTCCTTCACGCCGGCGCTTCCTCGGCCGCGCGCACGCGTGTCACCCGGTGGGCGTGCAGCCGGGGCAGCACGTCGCGCGCGAAGCGCCGGATCTGCTCGAGGAACATCTCCTGCGGCATGGCGCCGCGGTTGAGGCTGACCTGCACGGTATTGGCACCGGCATGCTCAGCGAGGGCGATGATCCGCTCGGCCACCTCGTCCGGCGTGCCCCAGGGCATCGTCTCGGCCGCCTTGGCGACTCCCTCGAGCGTCATGTTGCGGAAATCCTCGCGCGCGTTCTCCGCCGCCTTCTGATTCTGCTGGCGCACATAGTCGGTGGAGGACGCGGAGGAATAGCCGGCGGCGCGCTGCAGGCTGGTCTCGGTGAAGTTGCCGTGGCTGAACAGCGTGCGGTTGAAATAGAGGAAGTAAGGCCCGTTCTCCTTCACCGCCTGCGCCTTGCTGTCGGCGACATAGGCGTTGAGAGCGATCGACAGGTGGTCCGGCGTGATGGCATGTCCGCTCTGGGCCAGGCATTTGGCGTAGTAGCGGATGATGTCGTCCTGCAGACCGCCGGGCTTGAGGCCGGGCGTGATGACGATGTTGTGCTTGCCGGCGAACTCGATCGATTCCTTGCTGCCGACCACCGGTATCCAGATCGGCGGATGCGGCCGCTGTACCGGCCGCGGCCACAGGGCGACGTTCTTGTACGACCAGAACTTGCCCTCGTAGGAGAACACTTCCTCCGTCCAGGCGCGCGTGACGATGGCGTAGGCTTCCTCGAAGCGCTCCCGCGAATCCGCCAGTGACACGTTGTGCACCTGGTATTCGCGCGGGATGCCCCGGGCGAAGCCGGAGATCAGGCGGCCGTTCGACAGGCAGTCGAGCATCGCCAGCTCCTCGGCCAGGCGCAGCGGCTCGTGCAGGGGCAGCAGGTTCCCGTAGATCAGGAGCTTGAGGTTCTTCGTCCGCTGGGCCGCTGCGGCGGCCAGGAGATTGGGCGAGTTCATCAGCCCGTAGGGCGAGCAATGATGCTCGTTGAAGCCGACGCCGTCGTAGCCGAGGCGATCCATCTCCTCCCAGGCCGTCAGATGCTCCTCGTAGGTCTTCACCGCCACATCGGGCTTGAAATACTGCCGCGGCAGCGGATAGGGCAGACCCTCCGCCTGCCGCAGATGCTCGAGCTGCTCTCCATACGCCAGCAGATCGAAAACGAAGACCTTCATGCCATGCTCCACCCGTCGCAACCGGCGCGACCATAGCGCGCCGTGGCGCGTCCGGTCACGCGCGCCGTTCGCCCGAGGTGGGACGACGGCCTAAAGAAGGCTGACGTGGGCGGCGACAATGCGCCAGCCTTCGGGCATGCGCACCCAGGTCTGGCTCTGGCGGCCGGTTTTGGAGGAGGTCGCCCGGCGGAATTCGGTATTGGCCGTGGCGCTGTCGCGGCCATAGGTGGTGATCACCGTGTGTTGCAGCGTGCGCTCCAGCCCCGCCGGGGAGCGCCCGGCCCGGAACGCGGCGATCTGCTCCCAACCATAGAGATTCTCGCCGACGCCGTAGCGCAGCGTGTGCGGGCTGCGCCAGAACAGCTCGTCGAGGACCGCGACGTCATTGGTCACCAGGGCCTGTTCGTAGCGGCCAAAGGCGGCGGTGACTTCGGCGACGACATCGGGCAGGTTGACTGGCAGCATGGTCGTTCCTCTGGGGCGGTCCGCGATACGCTAGACTTAGCATCCTCTTCCCCCGCCTTCATTGAATATGGCCAAGCCCCCTCTTCTCGCGCTTCGCGACGCTACGATCCGCTTCGATGGCCGTCCGACCTTCACCGACGTCTCGGTGGCGCTCTCGGTCGGCGATCGGGTCTGCCTGGTCGGCCGCAATGGCGGCGGCAAGTCGACCCTGCTCAAGGCCCTGGCGGGCGTGATCGAGCTCGACGGCGGCTCGCTGTTCCGCCAGCCGGGGGCGCGGATCGCCTACGTACCGCAGCAGCCGGTCTTCGACCCGGCTCTCACCGCCGGTGCCTTCGTCCGCCAATCCGCCGAACCGCACCGTGCCGATGCCGCCCTCGACGAGGTCGGCGTGCCGGCCGACCGCCTGCTCGCGAACCTGTCCGGCGGCGAGAGCCGGCGTGTCAGCCTCGCCCACGCGCTGGCTGGCGATCCCGACATCCTGCTGCTGGACGAGCCGACCAACCATCTCGACATCGCTGCCGTGGAATGGCTGGAGGAGACGCTGGCGGGCATCCGGGCAGGACTCCTGCTCATCAGTCATGACCGGGCCTTCCTGACCCGCCTCTCCGACCGCACGCTGTGGCTCGACCGCGGCTCCTTGCGCGAGCACGACAAGGGCTACGCCGATTTCGAGTCCTGGTCGGAAGGCATTTTGACCGCCGACGCGGCGGCCGACGCCAAGCTCGAGAAATTGATCGCCAGCGAAACCGTCTGGTCGCGTCAGGGAATCTCGGCGCGCCGCAAGCGCAACCAGGGACGCCTGCGCCGGCTCTACGCGTTGCGCAGTGAAAAGGCGCAGCGGATCTCCCTGGGCACCGCCAGGATGGAGTCCGTCAGCGCCCAGGATGGCGGCAAGCTGGTCATCGAGGCGGAGGGAATCTCCAAGGCCTTCGGCGACAAGCTCATCCTGCGCAACTTCTCGACGCGCATCATGCGTGGCGATCGGGTGGGCATCATCGGCCGGAACGGGGCCGGCAAGTCGACGCTGATCAACATCCTTGCCGGTACGATGGAGCCGGATAGCGGCACCGTCCGCCTCGGCACCAACCTGCAGGCCGCGACTGTCGACCAATTCCGCGCCTCGCTCGATGGCGAACAGACGCTGTGGAATACGATCGGCGGCGGCAATGACACCGTCTTTGTTCAGGGCCGGCCGCAGCACGTCGCGTCCTACCTGCGTCAGTTCCTCTTCGAGGACCGGCAGTTCCGCGCCAAGGTCGAGACCCTGTCGGGCGGCGAGCGCAACCGGCTGCTGCTGGCCCGGATCCTGGCGCAGCCATCCAACCTCCTCATCCTCGACGAGCCGACCAACGACCTCGACATGGAGACGCTCGACCTGCTGCAGGAGGTTCTATCGGATTACGACGGGACGCTGCTGCTGGTCACTCACGACCGCGATTTCCTCGATCGGCTGGTCACCAGCACCATCGCTGTCGAAGGCGACGGCGTCGTCCATGAATACGTGGGTGGCTACAGCGACTATCTGCGGCAGCGGCGCGCGCCAACCGTGAAGGCCGCGCCCAAAACGGCACCGTCAACCGCGCCCGCGGAGCGACCTCGCACGACCACAAAGCTGAGCTACAAGGAGCAGCGCGAGCTCGAATCCCTCCCGGGCGAAATCGCGAAACTGGAGAGCGAGAAGATCCTGCTCGAAGCCGCCCTTGCCGAACCGGGATCGTTTGCCGGGGATCGGGCCGCGTTCGATGCCAGCCTCAAGCGCCACCAGCACGTGGCGACGGAGCTCGCCGCCGCCGAGGAGCGCTGGCTGGCCCTCGCCGCCCGCGAGGAAGAGCTGGCTCGCAGCCGTTCCGGTTAGCGAGCGCTACACGAATGTCAGCAGGTGGCGGAGGACGGCTGCGTCCGAGTAGTGAGCGTTGAAATACTCGGAGCCGCGGCGGGCAACCTCGTCGATACGCGCCCTGTCGCCCAAGCCGGAGCACATCACTTCGAGTTCGGCGACCGTCCGAAACGCCAGGAAATGCTCGTCCGGCGTCAGGTAGTACTGGATGTCGTTCGACAATTCCTCCAGCAGGACCCGGCCGGCGCACAGGACATCGAACGAACGGCCGACGACCATCGACACCCCGTTGGCCCGCCGGGTGAAGTTGAGACAGACGGGCGTGGCCGTCAGCCGGGCGAGGTAGCGGCGCAGGCTCTCGGCCACCGGCTGATGATCGTTGTCGTGCCGCGTGATCTCATAGCTGAAGGGCAGCCGGAACCGGTGGCGGGCCAGTAGCCACGCCAACCGTGGAGAGTTGTACTCCTCGACACCGCCACAGAACCGGATCGGATCATTGGCCGAAGCCGGCACCCGGGCCCGGGCCTCGGCGAAAAGCTCCGGAAATCCGACCGGGAAGGGCACGACACAGGCGGGGACGTTGTTGATCTTGCCGTCGCGGACCAGGCCCGGGGCTAGAGTCCAGACGAAGTCGTAGGGCTGCCCCGGTTTCGCCAGCTCGTCGGCAAACGACGTCGCCCAGGGATCGAGTTCGAACAGTGCCAATCGTGGCGTGCTGGCGCGCAGCCGTTCGAGAAATCGCGCCTTCTCCTGCGGCTTCTTCTTGAACACCTGGCCGTGCAGATAGCGATCATCCGCCAGTATCAGGTCGGCCGGGGCGAAATCATGGGTTTCGTATCGCGGATCGATGACGATGCAGTCCAGTCCTAGCTGGGCGAATGCCGAAGCCACGCGCGGGCCCAGATCGTGGAGGCGTGAACGATCATCGTAGTAATATTTCTTGCTGATCAGCGTCACCTTGAACGCCCGCGGGAGGGTGCTGATCTTGGCAAAGCTCATCAGCGAGGCGGAGGTCGCTGAGGGTCCGGTCCCATCAAGCGGAGCCAGTTCGGCAACGTTGCGGTCGAACGCCCGAACGAAACTCTCCAGCAGCGCCGCCGCTTCATCCGTCAGCATGCCCCGGCGGTGATAATGCTCGCGAAAACAGGACAGCACGAACTTGCGCAGATCGGTCCGGCTGAAGAGATCGGCGTATCGCTCGGCCAGGGCGGACTGGCGCATCCCGCCAAGCTGCGCCTCAGCCTCTGCGTACTGACCGCAGAACACCCGCCCCAGGAACGAGAGGGACGCGGCCAGCGCATTTTCCGGCTGCACCGGGCCGAGGGCGCGCACGAACGCTTGATGCTTTGTCGGCTCCAGGACAGAATCGATATCCACCGAAAGACGGCGACTGAACGGCCGCCGCAGTCCGAAGCGGCACCATTCTTCCCAAGCCAGCATCGCCGGACCCCCGATGCAGAAACGCCCCAGCGCCAACGCGTAGAAGCGGAACATCCACTAAAAGCCTGCTACGCCCCACGGGCAGGCTGAAGCCATCCGGGATGGATCGCATCTGGATAGTGGCGGACAGGGTGGGATTCGAACCCACGATACCGTTGCCGGTATACCGGTTTTCGAGACCGGCGCCTTCAGCCACTCGGCCACCTGTCCTTAAGGATAAGCCTACGTTAGCGACGCAAGCCTGCAAGGCGCGGACCCTATATCCCACAGGTCCCCATTCCGCAACCCTCTGCGTCCCGGCCGCACTTGGCCCGCGCGGGCTACGGCTCCGACTAGGGCCGCGCGACGGTCCAGGCCCCGTTGGCCCGGCCGTCACCCGACACAGAGCCCGGTATCTTGTCTTCGTGCCAACCGTAAAGTGGCTTGCCGCCATAGGCCCATTGCTTGAGCCCGTCGGCTCTCTGCACAACCGTCCATTTTCCCGTGGGCAGGGCATCGTCGAGAGCGATCAGCGGCGGCCAGTTGCGGGCGCAAGCATCGCTGCACATCGACATCCCAAATAGGGCGTCGCTGGCGAAGGTGTAGAGCGTCATACCCCGGTTGGTCGCAAGGACCCGCCCGGCGGCGGTCTCCATGACGCGATGGGCGGGCTCCGCTGCCGGTTTCACCATCATGGCGGGCTTGTTGTCACCGCAGGCGAGCAACGGCAATGAAACGGCGAGGATAAGCGCGGTACGGATCATGGCGGGCTCTCCGGAAGCTCCGCCTGACGATAACAGATTCGCAAAACCGATGAAAAAAGAGCCGGCGGCGGGTCCCCCGCTGGGCGGAGCAACCCGCGCGCCGGCTGAAAGCGCGCCCGGTTCGGGTCAGGGGGTCAGGGGCGCGCAACCCGTCGAGGCCGTGAGTCCGGCCTTTATCAAATGGTAAAATCAACCCTCGCCCCATCAACACTCTCGCCGCCATCCCTATTCCGCGGCAGGTTTGAGGCATGGAGTCCGACCGCATCACGATTCCCCTCATCGACCTTGGCGATCATGGGCCGGAAGGCCTGCTCGATGCCGCGGCAGATCGGGCGGAGGCCTTGCGGCGGATCGGCGAGAGCCACTACACGCGTCTCGGCTTGGCCCTCGGCGATGCCATCGGCCGGACTTGGCTGGAGCGTTCGGCGAACCCCTATCGCACGGAAATAGAAGCGATTGCGACCCGCCTGGGCGCGCCGGGCGGCGTGGCGCTCAACCTCAGCTACGAATACGCCTGTACCGGCCTCGCCGGTCCGGATCCCGGCGGCACGGGAGCCCGCCTGTTGCGCGTCCTGGACTGGCGATTGCCCGGCCTCGGCCGGCATGTCGTCGTGGCGCGCCAACAGAGTGCGGCGGGCGAGTATTACAACGTCACCTGGCCGGGAGCGGCGGCCGTTCTCACCGCCATGGCGCCGGGACGGTTCTGCGCCGCTATCCACCAGGCCCCCATGCGCCGGCATGGCTTGACCCTGCCCGGGGACTGGCTGCGCAATCGACTGTTGTTCTGGGGCTCGCGGGCCCTGCCGCCTTCCCACCTGCTGCGGCAGGTGTTCGAGGAATGCCCGGATTTCCCGGCCGCCCGCCGGCGGCTGGAGCAAACGCCCATCGCCCTGCCGGCGATCTTCATCCTGACCGGGACCGCGCCGGGAGAGGCTTGCGTCATCGAGCGGCTGGAAGACCGCGCGGCGCTCCACGACGGCCCCGCCACCTGGGCCAACGACTGGCAAACCACCGCTTTCGGGCGCCGTTGGCGACCGCGCGGGCACGACAACCCGGGCCGCTGCACCGGCCTCCATGGCCTGCACGACCGGCCCTCGGAGGGCTTCGGCTGGCTGCACCCGCCCGTCCTTAACCGGGATACCCGCCTGGCTGTGCGCATGAATGCCGCCACCGCCGAGCTCATGGTGCTGGGGATCGAGGGGGAGCGCCCGGCCACTCACGAATTTATTTTAGATAACAAAGCCTTGGCGATAGCCTGAAAGCCTCCCGCGCCCCTAAAACCGGTTGACAGGCAAAAGTCCGCTTGTATAGTGCCGCGTCTTCGCCGCGGGGCCCTCTCCGCGGCGCATTTCGTTATGCCGGCCGGCCTCTTGGCACCCTCGCTGAGGGCCCGCCGCCTTGGATTTTGGTGTCATGTACGCAGTCATTCGCACCGGCGGGAAGCAATACAAAGTCGCCGCCAACGACGTCATCACCGTCGAGAAGCTGCCGGCCGAGGCCGGCGCCGTGGTTCAGTTCGACGAAGTCCTGATGGTCGGCGGCGGCAAGAACTCCGTTGGCGCTCCGCTCGTGGCGGGCGCCTGCGTCACCGGGACCGTGCTCGACCAGGTCAAGGGCGACAAGGTCCTCGTCTTCAAGAAGCGCCGCCGCCACAACTATCGCCGCAAGAACGGCCACCGCCAGCTCGGCACCGTGGTGCGCATTGCCGGCATCTGGACCGACGGCCAGAAGCCCGAGGCCCCGAAGGCCGAGGCGAAGAAGGCGGCCGCCCCGAAGAAGGCCGCGGCCAAGAAAGCCGCGAAGTAAGGAGTAACGAGTCATGGCACACAAGAAAGCCGGCGGTTCGTCGCGTAACGGTCGCGACAGTGCGGGCCGCCGCCTCGGCATCAAGCGCTATGGCGACGAGATCGTGCTCGCCGGCAACATCCTCGTCCGCCAGCGCGGCACGACCTATCACGCGGGTGCGAATGTCGGCATGGGCCGCGACCACACCCTCTACGCGCTCAAGACCGGCACCGTGAAGTTCACGCGCCGCACGGGCGGCAAGACATTCGTGGCGATCGAGCCGGCGCCGATGAGCCAGGCCGCCGAGTAACCGTTCCCGCACGCGATATCCGAAAGGGGGAACGGCCCGTCCGTTCCCCCTTTTTGTTTGTGTAGAATCCGCTCATGAAGTTTCTCGACCAGGCCAAGATCTTCGTGAAATCCGGCGACGGCGGTGCCGGCTGCGTGGGATTCCGGCGCGAGAAATTCATCGAGTATGGCGGCCCCGACGGCGGCAACGGCGGGCGAGGCGGCAGCGTCATCGCCGTGGCCAAGGCCAATCTCAACACCCTGATCGACTACCGCTACCAGCAGCATTTCAAGGCGCAGCGCGGCGGCGGCGGCGCCGGCCAGCAGCGCAGCGGCCTCTCAGGCAAAGATATCGTCATGGTGGTGCCCATCGGCACCCAGATCCTCGAGGACGACAACGAAACCCTGGTCGCCGATCTCACCCAGGAAGGCCAGACCGTGGTCCTGGCAAAGGGCGGTGACGGCGGCTACGGCAACACGCACTACAAGTCATCGACCAACCGCGCACCCACGCGTGCCGATCCTGGCTGGCCGGGCGAGGAGCGCTGGCTGTGGCTGCGCCTCAAGTTGATCGCCGATATCGGCCTGATTGGCCTGCCCAATGCCGGCAAGTCGACCTTCCTCGCCGCCACCTCGCACGCCCGGCCGAAGATCGCCGACTATCCCTTCACCACCCTGAAGCCGCAGCTCGGCGTGGTCGGTGTCGACCAGGCCGAGTTCGTGGTCGCCGATTTGCCGGGCCTGATCGAAGGCGCAGCCGAGGGTAAGGGCCTGGGCCATCGCTTCCTCGGCCATGCCGAGCGCTGCGGCGCCATCCTCCACCTGGTCGACGGCACGCAGGAGGACGTGGTCGAAGCCTACAAGACCGTGCGCGCCGAGCTTGAGGCCTACGGCAACGGCCTCGACAAGAAGAAAGAGATCATCGGCCTCAACAAGATCGATGCGCTCGACGCCAAGACCATCAAGAAGAAGGCCGCGGCCCTGACCAAGGCAGCCAAGAAGCTGTCGCCGGGGGCTGCGGTCATGCCGCTTTCCGGCGTCGCCGGCAGCGGCGTCACCGAGGTGTTGCGCGCGCTGGCCAAGATCGTGCGTCAGCGCCGCGCCGCGGAGAAGAAGAAGGAAAAGAAAGCCGAGGCGGCGGCATGACCGCGCTGCGCAAGACCGCAACGCTGCCGACCCTCGACACGGCCCGCCGCCTGGTCATCAAGGTCGGCTCAGCGCTGCTGGTCGACGAGGAGAAAGGCGATATCCGCCGCGCATGGCTCGACGCTCTGTGCGACGACGTTGCCCGCCTCAAGAAGCGCGGCGTCGAGGTCGTGCTCGTATCGTCGGGCGCCATCGCCGCCGGCCGCCGGCATCTGGGCCTCCTCCACAAGGGCTTGAAGCTCGAGGAGAAGCAGGCGGCCGCCGCCACCGGCCAGATCCGCCTCGCCCATGCCTGGCAGGGAGCCCTCGCCCGCCACGACATCACCGTCGCCCAGATCCTGCTCACGCCCGACGATACCGAGCAGCGGCGCCGTCATCTCAACGCGCGCTCGACCATCAACCAGCTCTTCAAGCTCGGCGCCGTGCCGGTGATCAACGAGAACGACACGGTCGCCACGGATGAAATCCGTTTCGGCGACAACGACCGTCTCGCGGCGCGCGTGGCCCAGATGGTCAGCGCCGACACGCTGGTGCTGCTCTCGGATATCGACGGGCTCTACACCGCCGACCCGCGCCAGGACAGCGGAGCCCGGCACATCCCCGTAGTCAGCGAGATCACACCCGAAATCGAGGCCATGGCCGGCGACGCCGCAACCGGCTTCAGCCATGGCGGCATGGTCACCAAGATCATCGCCGCCAAGATCGCGCTGTCCGCCGGCTGCCGCATGATCATCGCGCTCGGCAAGCCCGAGCACCCGATCACCACGATCGAAAAGGGCGGCGTGTGCACCTGGTTTCTGCCCTCGGCCGAGCCCAAGACCGCGCGCAAGCGCTGGATTGCCGGCAGCCTGAAGGCGATGGGCACCTTGCGCGTCGATGCCGGGGCGCTGGCCGCACTCGCCGGCGGCAAGAGCCTCCTGCCCGCCGGCGTCACTGGCGTTGACGGTCATTTCGAGCGCGGCGATCTGGTGGTCGTTTGCGGGCCCAACGATGTGGAAGTGGCACGGGGCCTGGTCGCCTATTCGGCTACCGACGCGGCTCGCATCAAAGGACACAAAAGCCGTGAAATCGAGACTCTGCTCGGCTACCGTGGCCGGGACGAGATGATCCACCGCGACGACCTCGTGCTGACGTCCTGAGCATGGCCGACCTCGCCGCCACCATCCGCGACATGGGTGCCGCCGCCCGCCAGGCGGCGCGGGCCCTGGCCACGGCCGACAGCGGCGCAAAGAACCGCGCCCTTACTGCCGCCGCCAGCGAGATCCGCCGCCGGACAAAGACGATCCTCGCCGCCAATGCCGAAGACGTGGCCCTCGCGAAGAAGAATGGCGTGACCTCCGCCTTCCTCGACCGCGTGACCCTCGACGAGAAGCGCGTTGACGGCATCGCCCGTGGCCTCGAAGGCGTCGTCGCCCAGCCCGATCCCGTGGGCGCCGTCACCGAGGAATGGACGCGGCCCAACGGCCTTGCCATCCAGCGGGTGCGCGTGCCGCTCGGCGTGGTCGGCATCATCTATGAGGCGCGGCCGAACGTGACCGCCGATGCCGGCGGTCTGGCGCTCAAATCCGGCAACGCCGCCATCCTGCGCGCGGGCTCCGAGAGCCTGCAATCGTCGCTCGCCCTGGTCGAGGCGCTGCATGTCGGCCTGCGCGAGGCCAACCTGCCGGAAGCAGCCATCCAGATCGTGCCGGTGCGTGACCGCGAGGCCGTCGGCCACATGCTCGGCCTCTCCGAGTTCATCGACGTCATCGTGCCGCGCGGCGGCAAGTCGCTGATCGAGCGCGTGATGAAAGAGGCGCGCATGCCAGTCATCGCGCACCTCGAAGGGCTATGCGCCACCTATGTCCACGAAGCGGCCGATCCGAAAATGGCGCGCCGCGTGGTGCTCAACGCCAAGATGCGCCGGCCGGGTGTGTGCGGGGCCACCGAGACGCTGCTGATCGATCGTGCCGCTGCGGTCACGCATCTGCCGCCGATCCTGCACGACCTGTTCAAGGCCGGCTGCGAGATCCGCGGCGACGCGCTGGTACAGAAGCTCGACCCGCGCGTGAAGGCCGCGCTGGAGGCCGACTGGTCGACCGAGTACCTCGATGCCATCCTGGCCGTGAAGGTGGTCGACGGGCTCGATCAGGCGATCGAGCACATCAACCGCTACGGCTCGCACCACACCGACGCCATCGTCACCGCCGACAAGGGTGCCGCCGAGGCCTTTCTGGCCCGGATCGACAGCGCCATCGTGCTGCACAACGCCTCGACCCAGTTCGCCGATGGCGGAGAGTTCGGCTTCGGCGCCGAAATCGGCATCTCGACCGGCCGCCTGCCGCCGCGCGGACCGGTCGGCGCGGAGCAATTGACCAGCTATAACTATCGGGTGCGCGGCACGGGCCAGGTCCGGCCTTGAGCACCACGATTGAGGGGGAACGCCAGGTCACGGTCGCCAGTAGGGCGGCCAGCTTGCGTCGCATCAGGATTGGCCAAGGCTAGACGCGTCACACCCGAGCCTCTGCCCGCCCGCGCCTTCGGCCGGCCGCCGCGCCGCGCGGTCGGCCTGCTGGGCGGCTCGTTCAATCCGGCCCATACCGGTCACCGCCATATCTCCGAGATGGCGCTCAAGTTCCTCGGCCTCGACGAGATCTGGTGGCTGGTCTCGCCCCAGAACCCCCTCAAGCCCGCCGCCGACATGGCCCCCCTCAAGGCCCGGCTGGCCAGCGCCACGCGTCACGCCGACCACCCGCGCATGCGGGCCACCACGGTCGAGGACGAGTTGGGGACGCGCTACACCGCCGACACCCTCAAAGCCTTGTGCCGCCGATTCCCCCGCACCAAATTTGTCTGGATCATGGGTGCCGACAATCTTCGGCAGATACCGCGCTGGGAGGCGTGGACATCAATATTTCATTTGATGCCCATTGCCGTGTTCGCGCGCCCTGCCTATGATTTGAAAGCCTTAGCCGGCAAAGCGGCGACGCGGTTTAAACAAGCCCGCCGAAGCCTGCGAAATGCAGGCCGTCTGGCTTCAAAAACCCCGCCCGTGTGGGTCTTCTTCCACTCCCGGCTGCACCCCGCCTCCGGCACCTCGATTCGCCGGGGGCAGGGGCACTGGACGTGGACGGTGCCCGGCGCCGGTTATCGCACGCGGAAGAAACCCCGCGGCTGAGCGTTAAGGAGATAGAGACCAGTCCGACCACCCCGAACCCAGGAGCCTACCGATCCGCAAATCCCCTTCGTCGACCATCACCGCCCTCCCGGGCACCGGGGCCAAGCGCCCTGCCGCCCGCCGGGCACCGGGACGCCCCGCCGCCAAGGCCAAGCCGGCCGAACGCCGGGCTCCCCCTCCGGTCCTGTCGCTGATCGAGACCTCGCTCGACGCGGACAAGGCCGAAGAGATCGTCACCATCGATCTCACCTCCAAATCGTCCATCGCCGACTACATGGTCATCGCGACCGGGCGCTCGCAGCGCCAGCTCGCCGCCATGGCCGATCACCTCTCGGTGAAGCTCAAGGAGCGCGGCGTGGTTCCGGTGCCCATCGAGGGCAAGGACCAGGGCGACTGGGTGCTGATCGATGCGGGCGATGTGATCGTCCACCTGTTCCGGCCTGAAGCCCGCGCCCACTACAATCTCGAGAAGATGTGGGCGATGGACCTGCCGGAACCGGAGCGAGCCGCAGCCGGCGCCTGACGCGTCCCTCAGGGGGCGCGTCGCCGCACGATAGCGGTTAGTATCGCGGCCATGCGAATCGTCGTGGCCGCCGTGGGACGCAGTCGCGCCGCAAAAGGCGGCGCGCCCGAGCAGACCCTGTTTGACGACTACGCCCGGCGGCTGGTCGCACGCGGCCCCGCCGGCATGACGCTCGAGCTGCGCGAGGTCGAAGAGCGGCGCAAGCTGCCGACCGAGCAGCGGCGCACATCCGAAGCCGATCTGCTGCTGGCGCAGATTCCCCAAGGGGCGACGCGCGTCGCCCTCGACGGGCACGGCAAGACACTGGCCAGCGAGGAGTTCGCCAAACGCTTGCGCGGCTGGAGCGACAACGGTGTCGCCGATCTCGCCTTCGTCATCGGCGGGGCGGACGGGCTTGATCGCCGGGTGATCGACGGTGCGGCTCTCGTTCTATCGCTGGGGGCGATGACCTGGCCCCACCTGCTCGTGCGCGCCATGCTGGCCGAGCAGATCTACCGGGCACAGTCGATCCTGCTCGGGCATCCCTATCACCGGGCCTAGGCCGCAGCACCGAGCTGCTGGCTGATCCACTGCTTGAGCTGGCTGCCCATCAGGGCGCCGCTCTGCCGCGCCACTTCGCGACCGCCGCGGAACAGGATGAGCGTGGGAATGGCCTGGATGCGATAGCGCGCTCCCAGGCCCTGCTCCTCATCCGTATTGACCTTGGCCAGACGCAGCCGCGGCTCGACCTCCTTCGCCACGGCTTCGAAGCCCGGCGCCATGGCACGGCAGGGACCGCACCAGGGAGCCCAGAAATCGACCAGCAATGGCAGATCGCCTGCGTTGGCGTGGCGATCGAAGCGCGCCTCGGTGAGCGCCAAAGGCCGGGCGGTAAAGAGGGGCTGATGGCAGGTGCCGCATTTGCCCTGCCCGCGCCGCTCGGCCGGCAGCCGGTTCTGCGTGTCGCAATGCGGACAGGGAATGATGATTTTGTCGGCCATACGACTGATATGGGTATCCCGCCGCCGCGCTTCTAGAGATCGGCGATCAGCGCGTCCATCAACACGCCGGCGTTCCGGTGCCTGAGATTGGGCGCCACCTGCCCCGCCCACAGCGATACGAGATCGGTGCGGCTGGCCCTGACCGCGGCCGAGCGCAGCTGGGCCATGAACCAGTTCTGCACCGGGAACGGCGCGAGGGTGCCGAGCGTCGGCGCAATCTCGTCCGTCCAGCGGTTGCGCACGCCGCGCGCCAGCCGGCCGGAGAAGGCGCGCGTCAGCACGGTGTGCTGCGTCCGGTCGCTCAACAGGATGGCGCGATGCTCCGGGGTGGCACCCGATTCCTCGCAGGCGAGGAACGCCGTACCGAGTTGCGCGGCTTGCGCCCCCAACGTCAGCGCCGCGCGCAGGCCCCTCCCGTCGGCAATCCCGCCGGCCGCGATCACCGGCGCCTTGACCCGCGTCGAGACGATCTGGGTCAGTGCGAACGTACCCATCAGGGAATCCTCGGCCCGTGCCAGGAACGAGACGCGGTGGCCGCCCGCCTCCATGCCGGTGGCGACGATCAGGTCGATGCCGGCCTCGTCGAGCGCCACAGCCTCGGCGATCGACGTCGCGGCACCGAGGGTGACGATGCCCCGCTGCCTGCACTCGGCCAGAATCGTCGCCGAGGGAATGCCGAAGACGAAGCTGAAGACAGGCGGACGCGCTTCGAGCAGAGCTTCGACCTGCTTCTCGTAACTCTGGTGATAGCGCTGCGGCCGCTCGGGCTTCGCCAGATCGAGCTCGCGGAAATAGGGCTCGAAGCGCTGGTAAACCCTGTCGAACTCTTCCTGCGTCAGCTCCAGCCCGCCGGGGTCGTGATCGGAAATCCACAGATTGAGCGCGAAGGGCTGATTGGTCTGGGCACGCAGGTCGCGCGTCAGCGCCTCGATCCGGTCCGGCGGCGTCACGTGCGCGCCGAAGGACCCCAGGCCGCCGGCGTTCGAGACCAGGGCCGCCAGCTTGAGGGTCGACAGGCCGCCGCCGAAGGGTCCCTGGATGATCGGGTGGCGGATGCCCAGGCGTTTGGTGGCTTCGGTGGCGCTCATCGGACCTCGGCTGTCGTCTTGATTCGGACGCTAGCCGGTTTGATAACCTCTGTATATGTGGTAACTATTGGTTACCTGAGTTTGCGATTACCGGCCGGTTACCGGAGCGATCATGGCCCTCAAACGCCGCAAGAGCCGGGTGGCACCGCCGCCGCCCGCCTGCCCGCTCACCGAATGCATGAAGCTGCTGAGCGGCGCCTGGACACCCAATGTCATCTGGTACCTGAGCGAAGGGTCCCGGCGCTTCAGCGAGCTGCGCTCCGACATTCCGCCGATCTCGGCCAAAGTGCTGAGCGCGCGGCTGCGCGAGATGGAAGAGAAAGGCATCATCACCCGCACGGTGATGCCGACCTCGCCACCGTCGACCGAATATGCGCTGACCCCACTGGGCCGCGAGCTGATGCCGGCCATCGAAGCCATCGCGGCGATCGGCGCCCGGCTCAAGAAGCCGCGCTGGCAGGAGCAGATGGCCGCAGCGGATTAGTCAGCGCCTAGTGGAAATTCCGGCCGGCCGGCATGACCTCCTTCACCTCGCGTGCATCGCGGCCGGGGTGGCGCACGACATCGGCGCGGGCGATGGCCTTTTCAAACTGGCCGTCGACATCGGACAGGCGAAGCAGCTCCGCCGAGCGATCGACCAGCGTTTCGGCGACGATATGGATCACGATGCCCTGACGCTGCAGCCGGCCGGTCACCGACAGAAGCCGGCTGTCGAGCAGCACGCGGCGATAGCGCTGAAAAACGCGCTCCCAGACGACGACATTGGCCACGCCTGTCTCATCTTCCATGGTCAGAAAGATGATGCCTTTGGCCGTTCCGGGCCGCTGCCGCACCAGCACCAGGCCGGTAATTGTGACGCGTTCGCCGTCCACGCGTTCCACCAGCGAGGAATGCGGCACCGAATCGGGGAAGCGATCGCGCAGGAAAGCGACAGGATGCCGGCGCAGCGTGAAATGGAGATGCCGATAATCCTCAACCACCTGCTGGCTGAGATGCAGCGGCGGCAGCGTCACTGCCTCCTCGTCCAGGATCTCGACCGGGAGCCGGTTGTCGCCAGGCGCGGCGATTGATTCCATCGCCGCGAACAGCGGCAGGGGTGTTTTGCTCAGACCCTTGATCTCCCACAGCGCCTCGCGCCGGCCGAGGCCGAGCCCGACCCAGGCATCGGCCTGGGCCAGCGCCTCCAGCGCGGATAATGAAAGTCCGCTGCGCCGCCACGCCTCGTGCAGAGTGTCGTAGCCCCGGCCACGATGATCCACGAGCCTCTTCGCATCCGCCTCACTGAAACCCTTGATCTGGCGAAAGCCGAGACGCAGAGCCGAGGCGCTACCGACGGCCTCCTCCAGCGTACAGTCCCAATAGCTCTCGTTCACGTCGACTGGACGCACCTCGACCTTGTGGTCCCGCACATCTCGAATGATTTGTGCCGGCGAGTAAAACCCCATCGGCTGGCTGTTGAGCAGCGCCGCAGCAAAAACCGCCGGGTAATGGCATTTCATCCAGGCTGAGACGTAGACGAGCAATGCGAAGCTCGCGGCATGGCTCTCCGGGAAGCCGTAATCGGCAAATCCCTCGATCTGCTTGAAACAGCTCTCGGCAAAGTCGCGCGGATAGTTGTTACGGACCATGCCGGCGATGAATTTGTCGCGATGACGATTGATCGTGCCATCGCGCCGGAACGTCGCCATTGAACGGCGCAAGCCATCCGCTTCCGCACCCGTGAAGCCCGCGGCCACCATGGCGATTTTCATCGCCTGTTCTTGAAATAATGGTACCCCCAGCGTCTTGCTGAGGACTTCCCGGAGTTCCTCCGAGGGGTACTCGGGCTCCTCGCCGGTTTCGCGCAGCTTCTCGCGCCGCTGCAGGTAGGGATGGACCATGCCGCCCTGGATCGGGCCGGGGCGGACGATGGCCACCTCGATGACCAGATCGTAGAATTCCTTCGGTTTAAGCCGCGGCAGCATCGACATCTGCGCCCGGCTCTCGATCTGAAAAACGCCGATCGTGTCCGCCCGTTGCGCCATCTCATAGGTTGCCTTGTCGTCCTGCGGTACGGTCGCCAGCGTCAAATCCTGCTTATAATGCTCGCACAGCAGAGCGAAGCCTCGGCGCAGGCAGCTCAACATGCCCAAGGCCAGGACATCGACCTTCAGCAGGCCCGCTTCTTCCAGATCGTCCTTGTTCCATTCGATGACCGTGCGATCTTCCATGGCCGCGTTCTCGACCGGCACCAGCTCGCAGAGCGGTCCCTTGGTGATCACGAAGCCGCCAACATGCTGCGACAGGTGCCGCGGGAACTCGATGAGCTCCCTCGCCAGTCGCAGCGCCTGAGCCAGCGAAGGGTCTGACGGATCGAGCCCGGCCTCGCGGACGAACCCCACCTCGTCGCCGCCTTCCCGTTCCCAGCTCCAGGCCGCCTTCGACAGTATTTTCAGCGAGTCCGCCGAAAGGCCGAGCACCTTGCCAACGTCACGCAACGCACTACGCGACTGGTAGGAGATGACCGTGGCGGCTAGCGCCGCGTGATTTCGGCCGTATTTCTTGAAGACGTACTGAATGACCTCTTCGCGCCGCTCATGCTCGAAATCGACATCGATGTCTGGAGGCTCTTCCCGTTCTGTCGAGACGAACCGCGCAAAGAGAAGGTCGTTGGTCGCGGGGTCGACTTCGGTGATGCCGAGGACATAGCAGACCGTCGAATTGGCGGCCGAGCCCCGTCCCTGACACAGGATGTCCTTCGAGCGCGCGAAGCGGACAATGTCGTGAACCGTGAGGAAATAAGGCGCGTATTTGCGCCCTGCGATCAGTTCCAGCTCATCCCTGATCTGTTTGCCGATCTTGACCGGAACACCGCCGGGATAACGCTTCTGCGCGCCTTCCCAAGCCAGCCGCTCGAGTTCCTGCTGCGGCGTGCGTCCGTCCGCCAGGGGATCGATCGGATAGCTGTAGATGCCATCGAGCTCGTCGATCGAGAACTTGCACTGCCCGACGATCTCCAGCGTGCGCGCCAATGCATCCGGGTGCTCGCGGAACAGCTCCGCCATCTCGGCCGCCGGCTTCAGATGCCGCTCGGCGTTGGGGTGGAGCCGGTAGCCGGCCTCATGAATCGTGCAGCCCTCGCGGATGCAGGTCAGCACGTCCTGCAGGGGCCGCCGGGCGGCGGTGTGGTAATGCACGTCGTTGGTGACGACGAGAGGAATGTCGAGGCTGCCGGATATGTCCCCCAGCCGTCGCAGCCGTGCCGCGTCGTCACCGCGATAGAGAGGGTGGGCGGCGAGATAAAGCTGCCCGGGCATCGCCTGCAGGACGCGCAGATGGGCGATGAAATCGTCATCGAGGGTTTCGGTCGGCAGCGCGACCAGAACCTGCCCCTCGCGATGGCTCGCGAGATCGTCACGGTACAGCCGGCACTGGCCTTTTTCCGCGCGCCGCTTGCCAACCGTCAACAGCGTCGACAGGCGCGCATAAGCCGGGTAATCGCGGGGGAAACAGAGGATGTCCGGGGCATCGTCGAACACCAGCCGCGCGCCGATGACGAGCTTGAAATCGAGCTCCTTGGCCATTGAATGGGCGCGCACGACACCGGCGAGGGTGTTGCGGTCGGCGATGGCGATGGCTCTGTGTCCGAGTTCCTTGGCGGCCAGCACCAGTTCCTTGGGATGCGACGCGCCGCGCAAAAAACTGAAATTGCTGGTGACCTGAAGCTCGGCATAGTCCATGGCCGGCTCACGCGAACAGCCCGTGCAGGAACCACGCGCCGCTGTCCTTCACGCGGTAGACCCAGAAGCGGCGACCCTTGCCGTCCTGCAGCCGGAAATAATCTCGGGTCTCGCGGCCCGCCGCCGGCCGCCACCATTCCGGCCCGATCCGCTCAGGCCCCTGCGCGGTCGTCACGCGATGGTCGACCCGGCGCCAGCGGAAACATCGTGGCGCCGGACCGCCCAGGACCTGAGCTTCGATCGGTTCGGGTGGCGTGAACAGGCGCAACGGGCGCGATCGCGGCACGGGCGACACGGGTCGCCTGTCAGCCAATGCCGGCACGAGGCCCATGGCCCGCTCGGGAATGTGGCTCTCCCGCAGCGCCGCGCGGAATACCGACCGGCGGCCGAGGCGGTTCTGCAGCCGGTCAACCACCGTCGCCATGCTCTCGCCACCGGTCGTCGCCACGTCGAGCTGCGGCTGCTGCGGGGCCAGTGTCTCGGTCGTCAGCGCGTCGAGAATCAGGGTCTCGATGCCGAAGCCCGGGGCCACCGTGTCCAGCTTCTCGGCGAACAGGCGCTGCAGATGCCGCACCTCGCGGGTTGGCTGGCTGGTGCCGATGGCGAGGAACTGCACGCTGCCGTCGAGCCGGTAGCAGCCGAGCTCCAGCTGCCGCGCGCCCCGATGCTCCTGCTCCAGCGTCGTCCTCAGCGTGGCCAGGAGCTGGGCGAGCGCACGGTCGATATCCTCGCGATAGCCGATGCCGTCGGGAAAGGTCAGCCGCACCCGCCATTGCGGCGCCGGGCGGCGCGGATTGACCGGCTCATCCTCAAGGCCGCGCACGCGATCGAGGCGCTGCAGGGTCTCGGCCCCGAACCGCCGCAAGAGAGGCCCGCGCGGCAGGTCAAAGAGATGGCCGAGGGTGCGCAGGCCCAGACGCCAGAGATCGTCGGCGATCTCCTGCGGCAGGCGCAACGCCATGATCGGCAGCTGCCGAAGCTTCCCTGCCTCGTCGTGCCCGAGGACCGTGGAATCGCCGCGACGCACCCAAGCCCAGGCGGCGGCCGGCGTATCGGCGGCGGCCACCCGCGCCGTGACGCCGGCACGGGCCAGCCTTTTCTGGATATCACCGACCAGCGCCGCTTCCCCGCTGAAGAGATGTGCGCAGCCGCTGATGTCGAGCATCAGTCCGTCGTCACCATCCGGCGCCGTCCACGGCGTATAGCGGCAGCACCATTCCGCCAGCCGGGCAAGGGCCGCCGCATCGCCCGCCGGATCGGCCGGGACGGAATGAAGCTGCGGCACGAGAGCGCGCGCGTCAGCCAGCGTCTGACCGGCATGCAGGTTCAGCGCTTCGGCCCGTACATCGACCGCCACGACCCGCGGCCCGCCCGGTCCCGGCGCTGTCAGGACCAGCGGTCCGGTGTCGCTAGTCGGCTGCGTCCGGCGCCAACGCTCGCTCGGCCAGTACGGCAGCCAGACTGAAACGAAGCGCTTCATGACACGTCACCTGCCATGCCCCACCCGTGCCGCCGCGGCAGCGTTTGAGCTCGATCTGCCAGCGCGCCGCTTCGCTGTCCTCTTCGACCGGCACGGCAGTGACCTGCCAGCGCGTCAGGGCCGCGGATATCCCGCCTGACAGGCGATAGGGCAGAAGAAGGAGCGCCGTCGTGGCCCCGGCTTCGGCGGCGAGCTGCAGCCGCCGCGTCGCCGTGAGATCGGACGACACGCCCTCGCCCAGCACGGCCGCAAAGGCACCCGAACGCAAGCCTTCCTCCATCGCCCAGAGACGTTCGGCGGGTTTGGAGGCCCGGGCGAAGATCACATCCTCGCTGGCCAGACCGCCCTGGGTCAGGCCGGGCGCGTACGGCACTCCCATGTCCTCGTCGCTCCGGCACCACAGCACGGGGCGTTTTCGCAGGATCATCAGATCGCGCAGCAGCCTGACCGCAAAGCCGCACGCTGCTGCGTCGCCCGGCCGGCCCAGGATCTCGTGCAGCACGCCCGTGGGCAGGCCACCCCACGGCAGCGCCTGATCCAAAGCCGGCACACCCAGCGACAGGAGCGGCAGCTCGGTCGCGCGCGGCTTTTCCAGCCGCCGCATCCGGTCGCGCAGGACGACAAGCTGGCGGGCTCGCAGGGACGACATGGGGAGCGGGCGGCCTCATTGTTCTTGTTTTGTTCTACATCCCTGCCCCCTATCCGGTCAATCGTAAGGGCCTTCACAAAAGCTTGGCCCAACGGCCTTCCGCCACCGCTACCCGTGCTCCGACCGCTCTCCTATATTCCCCCCATGACCCGATTCGTGCCCAAGCGACGCCCGGTCGTGCTGTGCGTGCTCGATGGCTGGGGCCATCGTCCCGAGCCCGCCGACGACAACGCCATCCTCAAGGCCAGCACCCCCAATCTCGACCGCTTGGCCCAGCGCTGTCCGGTGGCGTTCCTCGACGCCTCGGAAAGCCATGTCGGCCTGCCATCCGGACAGATGGGCAATTCCGAAGTCGGACACATGAATCTCGGCGCCGGGCGCGTGGTCATGCAGGACCTGCCGCGCATCGACGACGAAGTCGCCAGCGGCAAGCTCGCCCGGAACAAACAGCTCCTCGACGCGGTCGCCACACTGAAGAAGAGCGGCGGCGCCGCTCACCTCATGGGTCTGCTCTCGCCGGGCGGTGTGCATTCGCACCAGGATCACATGGTCGCGGTGGCCAAGGCGCTGGCTGCGCAGGGCCTCACCGTCTGGGTCCATGCCTTCCTCGACGGACGCGACACGCCGCCCCGGAGCGCCGAGGCCTATCTCAAGAAATTCATCGCCGATGTCGGAAACGCGGCGCGCATCGGTACGGTCAGCGGCCGGTTCTACGCCATGGACCGCGACAAGCGCTGGGAGCGCGTCGAGCTGGCCTGCAAGGCGATGGTCGAGGCCCAGGGCGAAACCGCGCCCGACGCGCTGGCCGCACTCCAACAATCCTACGCGGCCGGCAAGAGCGACGAATTCGTGCTGCCCACCGTGATCGCCGGCTATCCCGGCATGCGAGACGGCGACGGCGTGGCGATGGCGAATTTCCGCGCCGATCGCGCGAGAGAGACCCTGCTCGCCCTGCTCGATCCGGCCTTCAAGGGTTTCGAGCGCCCGCGCACGGTGAAATTCGCCGCGGCGCTGGGCATGACCGAGTACTCGGACGAGCTCAATAAATTCCTCGCCACGATGTACGCGCCGCAGTCGCTGACCAACATGATGGGCGAGGTGGTCTCCCGGGCTGGCCTCACGCAGCTGCGTATCGCCGAGACCGAGAAATACGCGCATGTCACCTTCTTCTTCAACGGCGGCGCCGAGCAGCCGCTGCCGGGCGAGAGCCGCATCCTCGTGCCCTCGCCCAAGGTCGCGACCTACGACCTCAAGCCCGAGATGTCCGCCTACGAGGTGACCGACAAGCTGGCCGAGGCGATCCTCTCGGGCAATTTCGACTTCATCGTGGTCAACTACGCCAACACCGACATGGTCGGCCACACCGGCGATTTCGCCGCCGCCAAGAAGGCGGTCGAGGTCGTCGACGAATGCATCGGCCGCATCGCCGCCGCGACCGAGACGATGGGCGGGGCCCTGCTGATCACCGCCGATCACGGCAATGCCGAGATGATGATGGACCATGCCACGGGCCAGCCGCACACGGCGCACACCGTCAACCGCGTGCCGGTGATGGTCGTCGGCGGCGCCGAGCCGGGTCGCAACGCGCCCTTCGCGCTGCATGACGGCCGCCTCTCCGACGTGGCGCCGACGCTGCTCGAGCTCCTCGGCCTGAAGCAGCCGGTGGAAATGACCGGCCGGACCCTGATCACGCCCCCGCCCGAGACGGTGCGTGCCGCGGATTAGGCTCAACGCCGGCCTTGCTGCCGCCGTCGTTGCGGCCGGTCTTTCCATTGCATCCGCTTTCGCGCAGGATGCCGCGCGACCGAGCCTGCAGGAGGTCGAGCGCGAGCTCGAAGCCACCCGCGAACGCGAGCGCGCCCTCGCCGTCGAGGCCGAGAGCCAGATCCGCGAGATCGAGCGGCTACGCACCCAGACGGCCGCGGCGGCGCTGGCCATCCAGGAGAGCGAGGCGACGCTGACGGCGGTCGAGAGCCGCCTGGCCGGGCTAAGCGCCGAGGAGGCGGTGAAGAGCGCCGAGCTCGAGCACAGGCGTGGCGAGCTGGGCGCCCTGCTGACGGCGCTGCAGCGCCTGGCGCGTCATCCACCCGAAGCGCTCGCCTTGCTGCCGGAGCGTCCGATCGACACGCTGCGCACGGCGCGCCTGTTGGGCGCGGTCGTGCCGCCGATCGAGGCCGAGGCCGCCGCCCTGGCGCGCGAGGTCGAGTCGCTGGCCGAGCTCCGCGCCAGCGTGGCAGTCGAGCGCAAGGCGCTGGCCGAGGCCACACAACGTCTTGCCGACAGCCGCGAGCGACTGCGTACTCTCACGGCACAGCGCACCCGGTTCCTGCTCGACACCGAGGCGGCGCGCCGTGCGGCGGGAGAGCGCAGCCAGGCGCTGGCGCGCCAGGCCGAGGATCTGCGCGACCTGCTGCGCAAGCTCGCTGAAACCAGGGCCGCGGAGGAACGGGCAGCCGCTTCCCAGCGTTCGCTGCAGGCCCGCGTCGCGGAAGGGCTGGCCGGGCGGTTGAGGCGACTCGGCGAGCCGCGCGGCCAGATGGCTCTCCCGGTGCGCGGCCGCGTCGTGCTGACCTGGGGCCAGACCGGCGAGGGGGGCCAGCCCCACCGGGGCCTGTCGATCGAGGCGCGCGGCGAGGCTCAGGTGATTGCCCCCTTCGACGGGCAGATCGTCTTCGCCGGGCCGTTCCGTGGCTACGGCCGCATCTTGATCATCGAACACGGCGAGGGATATCATACGTTATTGGCAGGATTGGGCCGCATTGACGTGTCGCCGGGGCAAACCGTCGCCCTGGGCGAGCCGATCGCCACCACCGGCAATGCCGATCCTGGCGGGCCCGCAACCACTGGCATTGCGGGTCCGGTGCTCTATGTAGAACTGCGCCGCCACGGGCAGCCGATCAACCCAACGCCCTGGCTCGCAGCTTCGGATGGAAAGGTAAGCGGATGAAACTGTTGAAGATTCTGGCGGCCGGCGCGGTCGCAAGCGGACTGGTTCTGTCGGCGACAAGCCTGCAGGCGCAGAACAACACTTCCGAGACCTACCGCCAGCTCAACCTCTTCGGCGAAGTCTTCGAGCGCGTGCGCGCCGACTACGTCGAGGACGTGCAGGACCGCAAGCTGATCGAGGACGCGATCAACGGCATGCTGACCGCGCTCGACCCGCACTCCAGCTTCATGAACGCCCGCGCCTTCCGCGACACCCAGATCCAGACGCGCGGCGAGTTCGGCGGCCTCGGCATCGAGGTCACCATGGAGAACGGCCTGGTCAAGGTCGTCTCGCCCATCGACGACACGCCCGCCTTCCGCGCCGGCGTCAAGCCCAACGATCTGATCATCATGCTCGACGGCGAGCAGGTGCAGGGTCTGACCCTGCAGGAGGCGGTCGAGCGCATGCGCGGGCCGGTCAACTCGCAGATCAAGCTGACCATCCGCCGCGGCAACGCCGAACCCTTCGAGGTCTCCATCGCCCGCGCCGTCATCCGCATCCAGTCGGTGCGTCACCGCACCGAGGGCGAGCTCGGCTATATCCGCATCACCTCCTTCACCGAGCAGACCGAGGCCGGCCTCAGGACCGCGGTGACGCGCATCCGCGAGCAGCTCGGCACCCGCCTCAAGGGCGTCGTGCTCGACATGCGCAACAACCCGGGCGGCCTGCTCGACCAGGCGATCGCCGTCTCCGATGCCTTCCTCGACAAGGGCGAGATCGTCTCGACGCGCGGCCGCCGCTCGGAGGACGCGCAGCGCTACAACGCCAAGACGGGCGATCTGCTGAACGGCCTGCCGATGGTCGTGCTGGTCAATAGCGGCTCGGCCTCGGCCTCGGAGATCGTGGCCGGCGCCCTGCAGGACCACCGCCGCGCCATCCTTCTGGGCACGCGGTCCTTCGGCAAGGGCTCGGTGCAGACCATCATCCCGCTCGGCGGCCAGGGCGCGCTGCGCCTGACCACGGCGCGTTACTACACGCCGTCGGGCCGCTCGATCCAGGCTTCGGGCATCGATCCCGACATCGTGGTCGAGCAGTCGCGCATCGAGAAGATCGACGCGCCGGCGGCGCGTCGCGAATCGGATCTGCGCGGCGCCCTGCGCAACCCGACGACCGGCTCCGCCCCGACCAACCCCGGCCCGCAGCCGGGCCAGCAGCCGGCACCGCAGACCTCCGATGAGACGGCTCCCGACCAGCCGCAGGACTACCAACTCACGCGGGCTTTCGACCTGCTGCGCGGGCTGACGCTGTTCAACCAGCGGGTGGCCAACTAGCGGGCTCGGCACTCGCCGGCAGCGCAGCGTCCGGCCGTGGCGAAGACGGCGCGACCCAAGCCCCCGAAGGCAGAGCGCGAGGGTCGCCGCCTGCCGCTGCAGACTATTGCCTGGCTGCTGCTCGCCGTCGGCGTGGCCGGGCTCTACGCATGGAATCACTACGGTCCGCACGACGAGGAAGGCCCGCCACCGGCCGAGCCCTTCTACGTGCTCCTGCCGGAACCCGAGCCACCGCCCGCCCCGGTCGTCCAGGCACCGCCGCTGCCGGCGATGCCCGAACCCGCCGAGGTGAAGGAGATGGCGGCGACCCCGCCGGTCGAGCCGCCCCCTCCGCCGCCGGTTACCGCCGCGCCCGCTCCGCCTCCCGCGCCGCAGGCCGCTGCGCCCCTCCGTCCGGGTGCCGCGCCACCCGCGCCGCCGCGCCCCCGCCCTGACGTTCCGGCCGCGGCCGCCCCGCCAGCTGCATCTCCGCCCCCCGCAACTCCGCCACAGACGGCGGCCGCCGTCACGCCACCCCTACCCGCTGGCCCGGCGCCGATGTGGCAGCGCTTCGCCCGCCCCTTTGACGCCAACGATCCCCGTCCCCGGGTGGCGGTGATTATCGTCGAGCTCGGCCTGTCGAGCGCCGCGACCGAGGCCGCCATCCAGCACCTTCCGGGACCGGTGACGCTGGCTTTCAGCCCCTACGCCGACGGGCTCGAGCAATGGCTCAACCTCGCCCGTGCCGCCGGCCACGAGGTGCTGCTCGGCCTGCCGATGGAGCCGGCCAATTTCCCCACCCGCGATCCGGGCCCGCGAACCCTGCTCACCAGCCTGTCGCCGCAGCAGAATCTCGAACGCCTCGACTGGGTGCTCGGCCGCGCCTCGGGCATCGTCGGCGTTACCAACCAGGCGGGCTCGCGCTTCACCGCGTCCACCGACGCCCTGCGGCCGGTGATGCTGCGGCTGCGCGACCGCGGCCTGATGTTCGTCGACGCGCGCACCACGCCGCGCAGCGTTGCCGCCGGGCTCGCCTCCAGCCTCGGCCTCGCCCGCGCCATCAACGACCGGGTGATCGACGAGCCGGCGGCGCGCCTGCCCATCGACACGCAGCTCGCCGATATCGAGCGTGTGGCCCGGGAAACCGGCAACGCGGTGGCCATCGGCCAACCCTATCCGGTGACCTTCGAACGGCTCAACGCCTGGCTGCCCACGCTGGAGGCCAAAGGCCTGGCGCTGGCTCCGATCACCGCGCTCGTGAACCGCCAGCCGGATCGCTGAGCCGATGCTGCGCAGCGACGGCAGCGAACCGGACAGTCACTTCTACCGCCCGAATGTCGGCGCGATGCTGTTCAACCGCGACGGCCACGTGCTCGTCGGCCAGCGCAACGACGTCAACGACATCGAGAAGGATTCCGGTTCCTGGCAGATGCCGCAGGGCGGTATCGACGAGGGCGAGGACCCGCGCGGCGCCGTCCTGCGTGAGCTCAAGGAGGAGGTCGGCACCGACAACGCCGAGATCGTTGCCGAGACGGCGGGCTGGTTCCGCTACGACATCCCCTCGATCGTCAGCGGCAAGCTCTGGCACGGCAAATACAAGGGCCAGCGCCAGAAATGGTTTGCCCTGCGTTTCCTCGGCACGGATGCCGAGATCGACATCGCGGCCCACGACCCGCCGGAATTCGCCGCCTGGAAATGGGCGCCGCTGGCGGAGCTGCCGGCGCTGATCATCCCCTTCAAGCGCGATGTTTACCGGGCCGTGATCGAGGAGCTGGGGCCGGCCGTGCGCACCGCCGTGGCCAAGGCCCGTTAATCGTATTGCGGGATCCGCGCCACTACGTTGGCCGCGGATTCGATACACACGGTCTCGGCCTGCGCTTTCGCCTGAAGGAAGCAGACCTCGAGGTCACCATGCAGCACCACGGTCGGGTTGCGGCGCAGGTCGTAGAACAGCTGCGCCGGCATGGCGCCCGGCCCGCTCACCGGCCACCAGCGCGCCTGCGCCGAATACTCCGTCGAAAACGCGAAAACGCCGTCGACCGACCGCACGAAAAGCACGGCGTCCGTGTAGGCGCGGCATTCGCGGATATCGGGGGAGCCCTTGCAGGCCGCCTGAGCGGCAGCGGTACCGGCCAAGAGCAAGGCCAGACCGGCAACGAGCTTCAGCACAGCCGGCTCAGGCGCCGGCGCGGACGAGCGAGGCGACGCGCGTGCGCATGACCCAGCCGGCGAAGCGCGACAGCCAGGCGTGGAGGCGGCCCTGCGGCGACAGGCCGACGGCCTTCATTGCCATGGCAATGCCGCGCTCGACATGGTGGGGCTGGTAGACGCTGTAGGCCCGGCGTGCATAGGCGCGGCTGTTGGGCTTGCGCACGTACCCGGTGTCGCCGCCATTGGCGGCCCAATAGGCGCAGGCCAGCTCGTCATCCTCGGACTCAAGGATGCGGCCCAGCCCGGTACGCAGCCGACCCCAGAAGCCGAGCCTCTCGGCGTCCTGGTAGCGCTGCATATGGGTGTAGAAGAGCTTGTAGTGGCGCAACTCGTCGGCGGCGATCTTGCGACACACCTGCTGCAACGCCGGCTCCGACGTCGCCTCGGCCAGTGCCGTGTAATAGGAGCTGGTCCCCGTCTCGACAATGCAGCGCGCGATCAGCTCGCCACAGCGCGAGCCGCGCACCGAGGCCGTGGCCTCGAGCGGCAGGCGATAGGTGTCGGTGAAGCGCTTGAAGCTCGCATCGAAATCCCAGGTGGGATCGGCCAGCTGGGCCCAGCGCTTGAGCGCCTGGCCGTGCTGCACCTCTTCCAAGGCCCATTCGTCGGCCGCAAGCTGGAACTCGCGGTCGCCAGCGAAGACGTTGTTGAGATAGACGGCGTAGTCGGCGCCGTTCTGCTCGACCATCGAAGCTGCTTTGACGATGCGCACGATCTCCGGATCGACCTTCGAGGGGTCGAAGCGGTCCCAGGCGATGTCGTCGAGGGTCCAATGCTTCATCAGGTAAAGCCTTACGGTACCCCGATGATATGGCGCTTAACCCTAGGGCTATTCAAGCCCCCAGGGTGTTCAGCCGCTTGGCTCAGGCCGCGGCAGCGAGCTTGGCTTCGAGAACCTCGATGCGGGCGTGCTGCTTCTCGAGCTCTTCGTCCTTGACCATGGCGCCGATCTCGCTGCGCAGGGTCGCCAGCTCGGCCTCGGCCGCCTTGCGGTCGATATCCTTGACCGGGGTCGCCTCGTCGGCAAGCACGGTGCAGCGCTCGCCGGTCACCTCGGCGAAGCCGCCGGCGACGAAAATCTGCTCGGTAACCGCACCACCCTCGTGGATCTCGATGACGCCCGGGCGGACGGTCGAGATCAGGGGAGCATGATCCGGCAGCACGCCGAAATCGCCCTCGGAGCCCGGGACGACCACCATCTCGACCTCGCGGCTGACGAGCAACCGCTCGGGCGAGACCAGCTCGAACTTCACCTTGTCGGCCATCGGCGTCTACCTACCGTCTGCTATCAGGCCGCCTCGGCCGCCATCTTCTGGGCCTTCGCGACGGCTTCTTCGATCGTTCCGACCATGTAGAAGGAGGCTTCCGGCATGTCGTCGCACTCGCCGGCCACGATCTTCTTGAAGCCCTTGATGGTGTCCTCGAGCTTCACGAGCACGCCCGGCGTGCCGGTGAAGACTTCGGCAACGTGGAAGGGCTGCGAGAGGAAGCGCTGGATCTTGCGGGCGCGGGCGACCGTTAGCTTGTCTTCTTCCGAGAGCTCGTCCATGCCCAGGATGGCGATGATGTCCTGCAGCGACTTGTAGGTCTGCAGCACGCGCTGCACGTCGCGGGCGACCTGGTAGTGCTCCTCGCCGATGACGCGCGGATCCAACATACGAGAGGTCGAGTCGAGCGGGTCGACGGCCGGGAAGATGCCGAGCTCGGCGATCTGGCGCGAGAGCACGGTCGTCGCGTCAAGGTGAGCGAACGAGGTGGCCGGCGCCGGGTCGGTCAGATCGTCGGCGGGCACGTAGATGGCCTGCACCGAGGTGATCGAACCCTTCTTGGTCGAGGTGATGCGCTCCTGCAGAGCGCCCATGTCGGTGGCCAGTGTGGGCTGGTAACCGACGGCGGAGGGGATACGGCCGAGCAGCGCCGACACTTCCGAGCCCGCCTGGGTGAAGCGGAAGATGTTGTCGACGAAGAACAGCACGTCCTGGCCTTCCTCGTCGCGGAAGTATTCGGCGACGGTGAGGCCGGAGAGGCCTACGCGCGCGCGGGCACCCGGCGGCTCGTTCATCTGGCCGTACACCAGCGCCACCTTGGAGCCCGGGCCGTCGGTCTTGATGACGCCGCCTTCGATCATCTCGTGATAGAGGTCGTTGCCCTCGCGGGTACGCTCACCCACGCCGGCGAACACCGACACGCCGCCGTGCGCCTTGGCAACGTTGTTGATGAGTTCCATGATCGTCACGGTCTTGCCGACGCCGGCACCGCCGAACAGGCCGATCTTGCCACCCTTGGCGTAGGGGGCCAGCAGGTCGATAACCTTGATGCCGGTGATCAGAATCTCGGCTTCGGTCGATTGGTCGACGAAGTCCGGGGCAGCGCGATGGATCGGCAGGGTCTTCGTGGTCTTGACGACACCACGCTCATCCACCGGCTCGCCGACGACGTTAAGGATACGGCCGAGGGTCTCGGGGCCGACCGGCATGCGGATCGCGTCGCCGGTGTCCTGGGCCTCCTGACCGCGGACCAGGCCATCGGTCGTGTCCATGGCGACGGTACGCACGGTCTGCTCGCCCAGGTGCTGCGCCACTTCGAGCACCAGGGTCTTGCCCTGGTTCTTGACGTGGAGCGCGTTCAGGATCTGCGGCAGCTCACCGTCGAATTGCACGTCGACGACGGCGCCCATGATCTGGGTGATGCGCCCGGTGTTGTTCTTGGCCATAGCTTTTCAGCTCCTCAAAACTTATAGCGATTCAGCGCCGGAGATGATCTCGATCAGCTCCTTGGTAATCGTGGCCTGGCGCTGGCGGTTGTACGAAAGGGTCAGTCGCTTGATCATGTCGCCCGCATTGCGCGTGGCGTTGTCCATGGCGCTCATCCGGGCCCCCTGCTCCGAGGCGGAATTCTCGAGCAGCGCACGATAGATCTGGATCGCGAGGTTGCGCGGCAGCAAATCCGTGAGGATCTCGCCCTCGTCGGGCTCGAACTCGTAGATGGCGCCGCTTTCGTTCGCCGGGGCGGCTTCAGCGCCGGCTTCGATCGGAAACGGAATGAGCTGCTGCTTGGTCGGGATCTGGCTGATCGCCGACTTGAACTTGTTATAGAAGAGCGTCGCCACATCGAACTCGCCGGCGGCGTAGAGGGCGAGGATGCGGTCGGTGACCCGGCGGGCATCGGCGAAGGACAGGCGCTTCTTGCCGACCTCGTCGATCGTCTCGGTGATGTTGCGGGCGAAGTCACGGCGCAGCTGATCGCGGCCCTTGCGGCCGACGCACAGGATCTTGACGGTCTTGCCCTCCGCCAGGAGCTGGCGGATGAAGCCGCGCGCGGCGCGGGCGATCGAGGAGTTGAAGGCGCCGCACAGGCCGCGATCCGAGGTCGCGACGATCACTAGATGCGTCTTGTCCGCGCCGGTGCCGCCGAGCAGGCTTGGCCCGTCGCCGACGGAAGCACCGCCCGCCAGCGAGCCCAGCATGCGGGCCATACGCTCGGCATAAGGCCGGGCGGCGACAGCCTGCTCCTGGGCGCGGCGGAACTTGGCCGCGGCGACCATCTTCATGGCGGAGGTGATCTTCTGCGTCGATTTGACGCTGGCGATCCGGACGCGGAACGTCTTTAAGCTGGGCATGGGGCTTCAGGCCGCCCTTTTCTCGTTGCGCGCCGGTTCAGGCGAAGGTCTTGGAGAAGGCGTCGAGGACGGCGATCAGCTTCTTCTCGAGGTCCGGCTTGATCTCGCCTGCCGTACGGATCTCGGTGAGAATGTCGCCGTGCTTGGAGCGGATTTCCGCGAGGAAGCCCTGCTCGAAGCGCGTCACCTTGTTGACCTCGATCTTGTCGAGATAGCCGCGCACGCCGGCGAAGATCGCCACGACCTGCTCCTCGACCGGCATCGGCACGTACTGGCCCTGCTTGAGGAGCTCGGTGAGGCGCGCGCCGCGGGCCAGCAGCTTCTGCGTCGCCGGATCGAGATCCGAAGCGAACTGCGCGAAGGCCGCCATCTCGCGATACTGCGCAAGCTCCAGCTTGATGCGGCCGGCGACCTGCTTCATCGCCTTGATCTGCGCGGCCGAGCCGACGCGGCTGACCGAGAGACCGACGTTAATCGCGGGGCGGATGCCCTTATAGAAGAGTTCGGTCTCGAGGAAGATCTGGCCGTCGGTGATCGAAATGACGTTGGTCGGGATGTAGGCCGAGACGTCGCCGGCCTGGGTCTCGATGACCGGCAGGGCCGTCAGCGAGCCCTTGCCCGCCGCATCCGACATCTTGGCGGCGCGCTCCAGCAGGCGCGAATGCAGATAGAAGACGTCGCCCGGGTAGGCTTCGCGGCCCGGCGGGCGGCGCAGCAGCAGCGACATCTGGCGGTAGGCGACGGCCTGCTTCGACAGGTCGTCGTAGAAGATGACGGCATGCATGCCGTTGTCGCGGAAGAACTCGCCCATGGTGCAGCCGGTGTAGGGCGCCAGGAACTGCAGCGGGGCCGGATCGGAGGCCGTGGCGCTGACCACGATCGAGTACTCGAGAGCGCCGTTGTCCTCGAGCGTCTTGACGATACGCGCGACGGTGGAGCGCTTCTGACCGACGCAGACATAGACGCAGTAGAGCTTCTTGCCCTCGTCGCCGCCGGCGTTGATCTTCTTCTGGTTCAGAATTGTGTCGATGATGACGGCGGTCTTGCCGGTCTGGCGATCGCCGATGATCAGCTCACGCTGGCCGCGGCCGACCGGCACCAGGGAGGCGATGGCCTTGAGGCCGGTCTGCATCGGCTCATGCACCGACTTGCGGGCGATGATGCCGGGGGCCTTGACCTCGACGCGCATCGGCTTGGCGTCCTTGATCGGACCCTTGCCGTCGATCGGCTGGCCGAGGCCGTCGACCACGCGGCCGAGCAGGCCTTTGCCGACCGGCACTTCGACGATGGCGCCGGTGCGCTTGACCAGATCGCCTTCCTTGATGGCGCGATCGTCACCGAAGATGACGACGCCGACATTGTCGGCTTCGAGGTTGAGGGCCATGCCCTTGAGGCCGCCCGGGAACTCGACCATCTCGCCGGCCTGGACCTTGTCGAGGCCGTAGACGCGGGCGATACCGTCGCCGACCGAGATCACCTGACCGACTTCGGCGACGTCAGCCGCCGTATCGAACTTGGCAATCTGCTGCTTGAGGATGGCGGAGATTTCCGCGGCCCGGATTTCCATAGGATCAGACGCCCTTCATCGCGAGTTGGAGCCGTTGCAGTTTGGAGGCGAGCGAGGCGTCGATCAGGCGCGAGCCGACCTTCACCTTGATGCCGCCAAGAAGCTGGGGATCGACGTTCAGCTGAACCGAGACCTTCTTCCCGACGGCGGCACGCAGGGCGTTGCCCACGGCGTCGGCCTGCGGCTGGGACAGCGGCTTGGCCGAGGTGACCTCGGCCGTGATCTCGCCGCGATGGGCGGCGAGCAGCGCCGTGAAGCCGTCGATGATCGATGCGAGACTGGCCAGGCGGCGGTTGCGCGCCACGGTGCCGACGAAGCGCCGGGTGATATCCGAGACGCCCGCCTTCTCGACCAGCGCCAGCACGGCCTTGGCCTGCTCGGCACGCGGGATCAGGGGCGAGGAGACCAGGCGACGCAGATCAGCGCTTTCGCCGATCAGGGTCTTCAGGGTCTTGAGATCGGCGGCGACAGCGTCGAGCGCCTTGGCTTCGTCCGCCAGCTCGTAGAGCGCGGTGGCGTAGCGGCCGGCAAGGCCGGTCAGGTTCGGAGACTCAGAAGCCACGATGAGACGCGGTCCTCAGGCAGCGGGCCGGAGAGCGGAAGCTCTGAAACCCTTGATGGAACAAACAAAAACCCTGCGCCGCGGAGCGCCGCCCCCGGCGAAAGACGGCGGATTGCTACCACAGCATATTGGGCGATGCAACAAGCCGGCGCGCCGCGAAAACGCCAGCAAAATCAAAGGAAAGAATAGGGGTCGATATCCACCTGGACCCGCACGTTCGCGGGCACGCGAACGCGGCTCAGCCACGAGTCGAGAGCCTGCTGGAGATTGGTTTCGCGGGTCGCCTTGAGCAGCAGGCGGCGGCGATGCCGGCCGCGCAGCAGCGCCAGGGGTGCCGGCGCCGGGCCGAGGACTTCGACACCGTTGGCGTGGGGGGCTGCCGCTCCCAGCTCACGTGCCACCCGGTCCACCGCGTGAGCATCCGGCCCGGCCACAATGATCGCGGCGAGACGGCCGAAAGGCGGCCAGCCATGCCGCTGCCGCTCCTCCGCCTCGATCGCCAGAAAGCGGTCGCGCGCGTCACGTTCCTGCGACAGGGCCACCAGCGCCTGCATGACCGGATGCTCAGGCATATAGGTTTGCAGCAACGCTCGACCAGGCTTTTCCGCCCGGCCCGCGCGGCCGGCCACCTGGTGCAACAGCTGATAGGTGCGCTCGGCCGCGCGCAGATCGCCGCCGCCGAGGCCGAGATCGGCATCGACCACGCCGACCAGCGTCAGCCGCGGGAAATGATGCCCCTTGGCCACGATCTGGGTGCCGATCAACAGATCGATGCCGTGCCCGGCCATTTTCTCGAGGAACTCGGCGGCGGCGCGCGGGCCGGTCATGGTGTCACTGGTAACCAGTGCCACCTGCGCCCCGGGAAACAGCGCGCCCGCTTCCTCGGCCACCCGCTCCACGCCCGGCCCGCAGGGCACGAAACTGTCCTCATCCCCGCAAGACGGGCAGGTCGACGGCCGCCCGGCGGTGTAGCCGCAATGATGGCATTGCAGGCGATGAGCGCGCCGGTGCTCGACCAGCCAGGAGGTGCAGGTCGGGCAGCTCAGCCGGTGGCCGCAGGTCCGACACAACGTCAGCGGCGCGTAACCGCGACGATTGAGAAAGAGCATCGCCTGCTCGTCGCGGCCGAGCGTTTCAGCGATCGCCTCGCGCAGTGTCGGCGAAAGGAAGGCGTTGCGCGGTAGGGTCTCGCGCCGCATATCGATGGTCCGGATCGCCGGCAGCGAGGCCCCGCCGTGGCGGTCCGGCAGATGGACGGCGGCGTAACGTCCGCGCTCGACATTGACCACTGTCTCCAGTGCCGGGGTGGCCGAAACCAGCACCGCCGGCGCTTCGGCAAAGCGCGCGCGCACCACCGCCATGTCGCGGGCGTGATAGATGACGCCGTCCTCCTGCTTGAACGCCGCTTCGTGCTCCTCGTCGACCACGACGAGCCCAAGATTGGCGAACGGCAGGAACAGGGCCGAGCGCGCGCCGACCACCACCGGCACGTTGCCTTCAGCGATCTCGCGCCAGGTGCGGCGGCGCTGGGCCGGGGATATTTCCGAATGCCAGATGGCCGGTGGAGCGCCGAAGCGCGCCTCGAAACGCGCCAGCCACTGCGCGCTGAGCGCGATCTCCGGCAGCAGCACCAGCGACTGGCGGCCCTGGCGCAGGGCCATGGCAATCGCCTCGAAATAAACCTCGGTTTTCCCGGAGCCGGTGACGCCATCGACCAGCGTCACCGAGAAGCCCTGCCCCAGCCGCCCGCGCAGCGTCTCGGCCGCACTCTCCTGCTCGGCCGACAATGTTGGGCCAGGCCGTGCGCCGTCCGGTCCGGCCGGCCGGGCACGGGGCCGTTCGACCTGCTCCAGCCAGCCCATCTCGACGAGCGTGCGCACCACACCTGCGCCGACACCAGCCGCCAGCCCCAGTTCCGCGATACCGCGCGGAGGGCCCGTGCCGAGTTCGCGCAGCACGCGACGTCTTGCCTGGGTCAGGCGGAGCTCGCCGGGATCGGTGGTGTCTGGATGTGGCGCATCGTCTGCAAGGCGATAGGCGATCACCGGTTTGGGCGGCTCCAGCGCCTCAGGCACGCTCATCGCCATCCGCAGCACCGCACCGGGCGGCGACAGGGTGTAGTTGGCGACCCAATCGATGAAGCGGCGCATCTCCTCGGAGAGCGGGGGCACGTCGCAGCGGCCGCTGACGTTCTTGAGCCTGGCCTCGGCGACGCCCTCGCCGTCACTTTCGCCCCAGACCACGCCAACCATCTGCCGCCGGCCGAGCGGCACGCGCACGAAATCGCCGGGCTTCAGCCCGAGCCCGGGCCCCACGCGGTAGTCATAGGGGCCGGCCAGCGGCAGCGGCAGCAGCACGCGCACCCGCACACCCGCGTCATCGAACGGGTCCGGGCCGTTGCTGGTTTCACCGGTAGGCATCGGCTACACTCTAAACGTCGACTCGGGATCGGGTCACCGCAGTGATCCGAACCGCTTCACACACGAGGTCCCGCGAAGCAAGCGCCCATGAAATTCTTCATCGATACCGCCGAGGTCTCGGAGATTCGCGACCTTGCCGCAACCGGTCTGGTCGACGGCGTCACCACCAACCCGTCGCTGATCGCCAAATCCGGCCGCAAATTCCTCGATGTCGTGCAGGAAATCTGCAGCATCGTACCCGGCCCCATCAGTGCCGAGGTCGCGGCGACCGATTACAAGACGATGCTCGCCGAGGGCCACAAGCTGGCGAAGCTGGCCAAGAACGTCGCGGTCAAAGTGCCGCTCACGCCCGACGGGCTCAAGACCTGCAAGGCGCTGTCCTCCGAAGGCACAATGGTCAACGTGACCCTGTGCTTCTCGCCGGCCCAGGCCATCCTCGCCGCCAAGGCGGGCGCCTCGTTCATCTCGCCGTTCGTCGGCCGCCTCGACGACATCGGCGAGGACGGCATGGGCCTGATCCGCGATATCTGCCAGATCTACAGGCAATACCCGGCCTTCAAGACCGAGGTGCTGGTCGCTTCGGTGCGCCACCCGGTCCACATGATCGAGTCGGCCAAACTGGGCGCCCATGTGGCGACCATGCCGCCCAACGTGCTGCGGCAGATGTTCCAGCATCCGCTGACCGACAAGGGCCTCGCGGCCTTCCTTGCCGACTGGCAGAAGACCGGCCAGTCCATCCTGGGCGGAACCTGATCGATGGCCGACCGCGAGCCCGCGACGCGGCACGCTGCGGGCCCGACATCAGACGAGGTCGAGCAGTATCTGCGCGACCACCCCGAATTCCTCGCCGACCATCCCGACCTTATCCATCATCTGCTGCCGCCCGAGGCTCAGCGCGGCGAGGGCGTGGTCGACATGCAGCGCTTCATGCTGCAGCGCGTCCGCGGCGACCTCAACAAGCTGCAGACCCAGCAGAACGAAATCCTCGCCAATTCGCGCAGCAACCTGACCTCGCAGGGGCGCATCCACGCCGCCATCCTGCGCATGCTCGAGGCGCGCACGCTCGAGGAGCTGATCGAGATCATCACCACAGACACCGCCGCACACCTCGACGTCGACGCGGCGGCGCTGTCCTTCGAGGCGCTCGACCGCCTGCCGCCCGGCGGCAACCGCAGCTCCCTCAAGATTTTCGCACGCGGCGCCATCGACAAGATGATGGGCAGCGGCAAGGACATCGTGCTCTCTCCCGACGTCACGGCCGACCCCGCCATCTTCGGCGGTGCGGCCACGCTGATCCGCTCGCAGGCGCTGCTCCGGCTGCAGCTCAAGCGTGACGCGCCGCTGGGCCTGCTGGCTTTCGGCTCGCGCACCGTCGGCAAGTTCCATCCCGGCCAGGGCACGGAGCTGCTCAGCTTCCTTGCCAAGGCCGTGGAGCTGAACATCCGCGGATGGCTGGATCGCGGGTGACGCGGCCGCCTGCCGCCCCGCTGCTCGCCCAGGGCGACGCGGCGGAGGCCTTCGAGGCGTGGCGGATGTGGCTGGCGAGCGAGAAACGCGCCTCGCGCCACACACTCGACTCCTACGGCCGCGACATCAGCACATTCTTCGCGTTTCTGGCCGCGCATCTCGGCGAACCGGCCGGGCTGGCGGACCTCAAAGCGCTGCGGCCCGCCGATTTCCGCGCCTGGCTGGCGGCGCGGCGCGGCGATGAGCTGAGCGCCACGTCCAACGCCCGCGCCCTGTCGAGCCTGCGCGGCTTCTATCGGTTCCTCGACCGCAACGGGCTGGCGCACAACCCGCATGTCACGACCCTGCGCACGCCGAAGCTGCCGCACTCCCTGCCCAAAGCGCTGGTGGTGACGGACGCTGAACGCCTGGTCGAGGATGTTGGCTCCATCCAGGAGGAGCCGTGGATCGCGGCCCGCGACGTGGCCGTCATCACGTTGCTCTACGGCTGCGGCCTGCGCATCGACGAGGCTCTGTCGCTTGACCGCAACATCCTGCCGCTGGGCGACACGCTGACGGTTACCGGCAAGGGGCGCAAGCAGCGCATCGTGCCGCTGCTGCCGGCGGTGCGCGCGGCGGTCGACGACTACGTGGCGCGCTGCCCTTATCAACCTGGTGCCGATGGCCCGCTCTTCCTGGGCGCGCGCGGCAAGCGGCTGCAGGCCGGCATCATCCAGGCGCAGATGCGCAAGGCGCGCGTGGCTTTGGGACTGCCCGAGACCGCCACGCCGCACGCGCTGCGCCACAGCTTCGCCACCCACCTGTTGGGGGCGGGCGGCGACTTGCGTGCCATCCAGGAACTGCTCGGCCACGTCTCGCTGTCAACGACCCAGCGTTACACCGCTGTCGATGCCGAGCGACTGCTCGAGGTCTACCAGAAGGCCCACCCGCGCGCCTGAGCTTGAGCCGGCGGATCACTGGGCTATTGTGGTACGCCCACAGCGGAGGCCCCATGGACACGCGGACCGCGCCCCCCGACATCGACGAGCATCGCGCGCCGGAGGACGTCTCCGACCGTATCGCGCTCGCCATCACCAAATTTCTGCGTTTCTTCGCCGATACCTTTTTTGCCAAGCGTTACGGCAACCGGGCGATCGTGCTGGAGACGGTCGCCGCCGTGCCAGGCATGGTCGGCGGCATGCTGACTCACCTGCGCAGCCTGCGGCGGATGCAGGATGACGACGGCCGGATCCACACGCTGCTCGACGAGGCCGAGAACGAGCGCATGCACCTGATGACCTTCATCGCCGTCGCCCGGCCGAGCTGGTTCGAACGCGCCATGGTGCTGCTGGCCCAGGGCGTGTTCTTCAATTTCTACTTCGTCTTCTATCTCGTGGCCCCGGCGACCGCGCATCGTATGGTCGGCTATTTCGAGGAAGAGGCGGTCATCAGCTACACCCGCTATCTGACGGAGATCGATGCCGGACGGGTCGAGAACGTGCCCGCGCCGGAGGTGGCGCGCCGCTATTGGAAGATGCCGGAGAACGCCACGCTGCGCGACGTGGTGATCGCGGTGCGCAACGACGAGGCTGGGCATCGCGACGTCAACCATGAGCTGGCGGACAGGATCGAGAAGCCGGGCTGACCGGTTTCACTTGTGCCGGCCGCGTCGGACCGGCATACCGTACGCATGTACGAATTCTCGCAGGGCACCCGGAAAATCTCGGAGATCCTGGCCGAGCTGGCCGCCGGAGCCGGCGAACGCGTGCGCCTGCGCGACCTGGTCAACGCGCTCGGCGACCGGGCTTTCGGCCTGCTGATCCTGGTCTTCGCCTTGCCCAATGCGGTCGGCCTCGGCACCATCCCCGGCCTGTCGACGGTCTTCGGCGTGCCGCAGATGTTCATCGCGGCCCAGATGGCGCTGGGCTGGCACAAGCCGTGGCTGCCGGACTGGATCCTCGACAAGTCACTCGACCGCGGCGATTTTCTCAAGATCGTCGACAAATCGGCGCCCTATCTGCAGCGCGCCGAGACGCTGTTGCGGCCGCGCTGGGCCTTCATGTCCTCCTACCTCGCCGAGCGCGTACTGGGCATCGTCTTTCTGCTGATGGCGACCATCGTCGCCATGCCGATTCCCGGCGGCAACTGGCCACCGGCCGTGGCCATGGCCTTCATCTCGATCGGCCTGGTCGAGCGCGACGGGCTCTACATCATCGTCGGACTGGTCGTGGCGGTGATTGCCGTGTGCATCGCCGGTGCGGTGATTGGCGCCTTCGCCGCCGGGATCTATCTTGCGTTCACGCATCTCTTCGGGGGGTAACCATGTACACACTGTTCTGGGCGCCGGGCACGGCCGCCATGGCGCCGCACGCGGCACTCGAGGAGATCGGCGCGCCGCACACGCTGGTGAAGGTCGACCTCAAGAGCGGCGAGCACCGCAAGCCTGAATACCTGAAGCTCAATCCCAAGGGCCGGGTGCCGGTGCTGGTCGAGGGCGAACGCACCCTCACCGAGTCAGCGGCGATTCTGATGCATCTTGCCGACCGCCATCCCGAGGCGAAGCTCGCCCCGGCGCCGGGCACGCCCGAGCGGGCGCGCTATTACCAGTGGCTGCTCTATCTCACCAACACGGTGCAGCCGGCGATCATCGAGTATTTTCACCCCGACTGGACCTTCGAGGACCCGGCACATCAGGCGGCGCTCAAGGCCAGCGCCGAGAAGCGCGTCGGCGCCATGTTCGACTACATCGATACCGAGCTGGGCAAGGGCGGGCCGTATCTTCTGGGCTCGACCTTCTACGCCTGCGACCTGTTCCTCGCCATGCTGACGCGCTGGACGCGCTATTTCGCCCGGCCGGCCTACCAGTGCGCGAACGTCAAGCGGCTGAGCGACCTGGTCAAGGAGCGCCCGGCCATGCAGCGCATGATGGCCGCGCAGGGCATCACGCACGTCGAGAAGGCGTGATCTTTTCTTGTCACCCTCGGGCTTGACCCGAGGGTCCATCCGGATGGATGCCCGGCCCCTCTGTTCCCCGTGCGGCTAACCGCACGGGGAGGAGACTGGCCCGGGCATGACAGAAGAAATCAGATGTGGATAGGCCGTCCGTCGACGGCCAGTGCTGCTTCCTTGACCGCTTCGCTCAAAGTCGGATGCGCGTGGCAGGTGCGGGCGATATCCTCAGCCGTGGCGCCGTATTCCATACCCAGCACGCATTCGGCGATCAGGTGGCCGGCATCGGGGCCAACGATGTGCACGCCAAGCACGCGGTCCGTCGCCTTGTCGGCCAGGATCTTCACGAAGCCGTCGGTTGAATTCATGGCGCGCGAACGGCCGTTCGCGGTGAAGGGGAACTTGCCGACCTTGTAGGCGACGTTCTCCTGCTTGAGCTGCTCTTCGGTCTTGCCGACGGTCGCCGCCTCGGGCCAGGTGTAGACCACGCCCGGGACGGCCTCGTAGTTCACATGCCCGGCCTGGCCGGCGAGGATCTCGGCCACCGCGACACCCTCGTCCTCGGCCTTGTGGGCGAGCATCGGCCCGGCGATGACGTCGCCGATGGCGTAGATGCCTTTCACGTTGCTCTGGAAGTGCTTGTCGGTGACCACGCGACCGCGCTCGTCCACGTTGACTCCGGCCTCCTTGAGGCCGAGCCCGTCGGTGTAGGCGCGCCTTCCGATCGACAGCAGGACGACATCGACGTCCATCGTCTCCGCCCCGCCACCTTTCGCGGCTTCCAGGGTCAAGGACACGCCCTTGGCGCCGGACTTGGCGCCGGTCACCTTGGTGCCGAGCTTGAACTGCATGCCCTGCTTGCCGAGGATGCGCTGCATCAACGCCGAGACCTCGCCGTCCATGCCGGGCAGGATGCGATCGAGGAACTCAACCACCGTGACCTTGGTGCCGAGGCGCTGCCACACCGAGCCCATCTCCAGCCCGATATAGCCGCCGCCGATCACCACCATGGTCTTCGGCACACCGCCGAGCGCCAACGCGCCAGTCGACGAGACGATCTTCTTCTCATCGACATCGACGCCCTTGAGCGGCATCGAATCCGAACCGGTGGCGATGACGATGTTCTTGGTCTTGAGCGTCGTCTCCTTGCCGTCCTTGCCTTTTACCGCGACCGTGCCGGCACCGGCGACACGGCCGGTGCCCTCGACGCGATCGACCTTGTTCTTCTTGAACAGGAACTCGACGCCCTTGGTGTTGGCGGAGACGACCTTGTCCTTGTGGCCCATGAGGCCCGGCAGGTCGAGCGACACGCCGGAGACCTTCACGCCGAACGCCCCCAGCCCGTGCTGCGCCTCCTCGAATTTCTCGGAGGCCTGGAGCAGCGCCTTGGAGGGGATGCAGCCGACATTGAGGCAGGTGCCGCCGAGCGTGGGCATCTTCTCCACACAGGCCACTTTCATGCCGAGCTGGGCGGCGCGGATCGCGCAGACATAGCCGCCCGGCCCGCTGCCGATGACGACGAGATCGTATTGCGTGTCCGCCATGTCTGATTCCTCCAAGGATATGCGCACCTTAGCCCCAACCGGCAAGCCGGGACAAGGCAGCCCGGTAGTGTAGCCGGTGATCGTTAACGCCCTGTCTCTGTGCCAGCGGTCACAGCCATCCCGTCATATTCCGCTAGGCTCAAGCGCATGACACCTTGCCAAAAAACCGGGCTCGCCCTTGGTGCGGCCCTGCTCCTCGCCCTGCCACCCGCCAGCGCCCTCGCCCAAGGTCCCGAGACCGTCGAGGCCGTGTTTCAGGCCTGGGTCAGCCAGCACAAGGTCAACCAGGCGAACCTCGTCGTCGCCCGCAATCGCCGGCTGGTCGTCGCACGCGGCTACAACACCGACCCGGGCGCGCCGGTGCTGCTCGCCAGCCTGTCGAAAGCCATCACCGGCGCCTGCATCGGTACGCTGGTCGACGCGGGCAAACTCTCATTCGACACGCCGGTCTCCACCGCCCTGGCGCCGTTCCTCCAGAAGCACGGCGAACCGGCCGATCCGCGAATCAAGCAGGCCACACTGACTCATCTTCTGGCGCACCGCGCCGGCTTCGACAGGGCCGGCGGCGACCCGACGACGGGCACGGCGCTCGGCGAGCACATCCGCTCCAACCCGGTGCGCGACCCGGCCATGACGCCGCTTCTCGCCCGCACGCTCAAACAGAGGCTCGGCGAGGCGCCGGGCCAAGCCTACCACTACACAAACGCTACCTACCTCATGCTCGGCGCCATCGTCGAGATCGCCTCCGGACAGCCCTACGAGGCTTACTGCCGCGACACGGTGCTCCGGCCCATGGGAATCGAAGGGGCAAGGCTCGATCCGCTGTGGGGCAGCGTACTGTCCTCCTACGGCGGCTGGCGGATGAGCGGACCGCAGTATCTGCGCTTCCTCGAGGTCTTCTCTCGGGATTCGAAGGTGCTCGGAGCCCGCTCCAAAGCCTACATCGTCGACGGCGACGGCAAGTGGACCAGCGAGCGCCGCGAGGTCTTTTACGCCCTGGGCACCAACGTGCGCATCACGGCCAACGGCCGCAACCTCTGGCACTCGGGCTCGTGGAGCTACAATTTCAACAGCCCGATGAACCGGGACCTGCGCGAGAACCACGGCACCTATGCGGTCTCGCTGGTCAGCGGCCTGTCGTGGTTCGCCTCTTATAACCCCAAGCCGGGCGACGGCGCGGTCGGCGAGCTCGACCGCTCGATCAACCGGGCGCTTGCTGCCGTCACGACCTGGCCCGACGTCGACCTCTATCCGCAGTACGGGCTGAAATGAGGCGGCGGCGGTTCCTCGCCGCCGTTCTCCTTGCCGGCCTCTGGACCTCGCCGGCTGCCGCACAGCCTGCGCTGCCCGAGACGGTCGAAGCCTTCGACGCCGCCTTCCGCGCCTGGACCGAAAAGCACCGGGCCGGGCAAGCCGTCCTGGCCGTCTCCTACCGCAACCGGCTGGTGCTGGCGCGCGGCTACAACGGCGCCAATCCCGACACGCGCATGCATATCGGCAGCCTCTCCAAGGCGATCACCGCTGCCTGTGTGGCAACGCTGGTCCAAAGCGGCAAGCTGGCCCTCGACGCGAACCTGGGCACGGTGCTGGGCAGCTACTTCCAGACCCACGGCGCGCCGCGCGATTCCCGCATCCGCACCATCACCATCGAGCAGCTCCTGACTCATCGCGGCGGCTTCGGCACGCCGAGCAACCGGGATCCTTTCACCAGAGCGCTCGATGAGCTGCAGCAGCGCAAGGCCGATTCAGCCATCACCATGGTGGAGACGCTGCAGGGCATCATGCGGACCGAGCTGGGCAGTGCTCCGGGCGAGGCCTATCGCTACGCCAATGCCGGCTATCACACGCTCGGCACGATCATCGAGCTGGTTTCGGGCCAGACTTACGCGCGCGCTTGCGCCGACGCCGTGCTCGCCCCTGTGGGCATCCGCGACGCCAAACTCAGCCCGACCCAGTTCCTGCGAGGCGCCAGCGGCGGCTGGGTTCTGTCGGGGCCCGAGTATCTCGCCTTCTTCAAGATCTTCGAACCGGACAACGACACTGTGCTGTCCGCTGCCACCCGCACCTGGCTGATGGCATCCGACGGCAAATGGACTGACGCCTCTCAGACCGTGTTCTATTCTCTGGGTGTGTTCATCCGCCCCGGCAGGAACCAGTTCGTGCGAGCGCATACCGGCGGCTACGAGCTGGAGAACCGGACCCTGGGGCCGGTCCGGCACCATTCCTATGCCTCGGTCGTCACCCGCTCGGAAGCGAATGTCACATGGTTCGCCGCGCACGTGCCGATCCTCAGCACCGCGGCGCGGCAGGAGCTGGGCAGCGAGTTGCGGCGCGCGGCCGCAGCCGTGAAGAACTGGTCGAAAGACGACCTGTTCGCCACCCAGGGTCTGCGCTGAACGGTCACGAAACAGCTGGTGATGAAGGCGTTTGCGCTAATGTTGTGCCGCGCAACGCACGAACCGCAAAATATAATAAGACCAAATCGAGCGCGAAAGTGAGAGCCTTCCCGTCACTGGAGATATGAACCACTGCGTCGAGCAGAAAAAGCAGCACAAGGGCCATTGCACAAAGCCGCGAGTGCCTCCACTGCGTAAGACACGCCAGTGCCGCAACTACCCCAAAAGCAAGCAGATCGTACAACCCGTCCTCGAATGTTCGAGGTCGATGCTGCAGAAAAAAATATAGAAAGATCGCAACGCTCAGCGTTGCCACAATTCCGCGGAAGGCAGCGCTGATTTCCCGATGGGCGGCAGCACCATCAAGCAAAGGCCAAAGCCATCGCTTCAAGGCGTTGCCGAGAGCCATCGACGCTTACATCTCGAGGATGAACTTCGCCGGGTCCTCGAGGCACTCCTTGACCCGCACCAGGAAGGTCACGGCCTCGCGGCCGTCAACGATGCGGTGGTCGTAGGAGAGCGCGATGTACATCATCGGCCGCACCTCGATCTTGTCGCCGATAGCCATCGGCCGCGGCTGGATCTTGTGCATGCCGAGGATGCCCGACTGCGGCGGGTTGAGGATCGGCGTCGACATCAGCGAGCCGAAGATGCCGCCGTTGGTGATGGTGAAGGTACCGCCGGCCATCTCCTCGACGGCCAGCTTGCCATCGCGGGCGCGACGGCCCAGATCGGCGATGGTCTTCTCGATCTCGGCGAAGCTCTTGTGGTCGGCGTCGCGCACCACCGGCACAACCAGGCCCTGCGGCGTCGAGACCGCGACCGAGATGTCGTAGTGGTTCTTGTAGATGATGTCATCGCCGTCGATCTCGGCGTTGACGCCCGGCAGCTCCTTGAGCGCCACGATGCAGGCCTTCACGAAAAGCGACATGAAGCCGAGCTTGATGCCGTGCTTCTTCTCGAAGCCCTCGTTGTACTTGTTGCGCATCGCCATGACGGCGCTCATGTCCACCTCGTTGAAGGTGGTGAGCATGGCTGCCGTGTTTTGCGCCTGCTTGAGGCGCTCGGCCACCCGCTTGCGCAGGCGGCTCATCTTCACCCGCTCCTCGCGCGGACCGAGATCACGCGGCGTGTGCGGGGCAGCCGGGGCGGCGGGAGTCTGCGCCGGGCGCGCCGCGGCCGCCTGCACGTCGCTCTTGGTCACCCGGCCATCCTTGCCGGAACCCTGGATCGAGGCAGGATTGACGCCGGTCTCGGCCAGCGCCTTGCGCGCGGCCGGGCCGGGATCCTTCGCCGCCGCCGGAGCCGGTGCGGCGGCAGGAGCGGCGGCGGCGGGCTTCGCGGCGCTCTTGGCCGGGCCCGCACCCGCAGCAACGCTGCCGAGGATGGCGCCGACATTCACCGTCTGGCCGGCCTCGACCTTGATTGCTTCCAGAGTACCGGCGGAAGGCGACGGCACCTCGACGGTGACCTTGTCGGTCTCCAGCTCGACCAGCGGCTCGTCGGCCGCCACGGCGTCGCCGACCTTCTTGAACCACTTGCCGATCGTCGCCTCGGTGACGGATTCACCGAGAGTCGGGACCTTGATTTCCACGCCCATTCTTATCCCCTGTTTCTAACGGCGATGCCGCTCAATCCGAGAGTGCCTGGTCGACGAGCTTCGCCTGCTCGGCGTTGTGGCGCTTGTAGCTGCCGGTGGCCGTCGCCGCCGATTCCGGGCGGCCGACATAACGCGGCCGCTCGACCTTCAGCTTCGCGGTCGCCAGAGTTTCCTCGATACGCGGCTCGATGAACTGCCAGTAGCCGAGATTCTTGGGCTCCTCCTGGCACCACGTGACGCTCTTCACGTTCTTGAAACGCGCCAGCTCCTTGGCCAGCGCGTTGAACGGGAACGGGTAGAGCTGCTCGACCCGCATGATGATGGTGTCCTTGAGCCCGCGCTTCTCGCGCTCCTCGAACAGGTCGTAATAGACCTTGCCCGTGCACAGGATGATCTTCTTGATCTTGTCGTCGGCAGCCGGCGGCTTGTCGTCCCACAACACGCGGTGGAACGTGGTCTTCGGCCCCATCTCCTCCAGCTTCGACACGGCCAGCTTGTGGCGCAGCAGGGACTTGGGCGTGAAGATGATCAGCGGCTTGCGGAACGGCCGGTGCAGCTGACGACGCAGGACATGGAAATAGTTCGATGGCGTCGTCAGGTTGCAGACCTGCATGTTGTCCTCGGCGCAGAGCGAGAGAAATCGCTCCGGGTGCGCCGATGAATGCTCCGGTCCCTGCCCCTCGTAGCCGTGCGGCAGCAGCATCACCAGGCCCGACATGCGCAGCCATTTCGACTCACCAGAGCTGATGAACTGGTCGATGATGGTCTGGGCGCCGTTGACGAAATCGCCGAACTGGCCCTCCCAGAGGGTCAGCGCCTTGGGCTCGGCCAGCGAGAAACCGTAATCGAAGCCCAGCACCGCGAACTCGGAGAGCGGGCTATCGATCACCTCGAACGGCGCCTGGCCGTCCTTGAGGTGGTTGAGCGGCACGTACTTGGCCTCGGTCTCCTGGTCGGTGAACACGGCATGGCGCTGCGAGAAGGTGCCGCGGCCCGAATCCTGGCCGGAGAGGCGGACGGGCGCACCCTCGAGCAGCAACGTACCGAAGGCCAGCGCCTCGGCCGTGGCCCAGTCGAGACCGGCCCCTGACTCAATCGCCTTGCGCTTGTTCTCCAGCACGCGCTTGAGCGTCTTGTGGATGTTGAAATCGGACGGGTAGCGGGTCAGCCCGGCACCGACCTCCTTGAGCCGTTCCATCGGCACGTCGGTCGTGCCGCGCCGGTCGTCGCCCTTGGCGATCTCCAGGCCACTCCAGCTGCCTTCCAGCCAGTCGGCTTTGTTCGGCTTGTAGCCACCCTTGGCGGCTTCGTACTGGCTTTCCAGGTGCGCGGTGAATTCGGCCACCATCCTGTCCGGCTCGCCCTCGGGTAGCGTGCCTTCCTCGACCAGCCGGCGGCCGTAGAGCTCACGCGCTGTCGCGTGGCTGGCGATCGTCTTGTACATGATCGGCTGGGTGAACGACGGCTCGTCGGACTCGTTATGTCCGTGCCGCCGGTAGCAGAACATGTCGATGACCACGTCCTTGAGGAAGCGCTGACGGAACTCGGTGGCGATACGCGCCACGTGGACCACCGCCTCGGGGTCGTCGCCGTTGACGTGGAAGATCGGCGCCTGGATGGTCTTCGCCACATCCGTCGGATACGGCGAGGAGCGCGAATACTGCGGCGAGGTGGTGAAGCCGATCTGGTTGTTGACGATGAAATGGATGGTGCCGCCGGTGCGATAGCCGCGCAGCTCCGAGAGCATCATGGTCTCCGCCACGATGCCCTGGCCGGCAAAGGCCGCATCGCCGTGCAGCAGAAGACCCATGCACTCGACCATCTGCTCTTCGCGGTTCAGCTTCGTGCGCTGCATCTGCTTGGCGCGAACCTTGCCGAGAGCGACCGGATTCACGCATTCGAGATGCGATGGGTTGGCGGTCAGCGAGAGATGGACCTTGGCGCCGTCGAAGTCGCGGTCGGACGAGGTGCCGAGATGGTACTTCACGTCACCCGAGCCCTGAACGTCGTCGGGCTGGCTGACGTTGCCCTGGAACTCGGAGAAGATGGCGGCGAACGGCTTGCCCATGAAATTGGCAAGGATGTTGAGCCGGCCGCGATGCGGCATGCCGATGACGATCTCGCGCACGCCGAGCTGGCCGCCGCGCTTGATGATCTGCTCCAGCGCCGGCACGGCCGCCTCACCGCCGTCGAGGCCGAAGCGCTTCGTGCCGGTGTACTTCTTGTCGAGGAACTTCTCGAAGATCTCGGCCGCGGTCAGGCGCTCGAGAATGGCCCGCTTGCCCTTGGGCGAGAAATCGGTGTGGTTGCGCGCGCCCTCGATGCGCTCCTGGATCCAGCTCTTCTGCGCCGGATCGCTCATGTGCATGAACTCGACGCCGATCGTGCCGCTGTAGGTGTCGCGCAGGATGGAGACGATCTCGCGCAGGGTGGCCGTCTCGCGGCCCAGCACGCCGTCGATGAAGATCGGCCGGTCGTAGTCGCTTTCCTTGAAGCCGTAGCTCGCCGGCTCGAGCTCGGGATGCGGGTCGCGCTTCTCGAGACCGAGAGGATCAAGATGCGCGGCGAGATGGCCGCGGATGCGATAGGCGCGGATGAGCATCAGCGCGCGTACGGAATCGAGAGTGGCGGCGCGGACCTGATCGACCCCGACAGTGGCCGTGGCGGCACCGTTTGCGCCGTTACCCTTCTTCTTGGCCGGCGCTTCATCCTCGAGCGGGATGGCTGTCTTCGGCGCCCAGGAGGCGCCGCGGATCTCGGCGTCGATGGCGGCGGGGTCGTCGCGCAGCTCGGCGAAGAACGACTGCCAGCTCGCATCGACGGAGCCGGGATTCTGCAAGTAGCGGTGGTAGAGCTCGGCAATGAACGGCGCGTTAGCGCCGTTGAGCATCATGGAGAGGTCGGGTTGGCTGGCCATCGGACGAAGGTCCCCAAGAGTCGTGGGAAAACCGGCCCCGCCGGGGGGAGCCGATCCTTAAATGGTTAAGGACCCATTATGGCAGCGGAAACCTAACCTTTCATTACTTTCAACATGCTACTGCCGAGGCTGGCCGGGGAATCGGCAATGGCAAAACCCGCCGATTTGAGGGCCTCGAACTTAGAGGGGGCGTCGCCCTTGCCGCCGGAGATGATAGCGCCGGCGTGGCCCATGCGCCGCCCCGGGGGGGCGGTGGAGCCGGCAATGAAGCCAACCATCGGCTTCTTGGTCTTCGAACGTTTGACGAACTCGGCCGCGTCTTCCTCGGCCGAACCGCCGATCTCGCCGATCATGATGATGCCCTGGGTCTCCGGATCGGCCAGGAACAGCTCCAGGCAGTCGATGAAGTTGGTGCCGTTGACCGGGTCGCCGCCGATGCCGATGCAGGTCGTCTGG